>Ga0209698_10007438_pt1 | contig 11491 bp, 5 predicted proteins | sample LitLauG_LLR_2012_FD_187203 | JGI IMG/M metagenome (GOLD analysis project Ga0209698, IMG submission 187203) | Freshwater sediment microbial communities from Pennsylvania, USA - Little Laurel Run_MetaG_LLR_2012 (SPAdes) (version 2) | ecosystem: Environmental > Aquatic > Freshwater > Creek >... | reverse complement strand
GGGCAGCCCGTGGATCTCAATTCCGGCACCCAGGTCCGCGACTATCTCGACGTGCGGGTCGCGGCCGAGCGCATCGTCGACATCGCCGCGGGGTCGCAGCAGGGACCGGTGAACGTCTGTTCGGGGGTCGGCCAGAGCGTGCGCGAGCTCGCCGAGCGGATCGCCGACGAATACGGCCGGCGCGACCTGCTCCGGTTTGGCGCCCGGCGCGACAACGAGATCGACCCGCCCTACGTCGTCGGGGTCAACGGGACGCGCTGAGGGAATCCTCGCGAAAGACGTTCTTGCTGCGCACGGCGGGAACCTTGTTGAGGAGCGGGTAGAGCTTCCTCACGAGAGGCTGCGCCGGCCGGTAGAGCGTCCGCAGTGCCATGCACGTGCTCTCGCGCCGCGCGCCCAGATCCTCCTTGATGGCATAGGTCGTGAGCCCCATCTCGACGCGCCGCATCCCGAGCTCGATCGCCGTCGCGATCACGCTGTAGACGACGTAGATGTAGAGGCTGTCGTTGACGGCGAGGTTGCGACCGAAGTAGAGCCAGCGAAGGAGCTCCCCATCGAGGAGGAGGAGCGCGTGGCCCACGAGCTCCTCGCCCCGGCGAAAGAGAAGGACGCGCGAATCCTTCCCCATGCGCCGCGACATCTCGGCGTAGAAGGCGGGCGAGAGCGTCTCGCGCTGGTACTCGTCGGCGTGGGTGTGCACGACCATCCACTGGCGCCAGAGCGTCTCGGCGATGGGCTCGAAGTCCTCGACCAGCGTGTGGTGCACGCCCGCCTCGCGGTTGCGCTTGAGGTGCTTGTTGAGCTTGCTGCGGTAGTAGCTCTTGAGGGCGTCGCGGTACGCCTCGGGCGTGCGCCAGGTGATATCGAGGTAGGTGTTGGGAAGATTCGGTCCCCAGTAGTAGCCCAGGCGCTCGAAGAGCGGCTGCAGGCGCCGGTCCTCCCCTTCGAAGTCGCGCACGACCACGAGGTGCAGGTCCTGGGCGTTGCCGGTCTGCTGCAGGAGCTCGTCGAGCGCCTCGTAGACCGCTTCCTCGCGCGCGCGCGAGGCGATCGCCACCGGCGGGCTCGTGATCGTGATCGGCGTGCCGCATTCGATCATCCCGAGCCGCAGGAAGCCCGGGGCAAAGCGCCGGATCCAGGCGAGCGGCGTGCGCAGCCAGCCCGGGGCGAAGATCGCGAGGTCGTTGCGGATGATGTAGAACGTGGTGGCGGCAACCGGGACCGGGGTTCCATCGGGCCCCTCCTCGGTGAAGAGGACGAATCGCAGGGTGAAGCCGCTAAGATGGGAGCATTCGCAAACTTCCCAGAACGCGCGGGAAACGGTGCGGGAGTGCCGGGCGACGAGCTCGTCCCAGGGACCCGGAGGAACTTCGAGAATGGATTCGTATACCCGGGCTTGCACGGTGCCTGGCAGGATGGGGGAAACGCTCGGCGGGCCCCCCCGGAGCGCAAGCGGACCCTCGGCTGCCATCATAGCTTCGCCTGCGGTCTCCGATCCCCACGCCGGAACTCCCGCGAATGCGCCCGGATAGCGGAACGGCCCTCGTCACGGGGGCCAGCGGCTTCATCGGCAGCCACCTCGCGCGCCGCCTGCTGGCCGACGGTGTCCCACTCCGGCTCTTCGTGCGCGATCCCCTGCGCCTCGACCCTGCGCTGCGCGACGTCCCCTGCCGGATCGGCGACCTCGCCGACGAGCGCGCGCTGCGCGAGGCCGTGCGCGGCGTATCGCGCATCTTTCACTGCGCCGCCAATGTCGCAACCTGGGACTCCTGGGAGCGCTACCAGGCCACCAATGTCGCGGGGGTGCAAAACCTCCTCGATTCGATCGTCGCCGAGCGTCCCGCGCTCTCGCGCCTCGTGCATGTGTCCACGGTCGACGTCTACGGGTTCCCGGCCGAGCCTGCGGACGAGGAGAGTCCCGCCCCAGGGGGCGAGTTCGGATACGGGCGCAGCAAGGCCCAGGGGGAGGCGCTCCTGCGCGCAAGCTGCGCGCGGCTTGGCCTGCCCTTTGCCATCGTGCGACCCGCCAACGTGATCGGCCCGGGCAGCCAGTTCATCGACCGGGTGGGCCGGGAACTCGATCGCGGGCTCATGTTGACGATCGATGGCGGCCGGGCAAACGCCGGGATCCTCCACGTCGGCAACCTCGTCGACACCCTCCTGTGGCTCGGCGAGTCGCCGCAGGCCCTGGGCCGGGTCTTCAATGCCCGCGACGCGGTCGACCTCTCGTGGGCGCAATTCCTCTGGCGGCTGCGCACCGCGATCGGGGGGCGGGGGCGCATCCTCGACCTCCCGTATCGCGCCGCCGATGCCGCGGCTGGCGCCTTCGAGGCGGTGCACCGGGCCCTGCACCTTCGCGGCGAGCCGCTCCTGCACCGGCTGCTCGTTCGCCTCTTTGGCCGCACCTGCGGCCACGACGCAGGGCGCCTGCGCGCGGCGCGGGGCGCGCCCGATCGCATCGGGCCCGAGGAGGCGATTGCGAGCGGCGCGCGCTGGTATCTCGAGCGCAAACGCGCATGAGCGGGCACGGCGGCGCGCGGCACGTCCTCTTCCTGCAGGGCATGCCCTCGCCCTTTTTCCGGCGCGTTGCGCGCCACCTCGAAGCCGCCGGGTGCCGCGCAACCGGGATCGTGCTCTGCTTTGGCGACTGGGCGTTCTGGCACGGCCGCGGCACGATCCATTACCGCGGCATGCGCCGCAACTGGCCCGCTTTCGTGCGCAGGGTTCTCGAGCGCGAAGCCGTGACCGACATCGTGCTCCTGGGCGAGCAGCGAAGCTACCACCGACAGGCCATCGCCGTCGCCAGGGAACTCGGGGTGCGCGTCGCCGTGACCGACTTTGGCTACCTGCGACCCGACTGGCTCACGCTCGAGCCCGATGGAATGAACGGCGCCTCGCGCTTTCCCCGCGACCCCGAAGCGATCCGCCGGCTCGCCGCCGGCGCGCCCGCTCCGGACCCGCGCCCGCAGTTCCAGGACAGCTTCCGGAACATGGCCGCGGGCGACGTCCTCTACAGTTTTGGCAATGTGTTCGTACCCTACCTCTATCCCTTTTATCGTCGCAGCGATGCGCGCCCGAACCCCTTCGTGTACTTTGCGGCGATGGCGAGGCGCCTCCTCACCCAGGACGCGCGCCGCCGCCGCGAGGGCGCGCGCTGGGAGCGCTTTCGCTCGGTCGGGGCACCCTACTTTCTCGTGCCGCTGCAGCTCGCGCACGACTTCCAGATCGTTTCCTACTCCCCCTTCCCCCGCTACGAGGAAGCGATCGAGACGATCGTCGAGTCCTTCGCCGCACACGCAGACGAGGACGCGCACCTCGTCCTCAAGGTCCACCCCTGGGACCCGGCGCTGCAGGACCATGGCGCAGTCGCCGCGCGCGCGGCCGGGCGGCACGGCGCCGCTTCGCGGGTCCACACCTTCGACGGGGGCGATCTCGATGCGATGATCCGCGAAGCCCGGGGCACGGTCACCGTCAACAGCACTTCGGGGATCCGGGCGATCGAGCTCGGCAATCCGGTGAAGGTCCTGGGGCAGGCGATCTACGACGTGCCGGGCCTCACCTTCGGCGGCCCCCTCGAGGCGTTCTGGCGCGGCGCGCCGGCGCCCGATGCGGCCCTCTTCGGGGACTGGATCCGGGCGCTTGCGGCGAGCTCGCTCGTGCGCGGGGTCTTTTTCCAGGATCCGGGCCGCGAGGAGGGAGCGCGCGCGGTCGCACGCCGGCTGCTCGAGGGGACGGTCGGCCGCGTGGTCCTGCCGCCCGCCCCTCCCCTTCGCGCGGAGTGAGCTTGCACGTACTCCTGGGAAGCTTCGGTTCTGCCGGCGATCACCTGCCGCTCCTGGGCCTGGCCGGCGAGCTGCGCGACCGGGGGCACGAAGTCGAGGTGCTCGGGCTCGCGCCCTTTGGCGCGCGCGCGCGGGCGATGGGACTCTCCTTCCACCCGGTCGGGGACGAGGGACTCTTCGAGGAGTTTTCCGGGAGCGTGGAAGCCTGGCACCCCTGGCGCGGCTTTGGCGCGCTCTGGCGCCTCATGGCCCGCGCGATCGAGGACACGGTCGCGCGCGTCGAGGCGCTGCAGCGTGGGCCCCGGACGGTGCTCGTTGCGAGCACGGGCGCGCTCGGGATGCGCCTCGCCCAGGAGAAACTCGGGCTTCGGGCGGCAACGCTCCACGTCGCGCCCTTTTACCTTTTTTCGCGCCACGACAACATCCTGGGCGGCGTGGAGCTGCCGAGCGCCCTGCCGGGGCCGCTTCGCAGGCTCCTCTTTTCCGCCGCAGACCGCTGGTTCATCGACGGCGTCGCCCGCGAGGACTTCAACCGAATGCGCGCCGCGATGGGCCTGCCGCCCGTTCGCAACGTCCTCACGCGCTGGAGCCACGCGCCCGACCGGGTGCTGCTCGCCGTGCCGACCTGGTTCGCACCGCGCCAGCCGGACTGGCCCGCGCAGACGGTGCAAACGGGTTTTCCCCTCCTCCCGGCCGACACGGCCTGGGAGCCCTCCCCCGAACTCGCGCGGTTCCTGGCGGCGGGCGAGGCGCCCCTTGCCGTCGCCTCGGCGAGCGGGGTCGCCGTGGCGCCGATCTTTTACGAGCGCGCAGTCGAAGTCGCCGGGCGCCTCGGCCGGCGCGCCCTGCTCGTCACGCCCTTTGCCGATCAGCTACCGAGACCGCTGCCCGACTCGGTCCTGCACCTGCCGTTTGCGCCCTACGAGTGGCTGTTTCCGCGGGTGGCGGGTCTCCTGCACCAGGGCGGCATCGGAACGACGGCGCTCGCGCTGCGCGCCGGCCTCCCCCAGCTCATCGCGCCCTACGCCTACGACCATTTCGACAACGCCCGCCGCGTCGAGCGGCTCGGTGCCGGAGACCGCGTGCTGCGCATCACCCCGGCGGGCGAGATCGCGCCGCGCCTCGCGGCGCTCCTGGATTCGCCCACGGTTGCGGCACGCTGCCGCGAATTCGCCGCCCGGCTGCAGCAGGAGCCTTCGGGGCTGCGCGCGATGGCGCGCGAGGTCGAGTCTCTCGCCGGCTGACGGGAAAAGCTCAGAGCCGGCGGATTTCCTCGGCGAGCGCCTCGACAGTGCGGTCGATCTGCTCCTCGGTGTGCTCGCTCGAGACAAAGAAGCGCAGCCGCGCCGAGCGCTCGGGGACGGCCGGGTAGAGGATCGGCTGCACGTTGATCGCCCGCGCAAAGAGCGCAGCCGAGAGCCGCGCCGCGCGCATCGAGCTCCCGAGGATCGCGGGGATCACCGAGAATCCCGCGCTCGTGCCGGTGTCCACCCCTGCCGCCCGGGCGCGCTCGAGGAAGCGGGCCCCGCGGGCATGCAGGCTCGCAACGCGCGCGGGTTCGCGCTCCAGGATGCGCAGCGCGGCGAGTGAAGCCGCGGCAACCGGCGGCGGCATCCCCACGCTGTAGAGAAACCCCGGTGCGAGGAATTTGAGGTGTTCGACGAGCGCCGTCTCGCCCTCGACAAATCCGCCGCAGCCCGCGAGCGACTTGCTGAGCGTTCCCATCCAGATGTCGACGTCCCCCGCAGCAAGCCCGAAATGCTCGCGAATCCCCAGGCCCCGCCCGCCCAGGACCCCGAAGGAGTGCGCCTCATCGACCATGAGGAAGGCCGAGTGCCGGCGCTTGATCTCGACGAGGGCGGGAAGGTCCGGGAAATCCCCATCCATGCTGTAGATCCCCTCGACGACCACGAGCGCGCGCTCGAATCCGCCGCGCTGCGCGGCAAGCAGCTGATCGAGGGCGGGAAGATCGTTGTGCGGGAAGACGAGGCGCCGCGCACCCGAGAGCTGGATGCCCTGCAGGGCGCTGTTGTGGATGAACTCGTCGTGCACGATGAGATCGCGCGGCCCGAAGAGGTGCCCGATCGTGCTCACATTGGTGGCGTGGCCGCTCACGAACACCACCGCGTCCTGGGCGCCATAGACCTGGGAGAGGGCCTGCTCGAGCTCGCGATGGATCGGCCGCTCGCCCGAGACCGGCCGGCTCGCCGAGGCCGAAGTGCCGTAGCGGTCGATCGCGGCCTTGGCGGCCGCGTTCACTTCCGGGTGGCCCGAGAGCCCGAGATAGTTGTACGAGGAGAAATTGACGAACTCGCGCCCCTCGATGCGCGTGGTGGCGCCGGCCGATCCCTCATGCAGGCGGAAGAAGGGGTTGCCGATCCCCAGGCGCGCCGCGCCGTCGTTGATGATGCGAAGCTGCTGGTAGCCGGGGTGCAGGGCGAACTGCGTGAACTTCTCGGGGATGCGCGCCCCGGCCGGGGCTGCCCGCGCCGCGGGCACGGGCGTCGGGGTGGAGATCGCGGACGCTTGCGCGCCGTCCCCGGCGACCTTGCGCAGGCGTCGCTCGACCGCCTGCTGGATGAGCTTTTCCTTGATCTGGGCGCCGAGCCCCCTCGGATTGCTGTTCATGGTCCGGGCGCCATGCTACCAGCGCTGCAGACCGGGATTCCCGCGCGGGGCTCAGCGGATCATGCGCTGGGCGGCACCGGGGGCGCGGATGTCCTCGTGGACTTCGCTCGCGATCCGCGCGAGCTCCTCGGGGCTCACCTCGACATCGTGCGCGCTCGCCACCTGTTCGACGTGGGCAAGGGTCGAGGCGCCGCCTTCCTCCTCGCGCCCGGACTCCTCCCCACGCAGCATGCCGAGAAAGCGCGCGGCGAGCCGGGCGAGCGTCGGATTCTCGCTCAGGGCGAGCACGGGCAGGCGCACGCCCAGGCGCGATTCGAGCGCCACGGCGAGTTCGACCCCCATCAGCGAATCGAGCCCCATGTCGTAGAGCGAGCGGTTCTCGTCGATGCGATCGGCCGGCACGCGCAGGATCTCGCTCGCCTCGCGCTTGATGATCGCCGAGAGCGCCGCGAGGATCTCGTTGTCCGGCAGGGTGCGCAGCATCCGCTCGATGTCCTCGGCGCCGTCGCCCTCCTCCTCGCCACCGGCATCGCCGAGCGCGCGCGCAAGGTCGGCGAACTTGGGCGAGGCGGCGCTCGGCAGGAAGCGCGAGAGCGCGCGCCAGTCGAGCGGCAGGATGGCCAGGTCCGAGCGGCCCGCGACGATTTCTTCCTCGAACCCCGCGAGAGCCTGCGCAGCCGTGAGCGACCCGCCCCCCATCCGGCCCAGGAGCGCCTGCTTCATCCGCTCGTTGCGCGAAAGGAACCCCGCGTCCTCGATCACCCCCCAACCCACGCAAGTGCCCGGCAGCCTCGCGGCGCGGCGCCGGCGCACGATGGCTTCGAGCGCCAGGTTCGCCGCGATATAGCTCGCCTGCCCCGGGTTGCCAAAGAGGGTCGTTGCCGAGGAGTGGACCAGGAAAAAGTCGAGCGGGCGGGTGCGCGTGAGGGCGTCCAGATGCATCGCCCCCAGCACCTTGGGACGAAAGACCCGGTCGATCTGGGCCCGCTCGACATTGCGCAGGAGCGCATCGTCGATCACCATGGCCGAGTGCACGACACCCCGCAACACCGGCATTTCCCGCCCGACTCTTGCGAGCACCGCGGCGAGCTGGTCGCGGTCCGCGACATCGCAGGCGAAGGATCGCACCGCCACGCCCTGCGCCTGGAGGACGGAGACGATCGCGGCCTCCTCGCCCTCGGCCGTGCCGCTGCGGGAGAGGAGCGCGAGGTGGCGCGCGCCGCGCTCGGCGAGCCAGCTCGCGGTGCGCAGTCCGAAGCCGCGCAGGCCCCCGGTGACGAGGTAGGTGGCGTCGGGGCGCAGGCGCCAGTCCGGCAGGACCGTGGCGCGCGGGGCGGGCTCGGCGGGCGGCAGGCCGCGCTCGTAGGTGACCACGATCTTGCCGATCTGCCGGGCCTGCTGCATGTGGCGGAAGGCGCCCACGATGTCGTGCGCATCGAAGCTCTCGTAGGGCAGCGGGTAGAAGTCGCCCGTGCGAAAGAGCTCCATCACCTCGGCAAAGACCGACTGCGCGAGCGCCCGGCGCGTCCCCATGAGCTGGTCGGCGTCGATGCCAAAATAGCTGATGTTGTTGCGAAAGGGCCGCAGGCCGATGCGGGTGTTCTCGTAGAAGTCGCGCTTGCCGAGCTCGAGGAAGCGCCCGAAGGGTTTTAACACCCGCAGGTTGCGGTTGATCGCCTCGCCCGCGAGCGAATTGAGCACGACGTCGACGCCCTCCCCGCCGGTGTCGGCGAGGATCTCGTCGGCATAGGCGAGGGAGCGCGAGTCGTAGATGCGCTCGACCCCCAGGAGGCGCAGGAAGTCGCGTTTTTCCTCCGAGCCCGCGGTGGCAAAGACCTCGGCCCCGCACCATTGCGCGACCTGGATCGCGGCGATCCCCACGCCCCCGGCGGCGCCATGGATGAGGATGCGCTCGCCGGGCTCGATCCGCGCGAGGTGGTGCATCGCGTAGTAGGCGGTGAAGAAGGTCGAGGGAATCGTCGCCGCGGCCGGAAACGAGAGGCCCTCGGGAATGTGCGCGATCGCGCTCACGCGGGTGCGCGCCCGGTCGGCAAAGCTCGAGGGGCCAAATCCCACGACCGCATCGCCGGGCGCATAGCCTTGCACCGCCTCGCCCGTCGCGACGACGATGCCGGCGAACTCGAGCCCGAGGCTCGCCCCGGCAAAGCCGTTTTCCACCGCCTCGTCGGAAAGGAGGCCGAGCGTGTACATCACGTCGCGGAAATTGAGGCCCGTGGCATGCACCGCCACCTCGACCTCGTCGGGCGCGATGGGCGGCGTCTCGCGCGCTTCCCAGCGCAGGTTGCGAAGCTGCCCCGGGAGCGCAAAACCGAGCGAAACGGGACCCGCGGTCCGCGCGGGCTTGGGGTCGCGGGGCGCCTCGGGCTCGCCGGCGAGGCGCAGGCGCGGCGCAAAGCGCGCGCCCCGCAGGGTGAGCAGGACTTCCTGCTCGGCGTCGGGCCCGCGCAGCTCGCGCGCCAGCGCCTCGAGCTGGCCGTCCGCGGCCGGCCCGGGTTCGAGGTCGATGAGGCGGATCGCCGGCGCTTCGACCTCGTTGAGCGCGGTCCGTCCGATGCCCCAGGCGGCACTCTCGACGAGGGATTCCCCCGCCGGAGCGCGCGCGGGCAGGAGGTGCGACTGCGCGCCGCGCGTGACGAGGCAGCAATCCCCGATCGCTCCCGTGTCCTCGCAGGCGCGCAAGAGCGCCACCGCCTGCGCGCAACGGGCGACCTGCGCCGCGTGAACGTCCTCGGCGTCGGCCACTTCGCGACCGCTTGCGGGCGGCAGCAGGACAACGCCATCGAGGACGCGCGCGGCCCCCCGCGCAAAGCGCAGGGAGCCGGCCAGTACCTTGGCATCCTCGCTCGCCGGCCGGCACACCACGCGATCGCCGATCGCCTCGAGGCGGGCGACGAGCCGGCGCACCAGGCCATCGTGCGCGGCCTCCTCGTCGCTCGAGAGAACGAGCCAGCTGCGTGCCGCCTGCGACGCCCCGGACGGGCTCGCGGCCTCCGCGGGCCGTTGCGCAATCACGAGCCAGGGGCCGCAATGGCTGCCGGGCGCAAGCTCGATCGGCGGCGCGCACGAAAGACCCCGCCGCGCGAGGAGCTCGATCCACTCGCCCTGGAGCGGGCGCGGCGCGGCGCCGAAGATGAAATCCATCCAGCGCGAGGGATGCTGGCCGATGACGAGGAGCGCGCCCCCCGGAGCCAGCCGCGCGGCCGCGGCCTCGATCGCGAGCCGCGCCTCCCCGGCATCCTCCGACTCGAGCGCAACGAGCGCAAAGTGCACGCCGGCCGCAGCGGGCGCCGTGCCCGCTTCCACGCCAGTGATCCTCGCCGCCGGGTAGCGCTCGAGGCGGTGCCGCGCCGCTTCGAGCGAACCGGGCCGGGTGCCCGCGAACTCGTAGTCCGCCCGGTCAAAATCCAGCACGCCGCAGATCTCGAGGCCGTAGGCGGGAGCGCCCGCGCCCGACTCGAGCACCACGAGACGCTCGCCCTCCGGAAGCCTCGAAAGGGCCGCGGCGACCGCATCGCGCACCGCGCCGCAGACCGCCGAGGTCGCCACGGGGCCCAGCACGCAATGCTGCAGGAGTGGCAGGGAGGAGCCTCGCGACATGGCGCCCTCTGCGGCCTCCCCATGCGCCGCCGCGGTGAGATGCATGCCCGTGCGGCCCACGGCGTGCAGGATCGGGAAATGGTCGGCGTGATCGCGCAGGAGCGTGCGCCAGATCTCGGCGGCGCCCGCTTCGCCGCCCGGCGCGGCGCGCTCCGGGCCCGGCGCCGCTTCCTGCGCGAAACTGTCGCACAGGCTATCGAGGAGCGGATCGGTCTCGCCGGCGTAGCGCGCATGCTCGCGCACGATCTCCGGCTGGGAGAGCGCGCGCCGCAGCACCTGCTCCAGCGAGCCGGCATCCATGCCCGCGCCCCCCGCGCTCTCGCAAGCGGGATGCGGCGCAGGAACCGCCACGTAGTGGAGCCGGTGCAAGGAGGAGCCCGCGCCGGCCTGGAGACGAAGAGCCCGGAACCGCGCGCCCTCGATGAGCGCGAGCATGCGGCCCTCCTCGTCAAAGAGCGCGAACCGGGCCGATACCGAATGCGGGGCGCGGGAGAGGAGCTGCGCGCGCGCGTAGCGCGGCACGCCCCCCGAGCGCCAGGTCACGCGCCCCACGCGCGTGGGCACGTAGGTGATCCCCTGGGCCAGTTCCGCGGCGTCCCGCCCCGGCACCAACATCTGGATGATGAGCTGGAAGGCGCAATCGAGGTAGGCGGGGTGCAGGTGCATCCCCGAGACATCCAGTCCCATCGACTCGGGTTCCCGGAACTGCGCCAGGACTCCCGCGCCGGGGCGCAGCGGATCGTCGAACCAGCCCTGCTCGACCGCGCGAAACGCCCGCCCGTAGCCCAGGCCCGCGCCCCGCGTGAGCTCGTCGTGATGCGCTCCGGTGAAGTCGGGCTCGCGCCCGGGAACCTCCTCCAGGCGCGGGGCGAGGCGCGCGTCGCCGGGCTCGCGCAGCGCGCGGGCGCTCGCATGGACGGTCCAGGGCTCGCTCGATTGCAGGGCGCGCGAGCGCACGAGGAGCCTCCCGTCGGCGCCATCGAGTTCGACCCGCAGGCGAACGCCCGCCTCGGCATCGAGAAGGAGCGGCGCGAGGATCTCGAGGTCCTCGATCTCGACCCGCACGCCCGGGCTCCATGCCAGCGCGGCGGCAATGGCCAGCTCCGCGTATCCCGTGCCCGGAAAGACCGTCGCCTCGCCCACGACGTGGTCTGCGAGCCAGGCCTGGCGGCCCAGGTCGAGGGCGTTCTCCCAGGCGAGCTCGCGCTGCGCGATCGGGTGCCCAAGGAGCGGGTGCACGCTCTGCCGGTTAAGGATCCCCAGCGAATCGCTCGTCGTGCGGTGCCAGCAGGGCTGGCGCTGCCAGGCATACGTCGGGAGCGGGACGTGGCGGCCGCGCCAGGGCAGCAGCTTTTCCCAGTGCACCTGGCAGCCCGCGATCATGGCTTCGCTCGCCGCGTTCCACACCCGCTGCGGCTCGTCGTGCCCGCGCTTGGCCACGGCAAAGACCCGCCCCTCGGCCT
>Ga0209698_10007437_pt1 | contig 11491 bp, 10 predicted proteins | sample LitLauG_LLR_2012_FD_187203 | JGI IMG/M metagenome (GOLD analysis project Ga0209698, IMG submission 187203) | Freshwater sediment microbial communities from Pennsylvania, USA - Little Laurel Run_MetaG_LLR_2012 (SPAdes) (version 2) | ecosystem: Environmental > Aquatic > Freshwater > Creek >... | reverse complement strand
ACGCCGCCCACCACGTCGTTGCCGCCGACGCCATCGAGCCCGGCTGGCGCGGCCTGGACATCGGGCCGGCCACCGCGCAGCTGTTCGCCGACCGCCTGGCGGGAGCCCGCACCGTGGTGTGGAACGGCCCGATGGGCGTGTTCGAGATGGCACCGTTCGCGGCCGGCACCCGCGCCGTCGCCGAAGCGATCATCGCCACCGGCGCCACGACCGTGGTCGGCGGCGGCGACTCGGCCGCCGCCGTACGCCTGCTGGGGCTCCCCGAAACCGGCTTCACCCACATCTCCACCGGCGGGGGAGCGAGCCTGGAGCTGCTGGAAGGCAAGACACTGCCCGGGCTGGCCGTCCTGGGCACCCCCCAGCCGAACGCCCCCGAAGGGACCTGATGACCGCCACCGGCCGCAAGCCACTGATGGCCGGCAACTGGAAGATGAACCTCAACCACCTCGAGGCCATCGCACTGACCCAGAAGCTCGCCTTCTCCTTGACCGACAAAGACTTCGCCGCCGTCGAAGTGGCCGTCCTGCCGCCGTTCACCGACATCCGCTCAGTGCAGACCCTGACCGACGGGGACCGTCTCGAGCTGGTCTACGGCGCACAGGACATCTCCGCGTTCGACTCCGGCGCCTACACCGGAGAGATCTCCGGACCGATGCTGGCCAAACTGGGCTGCACCTACGTCGTCGTCGGCCACTCCGAACGCCGCCAGTACCACCACGAGGACGACACCCTCGTCAACGCCAAGGTGCACGCCGCCCTGCGCAGCTCCCTGGTGCCCATCGTCTGCGTCGGGGAGCCACTGGAGGTCAGGCAGGCCGGCGACCAGGTCACCCACACCCTGGCCCAGCTCGACGGCGCCCTGACAGGCGTGCCCGCCGAGGCGGCCCGCACCCTGGTCATCGCCTACGAGCCGGTCTGGGCGATCGGGACCGGCGAGGTGGCCACCCCAGCCGACGCCCAGGAGGTCTGCGCCGCCATCAGAACCCGGCTCGCCGAGCTCTACAGCGGCGACCTCGCCGACCACGTCCGCGTCCTGTACGGGGGATCGGTCAAGGCGTCCAACGTCGCAGAAATTATGGCCGAGACCGACGTTGACGGGGCATTGGTGGGAGGCGCGTCGATCGATGCCGCAGAGTTTGCCGCCATCTGTCAGTTCCACCGCAGATCCGCCGGACAACCGTAACCATTAGGTCACGATTGGGGTCAGGCCAGGCACGGCGGCCCTCGGCACCGCACGCCCGGCTTATGGTGAGGCTGTGTCGGGCAACCTGCCCGGACCGCGCCGGACAGTGCCCTGGCAGAGAGCGGTGGTGGCGAAGATGGCAGTCTTCAGCGGAAACCTGCTCACCCCCGACCCCGGCGAACTGATCTCGGACGAGCCGACCAGCGAGAATGCCATCGCGGGGCGCACTCTGCGCTCGCTGGCCTGGAGCCGGCTCAAGCAGGACAAGCTGGCCCTGGCCGGCGGGGTCTTCATCGTCGTACTGCTTGTCCTGGCGACGCTGGCCGCTCCGATCACGCACCTGCTCGGCGTCAGCCCCAACGGATTCAACAGCAACCTGATCAGCGGCGACACCAGCCTGCCGTTCGGCTCCTGGGGCGGCATGAGCTGGCATCACCTGCTAGGGCTCGAGCCGACCAACGGCCGGGACACCCTCGCCCGGATCCTCTACGGCGCCCAGGTGTCGCTGTTCATCGCCATCACAGCCACTTTCATCAGCATGATCCTCGGGGTCGGCTTCGGCATCCTCGCCGGCTACAAAGGCGGCTGGATCGACGCGGTGATCGCCCGCTCGATGGACGTGCTGCTGGCCTTCCCGGTGCTGCTGTTCTCGATCGCACTGTTGGCGATCTTCCAGAACGTTCCGTCGGCGTTCGGGCTCAGCGGCACCGCACTTCGCCTGACCCTGCTGATCACCATCATCGGGTTCTTCGGGTGGGCCTACATCGGCCGGGTGATCCGCGGCCAGGTCATCTCGCTGCGGGAGAAGGAGTTCGTCGACGCCGCCCGCAGCCTGGGCGCCAAGGACCGGCGGATCCTCGTTCGCGAGCTGCTGCCAAGCCTGGCCGCCCCGATGCTGATCTACGCGACGCTGACCATCCCGACCAACATCCTCTACGAGGCCGCGCTGTCCTTCCTGGGGGTCGGCATGCAGCCGCCGACGGCTTCCTGGGGCCAGATGCTGTCCGACGCCACGCACACGTTCGAGATCGACCCGGTCTACATGCTGGTGCCGGGACTGGCGATCTTCTTCACTGTGCTGGCGTTCAACCTCTTCGGCGACGGGCTTCGTGACGCACTCGACCCCAAGTCCAGTCGCTGATGAGCCTGCCTGAGCTGAAGACTCTCGATCTTCCCGGCGCTATGTCGGGGTCCGGACGGCATCCGTCGCCCGGTAGCCGCACAAGAAGGAGAAGGTGGAACTCGCCGATGTCCAAGTATCGTCGATTGGCCCGGCCTGCCGCCGTGGTCGGCGTCGCGGCGCTGGCCTTGGCGGCCTGCGGCGGGGGCAGCAGCGGAGGCAGCAGCAGCGCCTCCCCGTCAGGTGCCTCCGGTTACAACGCGGCCATGACCAGCATCGTGAACGTGTCCAGCGTCAACGGAGGCACACTCAAGATCGGCTCCAACAGCGACTGTGACTCGTGGGACCCGGCGCGGACCTACTACGCCAACTGCTGGGACATGCAGCGGCTGTTCACCCGCACCCTGATGGGCTACGTCTCCAAGCCCGGCACGGCCGGCACCGCGGTCGCGCCCGACCTGGCCAGCGGTCCGCCCACGATCAGCTCTGACGTGCGGACCTGGACCTACCACCTGCAGACCGGGCTCAAGTGGGACGACGGAACGCCCCTGACGACCGCCGACATCAAGTACGGCATCGAGCGGGTCTTCGCCACCGACGTCATCAACGGCGGGCCGTCCTCGTACTACCTGACCCTGCTGGACAACGAGAAGACCCCGTACGCGGGTCCGTACAAGGACAAGACCGGCCAGCCGATGGTCGACGGCGCACCGTCGATCACCACACCGGACGCGACCACCATCACCTTCCACCTGACGTCGCCGTACTCCGACTTCAACTACATCATGGCTCTGCCGGCGGCCTCGCCCGTTCCGCAGGCCAAGGACACCGGTGCCAACTACACCAAGCACCCGTCCGCCACCGGTCCGTTCATGATCGACACCTACGACGTCGGCAAGTCGATCAGCTTCAAGCGGAACCCGAACTGGTCGCAGGCCACGGACAAGATCCGCACCCCGCACGTCAACGCGGTCACGGTCCAGATCATCACCGACCCTGACGCCGAGGACCAGGCGCTCAAGTCCGGCCAGATCGATGTGGAGCAGGACGGCACCGGTGTGCAGTCCACCTTCCAGGCGGAGATCCTGTCCGACCCGAACCTGAAGAAGTACGCGGACAAGGCCGGGTCCGGCTTCACCCGCTACCTGGTGATCCCGCCGAGCGTGGTGCCGAACGTGCACTGCCGCCGGGCCATCGCGTACGCGCTGAACAAGGCCGACCTGCTCCTGGCCCGCGGAGGCTCCTACGGCGGCGCCATCGCGAACACGATGGAACTGCCGAGCCTGCCCGGATACGACCCCAACGCCAACGCGTACCCGACCGGCGCAGACAACACCGGTGACGTCACCAAGGCCAAGGCCGAGCTCGCGCTGTGCGGCCAGCCGAACGGATTCAGCATCAACGAGGCCTACGTCAACAAGGGCAAGGCGGCCAAGGTGTTCGCGGCGACCCAGCAGGCGCTGGCCCGCGTCGGGATCACCGTGGTCTCCGCCCCCGGCGACAACGCCTCGTACTACAGCACCTGGATCGGGTCCCCGAGCAACATCGTCAACCACAAGCTCGGCCTGCTGCAGGCCGGCTGGGGCCCGGACTTCCCGACCGGCTACGGGTTCTTCAGCTCGATCGTGGGCCCACCGATCCTGCCGTCGGGTAACACGAACTACGCGAGCCTGAACGACCCGGTGATCAACGGGCTGCTCACACAGAGCCTGACGGCCACCGACGCGCAGAAGCCCGCAATCTTCAAGCAGCTCGACGCCCAGGTGATGAGCCTGGCTGTCATGATCCCGTACGTCTACGACTACGCACTGGACTACCGCGCTCCTCGCCTGACCAACGTCTACCTGCAGGCAGGCGTCGGCTACATCTACGACTTCGTGAACCTGGGAGTCAGTGACGGCAAGTAAGTCTCGGTAGCTCAACCCACCTCGCGGCGAAAGGAAGGCAAGGCGCCGGTACCTGACGAAGGCTCACGCCCCGTCAGGTGCCGGCGCCGCGCAGCTCATGATCCGCTACATCATCCGCAGGCTCCTCGGGGCGCTGCTCGTCGTGTTCGTGATCAGCATCGCGACCTTCGGGATCTACTTCATCGCGCCGAAGGTGACCGGATCGGATCCGTCGTACCTGTACGTGGGCAGGCACGGCACCCCGGCGCAGGTGGCGGCGGTGCGGCACGCCTTCGGCCTGGACCAGCCCCTGGTCAAGCAGTACTGGACGTACATGTCCGGGATCTTCAGGGGCCGCACCTTCACCGACGGGGTCTCCACCCAGTACTGCCCCGCGCCATGCCTTGGCTACTCCTTCCAGTACCAGGAGTCCGTCACCGGGCTGATCAAGGACCGCTTCCCGGTGACTCTGTCCCTGGCGATCGGCGCCTCCATCATGTGGCTGGTCGGTGGCGTCGCGGTCGGCATCATCTCGGCACTCAAGCGGGGCACGTTCATCGACCGCGCGTCGATGGTCATCGCGCTGGCCGGGGTCTCGCTGCCGGTCTACTTCACCGGCCTGCTCCTGCTGTTCATCTTCACCTACGGCCCCCCCGCCCTTCGCTGGTTCCCCAACGCGGGGCAGGGCTACGTCCCGTTCACCCAGGATCCTTGGGGGTGGTTCACTGCCCTGATGCTGCCCTGGATATCGCTGGCGTTCTTGTTCGCCGCCCTCTATGCCCGCCTGACCCGAGCGAGCATGCTGGAGACCATGGGCGAGGACTACATACGAACAGCCCGCGCCAAAGGGCTCCGCTCGCGAACCGTGGTCGGCAAGCACGCGCTGCGGGCCGCCTTGACCCCCATCGTCACCATCTTCGGCCTTGACCTCGCCGGTCTGCTCGGCGGCGCGATCCTCACCGAGTACACGTTCAGCCTGCAGGGCCTGGGCAAGCTGTCCATCGACGCGATCGCCAAGCAGGACCTGCCCGTCATCATGGGCGTGGTCATCGTCGGCGCCATCCTGCTGGTGGTGGCCAACATCGTCGTGGACGTTCTGTACGCGGTGATCGACCCGCGGGTGAGATACTCCTGATGACCGCGATCGACGCCCAGGCCGGCAACATCCAGGGCCCGCCGGTCACCTCGTTCCTGGCCGTGCGGGACCTGCACGTGACCTTCCCCACCGAGGACGGCCTGGTCCGCTCCGTCGACGGAGTGAGCTTCTCGCTGGAGAAGGGCAAGACCCTGGGCATCGTGGGGGAGTCCGGCTGCGGCAAGTCCGTGACCGCCCAGGCCGTCCTCGGCCTGCACAAAGGCACCCGCGCGGAGATCTCCGGCGAGATCTGGCTGGACGGCACCGAGCTGGTCGCAGCCGACGCCGAGGACGTGCGCAAGCTGCGCGGCAACAAGATGTCGATGATCTTCCAGGACCCGCTGTCGGCGCTGCACCCGTTCTTCTCGATCGGCTCCCAGATCGTCGAGGCGTACCGCATCCACCACGACGCCAGCAAGAAGCAGGCCTGGGTTCGTGCCGTCGAGATGCTCGACCGGGTGGGCATCCCCAACCCGTCCGAGCGGGCCCGTGACTACCCCCACCAGTTCTCCGGCGGCATGCGCCAGCGGGCCATGATCGCGATGGCGCTGGTCAACGACCCTCAGCTGCTGATCGCCGACGAGCCGACCACCGCCCTGGACGTCACCGTCCAGGCGCAGATCATCGACCTGATGAGCGACCTGCAGAAGGAGTTCGGCTCCGCGATCATCATCATCACCCACGACCTGGGTGTCGTCGCCGAGATCGCCGACGACGTCATGGTCATGTACGCCGGACGTGGCGTCGAGTACGGCGGCGCACCCGACGTCTTCTACAGCCCCGAGCACCCCTACACGTGGGGGCTGCTGAGCTCGGTGACCCGCCTGGACCGAGTACGTGAGGACCGGCTTCGCCCGATCCCCGGGACCCCGCCGAGCCTGCTGAACGTGCCCAGAGGGTGCGCGTTCAACCCGCGCTGCACCTACCGCAACACCGGCGGCATCCCGTGCCAGGTCGAGCGCCCCAATCTTGTGGCGACCACACCCGGGCACACCGTGGCCTGTCATATGCCCGCCGAAGACCGCCGCGCGGCCTTCATCGGCGACATAAAGCCGACCCTGTGACCGACGGAGAGCGCCGATGACCGCATCCACCGACGCCGCGCCCGCAGCCCCCGACAGCCAGGCGCCCGGCGCGCCGCTGTTGTCGGTCCGCGACGTGCAGATGCACTTCCCGGTGACCCGCGGGATCATCCTGCAGCGCCAGATCGGCGCCGTGAAGGCCGTCGACGGGGTCAGCTTCGACGTGGCGGCCGGCGAGACCCTCGGCGTCGTCGGCGAGTCCGGGTGCGGCAAGTCGACCCTCGGCCGGGTGATCTGCCGCCTGCTGGAGCCCACCGGCGGCCAGGTGGTCTTCAACGGCCGCGACATCAGCCACCTGTCCCGCTCGCAGATGCGTCCGCTGCGCCGAGACATCCAGATCATCTTCCAGGACCCGTACTCCTCGCTGAACCCCCGGCACAACATCGGCACGATCGTCGCCGCCCCGATGCAGATCCAGAACCTCAAGCCGCCCGGCGGCAACAAGAAGCGGGTCCAGGAGCTGCTGGAGCTGGTCGGGCTCAACCCCGAGCACTACAACCGGTTCCCGCACGAGTTCTCCGGCGGCCAGCGCCAACGCATCGGGGTCGCCCGCGCCCTGGCACTTCAGCCCAAGCTCATCGTCTGCGACGAGCCGGTGTCGGCGCTGGACGTGTCGATCCAGGCGCAGGTGATCAACCTGCTCGAAGACATCCAGAACGAGTTCAACCTGTCGTACGTGTTCATCGCGCACGACCTGTCGGTGGTGCGGCACATCTCGGACCGGGTCGCGGTCATGTATCTGGGCAAAGTGATGGAGATCGCCGACCGCGACAGCCTCTACGAGCACGCCCGGCACCCCTACACCCATGCGCTGATGTCGGCGGTTCCGGTGCCGGACCCGGAGATGGAGAAGGCTCGGGAGCGTATCCTCCTGACTGGGGATCTGCCGAGCCCTCTTAACCCGCCACCCGCGTGCCGGTTTCACACCCGGTGCTGGAAGGCTCAGGAGATCTGTTCGACGGTGGAGCCACCACTGCTTCAGATCAGCCCTGTCCACCAGGTGGCGTGCCACTTCCCGGAGGAGAGAAGCGTCATCTGATGAACTGGATCGCCTACAGCTTGTCCGCGTTGCTCTTGATCAGCAGCCTGCTGATCATCGTGCTGGTCCTGCTGCACAAGGGCAAAGGTGGCGGCCTGTCCGACCTGTTCGGCGGCGGGGTGTCGTCCTCGCTCGGCGGGTCGTCGATCGCGGAGCGGAACCTGGATCGGATCACCTACGCCCTGCTTATGGTGTGGGTGGGGTGCATCGTCGCACTCGGCCTAATTCTCAAGCACGTCACGTGAACCAGGCGAAGATGTAGCAGACTTTGCCCCGTCCAGCACCGCGAGCATCAGGGAGTCTTCAAGTGGCTAGTGGCAGTGCGATCCGCGGCAGCCGGGTGGGCGCGGGACCCATGGGCGAGGCCGAGCGGGGCGACACGGCGCCGCGGCACCGCATCGTCTTCTGGTGCGCCAGGGGCCACGAGACCGTGCCGTCGTTCGCTGCGGAGGCGCAGATCCCCGAGACGTGGGACTGCCCACGCTGCGGCTGGCCGGCCGGACGCGACCAGGAGAACCCGCCAGCGCCGCCGCGGACCGAGCCGTACAAGACCCACCTCGCGTACGTGCGGGAGCGGCGCACCGACGCCGACGGCGAGGCGATCCTCGCCGAGGCCCTCGCCAAGCTCCGCGGCGGCGCCTGAACCTGGCGTAGCGGGCCCCGCTCGGGCCCCAGGGGGCAGGTCCAGGCGGCCCGGACCCACGGGTCCGACCCGTGCGGCGGTGCCTCGCCGGCTACTGGCTGGCGATGCGGTCCAGGCCAGGGGGCAGTGCCTCGGCGGCGGCCTCGTCGACCAGCACCAGGGTGCGGGCGCGTCCACGGGCGCCAGCTGCCGGTACCTGCACCGCGCCGGCGCCGGACAGCGCCAGCCTGATCGCAGCCGACTTCTCGGTCCCGGCTGCCAGCAGCCACACCTGGGTCGCCGACTGGATCGCCGGCAGTGTCATCGTGATCCGCAGCGGCGGCGGCTTGGGTGAGCCCCGCACCCCCACCACGGTGCGAACTGTCTCGTGCAGCGCCGCCTGCTCGGGGAACAGCGACGCCACGTGCCCGTCGGGGCCGACACCGAGCAGCAGCACGTCGAAGGTCGGCACCCCGCCGTGGCTGCCGGGCTCCGCGGACGCGGCCAGCTCGGCGGCGTAGCGGGCGGCGGCGGCCTCCGGGTCAGGTCCGTCCAGGCCGTCGCTGGCCGGCATCGGGTGCACCCTGGCCGGGTCCAGCGGGACCAGGTCCAGCAGCGCGGCCCGGGCCTGGGTGTGGTTGCGGTCGCGGTGCCCGGCCGGCAGGAACCTTTCGTCGCCCCACCACAGGTCCAGGCGACGCCAGTCGATCGCGCTGCGCCCCGGGGCGGTCGCCAGGACGGCCAGGACCGCCGTCCCGACCCCCCCTCCGGTCAGCACCAAGGTGGCCGACCCGCGGTCGTTCTGCGCCGCCACCACAGCCGTGACCAGCAGGTCCGCGGTGGCCTCGGCGAGGGCGGCCTGGTCGCGGTGCACGCGCACCTGGGGTGGGCTCATCGACGGCTCCTCATCTGGTCGCGGCGCGGTCAGGAAGCGTCGGAGGCGCCGGCGACGGCGGACTCGGTGTCCGGCATCCCAGGAAGCACCGGCAGCGCCTCGGTGGTGCCGGTGAGCCTGCCGACGACCTCGCCGTAGACGATGTCGGGGTCCAGGCGCCGCATCTCCTCGGCGATGATCTCGGCGGTCTCCCGCTGCATCAACGACACCTGCCGCTCGGGCTGGCCCGGGCGGGACAGGTGCGCCGAGCGCCCGTCGGGGCGGGCGATCGAGATGTCGCCGGCGTCGGTGGCCAACGTCACCGCGGTGATGCCTGGGCCGTCGCTGTCGATGCGTTCGATCGGCGCGTCCAGGCGGCTGGACAGCCACAGGGCGAGCAGGTCCGCCGACGGGCTGCCGGGCTCGCAGGCCACCGAGCCGGAGTGGATCGGTCCCAGCGGCACGTCCAAGGTCGCAGCCAGCAGGGTGCGCCACTGGGTGACCCGGGTCCAGGCGAGGTCGGTGTCGCCGGGGTGGTAGCCGTGGGAGCGGCGCAGCAGCTCAGCGCCGGGGTCGGCGGCGGCGGCGGCGTCGGTGACCCGGCGCTGCGCCAGGGCCCCCACCGGGTCCGTCGCCGGCACAGCCGGCGCGTCGCCGGGCCACCAGGCCACCACGGGCGCGTCGGGCAGCAGCAGCGGCACCAGCACCGACTCGGCGTGGTCGGCGAGCTCGCCGTGCATCCGCATCACGACGGTCTCACCGGGGCCGGAGTCGCCCAGGAAACGCACCTCGGCGTCCAGGCGCGCTTTCATCTTCCCGGGCCGCAGGATGGTCACCAGGATCCGGGACGGGTGCTCGCGGGCGGCGTCCAGGGCGGCCCGCAGCGCGTCGTAGTGGTCGCGCTCGTCGGTGACGATGACCAAGGTCATCACCATGCCGACGGCTGGGACCCCTGCGCTGTGGCGGGCCTGCACCAGGGCCGCGGCGATCGCGCCGGCGGTGGTGTCGGTCAGGTCGACGATCATGGCCGCCTCCAGGTGCGCCCGTCGCGGGCCAACATCTGGTGCGCGCTGGGTGGGCCCCACGTCCCTGACGGGTACTGCTCGGGCTGGCCCTGGGTGGCCCAGAACTGCTCGACCGGGTCCAGGACCCGCCAGGACTGCTCGACCTCTTCGTGCCGGGGGAACAGTGGCGCCTCACCGATCAGGACGTCCAGGATGAGCCGCTCGTAGGCCTCGGGGCTGGACTCGGTGAACGCCTCGCCGTAGGCGAAGTCCATGGTGACGTCCCGGACCTCCATGGCGGTCCCGGGCACCTTCGACCCGAACCGCAGCGCCAGGCCCTCGTCGGGCTGCACCCGGATCACCAGGGCGTTCTGTCCCAGCTCCTCGGTAGCGGTGACCTCGAACGGCAGGTGCGGGGCCCGCTTGAACACCACAGCGACCTCGGTGACCCGCCGCCCCAGCCGCTTGCCGGTGCGCAGGTAGAACGGGACCCCGGCCCAGCGGCGGGTGTCGATGTCCAGGCGCACCGCGGCGTAGGTCTCGGTGGTCGATCCGGCGTCGATGCCGTCCTCGTTCAGGTAGCCGACCACCGGAACCCCACCTTGCCAGCCGGCGGCGTACTGGCCGCGGGCGGTGTTGGCCGCCAAGTCCTTCGGCAGGCGCACCGCCGACAGGACCTTCTCCTTCTCAATCCGGACCCCGGCGGCGTCGAAGGAGACCGGCTCCTCCATGGCCGTCAGGGCGAGCAGCTGCAGCAGGTGGTTCTGGATGACGTCGCGGGCGGCGCCGATGCCGTCGTAGTAGCCGGCCCGGCCGCCGATGCCGACGTCCTCGGCCATGGTGATCTGCACGTGGTCGACGTAGTTGCTGTTCCAGATCGGCTCGAAAAGCTCGTTGGCGAACCGCAGGGCCAGGATGTTCTGGACGGTTTCCTTGCCGAGGTAGTGGTCGATGCGGAACACCGACCCGGAGTCGAACACGTCCCCGACGACACGGTTGAGCTCTTGGGCGCTGGCCAGGTCGTGGCCGAACGGCTTCTCGATGACGACCCGGCGCCAGGCGCCCGCGTCGCCCTCGGCGAGGCCGTGCTCCTTGAGCTGGCGGACCACGTCGGGGAAGAACTTGGGCGGAACGGACAGGTAGAAGGCGTGGTTGCCGCCGGTGCCGCGGGTGCGGTCCAGCTCCTCGATGGTCGCCCCCAGCTGGGTGAACGCGGCGTCGTCGCTGAAGTCGCCGGGGACGAACCGCAGGCCCTCGGCGAGGTTCTTCCACACCGCCTCCCGGAACTCGGTGCGGGAGTGTTCCTTCACCGAGTCGTGGACGACCTGCATGAAGTCCTGGTCCTCCCAGTCCCGCCGGGCGAACCCGACCAGGGCGAACCCCGGCGGCAGCAGCCCCCGGTTGGCCAGGTCGTAGATCGCCGGCATCAGCTTCTTGCGGGCCAGGTCGCCGGTGACACCGAAGATGACCATGCCGCAAGGACCGGCGACCCTGGGCAGGCGCCGGTCCCGTGGGTCGCGCAGCGGGTTCGTCAAGGCCGTCATAC
>Ga0209698_10007435_pt1 | contig 11493 bp, 7 predicted proteins | sample LitLauG_LLR_2012_FD_187203 | JGI IMG/M metagenome (GOLD analysis project Ga0209698, IMG submission 187203) | Freshwater sediment microbial communities from Pennsylvania, USA - Little Laurel Run_MetaG_LLR_2012 (SPAdes) (version 2) | ecosystem: Environmental > Aquatic > Freshwater > Creek >... | reverse complement strand
GGCTGCTGGTAGAACGCCTTGATGTCGCTCTCAATCATGGATTGCCCGATGATCAATGCTTCTGTATGCGCGGCATCGCCTTCGCGGATCAGGCGGGTGTACATGTCCACTTCGGAAATCTTGTTGGCCTTGGCCAGGTCGGCGATGGTGTGTCTCACGTAGGAGGGATTCGGCGTGAACTCCGTGATCGTGAGATGCGAACCGCCGCCGTAGCTCGCCAGCGCTTCGGCGACGCTTTTCGGATTTTCGTACTGCTTGTCGGGAACCACCACCTTTAGATTGGAGTGCCACGCGTCATACGGGTAGCAGTCGGCCAGGAAATCCACGCCGCGTTTGCGCGCCGCCTCGATAATCTGGATGTACTCCGGGGCTTTGCCCTGCACACCAACGGTTCCAAGCTTGATGTGCGAATGCTCCACCGGGATGCGCGCGCGTTCTCCGATCGCAATCTCTTCCTTCAGCGCGTCGAACGATTTATCGGCTTCATCGCGGATGTGCGTCATGTAGATGCCGCCGCTTTGCGCCGCGATTTTCGCGAGTTCCACCACTTCGTCCGTGCTGGCGTAGCTTCCCACTTCGTACTCCAGGCCGCTCGAAAGCCCCAGCGCGGCCTGGTTCATGGCCTGGCCCATGAGTTGATCCATTAGCCGGAGTTCGGGTGCAGTGGCAGTCCGTTTGAAGTCCTTTCCCAGAATCTGCTGGCGGATGGTGGCGTGTCCCGCGAAGGTGCCCACGTTCACGGCCGCCGGATGCTCCTGCATCATGCGCGTCCAGCTGAGCACCGGCCAGGGAGACTCTCCATCCGCTCCAATGATCAAAGTGGTGATGCCCTGCGAGACCTGCGTTTCCGCCGCAAGATCTTTCGGCAGCGTTTCTTCGGAATGGTTGTGAATATCGATGAAGCCGGGGGCGAGCACCAATCCCTTTGCATCAATGACCGTTTCCCCTGGCTGCGGCTGCAGTTCGCCGATCCCCACAATATGGTTCAGCGCGATCCGTACATTTCCCTTGTATAGCGGGGCACCGGTGCCGTCCGCGATGAGCGCGTTTGTAATCAGTTGTGAGGCGGGACTTTTTTGAGCGAACGAGGGAATGAGAACAATTGCGGATGCGACGGCGATTCCGCATAACAACACATTAGAGGAGCGTTTCATAGGTTTGTGAGTTCCCTCGGCGGAAGGGGATGGCGCAGCCCGATACGCCGGAATCAGAGACGCAACCAACTTAACATGAAAAATTTCGGCAACTACAGGACAGCTTCCGTCAGCGCTTTATGTGCAAGGTCAGCCGCGCCTGGTTTTCCGGCGAGCACCAGGTTCGCCCACTCAACACCGGCTTGGGAAATGCGCACCGCTTCGCTTGTCAACGATTCCGGTCCGCCGGAATCGGAGTTGCCGAAGAATACGCGCTCCATCGGCCTCGAGGCAATCATGCGATTCTTCGTGTACTGCTCCGGAACCGCCATGAACATCGGGTGTCCGCGCCGGTACAGGCGCACTTCGACCGGATCCACGTTGAATTCCGGCAGGAGTCCCTGGAAATCCTTCAGCACCTTCGCGGCCAGGGCCTTGCAATCGTCTTCATTCAACAGAAGGGACCGCTCAGATTCGCGCAGCGGCGTATAAAACGTCAGGATGTTGTATTTCGGCTTGTAACCCGGATTGTTGCGTATGGTCCAGTCGGCCACGATGAAGTCCGTGAACGATTTTCCGGGGCACCAGTTGTCGTAGCCTTTCCGGTAAACCGGTTTGTCAAAAATGATGTTGATCATCGGGTATGGCGCATAGCGCATCCGGCGCATGGCCTGCTTCTGTTCGTTGGGCAGCTCGGTCACGATGCGGGAGGTGATGAATTTCGCCGTGCACATCAGCACCACCTTGGCTGCAACCGTAGTGGTTTTGTCCCCCTGCGCATAGGTAACGCGCACTTCATCCTTGTCGGGAACCACCCCCACAACTGTCGCGTCGCTCAGCATCCGCTCGCCAAAATGCGGTTTCAGTACTTCCACCAGTTTGTGTGTGATGCAGCCAAGGCCTCCGGGCAGAATCACGCGCTGATCATCGATCCCCTCAATCAGATATTGCGTGTCCGCGATGCCGATCAGCGCCGACGTGTCTTCGGAGAATGCGCCCCAGTTCGATGGGCCATACGCGTCCCACAACCGCCTGATCTCCGGAACATAGGGATCCAGATATTTCGTGAACGGTTGGGCGTCGAGCTCCGCGGCATTCTTCTTGAAGTCAATCTTCATGATGTCGTCGCGATACTTCTTGAAACTTGCGATGACGTCTTTCGTGTAGGGCAGTTCATTGATTCCTGATCGCCAGATGTCCGGAGCGAAGCGGCCGTTGTCGATGACCGGGTCCGGCATGTTCACCAGTGGCAAGTCGAGGCCGATTTCCTTGGCAAGCAGGTCGCCCTGATCGCCGCGGTAGCCATACGCCGACCCCGTGCCGAAGATTTGGCCCTCGTACTCCTCCTGATGGGCGTTGCCGCCGAAGTGCTCCTCTTTTTCCAGCAGCAGCCAGTCTTTGTCTTTCAAGAAATAAGCCGCGGAAAGTCCTGCTACCCCGCCGCCGACGATTACGACGTCGGCCTTCTTCGTGGCATCGGGTTTCGGAAAGGAATGTCCGTCGCGAACCTGGTGGCAGACGGAAAAATGTTCTCCTTCCACCATCGGACCCCGCGCGGCCCCACCCGGTTCGGCCAGAAGCGCCTGATCCACGGGACATCCGGAGGCAATCGAGCCGGCAACCACGTACTTAATGAAATCACGGCGATTATGAGACATGAATGAATCCTCCTAAGGTCTTTCCAGAAGTTCCTGCGCTCCGCTTCCGATGTTGCGCGTGCGGATGCGATACCAGATCAGGATCAGAATCACGGAAACACAAAAAATCAGTGTGGAAATCGCGTTAATCTCCGGAGTGATGCCACGCCGAAGCCGTGCCCAGATTTCCAACGGGAGCGTGTTGTCCCGTCCAATCAGGAAAAACGTGACCGCGATCTCGTCCATCGAAAGCGTGAAGATCAGCAATCCTGCGGAGACCAAAGAGAGCTTCAGATTCGGGAGCGTGACCCGCCAGAAGGTTTGCCAGGGGGTGGCGCCAAGGTCGAGCGAAGCCTCTTCCTGCGCGCGGTCCATTTTTTGGAGGCCCGCAAAAAGCTCCGTGGTGGCCACGGAAATCAACGCCGTACCGTGGCCCAGGAAAACGGTCAGTAGGCTCAGCTGCAAATTGACAGAAACCGCGAACATCAACAAAGAAAGGCCGGTGATGATGCCGGGCAGAATCAGTGGCAACAGCACCAGTCGGCGAAGTATGGATTTACCGGGAAATTCCGCGCGGTCCAGAGCCAGCGCGGCGAGCAGGCCCAGCGTGAGTGACACCACAACGGCGCCACCAGCCACCAGCAGACTGTTCAACACGGAATCCCAGATGGCCACGTCGTTGAACAAAAGTCGATACCAGTGGAATGTTAGATTTTTTGGCGGAAAGCCTCCCACGCCATCACGGTTGAACGAATAGAGGATCAGCACCACAATCGGCAAATAGAGAAACGCAAACACCAGAAGCGAGTACACAGCAAGAACAGTTGGCCGCCTCAGGGCTTGCGTCGAACCGTTCATCGGAACGCCCATCTTTTTTCGAGCCGCTCGGTGGCAAATAGCAAGGAAACGGTCAGCAACAGGATGCACACGGAAATCGCCGCGCCCAGCGGCCAGTCGTACGCGGTGCCGAACAGGCTCTGCACAATATTGGCAATCATCACGCTGGAGGGGCCGCCGACAAGCAGGGGCGCGAGAAAGTCGCCGAGGGTCAGCACGAAAGCGAACGTTGCGCCCGCCAGCAGGCCGGGCAGGGATAGCGGAAGAATCACGCGCAAAAATGTTGCCCGCGAACCAGCGCCCAAATCATGAGAGGCCTCCACGAGATTCCGCGGAATGTGTTCGAGCGACGCGTAGAGAGGCAAAAACACAAACGGCGTGTAGATGTGCGTCAGCATCAGGATCACCGCAAAGGGGCTGTAGAGAAAAAAGCTGACCGGCACGTGGGTGATGTGCACATATTGCAGAAAGCCGTTCAGCACGCCGTCCGAGCCGAGAATGGTTTTCCAAGCGTAGCCGCGCACCAGATAGCTGACCCACAGCGGCACTATCACCAGTTGATAGAGCAATTCCTTGCGCACGCCGGCGTGGAATGACATGTAGTACGCAAGTGGATAACCGAGCAGTAGGGAAAGCAGCGTGACGCCGGCCGCGATGCGTGCGGTGCGGAACAGCACTTCCAGATACACCGGATTCTGCAGCAGCGCGGCGTAATTCCGCAAATTCCACTGATGGACAATCAGTCCATTGCGAACCATCCAGAAGCTGTGTGCGAACATCAGGGCGTAAGGCAGCAGCAGGAACAGCCCCACCCAGAGGATGGGTGGCAGGGAAACGATCGATTTGTAAGTCCGCGAATACATTTGTCTCTACTCGCAGATTGCAACTGCGTCCGAAGGTGAAAACCAGAATTCGTGTTCGCCGGTGATCGGCCCGCGTGCCGCCACTCTGGCGCGCAGCGATTGGCCGGGCAATTCCAACTCGAGTAGCTCACTTGCACCCGAGAAGATCTGTTGGCGTATCACGGCGCGAAACCGCACCGCGGCGGCGGGCGCGCTGCCAGAGAACAGATGAATCGCTTCAGGCCGCAATGAGAACAACGCGCTGCCGTCCGGTTGCGCCGCGGCCCATTGCATCGAACCCGCCTTCGCTACTCCCGTTTGCACCTGCGCGCGAAGAAAATTCGTGTGCCCAATGAATTGCGCGGCGTAACTCGTGGCGGGATGCGCGTAAATCTCCCGTGGCGAGGCAACTTGTTCCAGCGCGCCATCCTTCAGCAGCGCGATGCGGTCCGAAAGCGCCATCGCTTCGTCCTGATCGTGCGTGACAAACAAGAACGTGATGCCCAACTCGCGCTGCAGCGATTTCAATTCCACCTGCATCTGCTTGCGCAGGTTGGCGTCCAGTGCGGACAGTGGTTCGTCCAACAGCAGCAGCTTCGGCCTGTTGACCAGCGCGCGCGCCAAGGCCACGCGCTGCTGCTGCCCGCCGCTCAGCTTGGTGGTGCGCGATGAGGCGTACTCTTCCATCTTGACCATCCGCAGTGCTTCCGCAACGCGCCCGGGAATTTCTGCTTTCGCCACGCCGGTTACCTGCAAACCATAGCCCACGTTCTCTCGCACCGTCAGATGCGGAAACAGTGCATAGTTCTGAAAAACCGTGTTCACGCGGCGTTTGTATGGCGGCAGCGTGTCCAGACGTTCGCCGCTCATCCAGATTTCGCCGCTCGTCGGCTGCTCGAATCCCGCGATCAACCGCAACAGCGTTGTCTTTCCCGAACCACTCTCACCCAGCAACGTCATAAATTCTCCGGGCGCGATCTGCAGCGAAGTCCCTTTCAGCACCTCGCGCATTCCAAATCGTTTCGAGACGAAGCGGACTTCCAGGAGCGTTTCCGTCGCGTTGGGTGCCGCATCGGCGTGTGTCGTGCTGGGGTTCGCCGGTGTCACGGTGCGGCTTTTACCTCGTTCCAGATTTCGATGTACTTCGCGCGCCGCGGGACGTCCTGCCAGAAATAAATGCGCTGCATGTACGCGTCGGGATCGTTCAGATGTAATCCCTTTTTGTCTTCATCGGTCATGAACTGCGCAGCTGTGGGATTCGCCGGCGTGTAGTGCGTCACGGCAGTCACTTTCTTCTGTGTCTGCGCTTGAATCATGTATTCCAGGAACGCGTAAGCGAATTCCTTGTTTGGGCTGGCCTTGGTGATCATCAGGTGATCGATCCAACCCGTTGTGTTTTCCTTAGGGATGGTCTCGGCAATCGGAAAGTTGGCTTGCCGCAACTGATTCGTCATCAGCGGCCAGCCCATCGCGGCGGCGATTTCGTGATTTTCAAACAAATTCGTCAGCTCGCCGCCTGTTGACCAGATCTTTCGGATATTGGGTTTCAGCGCCAGCAGTTTCTGCTTCACCGCGGCAAGCTCGTCGTCGGATAAGTTGTAGAGATGGCTGGGATCCGGCTTGTCGTAGCCGAGCATCTGCGCGGCCATGTAAAGCGTGGAAAGATCGTCCCAAATGGAAATTTTCCCTTTGTTCTTCGGGTCCCAGAAAATGCCCCAGGAATCTGGAGGCTGCGCAAACACCGTTACGTCATAGAGCAATGGATTCGGTCCCCACATGAACGGCACACCAAATGTCTGCCCATTCGTTTTCACCAGCGGCAATTCGCGCAATCTTGGTGAGAGCTGGGCATATGTTGGCAGCTTGCTCAAATCCAACGGCTCGGCCAGTCCCGCCTGCGCGATGGAAGCAGCCACGTCACTCGACGGCGAAATCACGTCGTAATTCTCCGCACTGCCGCCGCGCAGCTTGGCCACCAGGTCGTCGCTCGACCCCATATATGACGCGGAAACCTTGCAGTGATGCGCTTCTTCAAACGCGTGAATGAACGATGGGTCCGCGTACCCTTCCCACACCAGCAGGCTCAGCGTCGCCTCTTTTTTCTGGCAGGAAGCCACCACAATCGCGCACGCAAGAGTGCACAGGGCGAATCCCGCAAGCCTTAGCTTATTTCGCTTCCGCCTCATAAACGATCTTGCCTCCCACGATGGTCATGACCACTTTTGTATCACCGATGGTGTGCGGATCGACTTCGAAGATGTTGCGGTCCACCATGATCACGTCCGCCAGTTTGTTCTCCGCCAGCGAGCCCTCGTATTTTTCGCGGCGACCAGCATACGCCGCGTCCGTCGTATAACCTTTCACCGCCTGCGCCACGGTCAGCCTCTGCGATGGAACAAAGCCGTCCTTAGGCGTGCCTTCAAGCGTCTGGCGCGTAACCGCCGTTTGAATCCCTTGCCACGGATTGAGCGTCACCACCGGCCAATCGCTGCCGAAGGCGTAGCGCCCACCCGCATCCTGAATGCTCTTCCAGACCCAGGCGCGGCCCGCGCGGTCCGGCCCAAGATTCCTCGCCCACACGTCCAGCGTGTCTTCATCGGGATAGGAGTGCAGCGGCTGCATACTGGCGATCACGCCAAATTTACCGAACCGCGGGATATCCTGGGCCGCGATCGTCTCAATGTGCTCAACGCGGTTCCGGCTATCCTTCGTGTGGTTTTTCTTTTCGGCGAATTCGTATGCATCCAGGGCTGTGCGAACGGCATAGTCACCAATCGCGTGCGCATAAATCTGTACGCCATGCTTGTCGAGTTCCCCGACAGCAGCTTTCAATCTCTCCGGGTCCCAATTCAACTCACCTTTTTTCGACGAAACATCCGCGTAAGGCGCGAGCAGCGCCGCGGTGTGCGATTCCACCACGCCATCCAGCATGATCTTCACGCTGTTGGCGTCCATCCATTCGTCGCGATATTTCTTGCGCCCGGCCTCGATCTTTTCCATATCGTCGGGCGCCAGTTTGTGTTGATCGAGTAAGTAGGCAACGTGGAACCGTACGGTCAGCTGCTTCTCTTGCCGCAACTCCTCAAGCACCGGAAGGATGTCGAAATCCCCGCCCGCGCTATGAACGCGCGTGATCCCGTTCTGGTTCGCCCATTTCATTCCCGCGCGCAAGGCCACCAGTTGATCAACGTGGCTCGGCTCCGGGATTACCTTGCGGATCAGCGCATCCGCATCCTCTTTGATTGCACCGGTGGCTTCGCCGGTTTGTGGATCGCGAACGATGCTTCCGTGCAGCGGATCCGGCGTGTTTTTGGTAATTCCCGCCAGCGCGAGCGCTTTTGAATTTGCCCAATAGGTGTGGCCATCGTATCCATCCAGATAAACTGGGCGGTTCGGAAAAATTTCATCGAGATATTTCTTGTCGGGGAGCGTCGCCGCGCCAAACATAGCGTAATTCCAGCCCCGGCCCAGAAGCCAATCATCGCCGGAATGCTTCGCGGCGTAATCGCGGAGCCGCTTTTGGATTTCGGCAACGTCCTTCGCACCCTCTAGGTTGACGCGTCCCAGTGCGAGTGAGCCATCCAGAAAGTGAACATGGCAATCGGTGAAGCCGGGCAGCACCAGTTTCCCGCCGGCATCCACCCATTTCGTGCCGATGCCGCGATAGCGCTCAATCTCTTCGTCGCGTCCGACGGCTTGAATTTTTCCATGCCGGATCGCGACCGCCTGCGCCCAGGGCTTCGCCGGGTCACCCGTGTACACCTTCGCGTGCATGATCAGGATGTCCGCGGGAGCCAGGCGCGCCGACTCTTGCGCGGACACAGGGCAGGTGACTCCCGGCACAGTCAGGAGCATGGCAAATAAGGTAAGAAACAAGCGTCGGTTCAAAGCGTTCCTCGAAAAAACGGTTCGGCAAACTGTCGCAGAAAGCAGAATCGTCAAAAGGTGGGCGGTGTGTTCACCCACAGGACCCAGGCTTCCGTGCGGCCCGGATTCTTCCAGCGGTGCGGCGTGGAACTCTGAAAATACAGGCTGTCTCCCCTTTTCAGGTGGTAGTGGCCTTCTTCATGCAGCCACAACTCAAACTCGCCGCGCAGCACGTGCAGGAACTCCTCGCCTTCATGCGCATACGATTCACCACTGCCCCCGCCGGGTTTCACGCGGAACAGGTGTGGCTCCATCGCCGTGTTACCCCAGGCCAGCAACTCCATGCGCACATTGGCGCTGGTCTCCAGGATTTTTCGCTGCGAAGGGCGCACCAGCCGCTGTGCGTCGCCGTTCGTTTCAAAGAGCGATATGATGTTCGTCTTATAGAAGCGCGCGATCCGGCGAAGCGTCGCGATCGAGCAGCGCATCTGCCCGCGTTCCAGCGAACTAAGGAAACCCACGGAGACGCCCGTGGCCCGGGCGACCTGGGCGAGAGAAAGTTTTCGGCGCAACCGCAAGCGGCGAAAGCGCTGGCCGGGAAGTTGCCGTGCATCGGCCGGCGCGGAAACAACGCCCTGCTTTTTCAGTACGTGAACGATTGCGGCGGGATTCAGGCCGCGTGCGCGTCGCAGAAACAGAGCTCGCTGCAGCAGGCGTACGTCGGCCTCTGTATAGATGCGGTAGCGGCTCTCCGTCCGCTGCGGCGTCACCAGACCGAGCGCCTCCCACGCGCGGAGCGCGGAGGAGGAAATGCCCAGCCGTTGCGCGACTTCGGAAATGCGCAGCACCGGCGCTGCATCCGGCCTTTTCGATGCGCTGGAGAAATTCTTTCTGCTTGACACAGGTCCCGGCTTTCTCTAAGTTTACGGGATTATAGTAAGGTTCGATGTAACGTAGCAACCACGAAGAATCGCCGTGCCGGGGCGGGGAATCTTCAAGGAAACAGGGGTGAGTTCACTATGAAAGTCGTCATGCGCCATGAGCTCGTGTTGTCGGCCTGCTGCCGAAGCATTCTTTGTTCCGCGATCCTGCTCTTCTCCTTCCTCTTGCTGTTCTCTCCCAATGCCAGCGCGCAAAGCACCGGTGGCCGCATTCGCGGCACGGTCACCGACGCTAGCGGCGGGGCCGTCGCCGGCGCCAAGGTTACCCTCATCAACGAGGGCACAAATTCCACGCGCGAGGTCGAGACTTCGGCTTCGGGCGAATATCTTTTTCTCGAAGTGCCGGTTGGCAGCTACGAAGTTGACGTCAACCAGGCGGGCTTCAAGAAGTACGCCCGAAAGGGAATTGTTCTCGTTTTGAATGAAATTGCGACGGTAGATATCTCCTTGCAGGTTGGCGGCGCCACCGAAACGGTGGAAGTCACCGGCGCTCCACCGGTGATTGACACCACCACCACGCAACTCGGCGCGGTGATGACCGATCAATCCGTCCGCGAACTCCCCCTGAATTCCCGCAATACCTATCAGTTGTTGCAGCTCCAGCCCGGTGTGCAGTCCCAGTTGGGCGCTGACCTCTTTTATGGCAGCAACAACCCCGGCGTGGTTTCCGTGAATGGAGGCCGCGGGCGCTCCAACAACTACATGGTCAACGGTGGCGACGGCAACGATATCTTCGTGAATGGCCCTGCGATTCAACCCTCGCCCGATGCCATCGAAGAGTTTCGCGTGCTTACGAACACCTTTGATGCCGAATACGGTCGAAATTCCGGCTCGGTTGTGAACGTAGTCACCAAGTCCGGCACCAATTCAGTTCATGGCGACGTTTACGAGTTTTTCCGCAACACGGTTCTCAATGCCAAGCAGTTCACGTTTAACCCTTCTCCAAAGCCGGACTACAAACAGAATCAGTTCGGGGCCACCTTGGGCGGGCCCATTAAGAAAGACAAGACTTTTATTTTTGGTTCTTACGAAGGGAACCGCCTCTCCCAAGGCATTTCCTCTGGAAACGTGGTGCTGCCGACCACTGGCCAGGCGGCCGGAGATTTCTCGGCTGAGTCCGCATTTGCTGGCACGCTTACGGATCAAACCTTCGCGAATGTCCTAAACGCTCGGCCGGGGTGTGCAGCCGCTGTGGCGAACGCAGGTGGCGCACCGTTGGTGCCCGGTAATGCCTATTCGGCCATCTTTCCGAATAACCAGATTCCAACTGCGTGTTTCGATCCGACGGCCATGGCCCTTTACAATAACTACATCAAGCCGTACGGAAGCGGCGCGGTCACGCTTGTTCCGGACCAGAGCGACAGCTCTAACCAATTCAGCGTGAGGTTCGATCACAATTTCAGTGCCACGCAGCACTTTAGCGCTTATTACTATTTCAACGACGACGACACAACCGTGCCCTTTTCCAATTTCCAGGCTGCGGGAGCAAACGTGCCCGGCTTCGGCGCCCTGACAAAGGCCCGGGTTCAGCAATGGAATATTTCACATACTTCTACGATCGGCTCCTCGGCCGTCAACGAATTCCGCTTCAGTTACTTCAGGGAAGCGCAGGGTAACCTCAACCATCCAACGAGCATTTTGCCCAGCTTGCATGATGCTTGCGGAAGTTTTGTTCCTGCCGCCAACTGCTTTGCCGATCCGAACAATCCCTTGTCGGGCATCACCACAAACTTGCCCGGCCGTGAAGGCGTTCCCTTTGTAAACATTGCTGGCGGCGTGGTGATCGGAAACAACTTTGAAGGCGAACTCCCGCAGATTGGCAACACCTTTCAATGGTCGGACAACTTCAGCAAGGTGATGGGCACGCACAGCATCAAGTTTGGTGGAGACGTTCGCCGGCAGCGCTTCGATCAGACGTTGTATTACAACATCAACGGCGATTTCACGTTTCAGAACGCCGGTGCCACCAACTCACCTGCCGGCAGCGACGGATATCCCGACTTTTTCATCGGCACGCCGACGAGCTACTCACAGGGCGCCGCTCAGGGTGAAAACGTTCGGAACACAGCGCTCTACTTGTTTGCGCAGGACAGTTGGAAAATTAAATCGAATTTGACGCTGAATTATGGCCTCCGCTGGGAATTGAATACCCCATACATTGACACCAAGAACAGAATTCAAACCTTCCGTCCGGGACAAAACACCACACAATACCCCTGCTGGATATCGCAAACAG
>Ga0209698_10007432_pt1 | contig 11496 bp, 14 predicted proteins | sample LitLauG_LLR_2012_FD_187203 | JGI IMG/M metagenome (GOLD analysis project Ga0209698, IMG submission 187203) | Freshwater sediment microbial communities from Pennsylvania, USA - Little Laurel Run_MetaG_LLR_2012 (SPAdes) (version 2) | ecosystem: Environmental > Aquatic > Freshwater > Creek >... | reverse complement strand
GGATTTGATGAAGTTGCGGCGGCCGAGGCCGGGAGTGCTGCTTTTCTTCATGGGCGGCTCCTTATTTAACAATTAACGAGAGAAAAATGAATCGTATCAAAGATACAGGGGGGATTGAAGGGTCCGGGCGAGTGTGACCGCAGGGCGGCTTTTGCACGGACGAAGCCAATTTCGTAAAGAGAGCGCGCGGCAGAGGAGGCGCTCGGGCAGACTTGTCGGAGATTCTGCACGTTCAAACCCAATTTCGGGAGACGAAAAAACGAAGCCAACCTGACAAGCCCTGCGTTGTGCATGCTCGAACACGTTCGAACCCAATTTTCCAAAAAAGCAAAAACGAACCCAATCTCGACGAGATGGGCGGGTCGAAAAAACGAACCCAAATTTCGGAGGCACGGGGATGGGGCAGACGGCGAATGGTTCATGACGAGGGGGCAGAGACACTACGGCTCAGCGAGCGGGAAGGCGTGCAAGAAGGATGCGGGTTACTCGCGCAAAGACTGGTTCGCCACTACCAGAGCTTCGCTTTCGCCCGATCCCCGTTGTCAAAGACCTCAATACCCGGAGAGGACAAGTTCCGGAACCTGTACCGCTGGCCTTTCGTTGCCAAACCCGCAAAACGGCCGCCCGAGTGGCGGCCTTTGCGGTCGAAACGCCCGCGGTCCGGTTCCACCAATTGCCTGAACCGCGCACAACGGGCCTTCGCCCTGTGCGCTCGCTCAGTGACGCTTTCCGGCCGGAAAGGACTGCGATGTCGGGAGAAATGAGACGGTGACGCTCGTTTTCCTGGCCAGAGAGTAGCACACGAAAGATGCGTTGAAAGGTCCTGCGCTCGCAGGCTATTGATTCTAATCGGTCGATTTTCTGAAAGGTGCGGAACAGACGCGGAAGGAGGCTCGGCGACCGAATTCGGTATTGTGGTGGGAGGAGTGTTTGTCGTGCCAGACTATTCCGTGCATAAAGCAAGCGACCTGGCTGGAGACGAGCGCCTGCTCAATGAGCGGTGGCTGGGCTGCTCACACCTCGGCAGCAGCGCGCGGTAGAATCAAGGTCGCATGGTTCAGGAGATTGAGGCCATATACGAGAATGGCGTGCTCCGTCCGTTGTCCCCGGTAAAACTCGCCGAGTCAGAAACGGTGCACGTTCGCATCTCGACGGGCGACACGGGCCTGAGCCAACCGGACGTCGCGCTCGTTGAACGTGCCCGAACTGAGTTGGCGCGCAGGCCCGATGTTCCCAGCCTTGAAGAAGTGCAACAGGCCGCTGCCGTCATCCCGGGCAACTGGTCCGACGACATCATCGCCGAGCGTGGCGAGTATTGATGTGGCGCAGTACTTTTTCGATACCAGCGCACTGGTGAAGCGTTACCACAAAGAAGACGGAACCGAGCAGGTCAGCGACATCTTCGCCCTGGCGGAAAACCTCGTCCGGATCTCTGCGCTCGGAATAGTGGAGATCCATTCGGCCCTCGCAATCAAAGTTCGTTCGGGGCAACTGACACGGGCAGCAGCACAAGTTCTGACAGATGGGGTTCTCGCGGACCTGGCGTCAGGTCGAATCAAGCCCTATTCGGTCACGGGCCGGCACTTTGACGACGCCGAGCGCATGGTTCGGCAATTCTCTTATGATCATCGGCTGAGGTCTCTCGACGCGATTCAGCTGTCCGTGGCTTTGGACCTTCGTTCGCAGGGCCTCGCAGACAGTATCGTGACAGCCGATCGAACGGTTCAGGATGTGGCCATCCTGGTCGGTCTGGCGGTGCTCAATCCGCAGGACCGCTGGTAAGGTCTCCAGCTTTCGGCTTTCCGAGCGAAGTCGGATGTATCTATATGATTCTCTGGTCAGGGCGGGGCGGTTCGAACGCCCGACCCCTGCGCCCAAGGTCCGTCTTCTTACTTCACCTGGACTTTGACCTGCGCATTGGTCCAGCAGCAGACGAAGCCGCGTCCGCCTTCGCCTGACCAATCGTTGGCTATGACGTGGAGAACGTAATCGCCCGGTTCGCTGAAGGTTGCGGTCGTGACGGACTTGCCGTGGAAGACGGTATTCGGGGGCCCGGAGAATTGCGCTTCCTGAATCGCGGGGCGTTGATTCGAGAAGGTCACCTGGCCGGGTCCGCGAAACTTATTCCACAGAAGTACGACGGGCGGCGTCCGGGGCTTGGTTGCACCGGGCGCAACGCTGGCGTCATCAGCCACCCACAGCGGGAGTTCGAGGGGCTTCCCGACGGTAGTGGAAAGGGACGTGCTCTGGCCCTGCGGTCCCTGGACGAACGGTCCTTTATCGGAAAACGCGAGCCAGGGGGGCGTGTTGTCGCTCGCGTCCTGCAAAGGTTCGACGATCCACAGGGGATCGAGACTGGCCGGGATGGAAATGGTTTCGCCGTTGGCGGTGAGGGTCCAGGTTAGCTTTTTGGTGCCGAAATCTTTCGGTACGACGACGGTGAAAACACCCCACGCGCGACGGGGCGGAAAGTGGGAGGGCTGGCCGCGATCGGCCGGGCCGGGCTCAAACTTATTGTCGGGCCCGATCGGGACGTCGACCTGTTCCGTGTAGTTCCGGTTGTAATAGCCGAACATCAGGCTATACGTTCCATCGGGATTCTGGTACCAGCCTTCGTAGGCGGGAGTTACGCTTTGTCCGGAATCGTGTTTTGGACCGACCGGAACAACCTTCTGGGCATATGCGACGGCCCCAATACCAGCCAGCGCGGCCAGGGCGAAACGTATAACGGTATTTGTGTTCATTGGAATAAAGGGAGGGCTGACGGAATATCAGAGGTTCCGCCAGCCCGGGATGCAGGTGAGGAAATCAGCGAGCGGCGCGGACCGGCGCATTCTTAGCGGCCCATTCTGAGTATTCCTGGTCGGTCATGTAGGTCAGGTTGGCCCACACATGCGCCATTTCGTCGACGGTGCGATCGCCCCAGCCTACCCACTGGCTGGGATCCGGATTGCTCTTGTTGTTGACGGTGTTATCGAACCAGGCGGAGACGTGAATGACCGTACCCTTGGGCAACACCGGGGCCGAGTCATCGGCAAAGATGTAGTTGGTCATCCAGTTGAAGTTGAAATGATCCACGGAGCCGATCATCCGGCGGGAGCCATCGGGCAGAATCGCTTCGATGCTCATGGATTTGCCGCGCAGGTGCATGTGAGGCTGGAAATTCTCGATGCGGGCGGCCTGGCGCAGCACGGTGAAGCCCTCGGTCTGGGCGAGTGAGTTTGGCGGGATATCCAAAGAGCTCTGGCCGAAGCCGCCCTCGACGCCCTGGAAGGCGGTGAGAGTGGTGCGGTGCTCCGGCTCCTGGCCCTTCGGATAGAAATAGACCGCCAGTTCCACATGGTCGGCGACCGTTTCGCCCACCGAATGGAGGTGCAGTTCCCACCATATGCGGGAACCGGGCAGCATCAGCTTGCCGCTGTTGGCGCGGTAGACATCGTAGTTCTTGTTCACGGCCCATTCCATGAGAATGCCCTGGCTGAGGGCGCCAGGATTTTCGGGCTCTTCCTGCTGGAGGTGGGCGATGGCGTGGTGGGTAACCCGGCGGCCAGCAGCGGTTACAGGGCGGATCTCCACGGCGCGGACCCAGCGCGGCTCAGTGACATTGGTCGGGGTAAGCGGCTTCAACCACTGGTCCTGGCCCTTAGCCGGCACCGTGAAGGTCTCGGACTTCAGAACCAGATCGGGCTGGCCGAATTGCTTTGCGAGTTGCCAGCCCTCATCCTGCGGCCACTGCTTTGCGGCCGGCATGTCCTTGGGATCGCCCAGGAGCGCGCCGGCATCGACCCAGCGGGTAATCGTCGAAATCTGGGAGGCAGAGAGGGAAATGTCGTTGGCGAACTTCTGGATGCCGACGGTGGGATCGATGTGCCAGGGCGGCATCTGGCGCGTGGCTACGCGCTGCTTGATGGATTTGGCCCACGGGCGAACTTCCTCGTAGGTAACCAGCGACATGGGCGCCATCGCACCCTGGCGGTGGCAATTCTGGCATTTCTCCTGGAAGATGGGCGCCACGTCTTTGGCGTAGGTGGGTGGCGGGGTGGTGAGGACCGCTGCGGTTCCAGCGGACGGCAGCAGCGCTGCAAAAGCCAAAAGTGGCAGCCAACGAGATGTTAATTCAGTTATTCCGGTGAAAACACCGGTCCGTGCAGGCATGTGCTAGTCTCCTCTGGGAATCGCTATTAATTATAATCACCTTTTTGCGCCGCCCGCGAGGGCGCAGGTCATCAACGCGGGAAATTACGGGGTCACGCGTCTCCACTGTTTACCCACCTGGATCAGCAACTCCCCGCCGACATCCGGAATCACCAACTCCGTCACTCGGGAGCCGTTGATCTCCACGGCCCCGGCTTTTCGCTTGCGACTGGCATCCGTGACAGACTCGGCCAGCCCAAGCCGCGCCAGCAACTTGTCGACATTGATGCCATTCGCCACGCGCACGCCTTCAGGCAGAGCGACGACCGGTATCTCGGACGGCACTTCCTTCTGCCGCACCACGCGGTTGAACTCTTCGGCCGCGCGCGCCGCATCGCCCGCCGTATGGAAATCGGCCACAATCAGACGCCCAAGTTCCATCTTGGCGGACATGGGGTGCAGCTCCCCGCGGGCGATTCGCTCCTGCATCGCGGAAATCTCGGTCATGCTGATGTCCGTAAGCAGCTCGTAATAGCGGAACATCAGCGAATCGGAAATCTGCATCACCTTGCGGAACATCACCTCGGGCGCTTCCGTAATCCCGATGTAATTCCCCAGGGACTTCGACATCTTTTTCTCGCCGTCCAGCCCCTCCAGAATCGGCACGGTCGCTACGATCTGCGGCGGCTGCCCGTAGTCTTTCTGCAGCTCGCGGCCGACCAGAAGGTTGAACTTCTGATCCGTGCCGCCCATTTCGACGTCGCATTCCAGCGCCACCGAATCGTAGCCCTGCACCAGCGGGTACAGCAGCTCATGTACCGAAATCGGAACGCCCTTGGCAAACCGGTTGCTGAAATCGTCCCGCTCCAGCAGGCGTGCCACGGTGTACTTGCCGCACAGCCGGATGACTTCCTGGAACGACATCGGCGTCATCCACTCGCTGTTGTAGCGGATTTCGGTTTTCTCCGGATCCAGAATTTTGAACACCTGCGTTTTGTACGTCTCGGTATTGGCGGCAATCTCCTCCATCGTGAGCGGCGGACGGGTGGTGTTCCGCCCGCTGGGGTCGCCGATCATCGCGGTCGCCGAGCCGATGAGAAAAATGACGCGATGCCCGAGGTCCTGGAAGTGCTTCATCTTGCGCAGGAGGACGGTGTGGCCCAGATGCAGGTCGGGCGCAGTGGGATCGAACCCGGCCTTCACGCGCAGCGGCCGCCCCTGTTTTTCGCGCAGCAGAATACGTTCGCGCAGGTCTTCTTCGCGGATGATCTCCGCCATGCCCTTACGCAGATAAGTGAGTTGTTCGTCGACGGGCAGGGCCACTGAGGTCAATTGTAACGATGCGCTACTAACGGCAGGGGGTCACAGAACCTTTACGCCGTAGCGCTTGATGCCAGGGTCGACCGATACGATCGGCATCTTCTCGGCCCGCGCCTGCGCTACCAGTAACCGATCGAACGGATCGCGATGCAGCGGCGGCAGCCCCTCCAGTTCAGCGAAGTGTGCCGGCCGAATCGCCATTGAGCTGATCCTGTTCTTCTCCATTTGCCTGTAGATGTATGCGGTGGCCGGGCCGGGCAACGGCAACTTTCCGGTACCCGCCTTGATCAGCATTTCCCAAACACTGCCCACGCTGAGCCAGAGTTCGTTCTCGCCGTCCAGCCAAAGCGCGCGATGTTTTCTGGAAAGCTTCGGGCTGTCCGTGATCGCCCATAGAAAGACGTGCGTGTCGACGAGAAGCTTCACTTCTCGAATTCGTCCAGAATGTGGTCGGGCAACGGAGCGTCGAAGTCGTCAGGCACCACGAAGTCACCTTTGGCGGTGCCCAGCTTCCGGCTCACTGGGGCCGCATCCACCGGCACCAGGCGCACGAGCCGCCTGCCCGACTTCATAATCACGACATCGTCGCCCGCCATCGCCCTCTCCAGCAGCCGCGACAGGTGAGTCTTCGCCTCGTGCACATTCACATCAACAATCATGACTAAATTATAGACTAAGTCCGAATTATGGATCAATCGATGTCGGAGATAACAAGCTCGGACGGAAGTCGATGCAGTCGGGCTATCCAACTCGGATAATTTGCTCGCTATCTATCACGCGCTCGTCGCCGTCGCCTTTTGTGTAGGGAACTGCATCGTCCGTGTGCCCAAACCAGACGTACATTTCACGGGCAAGCTCATAGGCGCAACGCTCTGCGCTATAAGAACCCGTGTTCGCGGTAATCTTCTTATTCCATGCGTCAAGAGGTGCCTCCACGGCTCCCCCGAATCCCCCATATGACCATTGCGTATTGAGAGGTCCGCTGGGCAAACGGACATTTTTGTCGCCGAAGTGCAGGTGCTGCAACGTGAGACCCAACGTAACCCGTTCCGGAGCAATCCGGAGATCCGCGAGAACGAGCTGAAAGAACCTCGCGAAGTTGGTCAGCATCTCGATTAGGGCGAGTGGATGAAGAGTCCGGTCGTCCTTGTTCGACCATGCCAGGGAATCCCGTGAAATCGCGATTGCCATGACCAGACAGCCGTCACGATACAAATCGATTACCTCGCGGAAGCTCTCCACGCGAAGATGCGTGCCCTCTACGAGTCGTGCGGCCGAACCCGTCTCCAGTCCCCACCCATGGGGTCGGAGACTCGGTGGGTTTTCGAGTAGCCGCCTAATGCTGTCAGGCCGGTCCGAAAATATTGAGCGCAGTTCAGCGTCTTGTACTGGTGAAGCATACGCCACGAGAGCAGGCGTGTTTTGTAGCGAAGGATGATCAAGAGAACGCGCAATACGATTGCGAAGAGACTCAGCCCGCGCTTTTTCAGTCTGCGCCTCTGCGGTCGCGCCGAAGTGGCGCTCTACGAGCAATTCCAGGTGCTGGATACGACCGAGCAATTCGCGCTCCAGATTTATACCCGTTCGAAGTAACTGATGCAGTTCCATCACCGAGCGAACATCGGTCGAGTCGAGTCGCCGCTCGACGTACCCAAGAAGCACCTCAGTGCTTTTCTTATCGCCCATTGTCCGGGTGATCAGGTAAGGCTTCATCTCAGCTTGCTGGGGAGGAACAAATACGACTCCGATACCTTGGTTGGCATCGCCACCGACAGGAACGAATCTGACTTCGACATTTCTTGGCTGCGGGTACAGCCATTCAGCGAGGATTTTGCGGTATTGGTCAGTATCAAACAGGGCCTGACTTAAAGGGCGTATTTCGGCTATTTCCTCTCCGGGATACATCGGCGATGTTTTTGTTGCAATTCCGATCAGAATGTAACCGCCAGACGCATTGGCGAATGCCGCGACGTCTTTCGCCAACTCCCTCTTTGCGTCCATGCTCCCAAACTGGTATGGCTGACCCTTTACGTCAAAGTGCTGCCCTTCAAATTCGCCGACTAGCCGGTCAAAGCTTCCAGTTTCGACGATTTTCCCCAACTCAGCGATGGATAAGGACACAACGCGTAGCTTACCGCAATCTCAATTCCTACCCGTTGCTTTCTTCTCCATTGCACCTATGCTATCCGTATTAAATGGCTGACGAACTGGATCTCAGGATACTGCCGGCCGCGGCGAAGGATGTTCTCAGCGTCTCCCTCGGGGCCGCCTGGAAATCCTTTGGGGCCGCGATGAAGCCCATGGAGACCGTTCCCGCCATGTTCGACACGGCGAAACAACTGGTGACGATTCCCGATGACGCCGAGGGCGGCATCCGCGGTAAGGCCGAAGCGCTGGCGGGAGTCTGGATGGACAAGGGCATGACGCTCCTCAACGAGTGCAAGACCGCCGGCGAAAAATTCACCGAAGGCAAGTAATCCCGCCTGTTCGCACCTGACCAGAAAATTCGGCCTGCCGGCGTAATTGCTTTCTGTTACCCTCCTGATCCATGCTGGTGAAGGTCGGCTGGTGAAGGCCGGCTGGTGAAAGCCGCTTTGAATGAAAGAAATCATCCGGAAAATCGAAGTCTTTTCGGGACTCGACGAAAAGCTGCTCGGCAAAATCGCCGACACCGCCATTACCTGCACGTATTCGCCGGATGAGGTTCTGATCCGCGAGGGCGAGGTTGGCATAGGCATGTACTTCATCCTGCGCGGACGCGTGGCGGTTTTCCGGAACCTCGGCGCCGGCGATGTCCGGCTGGGGGAGATCGGGCCTAACGAATTTGTCGCCGAGATGGCGATCATCGATGAAAAGCCGCGCTCGGCCAGCGTGGTGACCATGGAGGAGACCGAGTGCGTGCTTTTTGCCCGCGACACGATCCGCCACCTGCTGGAACGACATCCGTCGCTCTCCATGCGGCTGGTTCGCGTCATGGCGGAAAGGCTGCGGATCGCCCAGGATCGGCCCTCGGCAAAACCGGGCGGCCAGGTTCCTTCTGCGGCCTCGGCAGACGTTCCAGTTGCCGATACTCCCGCGCCGGAAGACGGCACCGGCGGCATGAAGGCGTCGGTGGAGAAGAAGCTTCTCGATATCTTCCAAATGCTCTATACGGTGAAAGCCTTCACGCGCTTCTCCGTCGCGATTCTTGGCTGCCCCGTGGAGGCTTCCGGAACGGACGCGCTGGAGATAATCCGCGTGGGCGACGTGAAGGCCGTGGTGCTGTCCGCTTCGGGTCCGGCTGAGTTGACGATAGACGCATACGGGGCCGGGCAATTTCAGCTCCATGTTTTTCATCCCGCTCTCTTCGCGGATGGCTCGCCGAGCGCCGTCCGTTTCGATCCCGTTGACATCCGGCCGGACGATCGATTTACGCTTTCGCTGCCCAAGGCCCTGCTCAAGCGCCATCCGCGCATTGTGCCGGAGGCCCGCACATGAAACTTGAACTCCCCCGACGCCGCACCGCCTCGCGCACCATCGGCTGCGATGCGTCCCTCGCCTGGCACATTCTGAGCGATTATTCCGCCTGGCCCGAGTGGTTCCCGCTGGTGACACGAGCCACCCAACTGGCGCGGGAAACGAATTTTGCGCTCGTCGACGTGGAATTGGCGCCATTCCCGGGCCGCAGAGTATCCATCGAATGCCTGCACGCACCGAACGCCCGAGTGCTGGCGAAGTCGCTGATAGGGCAGGATCCCGATTTCGTGCTGGATTGGACGATCGGGCTGGCCCCGTCGGGCCAGACGCTCGTAACTGTAAAATGCACGTGGGTTCACACACCGTCGAATTTCACCGCCGCGATGGGCGCCCTGGATCCCGAGGGCTGGCTGAACGCCCTGGCCACCCAGGTGTCGTCATTTGCGGGCGACCTTGCCGCGGGCCCGGCAGACCCTTCCACTATCCTCGAAATTTATGAGACGGAAGACGGCCTGGTCTGCTGGTACCGGGGAAATAAATACGAAATGAAGGCGGTCTCCTGAGCCATGGTTAAGCATGTCGCCACCATCAAAGGCGATCGTTCCGCTACCTACCGGATTCTGACTGATTTTGCGAAGTACATCGAGTGGTACCCCGAGTGCGAAAAGTGCGAGGTCATCTCCACCAGCGGGACACAGACCGATGTGGATATGATCCTTGGCGGCATGAAGGTTGCCCGCATGGTGCTCCGCTACGACTGCCAGCCTGACAGCATCACCTACAAGATGGTGAGTTCGCAGGATCTGAAGGGCTTCACCGGCAGCTACCGGATTGTGGACGGCGATGGCGGCGCGCACGTCGTGATGATGGAGGTGGATCTGACCGCCAGCGCCCCCAAGTTCGTCACCGACCGCATGATGAAAAGTTCGCTGGAAAAACAAGGCAAACAGTTGCAGCAGCGAAATGCGCGGTTCGCGGTTGCGGATGGTTCGGCGGCCGCGGCCAGTGGGGCGAAAGCGGCGGTTACGCCTGCAGGGGCAGCGGCATCTGCGGCGGAGCCGGTCAAACGGACGCGTTGCCTGCTGCGCGTGAGGAAGAGCGGAGACGGCGTCAGTATCTGGTACGCGGGATCGGAATACCACAAAACCCCGTAATCCCGGTCCCTGTAGGGTGCCTGCGCCTGGATGTATACTAACCCCGAATCGGAACCCGGACGGAACTTCCGGCAAACATTTTCGAGAGGTGGCGTATGCGAACACTGATTTGGACGGTTCTGCTTCCGGCGATTTTGCTTCTGGCGATGCTGTCTCCGACAGGCGCACAGGTCAAGCCCGATCCCGCCGGCGCGCCCGCGGCGGCGAAACTTCCCCCTGACGTCAGCCCCGAGACCCGCTCTCGCTTCCCTCCCGTGCGCCGCGAGGACATGAAGGAAGGCTCGCGCAAATACTTCGACGCGCAGCCCACCGGCGGCACGCCAGTTCTGCAGCGCGGCCCGCAGCACCTCTATCTCTACAGCCCGGCCCTCGCGGAGACGATGGGGCGCTTCAACGCGGCGATCCGTGACGAAGGCGTCATCAATACCCGTTTTTCGGAAATCTCCATCATGGTGGTGGCGCGCGAAATGGACCAGAAGTTCGTCTGGGCCGCCCACGAAACCGCCGGCGTGCGCGCCGGAGTCGAGCAGCCCATCATCGACGCCATCAAGTTCAACAAAGACCTGGCCGGCCTCCCGGAAAAGGAAGCCACGCTCATTCGCTACGCCCGCCAGTTGCTGCGCGAACACAAAGTCAGCCCCGACCTCTTCGCCAAAACGGTGGACGCGTTCGGCCGCCAGGGCGTCATTGAACTCACGGCCATGATGGGCCACTATATGTCAATCGGCCTCCTGCTCGACGCCGCCGACCAGCAACTGCCCCCGGGCACCACGGCCATCCTGCCACCGCGCTGACGAAATGCGGGGTAGTATGGCCATGGCATCCCCCGCAGCGCTCCGGCCAGCCCGGTATCCGCGGCCTGCGTGTGGCCTGTAGGAACTGCTCGACATGCTCGCCTCGGGCATGAGCGAAGACGAAATCCTGAGTGAGTACCCGTACCTCGGGAAGGCCGGCTTCCCGGAGTACGCCTACGCAGCGCAGACCGGCAGGAGCCGGATTTTATTCCTGCCCCGTCACTAGTCAGTGCGAAACTGTTCGAGCCATCACATCCCCAGAACCTGCTGAAAACACAAGCCAATCGCTCTCAGGTTCCCGCCCGCAATTCCCTCTTGCCCTCCCGCCAAAAATCTGCAAAAGTAGAGTGCATAGCGAACAAAAGGCGAATATGTCAGCCACGATTCTCACCCTGCGCGCCCAGCTCGCCGCCCGCTTCGACTCCCCTTTCGAAATCCGCCAGCCTCACCGCATCCACCTGCCCACCGGCATCCCCGCCATTGACGGCCTCCTCGCCGGCGGCATCCCCAAAGCCACCCTTTCGGAAATTGCCGGCCCCTCCTCCACCGGCCGCACCGCCCTCGCCGTTTCCCTCCTCGCCTGTGCCACCCGCGCCGGCGAATCCTGCGTTTGGGTCGATGCCACCAGTTCCTTCGAC
>Ga0209698_10007430_pt1 | contig 11497 bp, 8 predicted proteins | sample LitLauG_LLR_2012_FD_187203 | JGI IMG/M metagenome (GOLD analysis project Ga0209698, IMG submission 187203) | Freshwater sediment microbial communities from Pennsylvania, USA - Little Laurel Run_MetaG_LLR_2012 (SPAdes) (version 2) | ecosystem: Environmental > Aquatic > Freshwater > Creek >... | reverse complement strand
CCGGGTGCCGGTTTCGAAGTCGTCGGCGCTGGTGGTGCCGCCGAAAGGCATGTCGAGATGGGTGTGGACGTCGATGCCGCCGGGGAGGACGTATTTTCCGGCTGCGTCGATGATGTGGCTGGCATTGTCGCGCGGCAGGGCTTGTCCGACGGCCGCGACCTTGCCGTTGGTGATGGCGACGTCGGCGGTGTAAGTATCAGTCGCGGTGACCACGCGGCCGTTTGCGATGATGGTGTCGAAGCCCATGTGTTTCGTCCCCTTCGCGGCGGAACAGGCATTTTATGCTAAACTGCCCCACCTTCGAAGGGATGCTGCGTGCGACTTGTGTTGCTGGTCAAATAACCAACGCTTCAACCACAGAGGACGCAGAGGGCATAGAGGGAAGCTTTTTGACCGCTGAGGTCGCTAAGAAAGGCCGCAAAGGGCGCAGAGAAAGACCGATTCGCCAGGAAGGGCGCGGAGGAAATCGCGCGGCAGGGAGCATGTATGCAGTTCGGTATCACCATCAAACCCGACATGACAGTGGAACGGATCGTGGCGCTGACGCGCCAGGCCGAGGCGGCGGGATTTCAGTACGGATGGATTTTCGATTCGCACATTCTGTGGCTGGAGCCGTATCCGCTGCTGACATTGATGGCGATGAATACGAAGAACATGCGGCTGGGGACGTGCGTGACGAATCCGGCGGTGCGCGATATCACGGTGACCTCGAGCCTGTTTGCCACGCTGAACTTGATCTCGGGCGGGCGGATGGAACTGGGCATTGGGCGCGGGGATAGTTCGCGGCGCGTGATGGGGAAGAAGCCGGTGACGTCGGCGAACCTGGAAGAATCGGTGAAGGTGTTCCGCGAGCTGACGGCGGGACGCGAGATCGAGTACGAAGGGCGGCCGACACGAATTTCTTGGGCGCCGGGATCGCCGCGGGTGTGGATTGCGGGGTACGGGCCGAAGGTGCTGGATCTGGCGGGGAGAATTGGGGACGGTGTGATTCTGCAGTTCGCTGATCCCGACCTGATCGAGTGGTGCCTCGGGTTCGTGAGGAAGGGCGCGGAGGCAGTGGGGCGGGATCCGAAAAAAATTGAAGTGATGGCGGCGACGGCGGTGTGGGTGTCGAACGATCTGAAAGAGGCACGCTCGCATGTGCGCTGGTTTCCGGCGCTGGTGTCGAACCACGTGATGGATTTGATTTCGAAATACAAGCCGGAAGAGTTGCCGGCGGCGTTGACGTCGTACGTGCAGAATCGCGGTGGTTACGACTACCAGCAGCATTGCGAGGTCGACAGCAGCAACTCAAAATTTGTTTCGGACGAAGTCGTGGACCGGTTTTGCCTGATCGGGCCGGCCGAGGCGCATCGGGAGAAGCTGCGCAAGCTCGCCAACGTGGGGGTTACGCAGTTCAATGTGTACTTGATGTCGGGCGAGGAAGAGGGGACGCTGGAGAAGTACAAGAGAGAGATTTTGCCGGCGTTTCAAGGGGTGAGAGCGTAGGTAAAGAAATCATCAGGGCCTCGGGTGTCGTCAGCAATCGCGGGGTCCTTCGGCTGCGTTCGTCTGACGACTCACTTCGCTCTGGATGACAGATCAGGTTAACTCCGCTAGATCGGGCGCGGTCTGCGTCTTCACCTTCATCAATGCGTAGTACGCGACGAACGAAACGGCGAATCCCACAAACCACGAGTAGTCGTAGAGCGGGCGAAGCGCGGGGACGACCAGTCCTATCAGCGCCGTGCCTGCGCCCAGGGCCAGCGCGGCCAAGGCGCTCCAGTTGAAGCCTCCGGAGTATTCGTAGGCGCCGTCACGCAGATAGAGGTCGTCGAGCAGGAGAACTCGGCGGCGGACTACGAAGTAGTCGCAGATCATGATGCCGGCGACCGGGCCTAAGAATGCGGCGTAGCCGCCGAGCCAACCGAGGATGAAGGTCTTGTAGCTGCCCAGCAGTTTCCAGGGCATCAGGGCAATTCCCATGAAGCAGGTGATGATGCCGCCGGTGCGGAAGCTGATTTTGCGCGGCCAGAGATTCGAGAAGTCGTTGGCGGGAGAGACGACGTTGGCGCCGATGTTCACATTCAAGGTTGCCAGCAGAATGGCGAGCAGCGAGATGACGACGGCCACGGGCGAGTGAAAGCGGCTGAGCAACTGCACCGGGTCCCAGATCGCGGTGCCGTAGATGACGACCGTCGCCGAGGTGACGAGGATTCCGATGAGCGAGTAGAGCGTCATGGTGGTGGGCAGGCCGAGGGCTTGTCCGATGGCTTGCTGGCGCTGGCTGCGGGCGAAGCGGGTGAAGTCGGGGATGTTCAGCGAGACCGTGGCCCAGAAGCCTACCGTCGCGTTGAGGGCGGGAACCATGAACTTGAGGAAATCAGCGAAGGTAGCGAAGCGCGATGGCGCCGAGAGCATGGGGCCGAAGCCGCCTGCAGTGCGGTAGGCCCATCCAAGCAAGAGCAGTCCGACCGCTAACAGAACGGGCGCGCTGATGCCTTGCAGGAAGCGGATGTACTCGATGCCTTTGAGGATGACGGCGAGGTTGATGCACCAAAAGGCGAGGAAGCAGATCGCGGTGCGGTACGGGAAGTTCGCCCATCCCGGCGCCAGGGTTGCGATCAAGGTGCTGATGGCTTCGCCGCCGATCCAGGTCTGGATGCCGAACCATCCGCAGGCGACCAGCGCGCGCAGGACGGCGGCGACGTTCGCGCCCCGCACACCGAACGACGCTCGCGCCAGGACCGGGAAAGGAACGCCGTAGCGTGCGCCGGGGTGCGAGTTCAGCAGCATGGGTACCAGGACGATGGTGTTGCCGAGGAACACCGTTGCGACGGCCTGCTTCCAGTTCATGCCTCCCTGGATAAGGCTGGCGGCCAGCATGTAGGTCAAGATATTGACCGACATCGATATCCAGAGCGCGGCGTAGTTGTAGGTGCCCCAGTGGCGCTGGGCGGCGGTGGTGGGGGCTAGGTCGGGGTTGTAGAGCGGGCTGGATTCGATGCGGGAAAGATTCATGCGTTAAGGTCTCAGGTCTCGGGTGTCAGGTCTCAGGAAAGAACCTCCGCCCCTCAGAGGCAAGATATAAACCCAGCGAGGGCCCAACAAAACCCGTACCAATAGTCCAGCGTTCTCTGTCAATCTCAATCCGCAGCTGCCGATTGTCCCGTCTGGGCGGTCAGCGGGCCGTACGTCTCGGGGCGCCGGTCGCGGAAGAACTGCCAGGTGCGGCGGACTTCTTCGATCATGTCGAGGTCGAGTTCGGCGACCACTAACTCGTCTTTGTCGCGGCTGGCCTGGGCGATGATCTTGCCGCGCGGATTGCAGAAATAACTCTTGCCATAAAACTCGCCGATGCTCCACGGCTTTTCTTTTCCCACGCGATTGATGGCGCCTACGAAGTAGCCGTTGGCGACTGCATGCGCGGGCTGCTCCAGTTCCCACAGGTATTCGGAAAGTCCGGCGACTGTGGCAGAGGGATTGAAGACGATCTCGGCGTCGTTGAGTCCGAGGATGCGGGCGCCTTCGGGGAAGTGGCGGTCGTAACAGATGTAGACGCCGACGCGCGCGTACTTGGTCTGAAAGACGGTGTAGCCGAGGTCGCCGGGAGTGAAGTAGAACTTCTCCCAGAATCCTGGGTGCACGTGCGGGATATGGTGCTTGCGGTACTTGCCGAGATATTTGCCGTCGGCATCGATGACCGCGGCGGTGTTGAAGTAGAGGCCGGGCATCTGCTCTTCGTAGACGGGGACGACGATCACCATGCGGTGCTTGGCGGCGATCTTCTGCATGAGTTTGGTGGTGGGGCCGTCGGGCACGCGCTCGGTGAGTTCATACCAGCGAATGTTCTGTTCGGCACAGAAGTAGGGGCCGTAGAAGAGTTCCTGGAGGCAGAGGATTTGAACTTTCTTCTTCGCGGCATGCTCGATCAGTTTGAGGTGCTTGTTGATCATGGCTTTCTTGATGGCGGGCAGGGAGTGGCCGCTGTCGAGCGCGTTGCTGGCCTGGATGAGTCCGCAGCGAACGATTCGGGGCATGGAAGCACCTCCAAGAGTGGCCAATATAGCAGACCTCGGGGCGGTTTTCCGGGCTTCCGACGTGTGGGAGCAGGCGCTACTTCAGGACGTTGAGGCCAGCGATTCGCGGACGCGGGCGTAGCCGGGCTTGATGACTTTGTAGATGAAGTCGATACGCTGGTCGTAGGCGATGAAGGCGCTCTTCATGGCATTGATGGTGATTTTTTCGAAGTCCTCGAGTGTGAGGCCGAAGGTTTCGCTCGCGGCTTCAAATTCGCGGGTCATGCTGGTGTCGCTCATCAGGCGGTTGTCGGTGTTGAGGGTGACGCGAAATTTTTCCTGGTAGAGAAGCTTGAACGGGTGCTGGGCGAGGCTGGGCGCGGCGCCGGTGTGGACGTTGCTGATGAGGCAGATTTCGAGCGGGATGCGCTTATCGAGAACGTACTGGGCGAGATCGCCGAGCTTGACCACTTTGCCGTCGGCGACGGCGATGTCGTCGATGAGGCGGGTGCCGTGGCCGATGCGGTGCGCGCCGCAGTATTGAATGGCCTGCCAGATGGATTCCTTGCCGTAGCCTTCGCCGGCGTGAATGGTGATGTTGAAATTTTCGCGCTGGATGTAGTGAAAGGCGTCGACGTGCTTCTTCGGGGGATAGCCGCCTTCTTCGCCGGCGAGGTCGAACCCGACCACGCCACGCTCGCGGAAGTCGACGGCAAGTTCGGCCATTTCGAGCGAGACGTTCATGTTGCGCATGGCGCAGATGATGAGTCCGGAGCGGATGCCGAAGTCTTTCTGTCCGCGCGCCAGGCCTTTGAGCACAGCGGCGACGACCTGCTGATGCGTGAGTCCCTTTTCGGTGTGGAAGACGGGGGCGAAACGGGTTTCGAAGTAGACGACGCCGTCTTTGCTAAGATCTTCGGCCTGTTCGTAGGCAACGCGCTCGAGCGCCTCGGCGGTTTGCATGACGGCGATGGTGTGGGCGAAGCCCTCGAGGTACTTGGCGAGGCTGCCCTGGTTGGCACCCTGGTGGAACCACTGCGCGAGGACGGCGGGATCGTGGGTGGGGAGCCCGACGTATTTCGCGTCATTCGCTAGCTCGATAACTGTTTGCGGGCGCAGCACGCCGTCGAGGTGCTCGTGGAGCAGGACCTTGGGCAGAGATTTCAAGACGGGTTGTTCGAGTTTCATAGCTGGTTCGCTCTGCCGGATGAGTGAGTCCGGCGAGGTGGAGAAATAGTATCCCATTGTCGGGGGTGGGATTTCGAACGGGGTGCGGCCAGAGGAGCGGGCTGGTGTTGGACGCTACCGCCCACGGTTGTGGTTGATGAGATACGCAGACAAAGCTCCTAACCGCTAAGGTCGCTGAGAAAGCCCGCTAAGGACGCTAAGGAAAACGTGGTGCCTCCTAGGGCTGTTCTGCGTTGTCGGGCTGCACCAGCAGCAGCAGCACGATCCCGATGACCGTGAACGTGCGGAAGGCGGCTTCCTGACCGTTCCAGGTTTTCGATTGCCACATCAGGAACCACTCGCCGCCGACACTCAAGAACGCGATCAGCCACATCAGCAAAGCCAGGGTGAGCGCGGCGATGGCGACGCGTTTGGCTCGATGGAATTCTGCCGGGGGCGCTGAGATCGCGCGCGCCAGCTTCCATCCGCCCCACCACGAGAGCAGCATGGTCAGGGACTCCCAGGTGATGATGGAGAGGTAGAACGCGGTGTGCAAGGCGGGCGAATTCAGGGCACGCCACATGCCGTGGTTGGCGGGGAAGGTTGAGTCCATCATGAGGACGTGGCGCACGAACTGGTAGTTGGAGTCGTAGTCGGTGAGGTTATTGAAGACCACGAAGGTATAGAACAGTGCCACGGCGAGCACGAGCAGCAGCTTCGCGAAGCGAAGGGTCATGGGTTCTCCCGGGAAGTGAAGGTGCGAAAGTAGGCGGTCAGGGCCTGGAGGGTGGCGTCGTCGTAGCGGGGATTGCCGGGCATTTGCGCGTGCGGGTTCTTCGACTGCGGATTGCGCACGTAGGCGGAGAAATATTCGGGAGAGCTGTTGGCCCACGCCGACAGCACCAACCAGGGATGGCCGGCTTTCTGTCCGCCATCGCTGCCCTGGTTGTGGCAGCGGAAGCAATTCTGCTGCGCGATGCGGAATCCGGCCTGGACTGCGGGATCGGAAGCGGGCTTCCCGCGCGGCGCGATCGCGCCGAAGACGGTTTTTTCGCTGCGGAACTCGAGGCGCACGACTCCCCAAGGAATTTGTGGCTCGTCCTCGTGGGCGAGGACTTTGAAACTCGGCGCGAAGCTGGGATGAGAAATCATGTATGGGCCCATATCCAGGCCGTGGCCTTCGGAGTCTTTCGGCCAGCGCTCGGGGGGTTGGCCATTGATCTCGAGTACGAGCAGCGGATGATGCGCGGCGAGATACGCGGGGGGATAGTTCGTGCGGTACTTGTCATCGCAGATCGCGACCACGAGATCGGAGGCTGGCGAGGCGCCGAGGAGAGCGCCGAGTTTTTCCAAGGGCACACCGCTGACCTCGGTCGGGCCGGTGAAGTTGCTGTCGTCTTTGGCGGTGTAGGTGACTTGGGGGAGTTTGAGCAGAGTGTCGTAGGTGATGTAGCGCGCGGTGCCCGGCGGCAGGTTGGGGAGGTCTCCGCCGACTTCGAGGTCGGATGGGGACAGGCGATGGTCGTGCAACTCTGCGACCGAGTCGGGGTGCGCCGCTGATTTTGCCTGTGCATTCGCTCCGGGGGCGCAATCAAGAACAACATTTGCGGAGACGAGAAAGGCAGCAGCCAATACGACGATGGGGACAGGTCCTCGCATGGGCACATGGTAGCGCGCAGGCGCGCGGGAGCAAGCGGGAATCTTTCGCTCGCGGCCGCTATGCTAGAGTGACTCGATTTCCAAGCGAGCGGAGGGGACGGGGGTCGGATGGTGGCAGGAAGGGAAGCGCGACTTCATGAACTCGGTATCGTGCTGCCGAAGTTGCCTGTGCCCGGCGGCAACTATCTTGCGGCGAGAACGGTGGGCCACGTGGTGTACCTGGCGGGCGTCATCTCGACGAGTTCTGAGAGCGTGATTGCCGGAACGGTGGGTCTGGATCGAACGATCGAAGAAGGATATGCAGCGGCGCGCGCTTGCGCGCTTACGCAGCTCGCAGTTCTGAAGAGCCACCTCGGTTCACTCGACGCGATCAAGAACATTATCAGCGTGAATGGCTACGTCAACGCGGTCGCCGGATTTGCGGATACGCCGAAAGTCGTCAACGGAGCTTCCGACCTGTTCGTCGAAGTGTTTGGCGAAGCCGGCAGGCACGTGCGGGCGGCGATTGGAGTATCGGCGTTGCCGCGTCACGCGCTGGTCGAGCTGCAGATGGCGGTCGAGGTGTAGCGATGGCGGAACACAGTCTCTCGGCGAATCCGACACATTCCAGGTGGAATCGCGCGCTCGAGCCGCGGTTGCGGATCGCGCCGGGCGACCGGGTGCACATGGAGTGCGTCGATTCCAGTGGCGCGCAGGTGCGGCCGGGGATGACGGTCGCCGAATACCTGACCATTGATCGCGGACGCATTCACGCGCTGACCGGGCCGATTTTCGTAGAGGGCGCGGAGGCCGGGGACGTTCTGCAGGTGGACGTGATCGAAGTTGCGCACAAGGGTTGGGGCTGGTCGAGCGTGGTTGAGGGGCTGGGGTTTCTGAAGGAGCGATTTTCGCAGCCGTACCTGTTTCATTGGCAACTCGAAGGCGGGGTAAGCCGATCGCTCGCGCCTGCCGTCGTGCCCCTGCGGCCATTTTGTGGGGTGATGGGAGTCGCGCCCGCCGAGGATGGTGAGTTCCGCACCCGGCCGCCGGGAATTTTCGGCGGCAACATGGATGTGCGCGAGTTGTGCAGCGGGGCGAAGCTGTATCTGCCGGTGCTGAACCGGGGCGCCTTGTTTTCGGCCGGAGATGCGCACGCGGCACAAGGCGACGGCGAGGTCTGCATCAACGGGATCGAGTGCCCGGCGGACGTGACGCTAGAATTTCATCTGCACAAGCAGCAGGCGCTGCCGGGACCGCTGGTCGAGTCCGGCCCGTCGCGGGATCCGGCAGGGGAAGAGTGGATCGTGGTCGAGTCCGCGACAGACGCGATCGCGGCTGCCCGGGCCGCAACGTCGCGCATGATCGATCTGCTGGTGGCACGCTGGGGTTTCAGCGATGTCCATGCCTACCTGCTGTGCAGTGTCGCGATGAACTTGCGGCTGAGCCAGGTGGTGAACGAGCCGATGTTCACGGTGAGCGCCGCGGTTCCGAAGCGCGTGTTGCCGGCCAGGAAATTCTTCTAGGCTGCGGATCGACCACGTGTCGCTGCTTCCCGAGACGCGCGCCGTTTGAGGCGTTGCTGGTTCCTCACCACCTGACTTGCACAGAATTTGCAACATTCGAAGGGTCAGAGGCCCCTCTTTGCGGCCGCGGAGGTCACTTCCGCGGACCAGCCCCGTTGGCGATAACGCAAACATCCACCGAGACTTATCGGCCGGTTGAATTATTGTGCAAGGGATAAAAATTACTGATCGCGGGCAAAAAAAATTTCACTGAAGGTCTGGCTATCGTTTGCGCAGGAGTTAGCGTAGATTACACGACAACCTGTTTTCGCTGTAGGGGGGCAGAGCAAGCCAGCGAATCATCTCTGCCGCAAGTTCACAGACCAGCAAGCCTTGTTTCGTTGATCGAGTTGCCGGAGAAGTGTATCTCCTGAAGCTGCGAGGTTCACAACTGACATGTTGAAGAAAATTATTAGCGTCGCAGTACTCCTCGTGATCGCATTGGCCGCACCACTCACCTTTGTGCCTGGCGCTCAGGCGCAACAAACGCTGGGCGGCATCACAGGCACGGTTACGGACAAGACGGGCAGCGTGCTGCCGGAGACGACGGTGGCCGTGGTGGGGGATCAGACCGGACTGACGCGCACGCAGAAGACGAGCGCGACCGGTAGCTACGACATCGTGAACTTGCCAATCGGGACCTACACGCTGACCTTCACGCACGAAGGCTTCCAGACGCAGAGGATTCCGTCGATCCAGGTGCAGGCGGACCGCACCGGGACGCTCAACGTCACCATGCCCGTAGGCCAGGTCTCATCGGTCGTCGAGGTCGCGGCCGCGCCACTGATGAATGCGGTGGATACGACGAACGGGTACATCCTGGAGAAAGAGCAGATTGAGGCTGTACCGCTGCCTACAGGGAGCTTCACCGGGCTGGCGATTCTTTCAGCGGGTGTAAATGCGGAACTTCCGAATGGGACGGGCGCGAACGCGGGGCTGGGGAATCAGCCGATCTGGGCGAACGGGCAGCGCGACACCAGCAACACGTTTCTGTTGAACGGCGTGGACGCGAGCAATCTGTTCAACGGCAAGAGCACGAGCAGCGTGGCTTCGGCGCGCATCGTGAACAATACCGGAATTGCGGGCGCGTCGAGCACGACGGCGCAGGTGCTGCAGAGTTCGGCGTCGCCGTATCTGGCGATCGGGCAGGCACTGCCGACTCCGGCGCCAGAGACGGTACAGGAATTCCGTGTGAATACTTCGATGTACGACGCGCAGCAGGGTTCGACCAGTGGCGCGCACATCGACATGAGCACGGCTTCGGGAACGAACGTGGTCCACGGCACACTGTACGGGCACCGCGGGACCGATGCGCTGAATGCAGCGCCCTACTTTTACAAGCAGGACAACAACATTCCGGCGAACGAAAAAGTGCCGCAGTTGCACCGTTACGTGGCCGGCGGCGCGGTGGGCGCGGCTCTCATCAAGGACAGACTGTTCGGCTACGTCAGCTACGAACACACGCACGTTTCGGATCTGGAGATCGGAACGTCGCGAACGGCGGTGCCTTTCGGGCTCACGGACAAACGCGATGCGCTGACGCTGGCAACGGTGGCCAACAACGATTTCGGAACTTCACTTGGCGCGGGTGATGTAAACCCGGTGGCGCTATACCTGCTGCAGTACAAATTGCCTAACGGGCAGTATCTGATCCCGTCGGCGAATTCGTCGTTTATACCGACGGTCAATTTCCCGGAAAACGTCTTCCTCACGCAGCCGGCGTATTTCATCGCCGACCGGGCTGTGTCGAATCTCGACTACCAGGCTAGTCCCAAGGACACCCTGGCTTTGAAGTACTACTACCAGCACGATCCGACGACAGCACCATTCGGGTTCTCGTCTGTCGAGGGTTTCACGCAGCGCCTGGACGCAGGCGCTCAGGTGGCTAGCATTACCAATACCCAATCCATCACCCCGACCTTCAGTGTCGCCGAAGTGTTTGGCTTCATCCGGGAGAAGGCGTATAGCACTATCGGCCAGCCTTTCACCCCCTCAGGGGTAGGCATCAACGCTTTTGGTTCGAGCGTTTTTCCGGGGATCACGATCGTCGACAACATGGGGAACTACGCCTCCCAGAATACGGGGAATTGTTCGCCGGGCCAGAACCCAGCGGCGTGCGGACCGCCGTTCAACGCGGGCATGAATATCGGGTCCACGGCGGCCTCGCAGGGCGCGTTCACCGGTATTTTTCAGAACCGGTGGATGCCGTCTGTCAATGCGGTTTGGACTCACGGCAAACACACCGTCACCTTCGGTGGCAGCTACTCGTACACGCAGTTGAACGCCCGCGACGAAAGAACGAACTCGGGCATGATCGGGTTCACGAATTTCGCCAACTTCCTCTCTGGGACACCCATCACCTATACGGCGAGTGGATTCATCGCCACGACCTTCCTGCAGGGCAACGCCAACCGTTACTTCCGCTCGAACGAGACAGGTTGGTTCGTGCAGGACAAATTCCAGATCCGGCCAAACTTGAGTGTGAGCGCCGGACTGCGGTGGGACTATCACGGGGGTCTGAAAGAGAAGTACGGGCGCATGTTCAACTTTGATCCGTCACAGTACAGTTATGACCCGGTCGCGGACAAGATTACATCCAACGGTTTCATTGTCGCGGGGAACAATCCAGACTTTCCCACCAAGGGGGTCAGCGATTCGACTCTGACCGGGCGACAATGGGGGCTTGCGCCGCGCGTCGGTTTGGCGTGGAGCCCGAAGATGTTCAACGACAAATTGGTGGTTCGCGCGGGTTGGGGGATGTACTACGACCGCGGCGAACTGTTCAGTTATCTGTCTCCCGGATTCGCCTCGGGTGTGATTGCAGGCGGACCTTTCGGCGTGAACCAGTCGCCGCCGTGGGTGAACTCGCAGGCTTGCAGTCCCTTTGGGTATTCGAACTGCAGCGATTTCCAAAATCCCTGGGGGCCGACGCTAGGCGCGGGGCCATCGGGGAATCCCAAGGACCTGTCCCTGCCGAACGCGAACGACATCATCGGCGGAGAGCCGCTGTTCTCCTTCGGTGTCTACAACCGGGCGAACAAGTTGCCGTACACCATGAACCAGACGCTGGATATCCAATGGCAGCCGCGCAACGACCTGGCAATCAATATTGGCTACGTGGGCAATCTGGGC
>Ga0209698_10007429_pt1 | contig 11501 bp, 7 predicted proteins | sample LitLauG_LLR_2012_FD_187203 | JGI IMG/M metagenome (GOLD analysis project Ga0209698, IMG submission 187203) | Freshwater sediment microbial communities from Pennsylvania, USA - Little Laurel Run_MetaG_LLR_2012 (SPAdes) (version 2) | ecosystem: Environmental > Aquatic > Freshwater > Creek >... | reverse complement strand
CCGGAGACGCTGCCACCCATCACCGAGCCACGGGCCGCTCGTCTGAAGGCGCTCGCTGCGCGGCCCGATAGCGAGATTGACTTGAGCGATATTCCCGAGTTGACGGCGGAACAGTGGAAGAAAGGAATCCGCGGGCGTTTCTATCGGCCGGTGAAGCGGCAGATTACCGCGCGCGTGGATGCCGATGTGTTGGACTGGTTGAAATCTCAGGGCAAAGGCTACCAATCGCGCATCAATGCGATTCTGCGGCGGGAGATGCTGATGGCGCATAGGTCTGGCGCTTCGAAGTAGGCCGTCTCCGAGAAGGCGTATATCCAATCACGCCGTAGCCGCGCTCGCCACCGCCTGCAGCCCCCGCGCCTCGATCTCAAACTCACGCATCTTGTACTTCTGAATCTTCCCCGACAGCGTTGCCGGAAACGAATCCACAAATCGAACGTGCTCGGGGATCTTGTAATAGGCGATCTGGCCGCCACAGAAGCTGCGGATCTCTTCCTCGGTTGCCTCGATGTTCGGCCGCAACCGCACCCAGGCAACTACGATCTCCCCCAGCCTTGCATTGGGAATGCCGACCACCTGCGCCTCGTCCACCTTTGGATGCGTGTAGAGAAACTCCTCCACCTCGCGTGGATAGATGTTTTCACCGCCGCGAATGATCACGTCCCGCGAGCGCCCGGTGATGTGAATGCAACCGTCCTCGCGCATCACGCCCAGGTCGCCCGTGTGCAACCAGCCATCTTCCTTGATGACCAGCGCCGTGCCATCGGGATCGCCGTCGTAGCCCTTCATCAGCGCATAGCCGCGCACACACACTTCGCCTTGCGTGCCGCAGGGGAGCGTCTCGCCGCTTTCGAGTGAAGCGATCTTGATCTCGGTCTGCGGCATCGCTCGGCCCACCGTCTTCACGCGGACTTCGATCGTGTCCGCTGCATCGCTCATCGTCACCACCGGCGAGGTCTCCGTTTGGCCGTAGGCGATCACCAGTTCGCCGCAGTGCATCTCTTCCAGCACCCGCTTCATCAACTCCACCGGACAGGGCGCGCCGCTCATCATTCCGGTTCGCAGGCTGGTTAGGTCGTAGCTGGCAAAGTCGGGCAGTTGAAACTCCGCCACGTACATCGCCGGAACCCCGTACACGCTGGTCGCGCGCTCGTCGTGAACTGCTTTCAATGTTGCCCGCGGGTCGAACGTCCAGTTCGGCAGCACAATGGCCGCGCCGGAATTCACCGCGGACATGGTCCCGATCACGCATCCATAGCAATGGAACAGCGGCACCGGCACCACAATCTTGTCTTGCTCTGTGTAGTGAAATCCATGCGCAAGAAACTGCCCGTTGTTCACGATATTGTGATGCGTCAGCAACACGCCCTTGGGCAGTCCCGTTGTGCCGCTCGTGTACTGAATGTTGGCCACATCGTCGACGGCCACATGGTCGGGCAGGCGGCCTTCCGCTTCAAGCAGCGCGGGCCACTCCGGCGCGTCGAAGTAGATCGTATGCTGCAGTTCAAGATCGAGCCCGTGCCGCGCCCGCCCCAGGATCTCTTCGTAATCCGCACGCTTGTCCATGTGCCATAGGAAAAGCGCCTTCATGCGCGAGCGGGTTAGCGTGAACTGCAACTCGTGCGAACGGTAGGCCGGGTTCACATTCACCAGCGATGCGCCGGCCCGCGCGCAGCCCATGTGCATCATGATCCACTCGATGCAGTTGGTGGACCACAGGCCCACCCGGTCGCCACGCCGGATGCCCAGTGCCCAAAGGCCTCTGGCCACGCGGTCCGCTTCGGCGCTCAACTCTGACCACGTGAGGCGCTTCGACTGATGGCAACTGGCCACTGCCAGCCGGTCGGGGAATCGATCTGCCGTGCGATGCAACAGTTCGCCGATCGTCAGTTCCAGCAGCGGACGGCTCGGCCCCCGCGCATAGCTCACCGCACAAAGGTTCTCTTCAACAGTCATAGGTGCGCTTTTCTTCAAACGACGATCGGCAGTTTACCCTGTGCGACCCGACCTGCAATGTGACTCAACTCATATTAATGCAGCAAAGATCCCGGCAGGAATCACAGTCGCCATGGGAATCGTCGCCTGTTCAAGCGAATGAAAACCCATCCTTTGTTGAAGGAATCACGGGCGGACGATGGTGCCGTCAAGCAGTCGGTCGTTGCCGCGCTCTTCGTAGGGCCGCAGATACGGATAGCGCGCCGCAGCCGCCTCGTCGATGTCGATGCCGAAGCCAGGCTTGTCGTTCGCGTACATGTAGCCCCTGCTGATGACCGGCGCGCCGGGAAACACCTCCCGCACCTTATCGTCGAACTTGGTCTCTTCCTGGATTCCGAAATTGGGCGTGGCCAGGTCGAGATGCAGGTTGTAGCAATGGCCCAATGGGTCCACATTGGCCGGCCCATGCCACGCCGTGCGCACATCGAAGAACTCGCAGCAATGCGCAATTTTGCGGCACATGTTCAGACCGCCAATTGCGGACTGATGACAGCGGATGAAGTCGATCCAGCGATTGGCCACCAGCGAGAGCCACTCGTTGCGATTGGTGAACAGCTCGCCCATGGCCAGCGGAGCAGAGGTCTCCTGCCGGAAGATCTGGAACCAGCCCACATCCTCCGGGCTCAGCGGGTCTTCCATGTAGAACGGCCGGTATTGTTCCACCGCCTTGCACAGTTCAATCGACTGGTTCGGCGCGGGCCGCTCGTGAATGTCGTGCACCAGGCCGATGTCGAAGCCGACCTTGGAGCGAATGTAATCGAACATCTGGATGGTGCGCGTGAGATAGCGGCCGGGATCGAAGACCGGCGACGGAGACACACCATCGGGCCGCAGTGCCTGTGTGGCCGCGGAGGTCTTCGCGCCTGAGACGCCGTACCCTGACCAGCCGGGAACGCCAAGCTGGATGCGCACGCACTGGTAGCCTTCTTCTATGTACTTGCGCACCTGGTCTTCCAGGTCGGGCAGCTCCATCGCGGAGGTGTGTCCGTAGAGCGGCACCGCGGCCCGCACCTTGCCCCCGAGCAACTGGTACACCGGCACGCCGAGGCGCTTGCCGAGAATGTCCCACAGCGCTCCATCGATCCCGCTGAGAGCGTTGTTGCTCTCCGGGCCGGAGCGGAAATACTGCTGCACATAGGCCGACTGCCAGATATCCTCGATGTCGTCGCAGTTCTTCCCGATGACAAACGGTTTTAGCCTTGTTTCGATGTACGCCTGCGCGGCCGCGGGAACTTCCTGGTGTGTCGCCGAGCCAAGGCCATAGAGTCCGGGCTCGCTGGTCTCGATCTTCACAATGGTCCAATTGGAGTCTGCCGGAGCTGTTCTGATCACCTTCACGTCGGTGATCTTCAGCGGCGGCATTCCACGCCGGGCTGCGTCCCGGGCCTGTGCGAATGGGCCCCCTTTGCCGATGGTTGCCGCCACACCTGAGGCCGCTTCGGCAGAGAGCGAGCGCCCGTGTCCAAGGCTGACCGCCGCGCCCGCTGCGGCTGCGGCTGACAATGTCTTCAGCAAGCTGCGACGTTCCATGAAGGGCCTCCATGCCGGGAAGGGGACCTGCGCAAAGGATTTCCGCCTCTTTACCGACTGGGCCAACTTACACTGCCGCCTCGCGCCTGGGCAAGCGCCCGTGAGCGTGCCTACTGGTCCGGATTCTTGATTTCGCCTTGGCTTGGATTGAAGGACTGGACGTCGGCTGTCTCCCCGCTGCCGCTCAAATTGCCTGCTGTTTCCTTATCTCCTTTGGCCGGACTCAGCAATGGCTCTGAAACTTTCAGGACCAATAGATTGTCAGGCCCGAGGACTGGCGCGTCTCTTGGGACCAACCGTTCGTGGCCTTCCGCGAGATAGTCAAGCAGCATTCCCCCGGCTACGTAGGGATTCAGCATTGCGACGGGAACAAGATAGCCGCGGCAGGTCAGGGATCCAAACACGGTCCTGTTGGAACCGCTGTGGCGGCGATAGCCGGGAACCTGCGAGATCTCGAATACCGACAGATTCAGTTCAGGATGTTTCCGGGCAAAACGCACCAGCCTGGCAGTCACTTGCTTTGGGGTGGTCATGCCGGCATCCGGGAAGAGGAGGCGAGGAAACGCCCCTGGAAAATACAAGTTGAGAATCTTTCGCGTGAAATCCGCGCAGTTGTTAAACAGGTATTGAAAGCGGGTGTGATTCTTACCTGCATTCAACCGCGCAATCAACGCATCGTCCTGTTCCGGGGTGGTTTCAAAGCGGAAGGCAAACATGCGCCGCTCATAGGCTTGACCCACCAGCAAACCCCATCCGCCCTTGAAGAAGTTGCCCTCTTGCAGCTTCTCTCCCAGGATGAGCAGTCGTGTCTCGTGATACCGGTGGCGCATTCTCCACACAAAGTTCCGATTGACGCGCTTGGGGACTTCAGAGGCATTCTCGACCGAATAGAGGTAGGGCAGCAGAGGGATGGCCACCCAGTCGAAACCAGCCACGTCAGGTTCACGGGTGAGGACCGCGCCCAACTCGCCCGCTTTGCACCTTCGCAGTTTGAGAGGAGTCTCGGCGCAGACCCTATCCAGGTAGACGGCGCTATGCCCGCCCGGAGCGACGGACCCGAAGAACCCATACGGCTCCTCCATGAGCACTGCTATCTGAGCATGGCAGCGGGCGCAGCCGAAGGCAAGAACCGGCAAACCGATGGATGCAAATGCAATCGAGCGCGCACTTCGTATCCAACGCATCGGTCCCTCTTGGCGAAGGTTCGCCTTTCTTTCAAGGGTCCCATCAAAGAAATCTAATTCTTAAACGTATTTCGACGGAATTCTATCACTCTTTTGTTGTAAGCGGTGGAGCCAAAAAACTGCCGGACGCGGGGGCTGAAAGCTGCGTTCATTGTCGCTCGTCCGCTGCGAGGGTTTAGCAACTACGCTTGCCCGTCCTGCGCCGCCTCAGCTTCCATTCCGGCCAGGATGGCATGCATCTGCTTGAATTCCGGCCGCGCTTCCAGGGGTTTCAGCCGTGGATCGGCCAGCATCTGGAAGAACCACGGACACCGGATCTCGTTTGAGGTTGCCAGCTCTTCAAGCGCTGCATCGTGTTCGCCGAGCGCCACGTAAACTGCTGGAGTAAAGGCTCTGAGAAGAAAGCGCTCCCGGCCAAGCCATTGCAGCCTTTCCAGGATGGCACGTGCTTCGCCGTCACGGCCTGCACTGGCTAGGGTGTAGGCATGTACCGCTGTTGCCGAATCGAAGTAAGGGAGTCGCTGCGTCAGCTCGAGCGCAACTTTAGTTGCCCGCGCCGCCTCGCCGTTGAAGGCCAGAATCACCCCCGCGTAAAGACTCGCGCTTCCATCTTCCGGAAACTGACTCAGCACGTTGCGGATCTGATCGACGCTCGCGCTGCCCTCGCCGGCGAGGTGCAGCGCCCAGGCCAGCCGCGCCTTCAGCCAGGGCGAAAATGGATCGAGTTGAATCGCGCCACGCAGCAGATCCAGGGCCTCGTCAAAGCGGTGCCGGCTCAGCGCGAACATGGTTCGCACCCGGGTCGTCCACGGGTCGTGTGGCAGATGACCTGAATTCGAGAATGACAGCAGTGCCGCTGGGAGATTCCTTTCCACATGGAACTGCACCCAGCCCAGCGCAGGCAGGATTCCTTCAGCATGATTACGGAGTTCGGGTGTCGAATCGGCGGTGCGCCGCACAATTTCCGCCGCCAGAGCAGGAGACATATAGCCGTAGGAACTCTGCGCGACGCAAAGATTTACCAGGTCCACGCGTGCACCGATCAAGGATGGATCAAGCTCGGTGGCGCGAAGAAGTTGCTGCAGGCCATCCTGCATCCGATGGCGCTCCAGCGTCTGCCACTCATGGTGTGCTCGCTGGAAGATCTGGAAGGCTTCGCGGCGTTCGTGGTCGCTCTCTGGTTCGGGCTCGGCGACCGCCGCGATCGACACGCTCTCGCTTTTCGACCCAATCGACGACGACCTGTCCCTTCCCTGTGATTCGATGGCCGCTTTCCCATGCTCCATGCCGGCCCCTGCTGGCCCGCTGCTCAGGCGGCTGGCCAGGCGATTCACCAACTCTGTTTCCAGTCCAGCGATTCGGCTGCGCTCCACCAGTAGGTCTTCCACCCAAAGCTGCGTACCATCCTTCACCCTGATCATTTCTGTCCGCAGCCGATAGTGCATGGGAAGGGAACGCAGAGAGCCTGCCAGTGCCAGGTCGGCTTTGAGGGCCTTGCCGGTCTCAAGCGCGGTAAACCCTCGTCGGGCAAGCGTGAAAACTGAATCCTGAGCCAGAACTGAAACCGCGGCAGGCCGTGCAGCGCTGAGCCTCGCCATGGTCTCCTCGGCAATAACCGAACCCAAATGATCGGGGACGCCGTATTCGCTCACGAATGGCAAAACCGCCAGCCGCGGCAGCACGCCACCAGAGCCGGAGGCGTATGTCCTTACGTCGGCGGTAAAGCGATAGCCGCGCTTATATATGGTCTGGATGCATTCTTCCGGCTTCAGCAGGGCCCGCAGCGACGACACGCACTTGGGAACGCTGTCGGCCGTTACGTGGACATCTCCCCACAAAGCTTGCCGCAGTTGTAGAGCCGGCACAATTCGCCCGGCATTGTCCAGCAGCAGCCGCAGCACCGCCAGTTCCTTCGGCGGCACGTGAACCGGCGTCTCTCCGTGGAGAAGCGTGTCGTCGGCTTCCAGTCGAAAACCTGCAAACGATAATCCCGGCCTCTCGGAGCCCGGCTGTGCGGAACCACCATCTTGCATCCGAACCAACGCAGTTCTTCGGACTCCTGGTGAACCAGTCGCCGACGTTTCGCCAATCACCCGAACCTGGTTCTGAGCGATTGGCAGCCGCCGACCGGGGCAACTACCCGGCCTGGCAGTCTAGTCTGGGAAAACAAAGCGCTACAGTTGTCTCTTTGAACTTCTGTGCTTCAATGCTCACAGATTTTTTTGTAAATTGATTATCCGCTCTCCAAGTGTCGAAGAGGGATAGGAAACTTGAATTTCAAAGGTATAAAGTAACGAAAAGTGGTTACTTAGTACCAGAATAGTAAACGAATCCCCCTGAACGCATCTCAAACAATCCTTGTGGCTTGAGCGAAATAATAGCCGAAAGCGTTCCCGCTGGATCCCCCGGGATCACGCTGTTCAACAACCCCGCAAGCGCAACAACGAGCCCGAATCGTTAACTTTCAGTCCAACATGCAAGTCAATAATTCGATTTGAACGCGTACGTCAGGCCCATCGTGAACTGGAACGAGTTCCGCCGTGTGGGCGGTAGCGAAATGGGTGGATCGTTCAGGTAGCTGTCCATGCTACTCAACGAAAAGCTCAAGCGTTTGTACGCGGGGAAGGCAAAGACGTTGGTCTCATTGGCGGAATACGCCCGCATGTTGTTGTAAGCGGGAATGAATGCCAGACCCTGCGTATAGCTGAACAGCTTCAGATGGAGACCGTACGTGGCGGCAAACGTCGATCCAATCAGGTTCTGACCGCCGCCGCCGGTAATGAATTGCTGCTTCTCATATTGGACCGTTCCCTTCAGGTCAACCTCCTGGCTACTGGTCTTGAGCGCCGTCCAGCCAAAACCGCCGCCGTAAATCTGCTGCAATCCCAGGTCCTGGCCGAAGTTGTGGTCAAAGGCCGCCTGCCCCAGCGCGAAAAACCGCGGTGAGAAGTATTCATCACGCTCAGCATCCGCGTGATAGATCTCCGATTTCGTGACCACGGCAGGCACCGTAGCGCTTCCGGACTTGTATGCAGGTTGCGTGATCCTTCCCAACGACAGGTTGAAGTCAGCCGAAGTGCGGTCGCGTGGATTCAGCCAGCTCACGGTGGGAACGATCCGAACCAGGCCAATTCCTCCCGACACGGTGTACTGATTCTGCGTTGCATTCACAAGGGTCGCTCCAGCGGTGGCAGCCCCGTTCCACCCGGAGAACAATCCCGGCTCGTGATTGACCTGCTTGTCCAGGGCGGACTCATCCATGATGAATCCCGCGTTTTTCAGCGGAATTGGAGCTTCAGCCGCGGCATTCTCCGAATGGACCGTGACCGTCTGGTTGGCTACTTCAATGGTTCCGACTGGGAGCTTTCGCGCTGCCCTCTTGCCGCGAATCTTTACCGTGCCGTCCAACACCGCGAACTTCTGGCTGGTGTGCAATTCCTTGATCTTGTCCCATCCCAGGGAGACATCCCCCAGCGGATCGCTGTGGAAAGTAACCTTCCCCGCAGTCGCGCTCACGAATTTGCCGTGCAAAGTGTCGCCGTTGCCGAGCACAAGCACGTCTGGCTCGGTGTTTGCGATTGGCTTGGTGGCCTGTTGGTTCTGGCCGGCGCAGGTGATCCCTGCGCTTAGTGCCGCCGCAAAAATCAAGGGGCGAACACTCCGGAGGGAGAACGAAATGTGACCACGGGAGTAGAAAGTCATGGGAGGTACCTCTCGAGGGCGATGTGCGCCGCAATTGGAATCGGCGCGGACGCGTCGCCTCATCCAAAAGGATAACTGAACCGTTGCAGGTTCCTTCACACCTGAACCCTTCAGGAATCCTTCAGAAATGATTCCGAAATTCAGGTCGGGCTGCCTGCCAGAATCGGTTGCAGTGTGGAACCAGGCAGAAGTCGAATGTCCGGTCCAGATGGAGTCTTCATGTCCAAATCAATTTCCTACGCCCAATGGTCGCTGGAGCCCTATTGCATCGGCCTTAAGCTTCGCTCGCTTCGAACCCAGAAGCGGCTGACACTTTCAAGGTTGGCCGTGGAGACCGGCCTCTCAACCGCGCTCCTGTCAAAGCTGGAAACCGACCGCATGATTCCCACGCTGCCCACGCTGGCCACCATCAGTCGTGTTTATGGAGTCGGGATGAGCTACTTCTTCTCCGAGCCGGCACGGCACACGCTCTCAATTACGCGCAAGGCCCACTTTGAGGGAGATGGCCGCGGAGTAGAGCCGATAAAAGTCACTCCGCTGAACATGGCCGCGGAAAACCGCCTGTCGGCGCAGATGATCGAATTCTCCCCTGGGGGAGCAGCCAGTGCCGCCGCGAGCTTTCGCGAATCCAGCGGAGTGGTTTACGTGCTGGAAGGCCGCTTGCAGCTCGATGCGGGAGGCATGCATGAGGTGCTCGAAGCCGGCGATTGCGCATTCATGGAAAGCGATATGGCGCTGGCGTGGAGCGCGGCCGACAAACGCCGCTGCCGCATCCTCGCCGTCACTCCCGCGGATCGACCCAGCTAGAGCTCTGACACCTTGCCTCTATACCAACTCTGGATACCCGAGAGCCTGCCCTGAGCCTGTTGAACGGTCCCGCTTCTGGGACCTGGAAACTTCGAACTCCAAAGTGCGAAATCACTCGGTCAGTGAACCGGGCGCCGCGCCCCTCTCCAAGCATGCAAATTGGAATTCAGCTAAACCGGATTCCGGTTTTGCGCCCTTCCCCACCAGTCTGTAGGATGGGTTGGAACTTGGAGAGAACGGAGACCATGCGGCCAAACACCAACCTGATGAAAGCCACGCTGACCGGCGCCCTCGGCGGGCTGCTGTTCGGCTTCGACACCGTTGTGATCGCGGGTGCGATTGATGCGCTCGTGCGGCTTTATGGCCTGAGCCCTCAGGAGAAGGGCCTGACGGTGGCCATTGGCCTGGTCGGCACGGTGATTGGTGCGCTCGGCGCCGGCACAATCGGGCAACGGCTCGGCGGGCGCGAGACTCTCCGCATTACCGCCATTCTCTACGTTGTCTCCGCCGTCGGTTGCGGCCTGGCCTGGGGCTGGTACTCCTTCATGGTGTTCCGATTCATCGGCGGGTTGGGCATTGGTGCGTCGTCGGTACTTGGTCCGGTCTACATCGCAGAGCTTGCTCCGGCCAAGTGGCGCGGACGGCTGGTGGCCGCGTTTCAGTTGAATGTAGTCTTCGGCATCATGGTGGCCTACACCTCCAACTACGCCATTCGCACGCTGCATCTGGGAGCCACCGAGTGGCGCTGGCAGGTCGGGATTGCAGGTATTCCGGCGATTGCGTTTCTCGTACTGCTGTTTGGAATTCCGCGCAGCCCGCGGTTCTCCGCTTCGAGAAATCGTATCGATGAGGCGCTCGCGGTGCTCAAGCTGATGGGCGAAGAGAATCCCGAGGCAGAACTGGCCGACATTCGCGCCGCATTGGCGCAGGAGCATGCGATTGCGCACGAGCCGGTGTTTCGCTGGAAGTACCGCTACCCGCTGTTTCTCGCCATCTCGATAGGCGCGTTCAACCAGTTGGCGGGAATCAACGCCATCCTCTATTACCTCAACAATATTTTTGCGGCGGCGGGCTTCAGCCAGATATCAAGCGATCAGCAGGCTATCGCCATAGGCGCTACCAACTTCACGTTCACTCTGGTGGGTATGACGCTGATTGACAAGCTGGGACGGAAGACCCTGCTGCTGATTGGAGCCGCGGGCTGCTCGGCCTGCCTCGCCGGCGTGGCGTGGGTCTTCTCCACGCAGTCCCATCAGAGCGCGCTGCTCGGGATCCTGGTCACCTATATCGCGTTCTTTTCCATCTCCCAGGGAGCGGTCATCTGGGTTTACATCGGAGAAGTTTTCCCCACCTCGGTTCGCTCCAAGGGCCAGGGCGTTGGCAGCGCGAGCCACTGGTTCATGAACGCAATCATTGCGCTGGAGTTTCCAGTCGTGGTGCATTACTTCCACACGCAAACGCCGTTTGCGTTCTTCGCCGTGATGACCGTGGTCCAGTTCCTGGTGGTGCTGCTTGTCTATCCGGAAACCAAGGGACAGACACTGGAGGCACTGCAGCGGAGGCTGGTGCCGGGCGATTAGCTTCGGTCGAGTGTGATCCCGATCACGTGTTGTGGCATTGATCCACGAAAGAATAGTGGGGATGGGCGCGCTTTTCCTGCGGGTCCGTCAGAACCATCACAAGCGTGAGGCCGATTGAATGGAGCAGACCCTCGTTTCACCAATGGAGCAGAATGCGGATCTCTTGCAGCCCTCCCACCCGCAGCCTGCTCTAAAGTCTGCTCCCATTCACGGTGACCCTTCGCCACTGATGGCGGCCAAATCGCCGGAGGCCCACGCCCTCCGCATGGAGATTATTTCTGTCGGCCGCAAGTTGTGGGAGCGGCAATATGTCGACGGCAACGGTGGCAACATCAGCGTCCGGCTCGGCGAGCGCTACCTGCTGTGCACTCCGACCATGATGAGCAAGCGCGATATGGAACCTGCCGACATCTGCCTCTCCGATCTGGACGGAAACATCCTTGCCGGCGACCGCATGCGCACCAGCGAACTGCTGCTGCACCTGGAGATTTACAGAAGCAATCCTCGTGCCCGCGCTGTCGTCCACTGCCATCCGCCCCATGCAACAGCATTCGCAATGACCGGCACAGTCCCGCCCATCGGGCTGATCTCCGAGTACGAGACTTCCATCGGTCCGGCTGCAGTTGCGCCGTACGAAACCCCGGGAACGCAGGCCTTTGCCGAGACCGTGCGCCCCTTCGTCCGCGACCACAATACGATTCTG
>Ga0209698_10007427_pt1 | contig 11505 bp, 9 predicted proteins | sample LitLauG_LLR_2012_FD_187203 | JGI IMG/M metagenome (GOLD analysis project Ga0209698, IMG submission 187203) | Freshwater sediment microbial communities from Pennsylvania, USA - Little Laurel Run_MetaG_LLR_2012 (SPAdes) (version 2) | ecosystem: Environmental > Aquatic > Freshwater > Creek >... | reverse complement strand
GCCGTTGCAATACTGATCGGGATCGCGCTGAAACTTATTGCGCACGTTCTGTTTCTCATTCCGGTCGCAGGGCCGCTGCTGGTTGTTTTGATCTGGGTCATGGGAGGCCTGGCCGCTCTGTTGCTCTGGCTGGTTCTTGTGGTCAAAGCCTTTCAGGGAGAAGTGTTCCAGTTGCCCGTTCTGGGCAATATTGCGGAGCGTTACGCGCCCGTGATCCGACCTGAACGAACCCCATAAATTTGTTCGTTGCTTTGTCAGGCCATTTTTGGTACGTTGCCGCCGACGGCGCTTGGGGCAGGTACACGCCACTTGGTCTGCTTGTCCTGGGCGACGAGGAGGATACCACTATGGCTTTTTGCAGCACATGCGGTGCGCAGATTCCAGACGGCACCACGACGTGCGCAGCACACGCGGGTCCAGTCGCAGGCGCGCCCGCTCCGGCTACTACCGGTGGCATGACCGACAACGTGGCAGGAATGCTGGCCTATGTCACAATCATCCCAGCGATCGTTTTCCTGGTGATGGAGCCGTACAACAAGAGCCGGTTCGTCCGGTTTCACTCCTTCCAGTGCATCTTTTTCCACGTGGCTTGGTTTGCGCTATGGATCGCGCTCAGCATCGTTGCGCACATTCCTGTACTCGGTTGGCTGACCATCTTGATTTGGCCTTTAATTGGCCTCGCGGGTTTGATTATCTGGATCATCCTGCTACTGAAGGCGAACCAGGGTCAGATGTACAAGCTTCCCGTGATCGGCGACATGGCCGAAAAGCAGGCCAACGCGATGTAACGTGCCTGCTTACCCCGGGCCGCCATCCAAAATTGCGAGTTCATTCCTCTTCGAATGAACTCGCTTCCTTCTTCTGCGCTTGACTTTCTTCGCTTAAGCTGTCAATCCTATTAGCTTTTACCCGCACCGGGGATTCAGGCTTGCAGTGTCGGTTTTCAGCGGGGAAAAATCCAGAACGATCGGGGAATTCATTGCGAGTGCGGGTGTTCTATCACGATAAGTGCTTTGACGGTGCCTCCTCTGCCGCGCTGTTTTCACGCTTCTACCTGGAGCGCATCCGTACCGATGCCGAATTCCAATTCACCGGCCTGGTGCACCGTGCCGGCGCTCTGTTCGACGAAAACCAATTTGACGGCGACGAGAACGCCATCGTCGACTTCAAGTATTCCAGTTCGCCGAAGATTACCTGGTGGTTCGACCACCACGAGAGTGCCTTCCTGTCGCCGGCCGATGCCGAGCATTTTGAACAACAAGCGAGCAACCGCAAGTTCTACGATCCCGACTTCAAGTCCTGCACCAGTTTCATCGCCATGATCGCGCATCAGCGCTTCGGCTTCGATCCCGCGCCGCTAGCCGATCTCATCCATTGGACCGACGTTATCGACGGCGCCCTCTATCCGGACGCAAAGACCGCCGTGGAAATGGAGGCGCCCGCCATGAAGCTAACGATGGTGATCGAATCGGCGCCGGACCACGGCTTCGTCCCCAACCTGATTCCGCTCTTGGCGACCAAGCCCCTGGCGCAGATCCTCGAAGAGCCCTTTGTTGCGCCGCTGCTTCCGCCACTGCTCAAGCGCCACGAACTCTCCATGGGCATTCTGCAACGACGCACCGAGTGCAAAGACGGCACGATTTTTTTCGATGTGACGGATCAGGATCTCGAGGGCTACAACAAATTCGTCCCCTATTACCTGCATCCGGAATCGGTCTATAGCGTGGGGTTGAGCAAGAGCAGCTTCCGCGTGAAAGTTTCGGTGGGATCGAATCCCTGGGCTCCGCAGGAGCCGGAAGTGAACCTGGCGAGAATTTGCGAGCGTTACGGTGGCGGCGGCCACGCCCGTGTGGGGGCGATCTCCTTCAACGTCAATCAGCACGCCGCGGCCATCAAAGCTTCGCAGGAAATTGTCGCCGAACTCCGTGCGGCGATTCGCCGGAAAAAATCCAGTCCCTCATAGTCAGAGGTAGTCATGGCCAACAAGCTGAGCGCTTTCCTCATGCTGGCATCTGTGCTCGCGCCGTCGCTGAGCACGCAAAATACACCGAAGGAAACATTGCTGGCGTTGAGCAAGCGAGACCACACGCTCTCCGTCGTTGACCCGGGCAGTTTGAAAGTGCTGGCCAAAGTGCCTGTCGGCAATGATCCTCATGAAGTCGTTGCCTCCACAGACGGCCGGGCGGCCTACGTGTCCAACTACGGAGGCGGGGCTTACAACTCACTAGCGGTAATCGACCTGATCGGGCAGAAGGCTCTTCCACAGATCGATCTCGGACCCTTACGCGGCCCTCACGGGTTGACATTTGTCGGTGGCAAGGTCTGGTTCACCGCCGAAACCGCCAAGGCGATCGGCAGCTATGATCCCGCAACCGCAAAGCTGGACTGGATTCTGGGCACGGGGCAAAACAGAACTCACATGATCTTCGTCTCTGAGGACCTGAAGCGGATTGTCACTAGCAACGTCAGTTCTGGCACCGTGAGCATCATTGAAAAAAGCGCGGCTCGTGCTCCGGGACCACCTCCCGGCATGCCGCCCGGTCCGAATAGTCCTCCAGGCCCTCCGCCGGGTGGTCCCATGGGCCCTCCTGGAGGCGATTGGGATGAGACGGTCGTGCGCGTCGGCAATGGTTCGGAGGGGTTCGACGTGTCGCCAAGCGGCAAGGAGATCTGGGTAGCCAATGCACGCGATGGCACAATTTCAATCGTCGACGTCGCGGCTAAGAACGTGACGGAGACCCTTGCCGCGAATGTTCGTGGGGCCAACCGTCTGAAGTTCACGCCCGACGGTACCCGCGTTCTGGTGTCGAGTCTCGGTGCGCCAGACCTCGTTGTACTTGACGCCAGTACTCGAAAAGAAATCAAACGAATCAAGCTGGGACGTGGTTCCGCCGGGATCCTCATTCAGCCAGACGGCGTGCGCGCTTTTGTTGCATGCTCGCCGGATAACTACGTCGCGGTGATTGATCTGAAGTCGTTGGAGGTAACCGCGCACATCGATGTTGGCCTCGAACCGGACGGATTGGCCTGGGCCGTCACGCACTGAGTCTAATCGTCGAGTTCTGGAGCGGGCCCACCTTACTGAACTGGGCCGCCGCTCGCCATGCAGGCAGCCGCGTTTCCGTCTTCGGAAGACCGAATCACTCCAGCCTGGTCCGAACAGTATGCTTTTCCTCCTAACCCATTTCTATTCGGCACAGCAGTAAGGTGATAGCCGGTGGCTGGCGTTCCGTTGCATTCCGACAGCGTGAATACATAACCGTACCGCTTTCCGCTCGCCAGCCCGCTGTTGATCAGCATCGCCTGCCGCTCATTGGGTACACCTCCGCCGAAGCCGTCCAGATTTGAGAGCGTACAGGTGAAGCCGACGTTGGGGTAGGTGCTGGCGTAAGTAACCTCCGCTGTCAGTATCGAACGCATCGCCGCCACCACCAACGCATCCGCTCCTGCGGTTGGCGCGGGGGTTTCGCTGCGAGCAGTCAAAGTGGCATGTGTTTCCCCTTGCGGCTTCATATTGTCCGTAAGGGCCTTCAGCAGATCCTTGTCCGCCAGCGGAAGATGAAGCGTGATCGAGATTTCATTCAAGGTCCACAGCTGTGTTTCCTTCTTCATCGAGAAGGTCATCTGCGGCATGAACGGCGTTCTTTGGACTTGGCCATTCTTGTAGACTTGGAACGACAATTCGATGTCGTCCTGGTCACCGTTCAGCGCGTCATTTTCTACCGTGATCTCAACCTTCTGTCCGGTCTTTGGGTCTTCTCCGGCCAGTATCACCGATCCCGCCTCAAAGGTCTGGATATTCTGGCTTTGTGCCTGAAGTTGGCTCAGCAGAAGCGAGTATTGCTGCAGGTTCGCGAGTGCCGCGGACTTTTCTAGCGCCGTGCGTGTAGCCGCGGGCAGGTGCTTTACGAAAGTTCCCGCTGTCTTGCTGAAGAACATTTCTATCAGGGCCTGTCGCGCAGTTTGCGGGGAAACCTGCGACTGCTGAGAAAATGAGTGAGTGGCCCACAAAATCACAACTAGCAGAAAGAAGGTGACTCTTCGCATGACTCGTCTCCTCCTAGATCGTGACATTGCCTTCGCCAAGTCTCCAGTTACGGAGGTAAGAAGCGGCACTGACAAAGCCAAGAGGGGTTTGTAAGCGCACCTGCCCAAACCACTGTGGCCCGTGATAGTCTGCGTGAGACACGCCAGCGTTCATGCACGCGCCCGGAAACAAGTCCGCTCGACACCGCCGCCAGCGGCGCATGCTTCGTGCTGTAGCCTCTTTTGAATTCGCTAAAGGCATTTTCGTCGTTCTGATGGGATTCTGTGCCCTGGCCCTGGTGCACAGAGACGTCTGGGTGATCGCGGAGACTCTTCTTGCGCTCTTCCACATCAACACCGACCGCCGATTGGCACAGGTCTTCCTCGATTTCGCCGACAACGTGACCGACGCGCGCCTGTGGGCCGCCGCCCGCATCGCTTTTGCGTACGCAGCACTCCGTTTCACCGAAGCTTACGGCCTGTGGAAAGAGCGGACATGGGCCGAGTGGGTTGCTTTTGTTTCCGGGACGTTGCTTTTGCCGCTCGAGGTGCGCGAACTCTTTCGCGGCGTCACCGTGCTGCGATGCTCCTTATTCATTGGCAATTTAGCTGTAGTGGTTTACATGCTCTACATCATTCTGGCGAATCGCCGCGAAAGGCGGAATGCGGCGTCTGCCTGATCGCCTGAAACCCTTGCCACGAGCCGCAACTGGAGTCCAATGACTCTGGCAATCTGTGGTGCTTGACGGCATAATCAATTCAGGATGGCAGGAGGTCATATGCGTCTGAGTTATCTCGTTTGCCTGCTGCTCGCTCTAGGCGGAATCTCTTCCGCCCAAGACACCAACTTTGCCGTGGGTCCGCAATACCTGATCACCACGGATTCGCCGCTGTTCCTGCGGCCCATCGCTACGCCGTCGTTATCGTTCGAAGCGCAGCCCTTGGGCACTAGCGCGGTTTTCCCTGAAACGGCGGCAGCGGGGTCCAGTTCTTTGCCCGAGGTCTCGGGTCCCGCCAACCTCGCCAAGATTTATTGGGGAGAGCCGAATGGCGGCGAAAGGGTCAGCGAGATCGAAATCACCTCGTCTGAACTGCCCAGGAACTTGCCGCCTGGCTGTCTCGACACTGGCGTCACGCTGCTAGCAGATGACCGGTCTCTGCAGGAGCAAGGGTACGGAGTGACTCTCGGCGAAGTGGCCTCTTATTGGAAGACGCACGGGCCGCGTGCCTCCCACCTCTACACCAACCGCGACCTTGAGCGCTTGCACGGCGGCTAGCAAGGGAGTGGAAAATCAGATCAGCCGGGCATGTTAGCCTGAAAGAGTTTCAGTGAGGATGCATGCCCGACGCCAACCCCACGCATCTCGATTTGCAGGCGACAGCCAGAGAAGTCATGGTGGCGCACGGTTTCGAACCGGATTTCCCTCCGCCGGTTCCCCAGCAACTTGCCAATCTGAGGAATCACCCGCCGCAAGTCGCCGCCGCAGACGGCGTGCGCGACCTGAGGAATCTGCTCTGGTCGTCAATCGACAATGACACCTCGCGCGACCTGGATCAGATCGAAGTCGCCGAGCTGCTTCCGAGCGGCGACGCGAAGATAATGATCGGCATCGCGGACGTGGATGCCTTCGTCCCGCAGCAGACCCCAATCGACCAGCACGCGGCTCGCGAAACCACGACCGTCTATACCGGAATTCGAAACTTCCCAATGCTTCCGGAGGAGCTTTCTACTGGCGCAACCTCACTGCTTGAGAATCAGGATCGCCTCAGTGTCGTAATCGAATTCACGGTCGATTCCGCTGGCGTGCTGAAGTCAACCGGTGTCTATCGTGCTCTGGTCCGCAACAAGGCCCAACTCCGATACAACTCGGTGGGTGCCTGGCTGGAAGGCAAGTCTGCCGCACCGCCTAAAGTTGCGGCTTCCGGCGAACTGCAGGAACAACTGAAGCTGCAGGATCAAATTGCACAACGGCTCAAGGACCAGCGCTATCAAAATGGAGCGCTGAACCTGCAGACCGACGAAGTCCATCCTCTCGTCCTCAACCAGCAGGTTGTAGACGTTGTGAAGCAGCAGAAGAACCGCGCCACGGAGCTGATCGAAGACTTTATGGTCGCCGCCAACGGCGTAGTCGCCCGCCTGCTGGAGAAAGTTTCTTCTCTGCGGCGCATCGTGCGTACTCCCGAGCGCTGGGATCGCATCGTGCAGCTGGCGGCCACGAAGGGAGAAAAACTTCCCGCGCAACCCGACTCCAAGGCCCTGAACGATTTCCTCTTGCGCCGCAAAGCGGCGGATCCCGATCACTTTGCCGATGTGTCGCTCGCTGTGATCAAACTGATCGGGCCTGGCGAATACGTCCTGGAACGTGCGGGTGATGTTGCGCCAGGGCACTTCGGCTTGGCCGTGCAGGACTACACTCATTCCACTGCACCCAATCGCCGCTTCGCCGATGTCGTCACCCAGCGGCTGATTAAAGCGATGCTCGCGGGCGGGAGCAATCCTTATTCGGATGAGGAACTAACGGCTATCGCTGCCAATTGCACTCTCAAGGAAGATGCCGCCCGCAAGGTCGAGCGCGAGATGTCCAAGAGGCTGACCGCGGTCGCGATGCAAAGTCGGATCGGTGAGGTGTTCGACGCGATCGTCACCGGTGTCACCGACCATGGCACCTTCGTCCGCGTTCTTCAGCCGCATGTCGAAGGACTGTTGGCCCAGGGCCAGCATGCACTCGACGTCGGCGACAAGCTGCGCGTTAAGCTCGTACGTACTGACGTGCAAAAAGGGTACATCGACTTTGTACGCGTGTAGAGTTTTGCATCAGCAGCTCGATTTCGTCCGTCTTTTCCCAGTGTGAAAATCTCTTCATCTTGACAAGCCCGAAACATAAGAGCAGAATTGCTGCCGCTCCCGGAGAAAGCGCAGTGTCGTGTGTTTCTCCATGTCGTCGTTCCCCCCTTTGACGACGACTTTAGAGCTGGGCCCCAGTAAAAACAAAACCGTAAACAGTCGTCGTTCACAAGAATCTCTCGAGGTTCAACGAGATCAGTTCAAAGCTGTTGCCAGCCGCAGGCAGGGGTCTGCTCTATACCCCTACTCGTCTGGGAACTTGTGGTAGCGATGCGACTCAAGGAGGAAATTATGCAGTCTCTATGCCTTTCGCGAGCAGGGGTGGTTCTCACCTTGTTCACCGCCCTGTTGCTGGCGACGGTCTCTGCCGCGGCGAACAACGGGCGCGAGTTTTCCGGATACTTTGACGTGAGCGGAGTTCAGGAGCAGGGCGAACTCGTGCAAGTCACACTTCATCTGAAGCTATTCAATCACAGCATGGCCGACGCCAAAAGCGTGATCGTTACTCTGGTGGATTCGTCTCCAGCCATGACATTGCGCGGCAACTTCCAGCCAGTGAAGGTGTGGAAGAGCCAGAAGTTTGTTGAGATGAGCCAGGAATTCTCGGTCAGCAAGCGCGAATTCAATGAGTGGATGACGTCGCCGGTACAGCCCAACCTGGTCATCCTGTTTCAAGACAGCAAGGGAAAGACGTGGCAGAAGGGCGCACAACTCAGCCACCGCCCCCTCGTCCCCGCGGTTCAATAAGCCGGGTGATACGAGTGAGACATGAACCACTTCCTTGAGGAGAAAAATTCCATGCGTCGCTTAACGATTTTCGTAGCACTGTTTCTGGCCGCGTTGAGTCTCCCCGCGCTTGCGCAGGACATCATCACCACCGTGATTGGCGGCGGACCCAACGGCGTTCCCGCTCTCGATGCCTTTCTTTACAATCCGTATGGCGTGGCCGTGGATAGTTCCGGCAATTATTACATCGCGGCTTACAACCAGAACCGAGTCTTCAAGGTGAACGCTACGACCAAGGTCATCAGCGTGGTCGCCGGCAGCGGTGCTCTAGGTTACAGCGGTGACGGAGTCGTAGGTGGAGCAGCTGTCGCCGACTTGAACAATCCCTACGCGGTGGCGGTCGACAGTGCGTTGAACGTCTATATCGCCGACCGGAGCAACTGCGTGGTGCGAAAAGTGTCCACCGCGGGCACCATTACCACCATTGCCGGAACGGCCGGGCAGTGCAACTCTACGGGCACAGACCTGGCCTATCCCGCAGGCGTCGCTGTTGACGGTTCCGGCAACCTGTTCATCGGTGACTACAACAACTGCGATGTGAAGAGAGTAGTTCTGGCTACGCTAGCTGTTAGCACGTACGCCGGGAAGATTGCGTCCTGCGGCTATACGGGGGACACCGGCTTAGCCACAAATGCCCAGTTGAACGGTCCCGCCGGCTTGGCGACTGACACCGCGGGTAACTTGTACATAGCCGACGCGAGTAATTGCGTGATCCGCAAGGTTACGAAATCGACTTCGGTTATCAGCACCATCGCCGGTAACCATACCTGCGGTTATCTCGGAGACGGCGGCAAGGCCCTCAGCGCAGAGATGAACCAAACCTTCGGACTTACCGTCAACGGGGCGGGCACAATTGTGACCTTCGCTGACTACTACAACCAGCGCATCCGCCAGTTCACAGTGGGCGGCAACATCAACACCGTTGCCGGGACCGGCACTGCCTGTAGCGGCGTATGTGGCGAAGGCGGTCAGGCCACCAGCGCGTCGCTTTACTACCCGGTCGGTGTGGCCGTTACCAGCGGCGGCACCTATTACATCGCCAACAATGATAACGAGGTGGTGGACAGCTTCACCTTGGGCGGAACTCTTCTTCTGGCGGCCGGTAATCACAGCGCCAGCGTTGAGACAATACTGAACGGTGCGCCCGCTAACGGCGTCCAGTTGAACTACCCTTTCGGCATTGCCACCGACCCATCGAATAACGTCTACATCGCCGACAGCCACAACTTCATGGTGCGCGAGGCCGTGAAATCGACCGGTTTGGTGAACTTCTTTGCCGGAAACGGAACCGCTGGTTTTACCGGCAACGGCGGACCGGCAAAAACCGCTGAGTTGACGTACAACTACGGCGTGGCCAAAGACAGTGCGGGGAATGTCTACATCGCAGACACCAACAATTGCGTGATTCGTCAGGTGAACACCGCCGGAACGATTAACGTTTTCGCGGGCCTGGTCGTAAACGGCACCAGCACGCGTTGTGGATACGCTGGAGACGGAGGCTCGGCCACGACTGCGGAACTCTACTACCCATACGGCGTTGCTGTTGATACCAAGAACAATGTCTACATTGCCGACTATTCCAGTCACACGGTGCGGAAGGTATCAGGCGGCACCATCACCACGATTGCCGGCATCGGCGGGGTCGCCGGCTATTCCGGGGATGGCGGTCCGGCAGCCAATGCGCTCCTCTACGACCCGAGTGCCGTGGCGGTCGACAAAATCGGCAACGTGTTTATCGCAGACAGCCAAAACAACCGGGTCCGGGAGATCAACGCCGCCACTGGAATCATCACCACGGTGGCAGGAAACGGGGGCACGACCTTTTCGGGAGACGGTCTGGCAACCGAGAATTCGATCTATTTCCCGCAGGGAGTTGCCGTGGATGCCAACGACAACCTCTTCATCAGCGATTACAACGACCGTATTCGCTGGGTGAGTCCCAGCGGGTTGATCACCACCATCGCTGGCAACCCCGCCCCGGGCACCAACTCACAGGGCTACAACGGAGACGGTGGAGTGGGTACTGCCGCCTTACTCTACGTCCCCGCGGGGGTCGCGCTCGATACGGCAGGTAATGTTCTTTTCGCCGACGAATACAATTTCCGGGTACGCAGCATCTCTGCCTTCCCGGCCCTGAATACCAGCGTCGGCAGCCTTGCCTTTGGACTGACTAGTGTGGGATCAACCAGCACACCGCAGACGGTCACAGTGAGCGCATACGGGCCCGTAACCATCACCAACGTTTCAGTCAGCGCCAATTACAGCGAGGCGGACAACTGCCCGTCGAGCATGGCTAACGGCACTACGTGCACCATGTACGCGTATTTTGTGCCGACGGCTTCGGGATCGCTGAACGGGAATATCACCCTCAACAGCAACGGCTTCTTCAGCCAGGTCAACACGGTGAGTCTAACGGGCCTGGGAAGTGCGATCTCACTCGCTGGCGCGCCGCTGGCCTTCGGCAATGAAACGGTGAAGGTCAAGAGCGCGGCAAAGTCGGTGACGGTTACGAATAACGGCACCACCGCGATCACAATGGGCGCGGTTACGTCGACCAACACGACGGACTACGCCATCTCGGCCAATACTTGTCCGGCGTCGGGAGCGAGTCTGGCTGCCAAAGCCACCTGCACCATTAGCGTAACCTTTGACCCACTATCCACCGGGGCCAAGCGAGGCGCGATCGTAGTTAACGACAGCGACCCCTCCAGCCCACAACTCATTGGTTTGAGTGGAACCGGAGCCAGCAGCGTGGGGCTCAGTCCCACCTCCATTGCGTTCCCATCCACTGCCGTGGGCGTCAGCAGCGGGGCGGCGAAGATTACCCTCACCAACAGCACCGGAGCCAACATCACGCTAGGGGCAACGCCCATCACCCTAACCGGGCCCTTCGTGAACAACACGGGCGGCACAACCTGCACTGCTGACCTGATCATCGCGAACACCGGTACCTGTGTGGTCAGCGTGCAGTTCCATCCGACCGCAGTCGGTTTTGCTATGGGTTCAGTCGCCGTAAGCAACAGCGACCCAACGAGCCCCCAGAGCGTAGCCTTGCAGGGGTACGGGACGGGCGTCAAATTCACGCCCGGCTCGATCAGTTTCGGCACCGTCACGCGCGGCTCGCAGGTCTCGTCGACGGCGACCATCACCAACGTGGGGACCACGCCCGTCTTCTTTACCGGCGGGGAAATCTCAGGGGGCAGCAGCGCGGACTTCAGCGTCAACTACGGAAATGGTGCACCGTGCGGGAACAACGCGAATAGTCCTCTGTTGCCCGGTAAGACTTGCCAGATCACGCTGTATTTCATTCCCAGCAAAGTCGGTAGCGAAAACGCTACCTACAAGGTGTTTGACAACAGTGTCGGCAGCCCGCAGACTTTACCGCTGGCTGGCACGGGGCAGTAGCGGCGCGAGCCGGTCTCTGCCTTCTCTTCAGCCGCCGGGTTTGCAGCCCGGCGGCTTTTTTGTGTTTTCATCGGGACGGATGAGATTCCACCCAGAAAAGGCTAGTCGGTCGCCAGTTCGTCCAGGACAGTCCCTTCACAGTCGATCAGACGGATCTTCATCGCGAGCAGGCCCGAGGCGTGAGTTGAGCAGCTCAGGCATGGGTCGTAGGCGCGCACGACCGCGGAAACACGGTTCAGCATACCTTCGTTCAGTTTCGTGCCGTCAATGTAGTGTTCGCTGACCTGCCGCACGCTTCGTCCGATCGCCAGATTGTTGTGTCCGGTGGCCACGATCAGGTTTGCCCACGTGATCGCGCCTTCCTCGTTCACTTTGTAGTGGTGAATCAGAGTTCCCCGGGGAGCCTCGATCATTCCGACTCCTTCGAGGGCGTTCACTCCCGC
>Ga0209698_10007426_pt1 | contig 11505 bp, 9 predicted proteins | sample LitLauG_LLR_2012_FD_187203 | JGI IMG/M metagenome (GOLD analysis project Ga0209698, IMG submission 187203) | Freshwater sediment microbial communities from Pennsylvania, USA - Little Laurel Run_MetaG_LLR_2012 (SPAdes) (version 2) | ecosystem: Environmental > Aquatic > Freshwater > Creek >... | reverse complement strand
AACCAGTTGCCGAAGCCGCCGATCATCGCCGGCATCACCATGAAGAAGATCATGATCAGGCCGTGCGAGGTCACGAACACGTTGTAGGTATGGGTCTCGTGGAAGATCTGGACGCCCGGGTACATCAGCTCGGCGCGGATCGCGATCGACATCGCCGCGCCGATGATGCCGGCGATGATCGCGAACACCAGGTACATCGTGCCGATGTCCTTGTGGTTCGTCGAATAGACGAAGCGCCGCCATCCGGTCGGATGGTCGTGCGCATGATCGTCGTGGGCGTGATCGTCGTGTGTCGCTGCCGAAGTTGCCATTTTCAAATCCTGCCTTGCAGTACCCTTGGACCTTGCGGCCCTATCGCCCTTGTCCCGTCGATTGCGCGCCTTAAACCCTGAGGCTTACTGCGCGGCTGCGCCAACCGAAGCGAGCGAGTTCGCCGGGTTGGATGCAAATTTCTTCTTCGCGGTCTCGACCCAGGCCGCGAATTCCTGATCGTTCACCACCCGCACCGCGATCGGCATGAAGGCGTGATCCTTGCCGCACAGTTCCGAGCACTGGCCATAGAACATGCCGGTCGTGGTGGCCTTGAACCAGGTTTCGTTGAGGCGGCCGGGGATAGCGTCGATCTTGATGCCGAACGCCGGCACTGCGAAGGAATGGATCACGTCGGCGCCGGTGGTCTGCACCCGGATCACCTTGTTGACCGGCACGACCATCTCGTTGTCGACGCCGAGCAGCCGGGGCTGCTTGTCCTGCGCCATCAGCGAATCGAATTCGAACTTGCCGTTGTCGGGATAGGCGTAGCTCCAGTACCACTGTTTGCCGGTCGCCTTGATGGTCAGATCGGCCTTGGGAATGTCGAGCTCGAGGAACAACAGCCGGAACGACGGCACCGCGATGCCGACCAGGATCAGGACCGGGATCAGCGTCCAGGCCACTTCGATCAGGGTATTATGGGTGGTGCGCGACGGCACCGGGTTGGCTCTGGCGTTGAACTTGACGACGACCGCGATCAGGAGACCCAGCACGAACAGCGTGATGATGGTGATGATCCACAGCAGCCAGTTGTGAAACCAGGTGATTTGCTCCATCACCGGAGACGCCGCTTGCTGCAGTCTGAATTCCCACGGCGCCGGCTGCCCGAGTTCGGCGAATGCCGCCCCGCTCGTAGCCAGCGCAACGCCGGCCACCGCTAACCCCAGCAACCGCCGGCCAATTTGGCCCTTCGACATCTTCATGCCGCTCGCGCTCCCTTGATAGAACCCCTCGACACTCCGCCGGTTGGCTAAGACATGCCGCACGATCCGCCCCCTGACAAACGGCCTTGGGAGGTACTTTCGAAATACCAGGCCAGATCGCTAGAACGCGTCGAAATCCAGCCTCTCAAACCATAATTCTTGACCTATCGCAATGCAGTCGTAGGGCACGGTGTGCAAGGCGCCCGGCTAAATCGCCGATGTCGCATTTTCCCGTGAAATCAGCCAATCGCGCAGCTTTCGCGCGTCCCGGGCGCTTGACAGACCGATTGCCCGATGTAGGCACAGGTGAGCTGCTCCACAGGAACCTGATTCGTTGGCTCGGGAGCAGCCCTTGCGGCTCAAGGGCTCTCGAAAGTGCCTTCAAGGCGCCGTCATTGCGTATCAGTCCCCTGCTCGGACCGACAGTTCTAGGGAATATGTAAGGGATCGACCCGGATGGGGCCTTCGAAATACAGGGCGAGAAATGCCGCAGGCTGCGGCAGCCGGTCTGCAGGCGCCGCTCGCCGGCCAGCCTTGAAGCTGGCCGCATTCAACCTCGCCATGCTCGGCGTCGGCATTGCCTGCTTTCTCGGCATGACAGCCTCCGCCAGCGCGCAGGGCGCGGTGCGCTCGGTCCATGGCGACTGGCAGATTCGCTGCGACACCCCGCCGGGCGCGCAGGCCGAACAATGCGCGCTGATCCAGAGCGTGGTGGCGGAAGACCGTTCCAATGCCGGGTTGACCGTCATCATGCTGAAGACCGCCGACCAGAAGAGCCGGCTGATGCGGGTGGTAGCGCCGCTGGGCGTGCTGCTGCCTTCGGGCCTCGGCCTGAAACTCGATAATGTCGATGTCGGCCGCGCCGGCTTTGTCCGCTGCCTGCCCAATGGCTGCGTGGCCGAGGTGGTGATGGACGACAAGCTGCTCGGCCAGCTGCGCAACGCCAAAACCGCCACCTTCATCATCTTCGAGACCCCCGAAGAGGGCATCGGATTCCCGCTCAGCTTGAACGGACTGGCCGAGGGCTACGACAAATTGCCGTGAGGCAATCTGCCTCGCGGCAGGCGTCCAGGCGGACCCTCCCTTTTTACCGCGGCCATGCCTATCTTGAGGTCATCGCCGTTCCGGCCAGACGCCGGCGAGTGACGGGTTCCATAACCTGGGTTACGGTGTTGTAAGGCGACTTTTCGACAGCCTTGCTTAAAACACGAATACCCGTGGTTATGGTCCACGTTTCGGCGGAACGGCAGAACAGCCACAGCGCATTGGAGCTTCCATGACCCCAACAACCTCCCTGCTCGACCGCGCCAATCTCGATCGCGATTCCGTGCGACATCAGGTCGTGCGGGGACTTACGGGCGCCGATGACGGTGAGTTGTTCCTGGAATACAGCCAGACCGAAGCGCTGATGTTCGACAATGGCCGGCTGAAGCAGGCCACTTACGACACCTCGCAGGGATTTGGGCTGCGCGCCGTGAAGGACGACGCGGTCGGCTATGCGCATTCCTCCGACGTCTCGCTGCCGGCGCTGATTCGCGCCGCGGACGCAGTTGCGGCCGTGCGCGGCGGCTATAGCGGGAATTTCGCCGCCCCCCCTGCCCACACCAATGTCCGGCTCTATGGCGACGAAAATCCGCTCGATGCACCCGGTTTTGAATCCAAGATAAAACTGCTCGCCGAGATCGACGCCTACGTCCGCGACAAGGACCCGCGGGTGCGGCAGGTCACCGTCAGCCTCGGCGCCACCTGGCAGGTGGTGGAGATCCTGCGGCCCGACGGCGAGAGCTATCGCGACATCCGCCCCTTGGTGCGCGTCAATATTTCCGTGGTCGCCGGACAAGGCGACCGGCAGGAGAGCGGCAGCAAGGGCTATGGCGGCCGCGAGGGCTATGCGCGCTTCATCGAGACCAAGGCGTGGCGCGAGGCCGCCGACGGCGCCATCCGCGAGGCGATGGTCAATCTGGAATCGGTGCCGGCGCCCGCCGGCGAGATGGATGTGGTGCTCGGGGCGGGGTGGCCCGGCGTGATGCTGCACGAGGCCGTCGGCCATGGGCTCGAGGGCGACTTCAACCGCAAGAAGACGTCTGCGTTTGCCGGCCTGATGGGCCAGCAGGTCGCCGCCAAGGGCGTCACCGTGGTCGACGACGGCACCATGGCCTCGCGGCGCGGCTCGCTGTCGATCGACGACGAGGGCACGCCGACCAACCGCACCGTGCTGATCGAGGACGGCATCCTGGTCGGCTACATGCAGGACCGCCAGAACGCCCGGCTGATGAACATGAAGCCGACCGGCAACGGCCGCCGCCAGGGCTATGCGCACGTGCCGATGCCGCGCATGACCAACACCTACATGCTCTCGGGCGGCCGCGATCCGGCGGAAATTCTTAGCTCCGTCAAGAACGGCATCTATGCCGCCAATTTCGGCGGCGGCCAGGTCGACATCACCTCGGGCAAATACGTGTTCCAGTGCACGGAGGCCTACAAGATCGAGAACGGCAAGATCGGCGCGCCGCTGAAGGGCGCGATGCTGATCGGCAACGGGCCGACCGACCTGCACCGCATCACCATGGTCGGCAACGATCTCGCGCTCGACACCGGCATCGGCACCTGCGGCAAGAACGGCCAGGGCGTGCCGGTCGGCGTCGGCCAGCCGACGCTGCGGATGGAGCGGATCACGGTCGGAGGTACCGGCGCATGAGCATCAACAACGAAACCATGGCGTCGAAGAAGGCATCCACCTGGCGCGGCCAGCTGGTCCAGCTGACCGGCATCGTGCTGGCGGTCTTCCTCGCCAAGGGCGCGCTCGCCGAACCCTTCTACGTGCCGTCGGGCTCGATGGAGCCGACGCTGCAGATCGGCGATGCGCTGCTGGCGTCGAAATACGCCTATGGCTATTCGACCGCCTCGCTGCCGATCCAGATCAATCTGCCCGAAAGCAAGCGCGTGTTCAGCGAGACGCCGAAGCGCGGCGATGTCGTGGTGTTCCGCTGGCCGGGCGACCGTTCGCAGGCCTGGGTCAAGCGCGTCGTCGGCCTCCCCGGCGACCGCATCCAGATGCGGCAGGGCCAGCTCTTCGTCAACGACCATGCGGCCGAGCTGAAGCCCGACGGCATCGGCGAGGCGGAAGACGACAACGGCACCGTCGAACCGGCGTTTCGCTTCATCGAGACCTTGCCGGGCGGCGTCAGCCACCAGATCCTCAAGCTGCGCGACAACGGCCGGCTCGACAACACGCCCGAGGTCACCGTGCCACCCGGCCGGCTGTTCGTGATGGGCGACAACCGCGACAACTCGGCCGACAGCCGCGTGCCCGTGCGCGACGGCGGCGTCGGCATGCTGCCGATGGACGATCTGGTCGGCCGCGCCGATGCCGTGGTCGCCTCCTGGGATCTCGGCATCCGCCACCAGCCGGTATCGACCTGGCTGTCCGGCTTCCGCCTGTCGCGGTTCTTCACCTCGGTGCGTTGAGGCTGGATTCGTAACGCATTGTAGGGTGGGCAAAGGGGCGTTTGCGCCGTGCCCACCGTCTTTGAAGAGCTCATCGCGCTGCCTTGGTGGGCACGCTTCGCTTTGCGCACCCTGCGAATTGCCATGGACACCGACGAATTCCTTGCCGCCGTGCTCCGCAATCCCGTCAATGCCGCCATCGCCGATGAACTGTTTTCGCTCGCGCTGCCGGATGCGTGGATCGTCTCGGGGTGCCTGGTGCAAACGGCGTGGAACGTGCTGACCGGTCGCGCGGTCGATTACGGCGTCAGCGACTATGACATCTTCTATTTCGATCCGGACACCTCATGGCAGGCCGAGGACGCCGTGATCCGGCTGTTGCAGGATCGCCTGGCGCATCTCGGCGTCACCATCGAGGCGCGCAACGAGGCGCGGGTCCATCTCTGGTATCCGGAAAAACATCGCCTGCCCTATCCGGCGCTGCGATCATCGACCGAAGGCATCGACCGCTTCCTGACCAAAAATACCCAGGTCGGAATCCGCCGCACCGATGAGGGATATGACGTCTACGCGCCGAACGGCTTTGACGACATCGCCGGCCTGATCGTGCGGCCCAATCCGGGTCCGAATTTTTCCGCTGTGAACTACGCGGCGAAGGCCGCGCGCTGGAAACGGCTTTGGCCGGAGCTGACGGTGCTGGGGGCGGACGGCTGCGTCTAGGATGGGCAAAGGCGCGTCCGCGCGGTGTCCACGCTTGCGTTGATAGAGGTGGGCACGCTTCGCTTTGCCCAGCTTACGAATGATAGCTACCGCACCACCCCGGAAGTAAACCCCGGCTTGCGCCGCGGCGGCTTTATCTCCTTTTTCAGGAAGCAATGCGGAGCCCGGCCGATATATCCGGGGCGGGCATAGGTCCAGGCCCGGCACTTATTGTCGGCTGTGCAGGCGGCCTTGCAGGCCTCGTCGCCTTCGTCGCCCTTGAGCTCGAAATTGCGGTAATCGCCGCCGAACCGGTCGATCGAGGTCTCGATCTCCTTGCTGCGCGGCTCCACCACGCCGGCGCCGCGCACGCCGGTGACGCAGCAATCGTCCTGCACGCGCGGCGGCACGCTGTTCTTCAGCCAGCACACCGCGCCGCCGGCGGCATCGTTCGGATAGTTGAAGCTCCAGGCCCGGCAGCGCCGGTCGCGTTCGCACACCAGCGCGCATTCCTGCGGGTCGCCCGAGGGCACCGGCGACCTCAGATAATCACTGCCCGGACGATCGAAATTGGCCTGCGCGCGCACATCGCTCACGGTGGCGGCGGCCGTCATAACGGCGAGCGTCACCATGGCGAGCATCGCCAAACACGCCCTGAGCAGGCGGCCTCCCCACATTCGCGATCACTTCCAACTAACTGGTCGCCCCGCTCTCGGCGCGGTCTGCCATTTGATCGCCACGAACCTGTACGGCGGATGAACGGCCCGGGCGCAGCCCGCGCAAATGGCCAGCCATCACGGCAATTCGCGGCCCGGAAACGCGCCGCTTGAGCGTTTCCGAGCGAAAGCCCACCCCGGACTTGATCCAGGGTGGATACCGGTTCGCCTGAAGAAAGCGCGTCAAAACAGAAACCCGGAGCTTCGGTTCTGACTCAATCAGAACCGATCATGCCTAGAACGCATATTCGTCATAGGCCGGTTCGACCGAGCCGTGCCAGGGCCCGCGGAACTTCTCCAGCATCTCCTCGGCCGGCGTCCGTCCGGAATCGATGATCCGCTCCAGCGGTTCGAGGTGACGGCTCTCGTCGCGGCCGAGATGATCGACGCGGCCGCGCCGGCGCAGCCCCGAATGCGCCAGCGCCAGGCATTCCTTGGCGATCTCGAACAGATAGCGATCCCTGATCCGCGCCTTGAAACCCATGCGGGGGACGTCGTCGCGCAACGCCTGGCGCTCGTGCGCCGTCCAGTGCCTGGCGATGTCCCAGGCGGCGTCCAGACTGACGTCGTCGTAGAGCAGGCCGACCCAGAATGCCGGCAGCGCCGGCAGCCGGCCCCACGGCACGCCGTCGGCGCCGCGCATTTCCAGATAGCGCTTCAGCCGCACCTCCGGGAAAATCGTCGACAGGTGGTTGGCCCAGTCCGACAGCGTCGGGCGCTCGCCGGGAAACGCCGAATTCTTGCCGGCGAAGAAATCGCGGAACGACGATCCGGCGACGTCGATGTATTCGTCGCCGCGCTTGACGAAGTACATGGGAACGTCGAGCGCATAATCGACCCAGCGCTCGAACCCCATGCCGTCCTCGAACGCCCAGGGCAGCATTCCGGCGCGCGCATTGTCGGTGTCGCGCCAGATTTCGGAGCGGAACGACAGGAAGCCGTTGGGCTTGCCTTCCGTGAACGGCGAATTGGCGAACAAGGCGGTCGCGATCGGCTGCAGCGCCACCGAGACCCGCAGCTTCTTGACCATGTCGGCTTCGGAGGAGAAGTCGAGATTGGTCTGCACCGTGCAGGTCCGGTACATCATGTCGATGCCGTATTGGCCGACCTTCGGCATGTAGTTGGTCATGATCTTGTAGCGGCCCTTGGGCATCACGGGAATCTCCGCCCGCGACCAGGACGGCGTCATGCCGAGCCCGAGAAAGCCGATGCCCAAGGGAGCCGCGATCTCGCGCACCTGCGCCAGATGCGCCATCAGCTCGGACTGGGTCTGGTGCACGGTTTCGACCGGCGCGCCCGACAGTTCGAACTGCCCGCCGGGCTCCAGCGAAATCGCCCCGCCCCCGGTGACGTCATACAGCCCGATGATGTTGCCGCGCTCAATGATCGGCTCCCAGCCGAGCAGAAGCTGCATGCCTTCGAGCAGCGCGCCGATGCCGCGCGCGCCCTCATAGGGAACGGGATGATGGCCCTGAAGCGTGAACGGCGTCTTCTCGTGCTCGGTGCCGATGCGGAATTCGGACGGCGGCTTCACGCCCGCTTCCAGCCACGCCACCAATTCGGCGCGCGATTGCAGCGGCGTCATATCGATCTGGTCACGCGCCATGAAGATTCCGGATGTGGGGCGCTTCGACGGAACGCGCGCGGTGTCGGGGGTATCCCCGAACCGACCGGTCCGGGGATGCGAGTGGTGCAAACAATATCATCGGGCGGGCGCGCCGTCTCTCGCGGCGAGCAGTTGCGCCTCGCCGCAGGAGCAGCCCAGCCGGTCGAGCAGGCCGCAGAGCTTGGCGGCATCCACATCGGACAGTTTCGAGCCAACGTGCTTTTCGATCGCGGCCGAATAGGCGCTCCACATCTTCTTCTGCAGCTCGCGCCCGGCCTCGGTGATTTCGACGAACTGGCCGCGCTTGTCGATCTTGCATTCGCGGCGCGCCGCCAGCCCCTCGTCCACCAGCCGGTCGATCAGCCGCGAGGTGGAGTATTGCGGGATCAGCATCTGCTTTTCCAACTCCACCGGGCGCATCTCGCCCGACGGCGCGCGCGACAATTCGAGCAGCGCGTCATACCAGGCGAGCGGCGGAAAACCGGCCTTCTTCAGATCCTGCTCGACGGCGTCCAGCACCCGGCTCTGGACCCGCATCAGGCGGATCCAGGCGGCGGTCGCCTCGGTCGATGGTTTGCGCTTCATGTCGGGGCTCTTAAATGACGACGCAGTGTAGCCTACTAAATGCAGCTGCATCAATCTTGACTATTCCATGCAGATGCATTTAGTCATCCAATAGCGTTTTCAAGCGGGGCGGATACCGTCCGGCGTGAAGAAAACGTAACGAAATTAAGATTTGCGGCCTGACCGGTCCCGGTCGGGTCAGAAACGGGCGGGCGGCAAGCGCCGATTCGCCGATCATCCGAGGGAAGGAAATTCCGATGAAACTGTATTATTCGCCTGGAGCCTGTTCGCTGTCGCCCCATATCGCGCTGCTCGAAGCCGGCCTGCCCTACGACCTGGTCAAGGTCGACCTCAAGGCCAAGAAGCTCGAGAACGGCGACGACTACCTCAAGGTCAACCCCAAGGGCCAGGTGCCTGCGCTGGCGCTGGACTCCGGCGAGCTCGTCACCGAAGGCCCGGTCATCGTGCAGATGATCGCCGACAAGGTTGCGGCGAAGAACCTCGCGCCCGCCCGCGACAGCGCCGAGCGCTACAAGCTGCAGGAATGGCTAACCTACATTAACTCCGAATTGCACAAGAACATCGGCCCGATGTTCAGCCCGGTACTGACGGACGACGCCAAAAACTTCTTCAAGGACCGGGCGATCTCCAAGTTCAGATATGTCGATGGCCAATTGACGGGTAAGGACTACCTGATGGGCAAGCAATTCACCGTCGCCGACGGCTATCTATTCACGATGCTGGCCTGGGCCGACCGCATGAAGTTCGACCTCGCGGGGCTATCGAACCTGAAGGCCTACCAGGCCCGCGTCGGCGCCCGTCCGATGGTACAGCAGGCGCTGACCAAGGAAGGCCTGCTGAAGGCGGCATGAGTTTCTACGGATCGCGATAAGCAAAAGGGCCGGATCGATGATCCGGCCCTTCTTTGTTAATTACCACTCCATCGTCGTCCCGGCGAAAGCCGGGACCATAGCCACCGGCAGGAGTTGTCGCGCAAAAGCCGTCGAACAGCGCCACAACAAGCGACACGGTGTGTGGGTCCCGGCTCGCGCTTCGCTTGGCCGGGACGACGATAGATTTTCCTTTACGCCGCGGCCTGCTTCTTCGGCGGGAAGCGGCCGTAGAAGGTCTCGCCCTTGGCGGCCATCTCTTCCAGAAGCTTCGGCGGGGTGAAGCGGGAGCCGTATTTGCCTTCCAGCTTGTGGCACAGCTCGACGAACTTCTTGGTGCCCATGAAGTCGATATAGGACAGCGTGCCGCCGGTGAACGGCGCGAAACCAAAACCGAGGATCGAGCCGACATCGGCCTCGCGCATGTCGGTGATGACGTGATCCTCCACCGTGCGCGCGGCTTCCACCGCCTGCACCACCAGAAAGCGCTGCTTCATCTCCTCGATGTCGAGCGTATCGGGATCGAGATGCTTGGGCTGCAGGCCGGCAAGCTCCGACCACAGGCTCTTCTGGCCCTTGCCCTTCTCGGGATAGTCATAGAATCCCTTGGCGTTCTTGCGGCCGAAGCGGCCTTGTTTCTCGACCATCTCGACCAGGAGCTTCTTCTGGGCCTGGTCGACGGCGTTGGCGCCGAGATCGGCCTCGGTCGCCTTCATGATCTTGAGCACGAGATCGAGCGCGACCTCGTCGGACAGCGACAGGGGTCCTACCGGCATGCCCGCCATCTTCGCGGTGTTCTCGATCATCGCCGGCGGCACGCCTTCCATCAGCATTTCCAGGCCCTCGGCGGTGAAGCGCAGCACGCAGCGGTTGGCGAAGAAGCCGCGGGAATCGTTCACGACGATCGGCGTCTTGCCGATCACGCGGACATAATCCAGCGCGGTCGCAAGCGCGGTATCGTTGGTGTTCTTGCCGACGATGATCTCCACCAGCATCATCTTCTCGACCGGCGAGAAGAAATGGATGCCGATGAACTTGCCCTGGTCCTTGAATTCCTCCGCCAGCGAATTGATCGGCAGCGTCGAGGTGTTGGAGGCGAAGATCGCGTCCGGCTTCAGGAGCGGCTGCGCCTTGGCGTAGGTTTCCGCCTTCACTTTTCGATCCTCGAACACCGCTTCGATGATGAGGTCGCAGTCTTTCAGCACGTTGTAATCCGCGGTCGCGCTGATGCGGCCCAGGATCGTCTCGCGATCGCTTTCCTTGGCGCGGCCCTTCTTGATCAAATCGTCGATCACTGCCTTGGCGTGGCCCTTGCCCTTGTCGGCGCTTTCCTGGTCGCGGTCGATCAGCACCACGTCGATGCCGGCGCGCGCCGAGACATAGCCGACGCTGGCGCCCATGAAGCCGGCGCCGATCACGGCGAGCTTTTTGACTTTGGTCGGCGGCACGTTTTGCGGACGCCGCGCGCCCTTGTTCAATTCCTGCATCGACAGGAACAGGCTGCGGATCATTGCCGCGGCTTCCTTGCTGCGCAGGATTTGCGCGAAGTAGCGGGATTCAACGCGAAGCGCCGCATCGATCGGCAGCTGCAGGCCTTCGTAGACGCAACTCATGATGGCGCGCGCGGCCGGGTAATTGTCGAAGGTTTCGCGGCGGTAGATCGCGTTACCCGCCGGGAACATCATCATGCCGTTCTTCGAGTAGACCGGACCGCCGGGCAACTTGAACGCCTTGTCGTCCCAGGGGGCGGCCGCCTTGCCGCCGCCCTTGATCCAGTCCTTGGCCGTCTTGATGAGGTCGCTTGCGGGCACCACGGCGTCGACCAGCTTTAGCGCCTTGGCTCGGTCGAGATTGACGGCCTCACCCTTCAGCAGCAACTGCATGGCATCCTGCGGCGGCACGATGCGCGGCACGCGCTGGGTACCGCCGGCGCCGGGAAAAAGCCCGACCTTGATCTCGGGCAACCCAAGACGGGTCTTCGGATTTTGCGCGGCAACGCGGTAGTGACACGACAGCGTCAATTCGAACGCACCGCCGAGCGCAAGGCCGTTGATCGCGGCCGCCCAGGGCTTGCCGCTGGTTTCGATGGCACGGAACACCAGCGAGATTCTGCGGCTCTCGTCGAACAGCATCTGGTTGGCGGCGACTTCCCCTTTGGCCTTGAGCAGGTCGGCATAGCGGCGATTCATGCCCTCCAGCATCGAAAGATCGGCGCCCGCTGAAAATGCCTCCTTGCTCGAGGTGACGACGACACCCTTGATCGCGGCATCGGCGGAAGTCTGCTTCACGATCTCTTCGAGTTCGGCAATCGTGGTCTCGTCGAGCACGTTCATCGAGCGGCCGGGAAT
>Ga0209698_10007425_pt1 | contig 11506 bp, 12 predicted proteins | sample LitLauG_LLR_2012_FD_187203 | JGI IMG/M metagenome (GOLD analysis project Ga0209698, IMG submission 187203) | Freshwater sediment microbial communities from Pennsylvania, USA - Little Laurel Run_MetaG_LLR_2012 (SPAdes) (version 2) | ecosystem: Environmental > Aquatic > Freshwater > Creek >... | reverse complement strand
GTCTGGGTGACCGCGGGGGCGCTCGACGATGCCGCCCCGGCGGCGGGCAGCACGCGTTCGACCACCGTCGTCTGGTAGATCCGGCGCATGATCGTGGGCCGAGCCGGGACTGTCGCCGAGCGACCGCGTCCGAGCCCTCCTGCTAGCAGCGCAACCACGAGCAGTAGGCTTGCGAGCGCGAGCAGCGCGACGGTCAGTCGGTCCGGGCCGCGGTTCGCCGCGCGGGTGCCGCCGCCGCCCGTCGGTCCCACGGCGGTCGCTGCCGGGCGTGTGCAGTTCACCGGCTCACTCATCCCGTTCACCCCCCGGCCTAGACGCTCCGCTCGTGCGCGTGACGAGCCCGCCGGTTCGCGTCGGCGCCTGCACCGCCGGGGCCGCTTCGCCGCTTGCCCGCACCGTGATCGTCCTGCCGCTTGCGGTCGTACGGATGGACGAGGAGCCGCCACGCGGGATGACAAGCGAGCTCGATGCGCTCGCACTCAGCGCCGGGTCGTGGCCGGTGCTGACCCGAGCGGTCAGGAGTACGAGCACGACGAGGAAGCTCGCGATCGCGGAGACCATCACAGTGAACGGACTGCTCAGGACCCCGCCTCGCCGCATGGTGCGGTCAGTCATCGCGCCCGCCTCCTTCGTTGTCTCCCGTGCCGGCGCCGCTGGTACGGGTGCGCGCCGGCGTGCCTGAGCTGCCGGCCCCGGGCGCCCGTGTCGCGGTGCTGCCGCTAGTGCTCGTCCGGACCGGTGCGCTAGAGCCGGCCGGGGAGCTGCCCGCGGGGGCGCCTGGGCCTTTCGCGCTCGAGCCGCTCGTCGTGGTGCGCGGCGGCGCGCTCACGGGTGCCGCGGCGACCGCGGACACGGCGGCGCGCGTGCCGGCACCCGCGGCGAGGCTCGTCGGTCTCGCGGTCGCCGTCGCCTGCGCGGGACGGCGCGGGGGACGTTCGTGGCGGACGATGTGCACGGTGCGCTTGATGACCTGGGTGCGGACCTCTGGCGGCGGGGCGACAGCGGCCGAGGATGTGGTCTTGCCGGCCGAGCCGGCGCGCAGGGTGTAGGAGGCGAGCGCCCCGGCCAGTAGGGCGGCGACGAGAGCGGCGATCTGTGCATTGGCGATGCGGCGCATGTGCGGACTCCTTTGGGGTGTGTCCACACTGTGACCACGGGCGCGCAACGCGATCCCCAGCGCTCGGCAAAGATTTGGCAAAGCCTTCGTGGACCGCCGCGAGCCGTGCGAGGCGTGTGGAGGGCCCCGCGGGTGGAGCCTCGCCTGCGTGGGCCCGGCGCCGGCACCGGCGCCGTCAGGACGTCAGTCGTCCTGGCCGTGGCCCACGCGAGCTTCGCCTCTGCGCTGCGGTGGGGCGGCGCGCGGTCGCGCGCCTGTGCCGTCAGCCCGATCATCGCGGGAGTGCGTGGCGGTCGTCCGTGGGGTGGCCGTCCGCTGCGCGCCCGCGCTGGAAGGCGCGTTCGCGGGCGCTGTGGAGGTGTTGGGCGGACTCGTCGAGGTGGTGGGCGAAGCCGGCGCGGGCCCGGTGCGGGCGGGCGTCGGCGCCTGAGGATTCGGCGACCGCGACGGCGCAGCACGCCGTTGGACTCGCGGGGCGAGGCTGCTCCCCGCCGTGAGCGGCTCGGCGGAGATGCCTATGTGCTGGCTCGTGAGGTGACTCGTCGCCCACGTGATGCCGGCCGTGAGCGCGATCCCCAACATCGCCGCGACGGCCCAGACGGCGGTGCTGCGCCTCATGCCGTTAACCGTAGTGCAGCCATGGCCCGGTCTCCGCTCACGGATCGACGGGCAAGCTCAGCGCAGCGGTCGCGCCGCCGCCCTCGCGGTTGCGCAGCGTCACGTCGCCGTCCCACTCCTGCGCGAGCTCGCGCGCGATCGCCAGCCCGAGGCCGCTCCCCGGCGGCCCGCCGCGCCCCGCGCTGCCGCGGTGGAAGCGGGCGAAGATCAATTCCTCCTCCCCGAGCGCCAGGCCGGGACCGCGATCGCGGACCTCGATCGCTCCCGGGACCACCGCCAGGGTCACCTCCGACCCGGGCGGCGAGTAGCGCAGCGCGTTCTCGATGAGCGCGTCGAGGGCGCGCTCGGCATCGGCGGCGGCAGACCACGCCTGCACGCCCGGGCGGCCCTCCAAACCCAGCGTGATCCCCTCCTTCGCCGCTGCCGCCTGCCAGCGCGCGAGCGCGTACTCGGCGACGGTATCGAGGTCGAGGCGTTCGCCGGGCAGCTCGCGCTCGCCGGCGCGGCTGAGCACCAGCAGCTCCTCGACGATGCTTGCCAGCCGATCGACCTCCGTCACGGCCGCCTCGAGCTCGGACGCGGCCGCGGGCGTGACACCTGCCGCACCGGCCTCCTCGATGCGCAGCCGCAGACCCGTGAGCGGCGTGCGGAGCTGGTGCGAGGCGTCTGCCACGAACGCGCGCTGGTATGCGAGCAGGCGCTCCAGGCGCTCGGCCATCAAGTTGAAGGACGCGCCGAGAGAGCGTTGCTCGCGACTGCCCTCGATGACCGCGCGCGCGCTCAGATCGCCACCCGCCACGCTCAGCGCCACATCCTCCATGCGGCCGAGTGGACGCGCGATCTGCCTCGCTATCACGACGCCCACGGCGAGCCCGAGCGCGAGCACGGTCGCAGCGATCAGCGCGAGCCCCAGCTCTGCGCGGTTGATCGCGGCGTGTACCGAGGCCACGCTCTGAGTCACTCGCACCGCCCCCGCGGGCGCTCCGCCCCGGATGATCGGCACCGCCGTCGCGAGGATCTGCTCGCCGAGCGTGTGGCTCGCACGCTGCGCCTGAAACTGGCGACCGCGCAGCGCACTCGCGATCTCCGGCCGCCCCGCGTAGTTCGACCCGAGCTCCGGCGGCACCGCGCTATCGGCGAGCACGACACCTGCACGGTCGACCACGAGCACGCGCCCGCGCACCGTGGCTGCCGAGGTGCTCACGAGCACGGCGAGATCGCTGCGGCGCGAGGACGCGAGCAGGTCCGCCGCTGTCGCCGCGACCAGGTCTGCCTGGCTCTGCGCCTGCGAGCGCACCTCGTCGTTCACACGGGCGCTCAGGCTCAGCGCGAGCGGCACGCCGAGCGCGATGATGGCCAGCAGGAGCACGTAGGCGAGCGCACCCAGCAGGCCCGTCCTCAGTCGCAGGCTGCGTTCTACGAGCCCCGCTCCTCGTCGGCGGAGAAGCGGAAGCCGACGCCGCGCACGGTCTCGATGTAACGCGGCGCGCCGGGATCATCGTGCAGCTTGCGGCGAAGGCCGGCGATGTGGACGTCGAGCGTCTTGGTCGAGCCGAACCAGTTCTCATCCCACACGTCGGACATGAGCGTCTCGCGGGAGACGACCTTGCCGGCGTCGCGCGCGAGGCGCGCGAGCAGATCGAACTCCTTGCGGGTGAGCTCGAGCGGGGCCTCTGAGAGCCATGCCCGGCGGGCGTCCAGGTCGACGCGCAGATCGAGTGCCGTCAGCACCCGCATCGGGGTCGGGTCCGCGCTGCGGGCACGGCGCAGCACAGCCCGGATGCGCGAGATCACCTCGCCCGTGGCAAACGGCTTGACCACGTAGTCATCCGCGCCGATCTCCAGGCCCACCATGCGATCGGTGACCGTTCCGCGCGCGGTGAGCATGATGATCGGCACGTTCGAGGTGCGCCGCAGCTCGCGGCACACATCGCGGCCGTCGCCGTCGGGCAGCATCAGGTCCAGCAGCACAACGTCAGGTCGTCGCTCCCGTGCGAGCAGCAGCGCCTCGCGCGCCGTGCGCGCGATCACGGGCGTGAACCCGTTGCGCTCGAGCGCTTGCGCAAACGGATCGGCGATCGAGCTCTCGTCCTCGACGAGCAGCACCGTTGCAGCTGTGCCTGCGCTCACGGACATCCCTCACCAGCACGATACGGGCTCCCGGCCCACTTCCACCGACCCCCTGCCCTGCGGCGGCGTCTCGCGCGCGCACCGCACCGCGCTTTAGGCCCCGCGCCGCAGCTCGGCGCGCTTGATCTTGCCGCTCGCCGTCTTGGGCAGCTCGGCGGCGAAGTCGATGATGCGGGGGTACTTGTACGGAGCGGTCTCGCGCTTGACGTGCTCCTGCAGCTCGCGCACCAGCTCCGCAGTGGGCGCGCGCCCCGGCTCGGCCAGCACGACGACCGCGCGCACGACCGCGCCGCGCTCCTCATCGGGCGCCGCGACCGCCGCCGCCTCCGCCACCGCGGGGTGGGCCACCAGCGCCGACTCCACCTCGAAGGGCCCGATGCGGTAGCCCGCCGAGACGATCACGTCATCGCCGCGCCCCTCGAAGTACAGCCAGCCCTGCTCGTCACGGCTGACCCGGTCGCCAGTCGCCCAGCGGCCGCCGAGCGAGCGGTCCTTCACCTGCCAGCGCGTGCCCCGCCCGCGCCCGAGCGGTTCGCAGCCGACCTGCTCGCCGAGGTAGCCGAGGAAGAACGTGGGCACGCTCGCGGGCACGGCGAACAGCTCGCCGTCCTCGATCGAGAGCTCCACGCCCGGAAGCGCTCTGCCCATCGAGCCCGGCCTCGCGCGCTCGTGCGGGGGCGTCGCCGTCAGCTGGCCCGTCTCCGTCTGCCCGTACCCGTCGCGGATCTGCAGCTGCGTGACCTCCTCCCACGCACGCAGCACCTCGGGGTTCAGCGCCTCGCCCGCGGCGACCATCGCGCGCAGATGCGGAAGTCCGCGCAGGCTCGCGCGCTTGGCGATCACGCGGTACTCCGTGGGCGCCATGCACAGCACGCCGACGCGCTCGCGCTCGAGCAGCTCAAGGCGCTCGTGCGGCTCAAAGCGCGCGTCGTGAAGCAGCGCCGCCGCCCCCGAGAGCCAGGGTGCGATGAACACGTTGCGCGCGGACTTCGACCAGCCGCTCGCAGCCGTGCACCACACCAGCTCGCCCGCGCGCGCCGCCAGCCAGTGCTCTGCCTGCAGGCGCTGGCCGGCGAGGTAGCGCTGCGCATGCACCACCGCCTTCGGCTCTCCGGCGGTGCCGCTCGTGAAGGTGATCAGGCACGGCTCGTGCGCCGCGAGAGCCACGCTCGGCGCGGGCTGCGCCGCGAACAGCGCCTCGTCGGGCACGAGCAGCACCTCGCAGTCGTGCTCACCCGCGCCGCTCGCGCGCTCGAGCTCCGTGCGGTTGCGCTCATCGGCCACGATCAGCGTGGGCCGCGCGACCGCGATGCGCAGGGCGAGATCCTTTGCGCGCAGCTGCTCGGTGCAGGGGAGCACGACCGCGCCGATGCGAAAGCACGCGAGCATCGAGAGCACCCACTCCGGGCGGTTGCCGATCAGCGTCATGACCACGTCGCCGCGGCCCACGCCGCGCTCGCGCAGCGTGCCCGCGAGGCGCGCCGATGCATCCGCGACCTCGCCGAAGCTCCACTCCCGGCGCGCGCCGGTGCGCGAGAGCTCGAGCAGCGCCAGCGCGCCCGCCGGTGCGCGCTCCACGACGTCGGCAGCGAAGTTCACGCCGGGTATTCTCTTACCAACCAAGGAATTCGACCGGGAGCTCTAATCGCAATGGCCGTAGCGAGCGCGCAGTTGACCGAGAAGACCGACGAGCAGCGGGCGATCACGGACATGGTCCACCAGTTCGTCGACGAGCAGATCCTGCCCAACGCCGAGCACTACGACCACGAGGACAGCTTCCCAGGGCCGATCGTGGAGCAGATGCGCGAGCTCGGCCTGTTCGGCGTGACGATCCCCGAGGAGTACGGCGGCATGGGGCTCGACCTCACCACCTACTCGATGATCGTCGAAGAGCTCTCACGCGGCTGGATCTCGATCTCGGGCGTGATCAACACGCACTTCATCGGCTCCTACCTGCTCATGAAGTTCGGCACCGAGGAGCAGCGCCAGAAGTACCTCCCGCGCATGGCCACCGGCGAGATCCGCGCCGCATTCTCGCTGTCCGAGCCCGAGCTCGGCTCCGACGTGCAGGCGATCAAGACATCCGCCAAGAAGGTCGAGGACGGCAGCTACGAGATCAACGGCCAGAAGATGTGGGTCACCAACGGGCTGCTGTCCGCGCTCGTGTTCGTGCTCGTCAAGACCGACCCCGACGCCGAGCCCCGCCACAAGGGCTTCACCTGCTTCATCGCCGAGAAGGAACCCGGCGTGGGCGAGAACACCGGCCCCTACGCGGGCCTCAACGTGCCGCCCAAGATCAAGAAGCTCGGCTACAAGGGCGTCGAGTCCACCGAGCTCGTCTTCGACGGCTACCGTTGCCCCGCCGAGAACGTGCTCGGCGGCGAGCAGGAGGGCCTCAACAAGGGCTTCTCGCAGATGATGGACGCGCTCGAGGTGGGCCGCGTCAACGTCGCCGCGCGCGGCGTCGGCATCGCCCAGCGCGCGCTCGAGCTCGCGCTGCGCTACTCGCAGGAGCGCAAGACCTTCGGCAAGCCGATCTGCGAGCACCAGGCGATCCAGTTCAAGCTCGCCGACATGGCGACCCAGGTGGAGGCCGCGCGCCTGCTCACGCTGCGCGCCGCGCGCCTGAAGGACGCGGGCGAGCGCTCCGACCTGGAGGCCGGCATGGCCAAGCTGTTCGCCTCCGAGGCGGGGCGCTTCTGCGTGGAGGAGTCCTTCCGCATCCACGGCGGCTACGGCTACTCCAAGGAGTACGAGATCGAGCGCCTGTACCGCGACGCGCCGCTGCTGCTGATCGGCGAGGGCACCTCCGAGATCCAGCGCATGGTCATCGGGCGCAAGCTGCTGCAGCGCAACAAGATCTAGCCCGGGGCCCCGGCGATGCTGAGCCGACCGCGCCACATCGAGCAGGAGAGGCGGAGATGTCCGAGGACGCAAAAGCACTGATCGAGCTGGCCACGCGCCGATTCCTCGAGGAGGTGCCCGCGCTCGAGCCGATCAAGCTCGTCGTCGGCGTCGATCTGAGGGGCAGGGGCGACGTGCAGCAGTTCCGCCTCGAGATGCCCGGCGCGAAGGTCACCAAGGGCGCCGCGCACGACGCGCGCATACACCTCGACATGCGCCGCGAGTTCTTCAACGTGATGGCGCGCGAGGGCAAGGTGCCCGACTGGATCGAGGCCTTCACCTACGGTCAGGCCAAGGCGTCCGGGCCCGAGCAGTTCCTGCGGCTCATCACCAGTGTCGTCGAGCGCCAGCAGGAGCGCGAACGCACCCGCAAGGCGCGCAAGCACGCATAGTCGCTGCGCCGCCCTTACGCGCGCGACGCGGGCGCACGCCATCGGCCCGGCGACGGTCGCCCTCACACGTCGCGTGCGACCTGCGGTCGCGGGCGCCCTCAGTGGTAGGCGGTCAGCTGCTCGGCGAGGAATGCAAGCGATGCGAGCAGGAAGAAGCACATCACGATCAGTGAGAAGTTCTCGTTCATCTCCGCCCCAGCGCGGAATGTTACGCGGTTGCGAAGAGGAGCGCCCTTGCAGCACGTCAGCTCACGGCGAGCAGCTCCCACTCCTCGGGCACGCCCTTCAGGCTGTGCACCCCGCGACTTGCGAACCGAAAGCCCGAGCCCGCCACGAGGTCCGGGGCCGCGAATCTGCGGGCCCTACCCCGTGGCTACAGCACCGCCGCTTCGTCGTAGAGCTTGATCACCTTGACTGCGCCCGGCGGCGAGGCGTCCAGGCACAGCCTGCAGAGCACGCACTCGTCGAGGTTGCCCTGCACGAGCGCCAGCGCCCCGCCCTCGCCCTGCGCGAAGATGTCGACCGGGCACGCCTCCGTGAGCGCGCGCGCGAGCTCCACGTCGGACGCCGCGTCGTCGGCCACCTCGATCGCGATGAAGGTGCCGTCGCTCCTCATCGCGTGTGCTCGGCGATCTTCGCGCGGATCATGTCCGGGATGTCCTCGATGCGCTCCGCCACCGCGATGCCCGCGTCGGCCAGGCGCGTGATCTTCTCCGAGGCGGTGTCCTCGCGGCCTTCCACGATCGTGCCCGCGTGGCCGAAGCTCATGCCCGGCATCTCGTCCATGAAGCGGCCCGCCATGAAGGCGACGATCGGCAGGCTGCGCGCGCCGCTCGCGGACTGCTCGCTCGTCCAGCGCGCGAGCTCGGCCTCCATGCGCCCACCCGGCTCGGTGTAGATCACGATGCCCTCGGTCTGCTCGTCCGCCGCGAACAGCGGCATCAGCTCCGCGTAGGTCGAGCCGATGATCGCGTCGCCGCCGATCGACACCGCCGTTGACTGCCCGAGTCCCGCCGCGCTCAGTGTCGAGGACATCTCGGTGGTCATGCCGCCCGAGCGCGAGATCACGCCGATCGGACCCGGGGTGTACGCCTGCGCGGCGTTGCGCGCGGGCCCGCCGATGCCGCCCATCTTGATCACGTCCGGCACGATGATCCCCAGGCAGTTCGGGCCGATGATGCGCGCGCCGCGCAGGCTCGCGAGCTCCACCATCGCCGCCACGTCGCGGCGCGGGATGCGCTCGGTGACGATCACGATCAGGCGGATGCCGTTCTCGATCGCCTCGAACACCGCATCGCGCGTGAACGCGGGGGGGACCGTCACCACCGAGCCCTCGATCCGCGAGCCGTGGTGCGCCAGCGCCTGCGCCACCGTGTCGAACACCGGCACGCCGTGCACCTCGCGACCGAGCCGCCCCGGCGTTACGCCCGCGACGACCTTCGCGCCGGCGCCGTAGTCCAGGCACTCGCGCGTGAGGTTCACCGCCTCGCGGCCGGTGATGCCCTGCACGATGAACGTCGTGTCCGCGTCGATCAGGATCGACATCAGTCGCCCGCACCCCCCGTCGCCGTGCCCGCGGGGGCACCCGGGCCCTGGATCTTCTCGACCGCGCGCCGCGCCGCCTCGTTCAGCGACACGCTGCGGTCCGCGTACTCCACGCCGTAGCGCTCGAGGATCTTGAAGCCCTCCTCCTCCCACGCGCCCGGGATGCGGAAGATCGCGATCTTCTCCGCCGGGTCCATGCCCAGCTCCAGGCACGCTTTGATCACGCCTCGCGCGACGATGTCCACGCGCGTGTTGGACACGATCGACATCATCACCGCGATCTTGTCCACGCCCGGCTTGCCCAGCACCAGCTTGGCGAGGCCGCACGCCTTCGCCACCGAGGGGTTGCCGCCGATCTCGCAGTAGTTCGCCGGGCGCCCGCCGTGCGCGCGCACCGCGTCGAACAGCGTCAGCGAGCCGCCGCCCGCGCCGATCACCAGGCCGAGGTTGCCGTCGAACTCGGTCACGTTGCCCGCCACGCCGCGGTGGTCCGAGGAGTCGATCTGCTCGCCCGCGAGCTCGAACGGCGTCGCCTCGCGCGCCTGCCGCGTCTCCTCCTCGCCCACGCCGAGCTCCGAGAGCAGCCGCGCATGGCGCCCGCGTGCCTCGTTCTCCATGTCCATGTGCGCGTCCAGCGCCACGAACGAGCCGTCCGCCAGGCGCCCCAGCGGGTTGATCTCGGCGAGCGTCATGTCGTACTCCACGAACAGCCGCGCCAGCCGCGTCACGATCGGCACGAGCCTCGTCAGCGCCGGGCCGCTCACGCCGCTGTCCGCGATCACCTCCTTGGCGATGTACTCGCTGAACGGCAGGATGTTCGAGAAGTGCCGGCGGCCCACGCGCTCGGGCTGCTCGGTCGCCACCTGCTCGATGTCGATGCCGCCGACGGGCGAGAAGATGATCACCGGCTGCTTGCGCGTGCCGTCCCACACGACCCCCGCGTAGTACTCCTGCTCCACCTCCGCGCGCGGGTCCACGAGCACGCCGCGCGGCATGTGCCCGTTGATCTCCAGCGCGAGGATCTCGCGCGCGTGCTCCTGCGCCTGCGCCGGCGTGTCCGCGAACTTCACGCCGCCCGCCTTCATGCGCCCGCCGCTCAGCACCTGGGACTTGATCACCGTCGCTCCGCCGATGCGGCGCGCGATCTCGCCCGCCTGCTCGGCGTCGGTGGTGAAGCCGAAGTCGGTCACCGGGATGCCCGCGCGCTTGACGATCTCGCGCGCCTCGTACTCGAAGAACCTCATGCGGCGCGCAAGCCTATACGCATGCCGCGCGCGCCAGCGCGCGGCCCGCTATCGATCCGCGACGGGCGCCCCGGGCCCCCGCGGTCACGCCCCGACCGGGGCGAAGCCGTAGGCCTCGGCGAGCTCCGGGTCCTTGCGCGCGAGCATTTCCGCCAGGCTGACCATCACCTTGCACTGCTTCCAGGTCGCGTCGTCCTGCATCTTGCCGTCGATCATGTGCACGCCGCGCCCGTCCGGGATCGCCTCGATCACGCGTTTCGCGAACGCGACCTCCTCCGGATCCGGCGAGTACACGCGCTTGGCGATCGCGATCTGCGCGGGGTGCAGCGACCACGCGCCCACACAGCCCAGCAGGAACGACGCGCGGAACTGGGTCTCGCAGCCCTCCTCGTCGCGGATGTCGCCGTACGGGCCGTAGAAGGGCAGCGCGCCCACCGACGTGCACGCGTCCACCATGCGCGCGATCGAGTAGTGCCACGGGTCCTGCTGGTAGCTCGCGCGCGGCGCCTGCGGGTCCTGCGGGTCCGGGTCCGCGATCGTGCGGTAGCCCGGGTGCCCGCCGCCCACGCGGGTGGTCTTCATGCGCCGCGACGCCGCCAGGTCCGCCGGCCCGAAGCTCATCCCCTGGATGCGCGGAGAGGCGCAGGCGATCTCCTCGAGGTTGGCCACGCCCTGCGCCGTCTCGAGGATCGCGTGGATCAGGATCGGCCGCCGCAGGCCCGCCTTCGCCTCCAGCTGCGCCAGCAGGCGGTCCACGTAGTGGATGTCCCACGGCCCCTCCACCTTCGGGATCATCATCACCTCCAGGCGCTCGCCGATCTCCATGACCAGTTCGGTGATGTCATCCAGAACCCACGGCGAGGCCAGCTCGTTCACGCGCGTCCACAGCGCCGTGTCGCCGAGCTCCATCTCGCGCCCCACGCGGATCAGGCCCGCGCGCGCGGCCAGCTTGCGGTCCACCGGCACCGCGTCCTCGAGGTTGCCGAGCAGGATGTCCACGCTGGGCGCGATGTCGGGCACCTTCGCCACCATCTTCTCGTTGGAGAAGTCCAGGAAGTGGATCATGCGCGAGGGCTTGAAGGGGATCTCGCGCGCCGGCTCCGGCGCGCCGATCGCGAGCGGCTTGAGGAAGTCTCTGGGGTTGCGCAACATCGCTCCTTAGGGTCTAAAGCGGCATCTGGCCGTGGGGGGTCCTGCCTGGAAGTTATCGATCATGCGCGCCCCCCCACGTGCGGCCCCCCGCGCTGCTCGAGCGGGCGGCCCACTACAGTTCTGCCCCATGAGCGAGACACAGCAGGGCGTCGAGACCGACCAGGCCGCGCGCGAGGCCAGCGGCGCGCACCCCTACGGGCGCTACCTCGAGGAGTTCGAGGTGGGCGCCGTCTACAAGCACTGGCCCGCCAAGACCGTCACCGAGGCCGACGACCACCTCTTCTGCCTGATCACCATGAACCACCACCCGCTGCACATCAACGACGTGTACGCCCGGGCCTCGCAACAGGGCCGCAACGTCGTCGTCGGGCCGCTTGTCTACTCGCTCGCGGTCGGGATGAGCG
>Ga0209698_10007423_pt1 | contig 11507 bp, 10 predicted proteins | sample LitLauG_LLR_2012_FD_187203 | JGI IMG/M metagenome (GOLD analysis project Ga0209698, IMG submission 187203) | Freshwater sediment microbial communities from Pennsylvania, USA - Little Laurel Run_MetaG_LLR_2012 (SPAdes) (version 2) | ecosystem: Environmental > Aquatic > Freshwater > Creek >... | reverse complement strand
GAAATGCACATCGGGCTGCAAACGGCAGCGTTTGGGAATGTTGAGGTCCATGCGGTCGTGAAGGAGAGTCAAGTTGGCCTGGCGATTGGCAGCGAGCGCGGCGATCTGCACAGGATCCTGGCGAACGAGGTACCTGGTCTGGCTGGTCGATTACAGCAGCATGATCTGCACCTTAATGCCGTGAAGTTCTTTGATCAGAGTTTGTCGTTCCACGCGGGCTCCGACGGCACCAACTCGCGATCGCGTGCCTTCACTCCGCCGCGCACTTTCCCACCCAGTTCCTCGCACTCCCGTGAGCCGACCCGACTCTTCCCCGAGCAGGAAGTTCCGACGGAAACGAGAACCGGTCTTAACGTTCGCGCATAGAAGGGAGCGACAAAGTGAACATCAATCCGAACTACCACGCGGCCGCAGCCGATCCCTACGACGCCCAGCACCAGCACGAATGCGCTGGACGGCACGGGCGATCTGTTTATGCAGCTGCTGTCGACACAACTCAAGAATCAGAGTCCGCTCGATCCGGTCGACCCCAACCAGTTTGTAGGCCAACTGGTGCAGTTCAACACTCTCGACCAAATCATCGGCATCCGCCAGCTGCTGCAGCAATTCGCCGGCACGACCGGTTCCGCGGGCGCGACTCAACCAACACAAGGAGAACAATAATGCCAGCCTTTTCGATTCCTCTTTCTGGACTGACGGCGAGTTCGGAAGCACTCTCAGCGATCGCCAACAATCTCGCCAATCTCAACACGGTGGGTTACAAGGACACCCGGGTCCTGTTCCGGGATCTGTTCTATCAGAGCCTTGGAACCAGTGGCGGCGGAGATCCCATCCAGCTGGGCGCGGGCACGGCGGTCAGTTCGATGCCCTCGCTTTTCACGCAGGGCAGCGTAAACCCTAGCGGTGTGGCAACCGACGTCGCCATCATGCAGGATGGTTTTTTCATCGTTCAGAAAAATGGCGTGACCAGTTACACCCGGGCGGGCAATTTTACGCAGGATCCCAAGGGATTTCTCGTGACGGACGCTGGTGAGCAGGTGATGGGCTATCCGGCAGCCTGCAGGACCTCGTAAATGACTTCTCGTACCAGGGGCTCATCTTCCACCAACAGGATGTTCTGTACTTCCCTCGACGCACGGGTAGTTGGTGCATGGCAGCCTGCTGCCCTAGCCAGATTCTCCGCGTCGCTCGCTCCCGATTTCACCCATTCGGCTTCCATGCACCACCTCCGTTGTCAGCCATGTGGAGTGCATTTGCGATGCCAACCTGGGCGCCGGACCGAATGCCTTGGAACTCATCAAATCAAGGACACTTAGCGGAACCATTCCAATGGGACCCCGACCGCGAGGTGGCTGATGACGAAGGGATCTAATGTCATTTCGGGAAGTTTGGAATGAAGTGGTCCCAAGACTGAACGCCGACAGTCCCCCCCAGAGAGACCAGCTATTTCGGGCTCGTCAGCAATGTCTGGTTCGGATCCAGCACGATCTTTTTCGTATCGGGGGGCCCCGCCAGGCGGAACGGCGTTTCCGGTGTGTCCCCAAACACCCGGCCGAGTAGGACCGACTTTCCACCGACCACTGCGTACACGGGAACCGGCGTGACCAAGTCTTGCGGCCCTCCTTTCTGCACAATGACACCGCTCACTGTGGTTCCTCCCGGCTTCGGGGTGTACTTCACACTTCGCAAACTGAAATGCGGCAGGGCAACTCCCTGTACCCAGCCCTCCAAAAACCAGTCCAGGGACTTTCGACCCTCATACCAGAGTGACGGTGGGAGTTCCTGCTCGAATGCCGCAAGCAGTTCTCGGGTATCGATCTCCTTGCCCGCGTAGCGCTCGCGCACCCCTCGCAGCACACGTACAAACGGCTCGTCGCGAACTGGCTGCGCGGATCTGGTGGCCCGGGTCTGCTTGGCTTCAGCATCGAGCAACATGGTCCGCAGCATGTGGAGCAACCAGGTGCCGCGACCGTAGCTGATCGCTTCGTACCCGTCTGGGAAATGAGAGGAGTTGAGCCGCAGGCCAAGTGTCACTGGCCCGGCGTCGCGGTACATCTCGTCGTGCTTGTTTTCTGCTAACAGGTCCGTCCGGTACTGCTCCATGACTTTGCGGAACTCTTCCGGCTTCTCCGTTTCCAGGAACATCAGCGCGCAATAATTTGCCAGGGCTTCTGCGATCCACTGATCGTGGTACGTACGCCATCCGACGAGGTCTCCCCACCATTGATGAGCCGTCTCGTGCGCAAGCATCAGTTGCCGCAGGGTCTCCTGCATTGGGTTCAGGTGCAAGCCCTCCTCCTCTTCAGTGGACAAATACGCAAAGCTCGACAGGTAAACCAGCCCGGGCCAGCCCTGACTCAAGTGTCCGGGCATCTGAGTGAGTTTCAGGGAGCTGTACGGATAGGGTCCAAATCTTTGCGAAAAGAATTCCAGCGCGCGTGCCGCACTCTCTGCGACCGTCTGCGCATGACGAGCCGGAGCGGGAACCGGCGGCTCCACGATGATCTGGTTCGGCCTTGAAAGCCGAGAGCCGGCCTCGGGAACCGTGACCACTGACTCGGATCCGCGAGGGAAGGTTCGCTCCACGCCTTGCGTTGCATACGTTTCCACCGTTACCCCGCCAGCCTGCGCGGTGGCGCGCTGGTATTTTCCGAGATTGAATCCCGCTACCTCTCCGGGCCGCTCCGAGACCCAGCGTGCGACCTGCGAACCTGCGTCAGCGTTCGTGGCTGCGCTCGTGGACGGTGAGTTCGCGGTTCCTCCAACGCGTTTTCCTGTTGCCAACAATGTCCAACCGGGTGGGTAGCGAAACTCCAGATCGAAGTCTGCCATCGCCAGTCCGCGATTCGGATACCACGTCCCTCGAGCCCCCACGTACAGAAGCCCTCCCCCAGCCTCAGAAAGGACCTCACCGGCGTACACAAACCGCAGTGTCAGTTTCTGACCAGTTCGCAGCGGTTCGGGAAAGGCCACGGCGACCACGTCGTTCCCTCTTCGCGCCAGTTGGGTTCCGTCGATGGCTGTGTTGTTGATGAACTCGACGGCTTGTCCCTCCACCTCGACCTGCTTTACTTGCAGGAAGCGCGACAGCTCGAATAGAAGTGTTCGCCCGCCACCGCGTCGAACCTCAACCTCGAGACTCGCATCCACGCTGAGCATCGTGGGCGGCTTCACATCAGCTTTGATGGCGTAACGCGAAATCGCAACCTCATCTCCCCCAACCCCGATTCCTGCTGACGGGCCCACAGATGGGCTGACATTGCCAGCGCTGAAGGACGTCCACAGGTCGTAGAAGGTCACACCATCTACCGCCCTGGTTTGTCCCGCCCAAAGTTGTTCCGGTATCGCCGAATCGTAGTAGACATCAAACGTTCCCAGCTTCAGACCTTGGACACGGGCGTGCAGCATACGATCGGCTGGATCGTTGGACGAATCCCGCTGACTGAGGGACGACGCGCCGGTCGCCTTGGTGGTCGGCAGGTAACGGCTGAAGCTGACCAGAAGTCGCAGGGAATCGAACTCCGCCAAATTGTGTGCCGTCTCGTTCCAATGAGCGCTGAATTCCTGCGCATCTTCGGCGGGCCTGAGGTACGGCTTCAACTCGTCGAACGAGTCATCGTTAAATCGGAGGTATGCGGTTGCGAAGCGCTCCTCCAGGATCGCCATGCCTGTAAAGAGTCCCATGGAGGAACGCTCGACACGGTTCGGCGGCGTCAGCAACACTTCACCATCCCCTTCAAAAAAAGCTCCGGTGACATGGCCGTCGACACTGGCGGTGAAGGAGATCTCCCCATCCTCCAGGGTGATATGGAGCGCAGACCGGTCGAGCGATGCGCCGCGGATGCGGTAGGTCCGGGCCGCATCAAGCCCGACGCTGCCTAACTGCAAATACAGCGCCTGCGCCGGCTTGGAGACGCCTGCCGTGGATTGCGCAGCAGTAGCACTGGCCGCGTCCGGCTGACCGTAGGCAAGACTGCCGGCCGCGAACAATACGAAGGCAAGCACCGTGGGCCCGAGCCGCGTATTTCCTGTTACTTGCGTCACCTACTTGCGCCCTCCGCCGGTTGTTAGAATGCGCCATAGTGCGCAAGCATGTCATCTTCTTATTGGCGAGCCTTCTTTTCCTGGCAATCGCCGTGGTGTGTTCGTCGGCCGACATCATTCACCTGAAGAATGGCCGCACCATCTGGGCGGACCACGTTCGCGAGAGTGGAAATCACGTCGAGTATGACGTCGGCGATGACTCCTACGCAATTCCCAAGTCTTCGGTGGAGCGTATCGAAGCCGGTGGCCTCCCACCGGCTTACGCCTCGTCCTCGAACGGCCAGGGAACTGCGAAGGATTTGCCTGTCTTCGTCCCCGAGGATAGCCTCGCAGGCCACGAGGATTTGGCCGGGCGCGTGGTTCACGACGGGAAAGTGGACCCCGATGCTCTGACGGTGCTGGAAAAAGAAGGTAAGCCGGAACTCTCGGCTACGGCCTATTTTCTCGCCGGCAAGCACGAATTCGAGCACGGAAATCTTCCCCAGGCCCGGCGCTACTTCGAGACTGCACTCGGCTTCCAGCCCGACAACTCCACCATCTTGAACTATTACGCTCTGGCGCTTGTGCGTTCCGGCAATGCTACGGCGGCGCTGCCCTACGCGGAACGCTCGGCGCGTGCTAAGCCGGATTCCGCGGATGCATACACCGTGCTCGGGTTCGTCCGGTTTTCAGCCGACCGCTCAAAAGAGGCCGCACAGGCCTGGAAGCGCTCCCTGGAACTGCGTCCCGATCCTGTGGTTGAGCAGTATCTCGCCAAGGCACAACGGGAGACGTCCACCGAGGCGGATTTCTCGCAGCGCGAGAGCGGCCACTTCACGTTGCGCTATGAGGGCAAGCAGACTTCCGAGCAGCTGCGGCGCGAATTGATCGCCACTCTCGAATCCGAGTACGACGATCTGGTGCGCGAATTGGGCGTTGCCCCGCGCGCCAGCATCCCCGTCGTTCTCTACACGGAACAGGCCTTCTTCGATGTCACTCACGCTCCGTTGTGGTCCGGCGCAATCAACGACGGCAGACTGCGAATTCCGGTGAGTGGCCTGACGTCAATGACCTCCGATCTCGCCCGGGTGCTCAAGCACGAGTTGGCTCACTCCTTCGTGAATCAGGCATCTGGTGGACGTTGCCCCACTTGGCTGAACGAAGGCATCGCGCAAGCGGTCGAACCGAAATCGCTGTCTACAAATGGACGGCGCCTTGCCCAGTTGTTCCGCGCACAACAGGCCATCCCCTACAACTCGCTGGAAGGCAGCTTCATGCGTTTCTCTCCGATCGAGGCGGTACTTGCCTACGATGAGTCCCTGGCGGCGGTTGACTACATCAACGACACCTACGGGATGAGCGATGTGCAGCGCATCCTGGAGCGTTTGAGCCAGGGGAGCTCTGCGGAAGCCGCACTGCGCGCCACGATCCACTCTGACTACGGCCAGCTCGAGTCCGAAGTTGGAAGGTATCTCGCCAGCAAGTACGGTGAATAATCCTCCCGCTGGGCCGGTCCGCGTTCCGGCGCTGACAATTCGTCACAGTCTGTGCTACCGTCACCCAACTCGGTCTCGCGATGAAATCCCTCTTGAAGCGCCGTAAGAAGACGACAAAACCACAGGCGATCGAGCCCGTAGCGTCCGCATTTCCCGTTCTGCGGGACGCTGAAATCGCAGCGGCTTTTGTCGGCCGCCGGAGCGCGGGGGATTTCTATGATTCCATCCGGGTTGCCCCCTCGCGGGTTCTGTTCGGTCTGCTCGACGTCGCGGGTCGCCGCGCGCAGAATAACAACATCCTTCTGGCTGCCCAGCGAGTGTTCCGCGAAGTTGGGGCGAAGCTTTTCGCGGCCGAAGAAATGAATGAAACTGACAGCCTGATCGAGCTCTGTCTGCAGCTGAACCGCACCGTAATCGAAACCGCCGGTGGCGTGCACTCCAGCCCGGCTTTTGCCGGTTGTTACAACGAAGATCTGGGCACGGTCTGCTATTTCAACGCCGGGCACACGCCCGGACTCGTGCGCCACTCTTCCAGCGTATCCGAACTCGGCGCCACCGGACTGCCGCTGGGCTTGTTTTCGCATACGACCTCCGATGCGCACATCATTGCCCTGGAACCAGGGGCCGCACTCCTGTTGGTTTCTCGCGGCGTGGTGGAATTGGAAAACAAGCGGGAGGAGTTCGGATTACGCCGCGCCGAAGATGCTCTGAAGAGCGCGCACCTTACCGGCGCGCACAACCTCTGCGTCTATGTGCTTGACTGCGCGCAACGTTTTGCGTCAGTCCTTCCGACGAACGAAGACATCACGGCTCTGGCCCTGGTCCGGCACTCTACTGTGTAGAACAGTGGACCCCCGCGGAATCGCCTCTACTTCTTCTTTGCCGGTCTTTTGTGGCCTCTGAGGGGCGCGTGCAGTGCAGTCTTGGTGGTGGGCGCCAGCTCCTCTGCCGTAACAAAGATCGGCTCGATGTCCGTTGGGATGCCCTCCAGTTTCTCAAGGGCCCGCTTCAATCCAGGCCGGACTACACCAAGCCGGTCGAGCAATTCCTTCGCCCCGGCGTAGTTGCCCTCCGCTTCCAGGGTGAGAAGATCGTGATCGAGGTCTTGTACGGCTCCCTTGATCTTCGTCATGTCGACGCTGAAAGTGCCGTCGCCGTGCTCGACGAAGCCTCCTCGATCCAGCAGGTAATTGAACTGCACCGCCATTCCTTTCCCGTGGGCATCGTTCAGACCAAAACGCAAGCTGCGAAATGCGGACGCAAGAAAGGTCGTGTACAGCTGTCGCTGTGCCGCTTCATCCGAGGGGAGGACCGTGCCCAGTTTCATTTCGACGGCATGGTCCATCATGAATTGCAGGGCGAACAAACCGGTGACGTCGGCCTTGGCCTCTTCGATTGCGCTGTGAAGCTCCATCAACTCAGCCCGCGGAGTGGTGCTCCGGCCGTCCACAGTGATCTGGTGCGGACCCAGCCCGTGCATCAGCTCGTGCGCCAGGATGTGCGTGAAAAATGAGCTGAAGTTCACGTCGACCATCGTTGTCTTCGAAAGTGTGCGTATCGCGATCGGAAGCAGCACGCTGTGGAATTTCGCTTCCTGCACATTTTTCAGCATGACGCGCTTGCTGCCCTTTTGCTGTACCACACGCTCGTCATTGGGCAGGTTATACGCGGCGGTTTGCACTCCATGTGCGCCGTCGCCTGCGCTGATGATTTCGTCCACGACGCGGATCGGCGCTGCCGCACCTAACATCGGATTACGATACTGCGGGTCGATGGGCAGGTTGTTCTCGATCTCTTGCAGATGCTGGGTAAAGGCGGAGAGCTTCGCAGTCTCCGCGTCATCGCGGAGGCTGACGTACGCCTCGAACGCAGCCTTGTAGCCGAAAATCTCGTCGTTGTAGGTCTCGTAAGGGCCGATGGTCACATCCAGGGGAGCATCCAAATCCATCCACGCCAGGTCGCTCTCGTAATAGTCGTTAGAGAGAAACGCCTCGGCCCGCGTGGCAAGAAACTTCTTGAGCGATCCGTTCTCGGTCAGTCCCGCGGCATCGCGCAGCAACCCCGCCGCCCGGGCCAGCTCGTCTTTGTACTCTTCGCTGTAAGGAACCATCGTCAGGCTGCCGACCTTCTGGTCTTGCCACCGGATCAAGGTGAAGAATCCCCTGGCGCGTTCCTGGTCCTCAGGCGCGAGAGTGGCAACCCAGTGCTCGAAGGTCTGTTTGCTCATGTCTTCCGGATAGAAGTTAGCGCCAGGCAGCTTGCGCGACGGCACTGCGGGAAGAAACGCTCGAAAATCGTCGATGTCGGACCACGGCCCCTTGTTGATCCAGAAGTAATGCAACCGGGCCTTGCCCAGTGGCGTCGTGTCCTTTTTCAGGCGGGCGTATAACTCCTGGTTCCCACTCCAAAATTGCCTCAGGAAGGTCTGATCCAAAATACGCGCCGCCTCGACCAGTTTGACCAAAGCCTGCCGATCCCCCGAAGACAAACTCGAAATATCGACGCGGACCGGTGTCGGCGCAAAACGGCTGGTCATCTTCTCCAGTTGAGTGAGCGAAGGTGGAGACGAAGAGGGATGTTTCTGGGCTTTGGCAGAAGGGTTGGAAAATCCCATGAGAACCAGCACTAAGCTACAACCGAAGGCCTTCACTCCGCTTACCTCCGGGAAGGGGTCGCCGGACAACCAGGGCACTGGCGCGCCTCATCATAGCAGCATGTTTGCTGGCTCCGCAGCCATCGCCGGAGTTACAATCCTGTAAGTATTCGATCCCAGAGGTTTGGTAGGAACCGGTACTACTGGCACCGGGCTCCCGGATAATTCTCCATGAAAAGATCGCATTTCGTGGTAATGCTCGTCAGCGTCGCGACTCTTCCACTTCTTGGTGCCGATACCGTGGTGGAACAGATCATCGCCCGCGTCAACAATTCGATCATCACCCGCTCCGATTACTTGCGCAGCGAGGAGCAGCTCAAGGACGAGGTCAAGCAGCAGGACCCCGGCCATTTCGACAAGGTCTATGCCGATAAAAAGCGCGATGTCCTGCGTGACCTGATCGATCAGCAGCTTCTGCTGGAGAAGGGCAAGGACCTTGGAATCACGGCGGACACCGAGCTCATCAAGAAACTCGACGAGATGCGCAAGCAGATGAACCTGGACTCGCTGGAAGAGCTCGAAAAAGCGGCCCAGGCCCAAGGCGTCTCCTATGAAGATTTCAAGCAGAACATGCGCAACCAGATCATTACGCAGCAGGTCATGGGCCGGGAAGTCGGCTCCCACCTCAACATCACCAAGGAGGAGGAGCAGAAGTTCTACGACGAGCACAAGAACGAAATGGAACAGCCCGAGCAGATTCGCCTGAGTGAAATTCTCGTATCGACTCAGAAGTCGGCCCCGGCACCTGCGGCTGTACCTGACCCATCCAAGATCACCGACCCGACGTCAGCAGCGGTCACACCGGCTCCCGCGCCTTCCGAGGAGGACCAGCTAGCGGCCGCGAAAGCCAAGGCAAACGACCTTCTCGACCAGATCAAGAAAGGAACTGCTTTCGAAGAAGTCGCCAAGAAGAATTCTGATGGCCCCACTGCTTCGCAGGGCGGCGATCTCGGTCTTTTCAAGCGGGGTACGCTGTCGAAGGAACTCGAAGACCTGACTTTCTCCTTGAAGGCGGGTGATGTCAGCGACGTGAGGCTCACCAAACAGGGCTTCGTAATTCTCAAGGTCACCGAGCACCAGATGGCAGGCATCCCGACACTGAAGCAGATTGAGCCGCGGATTCAGGATGCCCTCTACTACCAAAAGCTCCAACCGGCTCTGCGCGTGTATCTGAAGAAGCTGCGGGAAGAGGCCTATATCGACATCCCGGTTCCCGGCTACATCGACACTGGCGCCAGCCCGAACCAGACCAAGCCGGTTGAAACCGCCGGCAAGGAAGCGGCCGCCAAGAAGCTCAAGAAAAAGAAAAAGCACTTGCTGTTCTAAGATCGCCTCCGACCGCCATTGGCAGCATGTACGCGAAGCCTGCTCGTACAAGCGAAGCCGGTAGACTCATGAAAGATTTTTTCATCTCCGGGTGCGCGCAGCAGGAAAACAAAGTCATCACCTCGACGTTCGTTGTAGTGTCCAAGCAGGTGAAGCCCAAAAAGACGGGTGAGCCTTACCTGGCGCTTACCTTGGGCGACCGTTCAGGACAGCTCGAGGCCAAGATGTGGGATAACGTCGAGGATGTTCTCGACGCTTTCGAGCAGGATGACTTCCTCAAGATCAAAGGTCTGATCAACAAGTACAAGAATCGCTTCCAGCTCACCATCCACAAGCTACGCCGGCTGGGCGAGACCGAGATCGACTTCGCGGACTACCTCCCCAAAACCACCAGGAACATCGACGAGCTGTGGCAAACTCTGGCGGACTTCGTCGCTACCTTCCAGAACCCTCACCTCAAAGAACTGATCCAGGCCTTCATGGCCGATCCACAGATCGAACAGGCCTATCGGAACGCCCCTGCCGCCAAGACCCTGCACCACGCCTTCATCGGGGGCCTGCTCGACCACGTGGTTTCGCTCTTCCGTTCCTGCGACCTGGTCTGCCGAAACTACCCGCAGGTCAACCGCGACCTCGTGCTAGCCGGCGCGTTCCTGCACGACATCGGCAAGGTCCACGAGCTCACCTACAACCGTTCTTTCTCCTACACCACCCGCGGGCAGCTGCTGGGGCACATGGTCATCGAACTCGAGATGCTGCAGGCCAAGCTCGCGTTATTTCCTGACTTCCCCGCCGAACTCAAAGTGCTGCTGGAGCACCTCATCATCAGCCATCACGGTCAGTACGAGTTCGGGTCGCCCAAGCTGCCGATGTTCCCCGAGGCCCTGCTGCTGCACTACATGGACGACCTCGACTCGAAGCTGGAGAGCATGCGGGCTCACTTCGAGCGCGAGTCGGAACTGGAGAGTCCCTGGACGAGCTACAACGCTTCTCTCGGACGCCCTCTTTTGAACGCGGCGAAATTCCTGGCGCCGAAATCCACTCCGGAAACGGAACCTCAGGCCCCGGCCGCCACTGCTAGCGAGACGCTCACTCTTCCTGGCCTGGAGTTTCCCGAGCCTCACAACAAGGTCCCGGTGGTCGCAGCGCAGCCGCCGGATAAGTCCTGACAGCGCGTGCCTCCGGTTACTTCCCCTTTCAGGATCTTTCGGTTTACATTGTTTGTAACCACAGCCACTCGTCCCACACATTCGGCCAATTGGAGGTTTTGATGCGCTCACGTTTTGCTCTACTCACCCTGACGATCTACCTGCTTTTCCTATTGCTCGCCTGCACCAGCAAGCCACCCGGCGATTCGAGCAACCCGTCGGCTGCCGGCGATGCCAACAACCCGACGAATGGTAATGCGCCCGGCGCTCCTGGGGCGGACAGAATGGCCGGATCGAAGGCGGCGGCGTCTGAGTCGGAGCCAATCGTAATTCCGTCCGGAACGGTCCTCACTGTCCGGCTCGGCGACACTCTGAGTTCCAAGACGAGTCAAGTCGGACAAGTTTTCACAGCAACTCTTGCCACCCCGGTCGATAAGGGCGGTCAAATCGTGATCCCAGCCGGTGCTGCGGCGTCAGGCTCAGTGGTCGCCGCTCAGCCCGCTGGGAAATTCAAGGGCGCATCTCTGCTGCAGATCAAGCTTGACTCCATCACCATCAACGGCAGGCAGCACTCCATCCAGACCTCGTCGGTTGCTCGCTCGGAAAAAGGCAAGGGGAAGCGCAGCGCAGCGATGATCGGTGGCGGCGCGGGCGCGGGTGCTTTGATCGGGGCTCTGGCCGGCGGCGGCAAGGGTGCGGCCATCGGAGCACTTGTAGGGGGCGGCGCCGGAACAGCCGGTTCGGCCTACACGGGGAATCGCGATGTAACTCTTCCAGCGGAATCGGCAGTCAGTTTCAAGCTGGAAGCGCCGCTGGAAGTTCCGCGCTAGAGTCGGTTTCGGCTGGCGGCGGCATAGACAC
>Ga0209698_10007422_pt1 | contig 11510 bp, 13 predicted proteins | sample LitLauG_LLR_2012_FD_187203 | JGI IMG/M metagenome (GOLD analysis project Ga0209698, IMG submission 187203) | Freshwater sediment microbial communities from Pennsylvania, USA - Little Laurel Run_MetaG_LLR_2012 (SPAdes) (version 2) | ecosystem: Environmental > Aquatic > Freshwater > Creek >... | reverse complement strand
GGGTGGAATCGGGGACCTTGTGGTTGAAAAAGCCGCGCAAGATGCGGTGGGAATACCGTTCTCCGAATGAGAAGCTGTTTGTCAGCAACGGCCAGGTTGTGTGGTTTTACCTGCCGGCGGAACGGCAACTCCGAAAGACGACGCTGCGGAAGCTTGATGACTGGCGGTCTCCATTGGCTTTCTTGTTGGGCAAGACCAAATTGGAGAGTGAGTTACAGGGACTGTCGAAAGCTGTGGATCAATCCGCTTTGGGGACGGGCAACACGGTATTGCGGGGGGTTCCACGGAGCGTCCTTTCGCAGAGCATGGCAGGGCGGGTGAATGAAGTGCAACTGGAGGTCACACCCTCTGATCAGATTGTCCGCATCGTATTGGTGGAAGCGGACGGGGCGACTACGGAGTTTCGCTTTGCGGGCTGGAAGGAGAATCTGGACGTGACCGACAGCCGGTTTGAGTTCACGCCTCCGCCGGGGGTGGAGACGGTAGAAGGAGCATCTGATTTCCCGTAGTCTCCGCCGCCGGGCGAGACGGGGCAAGCCCGGTCTCTACAGGACATGCGGATGGCGCTCGGTTACTTGCGTACCTCACTGTTGGACGGGTTGCGTAAGGGCTTTGGGAACAGAATGTTACACTTGATAAACACTCGATCACTGAAGCAGAACCTCGGACGGGAACAATAGCGAATGGCACAATTCCTGGTCAAAGTCGCTGACGAACAGGGCCATCTGCGGCAGCAGGTGGAGCAGGGGTATTCCGAGGCAGAGGTCCACGACCGCTTCACGCAGCAGGGCTACCTGGTGTACTGGGTCAAGCCGAAGACCATCCTGAGCACGGGCGGTGGCCAGTTCGGGCAGCGCGCCGGCAAGCTGAAACAGACGACTTTTCTGATCTTCAACCAGCAGTTCTTGACGCTGATCAAGGCGGGACTGCCGATCCTGACGGCGCTGGATCTTTTGATCAAACGGCAGCGCGACAAGTTTCTGCTGCAACTGCTGGAAAACGTCCGCGAGCGGGTCAAGGGCGGCGAGTTGCTGTCGGATGCTTTTGCCGCCCAGCAGGTCTTTCCCAAGATGTACACGACCACGCTGATGGCGGGTGAGAAGAGCGGCAGCATGGAAGAGGTTCTGGGCCGCTACATCCAGTATCAGCGGATGGTGCAGACTTTTCGCAAGAAACTCATGGTCTCACTGGTGTATCCGGCGCTGCTGGTTTCGGTGGTGACGGTGATGCTGATTTTTCTGATCACTTACGTGGTGCCCAAGTTTGCCGACCTGTTCAACAACCTGGGAGCGGATCTGCCGGCGATCACGGTTTTCATGCTGTCGATCGGTCTGAAGGCGCAGAAGTATGGTTGGCTGGTGGTGCTGGGTGGGGCGGTCGCGGTGTTTTTGCTTTTGCGGTGGAAGCGGAGCGACAAGGGAGCCGAACGCATTGACCGGATTCTGCTGGCGCTGCCGCTGATCGGGGAAATCCGGCTGAAGTACCAGGTGGCAAATTTCTCGCGCATTCTGGGGACGCTGCTGCAGGGCGGGCTGCCTCTGGTGCCGGCGATGGAGACGGCGGGCGAATCGATGAGCAGCCGGCAGATGTTGAACGGGGTCACAGCCGCGGCGGAGCGGGTGAAAGAAGGACAGAGCTTGGCGCACAGTCTGGAAACCCAAAAATTGTTCCCGGATCTCGCAGTGGAAATGCTGGAGGTGGGCGAATCGACGGGCGCGCTGCCGGCCATGCTCGGTTCGGTGGCGGAGTTTTACGAAGAGGACGTGCAGACGGCTCTGAGCGCTGCCATGGCGCTGATTGAACCGCTGATCCTGGTGGTGATGGCGGTTTTTGTGGGTGGGATATTGATCTCTTTATATATGCCGATCTTTACGTTGGGAGCGAACGTGCACTAGCAGCCGACCTCGGCAGCCCCTAAAGGGGCGGTTAAAGGCGGAGGAATACGGCATCGCTAAAGCGATGCCCTGATACGAAACTTGCAGTATACGAAACTTGCGATAAAGGTTCTTGCGATAAAGGTTTTTGAAGCGGCTGTAGACTGGAATGAGCATGGCGGACAAGAAAACAACCGTAGTGGTAAGCGGAACGAATGGTGGGAAGGTGGCGCCGGAAGCGGCGTCGGTTCCCGACGAACTGGTGCATGCGCGGGATATCGCGCGGCGCTACCGTTGTGAATTCGTCGATCTGAGCGATTTCCAGTTGCACCACGATCTGTTCGAGAAGATTCCGGTGCACCTGATGTTCCGCTACAAGTTCGTCCCGCTGGATGAGACGCCCGACGGGCGTTTGGCGATTGCGATTGCGGATCCCAGTCAGTTGATGATGATCGACGAGATCAGCCTGCTGCTCGGCAAGCGCATCCTCACGAAAGTTTCGACGCTGAAGCAGATCTCCGACATCCTGCAGAAGACCGAGCAGTCCAAGCGTGTTCTGGAAGACGCGAGCGAAGGATTCACGCTCGATGTGATCCGCGAGGACGAAGCCGGGAACGACGAGACCATCTCCATCGACAAGTTGACGGCGACGGCGGGCACGGACATGAGCCCGATCATCCGCTTGGTCGACACTACGATTTTCACGGCACTGCAGCGGCGGGCAAGCGATATCCACATCGAGACCCGGGACGACTCGGTGGTCATCAAGTTCCGTATTGACGGTGTGCTCACGAACGCCATGCCACCCATCGGCAAAGAGCACCACTCGACCATCATTTCGCGCATCAAGGTCATGAGCGAACTCGATATTTCCGAGCGCCGCGTGCCCCAGGACGGGCGCTTCCGCGTGAAGTACAGCGGACGCGCTATCGACTTCCGCGTTTCGATCATGCCCTCGATCCACGGCGAAGACGCCGTGCTTCGCGTGCTCGATAAAGAGTCGATGAGCGAGAAGTTCAAGAAGCTCACACTCGACGTAGTTGGTTTTGCCGAAGACGACCTGCGCCGCTTCCGCCGCTACATCAAAGAGCCCTACGGGATGGTGCTGGTGACCGGGCCGACGGGTAGCGGCAAAACGACGACGCTCTACGCCGCCGTCAACGAGATTAAGACCGACGAAGACAAGATCATCACCATTGAAGATCCGGTCGAGTATCAACTGCGCGGCATCACCCAGATTCCGGTCAACGAAAAAAAGGGTCTGACCTTTGCCCGCGGCCTGCGTTCCATTTTGCGCCACGACCCGGACAAGATCATGGTGGGCGAAATTCGCGACAACGAAACCGCGCAGATCGCCATCCAGTCGGCGCTGACGGGGCATCTCGTGTTCACCACCGTCCACGCCAACAACGTGGTCGACGTGCTGGGGCGCTTCCTGAACATGGGCGTCGAACCATACAACTTTGTGTCGGCGCTGAACTGCATTCTGGCGCAGCGACTGGTGCGCATCATTTGCGATTCCTGCCGCACCGCGGTGCATTATCCGAACGACGTGCTCGAGGCCAGCGGTCTGGACCCGCAAGTGTGGTCGCAGGTTCCCTTGTATGAAGGGCAGGGCTGCATCGAGTGCGCGGGCACGGGGTTCCGGGGCCGGACGGCGATCCATGAGCTTCTGGATTTGACTGACCGTATTCGCGAGATGATTCTGGATCGGAAGTCGACATCGGAGATCCGGAAAGCTGCCCGGGAAGAGGGCATGCGGTTCCTGCGCGAATCGGCGCTCGACAAAGTGCGCGGAGGATTTACCACTTTGAAGGAGATCAACAAAGTCACCTTCATCGAGACCATGCGCTGAGGTCGTTACGATAGGCATGGCCGGCAGCGCAGTACGAGCACCCGCCGAGGTAACTGTTCTCGCCATGAAGGTGCGCGATATCATGAAGTTGCTGGAGCGGGATGGCTGGTATCTGAGACAAACACGCGGAAGTCATCGGCAATACAAGCACCCGACAAAGCCCGGACGAGTCACATTGCCGGGGCATCCGAATGACGATCTTCCCCCGGGCACTCTGAACAGCGTCCTCAAGCAAGCGAGGTTGAAGCCTTGAACTACGTTGTTGTTTACGAAAAATCGGAAACGGGGTGGGCGGCTTATGTTCCCGACCTGCCGGGGGTGGTCACTACAGGCCAGACAAGAGCGGACGTCCGCGCTTTGATCCAGGAGGCGATTGAGTTTCACTTGGACGGGCTGAAAGAAGACCAGTTGCCCATTCCGGAGCCGAGTGCCGAAGCAGAGGTAATTTCGATCAGTCGATAGTCAACCGATCATCCAGCAATGGTTAGTTCATCCAAACACGTTCGTCGTCCCACGCTCGCCTGCGAAATCGCAGCGGATCGCGTGCTGGCGGGCCGCGCCGCCGATAAGGGGCGGATGGTGGAGATGTCATCGGCGCGGGAACTGGCGCCGGGCACGGTGGTGCCTGATTTGATGGAAGGGAATCTGCGGGATGGTACGGCGATCCGGGAGGCCATTGAAAGCTCGCTCGCCAGCGTGGGCGGGCGGTCGCGCGACGTGATTGCGATTCTGCCCGATACCTCGGTGCGCGTGGTGCTGCTCGATTTCGAAACGCTGCCTTCAAAGCGGGACGAGGCCGAAGCGGTGGTCCGCTTCCGGCTGAAGAAGTCGCTGCCTTTTGACCCTGCCGAGGCGCGGATTTCATACCACGCGCAGTCGTCGGGCAAGGGTGTGCGGGCGGTGGCGGCAGTGGTGCTGAACAAGGTTCTTGAGGAATATGAGTCGGCGTTTCGCGACGCGGGCTACAACCCGGGCGTGATCATGCCGTCGATGCTGGCGGCCCTGGGAGCCGCGGACGCGGAACGGCCAACACTGGTAGTCAAGGTGGACGCGCGCACCATCAGCATCGCGATTCTCGATCAGGAGCAACTGCTGCTGTTTCGGACGCTCGAAAATGTGCGCGGCGTGACCATCACCGGCGATCAACTGGCGGAAGAAGTCTATCCCTCGGTGGTGTTTTTCCAGGACACTTATCACCTGAACATAGAGCGCGTGTATGTAGCGGGCCTGCCGGAATCGGGGGGCGCCGCACCCGCTCTCAAGAACCAGTCCGGCGCGGTGGTTGAGGAACTGGTGACGGCATCGCAAATCGGATCCACCACGGGGACGGTTCCGCGCTGGCGCATGGCCGGAGTGGTGGGAGCTTTGATTTCGTAAGTCGCTGTTCGTCGTTCGCTATTCGCCAAGAGTGAATCCGGTTTAGCGACAAGCGAACAGCGAAAAGCGGTTTTCGTTTTGTCTTTTACAAATATGCGTCTCGATATCAATCTCGCAACCCGGCCCTATGAAGATGCCCGGGAATTCTGGACGCGCTGGGGACTCGCAGTGGGGCTGCTGGCCGTGTTGACGCTGGTTCTCCTGGGCTGGGCGCTGCAAGGCTGGAGAAATGCCGGAAGAGATCGGCGTGAACTCGCGCGAATCCAGGCACAAATCGCGGAACGGGACCGGGAACGGGCACTGGATCAGGCCGAACTCAACAAGCCTGTCAACCGCAGCACGCGGGATCAGTCGCAGTTCTTGAACGGACTGATTCAACGCAAGTCATTCTCGTGGACGCGCGTGTTTGAAGATCTGGAGCAGGTGATGCCGCGGGACCTGCATGTGGTTTCGCTGCGTCCGGAATTGGCTGAGCAGAATCAGATGGCGCTGGAAATGAGGGTGGCCGGCGACAAGCGCTCGGCGGCCATAGAACTGGTCCATCGCATGGAAGGCTCGAAGCATTTCCAGGGCGCACAACTGGTGTCGGAGGGGCAAGCGGGTGGGGAGTCAGGAACGGCCGTGGTCGCAACCGTGGTCTCGATTTATGTTCCAGACGCGGCCGACAGGAGCGATAAGTAATGCCGGACCTGAGAAATTCGCGGCGCAAGTTGAAAATTGCGATTGGGGCGATGCTGGCCGCCGACGTGGTGGCGGTGGCTGTTCTGTTCTCGCCGCTGGTGGGTTCCGCGGATTCGCGGCAACTGCAGCTGAACCTGCTGCGAGTGGAACTGACGAAGAAAAACCACGAGGTGGAACCCCTGCGTGGCATGGACAAGAAAATCATGCTGGCGAAGGATCAGATCGGCGGATTTTACAAGGATCGCTTTGCCGCAACCGATTCCGATCTGCTCGACCAGTTGGGAAAACTGGCGACGGAGAATGGGGTCCGGATGCAGCAGGCCAGGTACAAGGAAGAAGAACCGGAAACCCCGGGCGTGATTCCGGTTGAAATCGAGGGCGGTTTTTCCGGAGACTACCTGCAACTGGTGCGCTTCATCAATACGCTGGAACGGTCGAAGCTGTTTTTCGAAGTGGAGGGCGTGGACCTGGCTGGCGAAACTACGGGACAGGTCCGGTTGCAAATCACCATGCATAGTTATTTGTGGTCGGGTGCTTAAGTGAATCTGGGAGCCGAAAATCGGACGAAGGTCATCACGCTGGCCGTGCTGGGTGCCATCGCAGTCCTGATTTTGGCTTACGAGTATTGGCCTTCGTCGCCAACCGAGGCGCCGACGGCGGTGCATACGTCTTCTACACCGGCCAAGCCGACGATGAGGCGTTCGGCTTCGGGGAAAATGGTGCCGGTGGGTGAGCCGCGACTGGATCCCACGCTCGACCTGAAACTACTCGGCCAAAGCGAGGAAATCAAATACGCCGGCAACGGAAGAAATATTTTTGTCGCGGGGTCGGTGGCGGTTATCGAAAAGCCGAAAAGAAACGGCACGGAAAAGGAGCAGCAGGTCGCTTACGTGCCGCCGCCAGTCACCGGGCCGCCGCCCATCACGCTCAAGTTTTTCGGCTTTGCCAACCGGCCCGGGGAGACCAAGAAAGTGTTCTTGTCCCAGGGTGAGGACGTTTTTATCGCCGCCGAGGGCGACATCGTCGACCGGCGCTATCGCGTCCTGAAGATCTCGCCCGCCGCGGTAGAAGTTGAAGATGTGCTCAACAACAACCGCCAGAGCCTGCTGCTGACTCAGGCTCCGGGATAAATCGATTTGGTAATTTTGTAATCTTTAATTTTGTAATTTGAAGCCGAGTGAGCAATTATGCAGCGCAGTTTGAAATTACAAAATTGCAAAATTACGAAATTAAAAAATCCTCAGCGCGGTTACATGATGATCACGCTGATGCTGGCCGTGGCGCTGATGATGATTGGGCTGCTGGCTGTGCTTCCGGACCTTAAACAGCGGGTGCAGCGCGACCGCGAAGAGGAATTGAGACACCGGGGCACGGCGTACATGCGCGCCATTCAACACTTCTACAAAAAATTCAACCGGTATCCCACGCGCCTCGAGGAACTGGAGAATACCAACAACCTGAAGTTTCTCCGCAAGCGCTATAAGGATCCGATGAGCACGGACCCGAAAACGGGCAAAGAGAAGGATTTCAAACTCCTGCATCAGCAGGACATCAGCTTGAACAACGGGCCGTTGCTGGGCCAGCCGCCGACGGGGCCGAATGGACCCGGTGGGCTCCCCGGGCCAACTGGCGACATTTCGCAAACTGGCGGCCCTCCAAAAACAAGCGGCGCGGGCGGCCAGACTTCCGAGAGTGGCGATTCGGGCAATTCATCTTCAGGCGGCTCCTCTTCCAGTAACCCGGAGGCATCGGCAAATTCGAATTCGTTCGGATCGTCGGCGCCGAATTCCAGTGCAGGTTCCAGTTCCGGCTTCAACGGGCCGACGTTCGGCGGAGGACCGATTCTGGGGGTCGCCAGCACCAACAAGAAAGATAAGACCATTCGCGTGTTCTTCGACAAAACCCACTACAACGACTGGCTCTTCATTTATGTGCCGCAGTTCGATCGCGCAGGTGGCTCGCTGATGGGGCCCGTGAATCCTAATCAACCCCCGACGGCCAACCTGAACGGCCCCTCCGGACCGGGGCCATTACCCGGTGGAGGGCCAGGACTAGTGCCGCCGCCGAACGGCCCAACCCAAATTCCTCAGCCACCTCAGCAGAATCCCGTCCCAACGCCGCCTCCGCAATAAGTTTCACCTTCTTAGGGTTATCCCCAGCAACAGAAAAGCCCCGCGTTTTTCGCGGGGCTTCAGATAAACCAGAGATGCTTAGACGTTGAACGAGGAGCCGCAGCCGCAGGTGCTTTTCACGTTGGGGTTCTCAAACTTGAACCCGGCCCCTTCCAGGGTCTCGACGTAATCGACATGCGCTCCGCCAAGATACATCAGGGAAGTGGCATCCACGTATACCTTCAAGCCGTCAAAGTCGAAAACCTTGTCCATCATGCCGGCGCCGTTCTCGAAGGCCATGGAATACTGGAAGCCGGAGCAACCACCGCCCACGACCGACAACCGCAACCCCGATGGGACTGGCGACTGCGAGGTCATGATCTCCTTCACTTTGGCAATCGCGGCTGGGGTCAGAACAGGCGCTGTGGTCTTGGGTTGAACTCCGGGTGCGGTGGTCGTTGCCATCGGTTTATCTCCTTATAAAAGCCTAGTATAACAAAGGTTGCAGCCGGCGAGGCAAGGCTTTTCGGAGGCTGGTAAAGCTCTCCAGATTCACCTTTTAGATGCCTTCGGCGCACAAGAAGTCGCATTCCCTCTTGCCAAGGGGTCTATAATCATGCGCAGTAGGGGCCCGTACCCGAACGCCAGCGGATGGCCGGACGATTTTCGCTGGGGCTCAAGATGGCAAAATCGGGAATTGGCTCGATCTCTGCTCCGAGGTGGCGTATGACTCCTATGTTCATGCTGCTTGTTGCGTGGGGAATTCTGACCGGGGTTCTCATCATTCTCCTGATCTATAAGAGCACCCTCACTATGCACGAGGACGATTCCATCTTCCTCCACGAAACCGAATCTCAGATGCATAAGGACCAAGTGGAAGTTTTGGCCAAAATGAGAAAGATCACACCGATTGTCAAGGTGCTCGGCGCCTTATCGGGGGCCATGATCCTGGTCATTGCGGGATTGTTCATCTACCAGGGGCTGACCAGCGCCACGACACTGCAATAAAAGGGAACTCGCGGATTTTTTCGCGGGCGACCTTGCCAACCCAAGCTCGCGGAGAACTCGCCAGAACGGTGGCGCAACGTTGGCTGCCCGGCGGCGAGTTCTTTTCGTTTTGGGGCGAATCGGTTGGGGCAAAATCCGCGAGTAGAACATGCGAACGCGTGCACCCATTGCCATTGTAGGAGGCGGCCCGGCGGGCGCTCTGGCAGCCGCGCTGCTGGCGGCGGGAGGCAGGAACGTCGTCCTCTTCGACGAGAACCTTGCCTGGGAAAAACCTTGCGGCGGCGGACTCACGCACAAAGCTTTGCAGCAATATCCGTTTCTGGCGGATGCCGGGACGGAGAGCAACCGCAAACTCGTCGACCGCTGCGAGCTGATCAGTCCGTCGGGGAAGCGGGTACGCTTCCACCTGCAGCATCCGGTCGCGATCTTCTCGCGCCAGGCGCTGAACGGATTGTTGCTGGAACGAGCCCGGCGCGCCGGCATTGATGCGAGTGTCGATATTCGTCACGAGCGGGTCACGCGAATCGCTCGAACCGGCCGAGGCCAGCAAGAAGACTGGCTACTGGTCACGCCGCAGTGTGAATACCGGGCGTCCTACCTGATACTGGCAGCGGGCGCGCGCAATCCGTTTCGCTCCCAGTTCCTCGCGTCGATTTCTCCTGGCGATCTGATGGTCACTGCGGGCTACTTCATCCCCGCGCGCAGGTCGCTGATGCAAATTCAGTTTCTGAAAGGCATCACCGGCTATATCTGGGTCTTTCCGCGGGCGGATCATGTTTCCGCCGGAATCGCGGGCAAGATGGGTGAAGTTCCTACCGCCGAGTTGCGCCGCATACTGGAACGGTGGCTCGAAGAGAACGGCTATCGCTTGGAAGGCGCGAACTTTTACTCCCACATCCTTCCATCCTTTCGGGCCCAGACATTCGAAACGCTGGAAGTCTGCGGCGACGGCTGGGCCATGGTCGGCGACAGTGCTGGACTCGTAGATCCAATTACCGGAGAAGGTCTCTACTACGCGTTGCGTTCGGCGGAGTTGTGCGCCGGTGCGCTGTTGTCGGGACGGCCTGGGGAGTACCGGACCCTCCTGCAAGAAGACGTGCTTCCCGAGTTGAGGCTGGCCGCGTGCGTCTCGCAGCGTTTCTACAACGGGCAGATTTTCGGCGACAGCGTGCTGGAGCGAATGGTGTCTCTAACCGCGCAAAGCGCGAGTATCCGCGATCTGATGAGCGATCTTTTTGCCGGAATTCAGGGCTACCGCGATTTGCGAGCGCGACTCTGCCGGATTCTGCCCGCGGTGATGGCGCAGGGGCTTTTTGGAACACTGCTCCGGCCATGGAGCGGCAGCGGCGGTAGCGGATCGGAGTTCGCCAGCGACCCGGTAGCGGAATAGCACCTGATCGTAGAGACGCGGCAAGCCGCCTCTCTACCGTGACTATCAGGCGGCCTTGGCCTTCATCCCCTCGATGTCGGCGAGTAGCACTTTCTCGTGGCCTTCCGGGTTCACTTTTTCATACACCTTGCGGATTATGCCCGTGGGATCGACCACAAAACTGGTGCGCTCCCAGAACTTCATCCCTTTCCATTCCGCCTGGCCGATGCCGAGGGTCGTCATCAGGTTGGCATTGGTGTCGGAGAGCAGTTCGATGGTAAAGGCGAACTTGTGGGAGAAGTTCTTGTGCGAAGTGACGTCGTCGGCGCTAACGCCCACCACTTTGATCCCGGTCGCGTCGAAATCAGCCTTGGCCGCCGTAAATGACTTGCCCTGGATGGTGCAGCCCGGTGTGTCGTCTTTCGGATAGAAGTAAACAACGAGCCAGTGTCCGGCGAAGTCGGAGAGCTTGGTGATTTTGCCGTCCTGGTTGGGAAGCGAAAAGTTCGGAAATGGATTGCCAGCAGACAGCATTGAGGGAGTCCTTTCTAAGGTGAATACATAAGGTAGCGCTGCACCACACGAGTGCGGCGAGATCCAGTTCCTAGCCGCTAACCAAATCCGACTTCGATGCAGCCAGCGGCCAAGAGCCAGGAATCAGGGACTAAGAACGAAGACTCGTCCTTAAGCGGCTGGCATCATTTTCTTCATGCGCTCTTTCATCTCTTCAGCAGACACGTCTTCGACGTGAGTCGCGATGCCCCAGAGATGGCCGAACGGATCTTGAAGGAAGCCGGTGCGATCGCCATAGAACTGGTCCGCGACCGGTCTCAGGATTTTCGCTCCACCCGCGACCGCCTTTTCGACGATTTTGTCGACATCGGGAAGGTACACGTAGAGGCTCACCGGCGACGCACCGATGGTTTCGGCACTGCGATGGCCCATCTGCGGATTTTCATCGGCCACCATGAAACGCGAGTCGCCAATCTGCAATTCAGCGTGACCGACGGTGCCGTGGGGACCATCCATGCGCACGACTACGGTCGCTCCGAAAACATTTTTGTAATATTCGATCGCTTTCGCTGCGCCTTTGATGACGAGGTACGGCGTGATGGTGTTGTATCCCTTGGGAATGTATTGGACTTTTTTCATGATTTTTCTCCTCGTTATGTTCCGCTTAAAGAATGAGGTTGAGGGTTGAGGTTGAAGCGCGCAGACGGACCCCCACGGGCCGC
>Ga0209698_10007421_pt1 | contig 11512 bp, 5 predicted proteins | sample LitLauG_LLR_2012_FD_187203 | JGI IMG/M metagenome (GOLD analysis project Ga0209698, IMG submission 187203) | Freshwater sediment microbial communities from Pennsylvania, USA - Little Laurel Run_MetaG_LLR_2012 (SPAdes) (version 2) | ecosystem: Environmental > Aquatic > Freshwater > Creek >... | reverse complement strand
GTCTTGAGGAATTCGAATGTCTTGATCAGCGTGGCGAGGTCATGGCCATCGATGGGGCCGTAATACTTCAGGCCGAGTTCTTCGAAGATCACGCTGGGCCAGAACATGCTCTTGGCAGCCTCCTCGGCCTTGCGGGCCATGTGGAAGAGAGTCTTGCCACCGAGGCGTTCGACGAAGCGTCCCGCGCGTTCGTGGAGATAGTCGAAGCGCGGGTTGGTCACGATCATGTTCAGGTAGCTGGCGATGGCGCCCACGTTCTTGTCGATCGACCACTCGTTGTCATTGAGGACGACGATCATGCGGCGGGTGTGGTGCGCGATGTTGTTCAGGGCCTCGTAAGTGATGCCGCAGGTGAAGGCGGCGTCACCAGCCAGCGCGACCACGTGCTCGTTCCCGCCCTGGCGATCGCGGGCCACAGCCATCCCTAGAGCGGCTGAGAGCGCGGTTCCCGCATGCCCAGCGCCGTAGCAATCGTGCGGGCTTTCGGAGCGAAGCATGAACCCGTTTAATCCGCCGGGAGTGCGGATCGTATGGAACTGTTCGCGGCGTCCGGTGAGCAACTTATGGACATAGGCCTGGTGGCTGACGTCGAAGACAAAATGGTCCTCAGGCGTATTAAAGACGTAGTGCATGGCCAGCGTGAGTTCGACCACGCCCAGATTGGGGCCGAGGTGCCCGCCGGTTTTAGAGAGCACCGAGATGAGTTCCTCGCGGATCTCTTCGGCGAGAATTTCGAGTTGGGAAACGCTGAGGGTTTTTACATCGAGCGGGCAATTAACGGTGTCGAGTAGCTGGGACATAGGGTTGAATGGCTTAGGACGTACCGTTAGATGATACGCGCAGGGGGAAGGATGCCGTTGGCTGGCTGGGGAGATGTGCCTTCCAAGTTACAGCGAGGAAAGGACCTCCGGGTGAGTGCTCTGCGGGGATTGGCGGCTTTCGGTATACTGATGTCCTATGGCGGTGTTGAAAAATATCGCAGCGATTGCCAAAGGCATGAGCATCACCTTCATGGAGATGTTCCAGCCGACCCAGGTGGAGAACTATCCTGACGGCCCCGGGCCTTTGAAAGGCGCGCGCTTCCAGGAACGCTTTCGCGGGATGCACGTGCTGCAGCGCGACGAGAACGGGTTGGAGAAGTGCGTGGCCTGTTTCTTGTGCGCCGCCGCCTGCCCGTCGAACTGCATCTATATCGAGGCTGCGGAGAACACCGAGACCAATCGGGTAAGCGGCGCGGAACGCTACGCGAGGGTCTACAACATCGACTACAACCGATGCATCTTCTGCGGATATTGCGTGGAAGCTTGCCCGACAGATGCGATCACGCACGGGCACGGATTTGAACTGGCGTCGTTCAACGCGACCAACCTGATCTATCGCAAGGAGCAGATGCTGGCGGCCGCGCCAGCGCACATGGGGGCCAACGCGGTCTTCAACAGTGCGGACGTGGCGGGCGGGGCTCCGGCGTTGCCAGTGCAGGGGAGCTAGAGTTCAAGGTTTTCGATTTCATGTTCGAACGCCGGTCCGTACGCGGGCCGGCGTTTGTGCATAGAGCAGTCGTTGGCTGGTGGTCGTTGGTCGTTGGCGAAACCCAAGACTCTTGGGTTGATCCTTCTAGCACCGGCTGCGAATTGAGCCGACGCTAACGATCCATTTCGGTTTTCCTGACGACTTGCGACTGACGACTAGCAACTGAACTTCGATGTCTGATTTTCTCCAAAGCGTGAAAGAGCGCGTCGTGGTTTACGACGGGGCGATGGGGACTAGCATCCACACGCACAACCCCAGCCTTGACGATTATTGGGGTAAAGAGAACTGCAACGAAATTTTGGTGCTGAGTCGCCCGGATATTATTCGTGAAATCCATGCGAGTTTCCTGCAGGTTGGATGTGATGTCATCGAAACGGACACATTCAACGGGATGAGCGTGGTGCTCGGCGAGTTTGGGTTCGCGGATCGGGTTGCGGAGATCAATGTCGCGGCTGCAAAGCTTGCTAAAGAGGTTGCCGCACAGTTCTCTACCAAGGACAAACCGAGATTTGTTGCAGGATCGATGGGCCCCACTACGAAACTTCCGTCGCTTGCCCATATCACTTACGAGCAGATGCTCAATACGTATCTCGAGCAGGCGATGGCCTTGATTGAGGGTGGGGTCGACATTCTGCTGGTTGAAACTTGCCAGGACCTCCTACAAGCAAAAATCGCCACGATCGCTGCGCTAGACGCGATGCAGAGGTCGGGCAAGCGGCTTCCCCTTCAGGTTCAAGTGACGCTGCAGGAAACGGGGGCGATGCTCCTGGGTACGGAAGTCGGAGCAGCACTGACAGCGCTCGAACCTCTCGATCTCGACATCGTTGGACTGAATTGCGCGACTGGACCCGCGGAGATGAACGACGCTGTCCGTTACCTGGGCGCGAATTCGACCAAGAACGTCTCTGTTTTGCCGAATGCCGGGCTTCCTTTTAATGAAGGAGGTGTGGCGGTATTCAAGCTGACTCCGGAGGAGCTCGCCAACTATCACAAGCACTTTGTCAAAGACTACGGAGTACGGGTGGTCGGAGGTTGTTGCGGAACAACTCCCAAGCACTTGAAGGCGGTTGTCGAGGCGGTTTCCGGGGTCGAACCCGCCGTTCGCGACGTGAAGCCGGTGGGCGCGGCTTCGAGTGCCTATACCTCGGTTCCCCTAGATCTCGAACCCAAGCCCCTGATCGTCGCCGAGGAGATGAACACCACCACGCGCGTGGAGCACTTCCGCAACCTGGTGCGTGGGAAGAAGTACGACGACATTCTGGCGCTGGCCAAGAAGCTGGTAAACGACGGCTCGCACATGCTGGATCTGTGCTGTGCGATCGTGGGTGAGGACGAGAAGGGTTACATCACGTCGATCCTGGAGCGGGTAGCGACGCGCGTGCCGGCACCGATCCTGGTGGATTCGACCGAGGCCGACGTGGTGGAAGAGGCACTGAAGCGCATTCCGGGGAAGGCGATCATCAATTCTATCAACCTGGAGGATGGCGAGAAGCGGACGTCCAAAGTGTTGCCGATGGCGAAGCGGTACGGCGCGGCCGTGATCGCGCTGACCATCGACGAAGACGGCATGGCCTTGACGGCCGAGAAGAAAGCGGCGATCGCGAAGCGGATTTACGACCTGGCGACCAAGAAATATGGGATCCGCGGAGTCGATCTGATTTTCGATGCGTTGACCCTGCCGATTTCGACGGGGCAGGAAGAATACCGGTCAGCAGGAATGGAGACGCTCGAAGCCGTAAAACGGATCAAGCACGAACTGCCCGACGTGAAAACGATCCTGGGCGTCAGTAACATTTCGTTTGGCCTGGATGCATATCCGCGGCGCGTGCTGAATAGCGTTTTCATGCATGAAGCCGTCGACAATGGCCTTGACATGGCCATTGTGAACTACACCAAAATCTATCCGTTATACAAAATTCCTCAAGAAGAAGTTGAGCTAGCGCGAAAGTTGATTCATCGTGACACGTCGAATGGCGATCCGTTACAGGTCTACATGAATCACTTCGCCGGGTTGAAAGGGAAGCCGCAGGCTTCGACTACGGCGCATGTGGAGACGCTTTCGATCGAGGACAAGCTGAAGTTCGCCATCATCAACGGCGAGAAGTCGGTTGGCGAAGGAGCGCACAAACAAGGCCTGGAACAGTTGCTCGATGTGGCGCTCGCACAATATACGCCGTTGGACATTATCAATACGGTGCTGCTCGACGGAATGCGGACGGTGGGCGAATTGTTCGGTGCCCGCAAGATGCAGCTGCCGTCGGTTCTCGATTCGGCCGGTGTGATGAAGCAGGCCGTCGCTTACCTCGAGCCGAAGATGGAGAAGAAGTCGGGATCGCAGCAGAAGGGTACGATCGTGCTCGCGACCGTGAAGGGTGATGTGCACGACATCGGTAAGAATCTTGTCGACATCATTCTGTCCAACAACGGCTTCAAGGTAGTGAACCTGGGGATCAAGCAGCCGGGCGATTCGATTATCAAAGCGGCGGGCGAGCACAAGGCGGATGCGATCGGCCTGAGCGGCCTTCTGGTGAAATCGACGCTCGAGATGAAATACGTGATCCAGGACCTAGAGCGGCAGAAGCTGGAGTACCCCGTGATCTGCGGCGGGGCGGCCCTGACCCGCAAGTATGTGGAAGACGATTTGCGACGGGAGTACGCGAACGCGGTCTTCTACGCAGACGACGCCTTTGCGGGGCTGCACATCATGGAGGACTTGATTTCGGGAGATGGGCAGCGGGAGGTGCGGCTGACTGAAGGCAAAACCGTGAAGGAGTACGCGAAGGCGGCGGCGGTGGATGAGGAAACCGGTCCGGTATTTGCCGAGCGGAGCGCGGTGGTGGGCGATGCGCCGAATATCCCGGAGCCACCGTTCTGGGGCGTTCGGGTGAAAAAGGACTTCGATCTGCGCGAGCTGTTTCCTTACATCAACGAGACGGCTCTGTTCAAGAACCAGTGGCAGTTGAAGACGGCATCCCAGGAAGATTACCTGCGGCTGGTGGCGCAAAAGTTCCGGCCGATCAAGAAGCAACTGGAGGAGGAGATTGTCGCCAGCGGGTTGTTTGAACCCAAAGTCGTGTACGGATATTTTCCGGCTCAGGGCGACGGGAACGATATGGTGGTGTATGAACCGGCAGAACTACATCACCACCAAGGACACGAAGGAACGGCTCACGAAGGAACACTAAGAAAAGAACTTTTGCGATTCACCTTTCCCCGGCAGCGGGAGGGGCGGAAGTTGTGCATATCGGATTTCTTTGCGCCCAAGGCGTCGGGGAAGATGGATGTTCTGGGGCTGTCGCTGGTCACGATCGGGGCTAGGGCTTCGATTGAGACCCAGCGTCTTTTTGAGAGCGGGGAATATACCAAGTACCTCTACCTGCACGGGCTGAGCGTCGAGACGGCCGAAGCGTTGGCCGAGTATCACCACCGGCTCATGCGGCAGGAACTCGGCATTGCTGGCGAGGATTCGCCGAATATCCGGGATTTGTTCCATCAGAAGTATCGCGGGTCACGGTATTCGTTCGGGTATCCGGCCTGCCCGAATCTTGAGGATCAGACGAAGCTCTTCGCGTTGCTGCATCCCGAAGAAAATGTGGGGGTGCGGTTGACCAGCGGATTTCTGCTGGAGCCAGAGCAGTCGACGTCTGCGATCGTGGTGCATCACCCGGCGGCGAAATATTTCGTGGTGTAGGCGGCGCGGGACCGCCGAGCACTTCCAAAGCAGAGGTGAGTGTTGTCGGATCGTGATCGTCCCCAAAGGATTGTCGACGTCATTCCTCGGGCTGCGATTGCCCGGTGTTTGAAATTCCTCGTGGGCGGGGCCATCTTCTACTTCGCGCTACAACTGTTCGGGTTCCAGCGCCTGTTCAAAGACGATACGGAGGGTCTGGGCGCACTGTTGCAGATCATCGGGACCCTGTACAGCGTACTGTACGCATTTGCAACCTACGTGATCTGGGGACAGTTCACCGCCGTCGAGAATGAAATCCTCAAGGAGTCGGGCGCGTTGAAAGACCTGATGCTTTTCAGCAACCGGCTGAAAGCGAACACTCGCGAGCCGATGGTGCGTGCCGTAAAGACCTACGCGCGAGCGGTGGTCGAAGGGGAATGGCGGGCCCTGTCAAACGCCGAGGGTACCGAGAAGACGGACCGGCTGTTTACGGAAGTAATTGCGGCGGTCGCGGACGCGAGGCCTGAGGACGATACCGAGCGCATGGTCTATGAGCGCCTCCTGGACATTGCAAACCAGGCCAGCACGCATCGGGACGAAAGGCTGGCTTTGAGTGTAAAACGCATGCCGCGCACGCTGCTGGTGTTTGTGACGCTCACCGCGAGCACGATCCTCTTCCTGCTATTCCTCTTTCCTTTCCGAAATGCAGCGCTGGGAGGGGTCGCCATAGGCATTACAACGTTGCTCCTGTACTTCGCCCACTTTGTGCTGACCGACCTGGACAATCCCTTCGAGGGGACGTGGAACGTCGGGGCGCAACCCTTCGAGGAACTGCTGTCGAAATTCCGCTAGCTTGCCGATTGCTGAGACTCTTTACCGACCAGAAATCTGGTAAGTTCATGCACCTGGAGTGTGCGGCATGTTGAGGCTTGTCCGATGGTTGATGTTCTCGGCGGCGTTTGTTCCATTAGCATCACTCGCAGGGACGACCGCGCCGCAAGCACGAATCGAGAGCGGCATCATTGGGGGAAAGCAGGAGGGAACGGTGAATGCCTTCCTGGGGATCCCCTATGCCGCAGCCCCAGTGGGTGACTTGCGGTGGCGAGCTCCGGCCCCTCCGTCCAAGTGGACCGGCGTGCGACAGGCTACAGAGTTTGGGCCACGCTGCATGCAGGGCAGGATCTACAGCGACATGGTGTTTCGGGACTCAGGTCCGAGCGAAGATTGCCTCAGCCTCAATGTCTGGGCACCCGCCGACGCCAGGAAGTTGCCGGTCATGGTGTGGATTTATGGCGGCGGTTTCCTTGCGGGCGGGACATCGGAGCCGCGCCAGGATGGCCAGAATCTCGCCAAGCTCGGAGTGGTCGTCGTCTCGATGAACTACCGGCTGGGCGTATTTGGGTTCTTCACACACCCTGACTTGGCAACCGAGTCCGGCAAGAAAGCAGCTGGAAACTACGGTCTGCTCGATCAGACGGCTGCGCTCCAGTGGGTGCAACGGAATATCGCAACGTTCGGCGGAGACCCCGGAAATGTGACCGTCTTCGGCGAGAGCGCGGGATCGTTTTCGGTAAGTGCTCAGATGGCGTCCCCACGGGCGAAAGGGCTGTTTCACAAGGCAATTGGGGAGAGCGGCGCGGCCTTCTACAGTCACGATTTGCCTTTCAAGACTCTAGAGGAGCGAGAGCAGGAGGACGCGAAGTTTGTGGAGTCTGCGCTGGGGCCGAAGACGCTGGTGGCGCTACGGGCACTGCTGGCGGGGAAATTGCTCGAAGCCTCCCTGAGGGAAAAAGACGGCAAAAGGGTGTTCCACTTCCGACCCAATGTAGATGGAGACTTCCTGCCGGAGTCGATCCCGGCGATCTTCGCACAAGGCAAACAGAACGATGTACCTTTGCTGGTCGGGTGGAACCGTGATGAGGGACATTTCTCTCTGGCCAACGGAAAATCTGCGGCCGCGAGCGCACGCGAGAAAGCCGAAAAAGAGTTCGGCACTCGGTCGGCGGAGTTCCTGAGGCTGTATTCCGGACCTTCCGAGACCGATGTGGAGCGATCGCTCAGCGACTTCGAAGGCGACCGGTTCATCGCATTTTCCACCTGGAAGTGGCTGGAGGCACAGAAGACGAGCGGGAAGCAGGTGGTTTACCGGTACCGCTTCGATCACCCGTTGCCTTCCGCCGACAAAACAGCAAGGTCTGGGGCGGATCACTCCGCAGAAATCGAATACGTCTTCGGCCAGCTGGATTCGAAAGCGCTGCCATTTCAGGCCGAGGATCGCAAGCTGAGCGAACAGATACAGAAGTACTGGTCGAATTTCGCGCGCAACGGAGATCCGAATGGTCCCGGGCTTCCGAGTTGGCCGGCCTACGACGCCGGGAGTGGTTGGCCGGTCATGCATTTGAGCGCGGCGCCCGCGGCGGAGAAGGACGCAATCCGCGACCGGTACCTGTTTCTGGATACGGTTTGGGGAAAGTAATGCGTCAGCGAGAATCGGCCATACTCGGGCGCAGGGCAGAACTCTGCTGGCGGAGGAGTTGGCTGGCAGCGTCGGCTGTCAAAGGAGCGTAGAAGAAGTAACCCTGTCCGAACCGACAGCCGAGATTCTTGAGAGCTTCATAGTGCCCGGCCTTCTCGATTCCCTGGGCGCTGATTTCCACCTTCCACTTGCGGCCAAGCGTAAGGATCAGGTCGACCACGTCGCGACTCGAGCGATCGGCGAGCATGTTTGCGACTAGGGGACGTTCAATCTTGATAAGGTCGACGGGGTAGCGCCGCAGATCTGCGAGCGAAGAGGCTCCACTCCCGAAGTCGTCGATGGCTGTAGTGATGTCCAGGCGCTTGAGCTGCGAGAGAAGGGCTGAGGTCAGGCTGGGGTTCGCCATCGCGATTTGGCCGGTGATTTCGAGCTGAAAAGAGCGTGGCTCGATTTGAGTTTCTGAGAGAATGGCACGAACCTCATCTAGAAGTTGGGGGGCCACGAAATGACGAGCGGAGAGATTCGCTGCGATTCTTAGAGGAGGCGACAACGGATACTGCGACTGCCAACGACCGGCTTGGCGGCAAGCCTCGAGGATCACCCACTGATCGATCGAAGCGATGAGGCCGGTGTCCTCCGCAGCCTCCAGGAACTTGTCGGGCGAGATCAGCCCATGGGCAGGATGTTGCCACCGGGCCAGGGCTTCAAAACCTGCGATCTGCCGGGTCTCCAGATGAACAATCGGCTGGTAGTAGACGCGGAGCTGTTGTTGGTTCAGCGCTGCGCGGAGGTCGGTTTCCAACTGCAGCCGACTGACGGCTCGAGTGTGCATCGCCGGGTCAAAGAGTTCGGAGCGGCCGCCACCTATAGCCTGGGCTCGGCGCATCGCGGTTTCAGCGTCGTTCAGGAGATCGGCCGCGTGTTCCGGCAACGGGTCACTGCAGGCCATACCAATGCTCACGGTAGCGGAGCGTGGATACTTTGCGTCCAAGTGGAATGGCAAGGCTACGGCCGTCTGAAGACGGTTGGCGACGCGCATAGCATCGCTTGGATCTCGAATGCCTTCCAACAACACGGTGAATTCGTCACCCCCCAAGCGCGAAAGCAACGCATCGCCCACGGAAGCTCCGACGGCAGGACGGGAAACAGTGTCAGTGTCGCGCAGGGAGGCACCGAGCCGGAGGGCCATCTCGATCAGGGCCTGGTCAGCGAGCGCTGGGCCCCAGGTCTCGTTGCAGATTTTGAACCCATCGATATCTACAAACAGGACTGCATAGTGAAAATTCCGATCGCGTTGCGCCTGCAGGAAGCAGCGTTCGAGCCGCTCGAAGAACAATCGACGGTTGGGTAACCCGGTCAAAGCGTCGTGCAGCGCGTCATGGGCGAGCTTCTCTTCAACCTTCTTTTTCTCGGTGACGTCGCGATTGACGATCACCAGCTTTTCCACTTCTCCTTTGGAGTTTCGGATGGTGCTGGCGGTGGACTCGAGGACGCGCCAGGAACCGTCTTTGTGGCGCAATCGGTATTGCAGGCTTTGGCCGATCCCGGTGGCTCGCGCCTGCCGGGAAGCCTCCAATACTTTCGAACGATCCTCGGGGTGAATCTGCTCGAAGACCGGCGTTCTGGCAAGTTCAGCAGCGGTATAACCCAGGACTTTGTGGTAGGCCGGGCTGTTGTACAGGCGGCGACCCTTCACGTTGACCAGCGCGATCATGTCGGCCGCGTTCTCGGCGATGATCTGGAAAAGCTCTTCACGCTTGGCAGAACGGCGGGCGCTCAGGTAGATCCATAGCTGCTGGATGAGCAGGACCAGCACAAGCGGAACCAGGAGTCTCCAACTAGTGCGGGCAACGCCAGCAAGCGCGAGAGCAGGGAAGCCGACATCGAGGAGAGAGACGGAAGTCACGCGATCGGCCTTTTTCCGCTATCCATTTCTGATGGTTGACTCTTGTGATCGGCGAACAGGGCCTTAGGGGCTATATCGGCAGAGATCGGAAAAGGATGAGTGCTCGACCGGCGGCGACAGGCGGCCTGGCTCAAACAAAAAAGGGGAGGGCTGGAATGCCCTCCCTGAATACACGAGCTGCGGAGTCACGCCCTACTTCTTCCGCTCCTCTTTCTGCGGGGGACGGTTCTCCGGAGGACGAGGCACATTCGCTCGCGGAGCACTGGGGGCACTGGGTCGTTGTTGCTGCCAATTGCGGAACTTGTTGGCCTCGTTCTGGTCGACTTGAGGACGCGATTCCACTGGAGGAGCAGGCCTCACCAGCGGATGGGTCGGCCCTTCGGAGCCGCGATTTTGATAACCCTGCGAAGGACGCGGGGCGGGCTGCGGTTCGGGGCGCGGCATTTCCGGACGTGGCGCCTCCGGCTGACGGGAGACCTGTGGTGACTCTTCCGTACGGCCGGGCTCAGACGGGCGCGGGACAATCCGGTGTTCATCCGGAGCCGTTTTCACTACCGGAGCGTCTGGTCGCGGCGCTTGCCCGGGAGTTTCGGTGCGGACGTTTACGGCTTGGTGCTGCTCAAAGGGCGCCCGCGGCGGAGTTGGGTTGCGGGTCGCCACCACGTGACGATTCTCGATAGCCGCCGGAGGCCGGGCTTTCACGGGCACTCCCGCTCCAACAACACTGGCTCTCTCCGGTATCGGGGCCATGTGGCTCACCGGGGCTTCGGCAAGCTGACGTGCATCCACCTGTGCAAGATTCCTTGCGACTGGACGCGCGTTCACGAAGGTGTCGTGCGAAACGGCCGTGACCGCGGTGGGGATGCGCTGGTTCACGTATGTAATCTTGGTGACGTTATTCGTGGTGTAGTTGTTGTAGACGTTGGTGACCTGCGTGATGTTCACGCGAGTGTTCGTGATGTTCACGTTGTTCACGTAGGTCCGGCTCACGCGGTACGGGGGCACGTAGACCTCCCGGGGGCCGAGCGGAAACCACGCCACGCCTTCTCCGACTCCAATCGACAAATGGAAGCCACCGCCGCCCACGAAGGCGACCAGCGCGGGAGCGTATACGGGCCGCACGTAGACTGGTCCCGGCACCCAGCACCAACCGTTCTCGACGAAAGCCCAGCGCCCGTAGTGGAAGGGAGCAAAGCCCCAAGGTTCATCCTCGACCCAGGTCCAGCCCCACGGCGCGACCCAGACCCAGTGTCCAAAGCGGTAGGGAGCCCATCCCGGGGCCACGCCGATCGGGGTCCAGACCGGACCGTAGTCGGCCACGTAGCGCCAGTGTCCGTAGTCGTCGAGGTCCTCGTAACCCGTCATTTCTGACGATATGTAGTTCGAGGACTCGGCGCGGTCCTCGCGCGTGTCGCGCTGAAAAGCCCAAGTGTCAAAATCGTCGTCGCCGGGGATTTGCGCGATTTGATGATCAAGATCGTCCGTGCCATTGAAGATTGCCTGCTGGCCCGCCACGACGGTGTACGAGTATCCGCCTCCGGTGGCTTCACCGCGACCGCGCCACACGGTGGTGACGGTCTGGTTGCCGTCGGCCTTGACATCGATGCGGTACTCGCCCGTGCGTTGCACGGTGAAGGCCAGGTTCGGAGTATCGACCTCGAGCAGGTCTCCGTCATCGAGGTGGCGCACGCGCAACAGAATCGAACCAAGCGACAGGCGGAGTTGCGTGTTGTGGTCGTCGAGGTCGAGAAAGGTGAGACTGGTCTGCGAGTCCATCCGGATGGCAGTCGAGCCAATATGCAATTCGGCACGCGAATTCTGGTCCGCCCAAAGATTATCGCCTGTGGTGAGGGGACGGTTCGGAACCGCGGTCACCCAGTCGCCTTCACCGCTGGGTTGAAATGAAACAGCGCCGGTCGAGTAGTTCAGC
>Ga0209698_10007420_pt1 | contig 11513 bp, 7 predicted proteins | sample LitLauG_LLR_2012_FD_187203 | JGI IMG/M metagenome (GOLD analysis project Ga0209698, IMG submission 187203) | Freshwater sediment microbial communities from Pennsylvania, USA - Little Laurel Run_MetaG_LLR_2012 (SPAdes) (version 2) | ecosystem: Environmental > Aquatic > Freshwater > Creek >... | reverse complement strand
TTCAAATTTTTTGGCGGCTTCGCGCATTTGAGTTTCGAGCTGTTGCAGCATTTCGGCGAGCTGCTTTTCGTTTTTGATGCCGGCGGCAGCGGAATCCAGAGCGGCATCGTCCACGGGAATGCTCAGGTAGTCCGCTTCGACGATCTTGGCCAGTTCCATGTCCACGGACTTGATGATGGACATCGGAGTGATGTTGTTTTCCTTGTTGTAGGAGACCTGCTTGGCGCGACGGCGATTGGTCTCGTCAATGGCCTGGTTCATCGAGTCAGTGCGGCGGTCGGCGTATAGAATAGCGCGGCCTTCGATGTGGCGGGCGCAGCGCCCGATGGTCTGGATCAGCGAAGTGGAACTGCGCAGGAATCCTTCCTTGTCCGCATCCAAGACCGCGACCATGGAGACTTCCGGCAAATCCAGGCCCTCGCGCAACAAATTGATGCCGATCAGAACGTCAAATTCGCCGCGGCGCAAATCGCGCAGGATTTTGATGCGGTCCAGTGTTTCGACTTCAGAGTGCAAATAGCGGCAGCGGACGCCGACTTCCGTAAAATATTCAGACAAGTCTTCGGCCATGCGCTTGGTCAGAGTGGTCACCAGAACGCGTTCGTTCTTTTCGGCGCGCACACGGATTTCTTCGAGCAAGTCGTCCACCTGACCCTTTACAGGACGGATCTCCACCTGCGGATCGACAAGCCCGGTCGGGCGAATCACCTGCTCGACAACGACTCCGCCCGCTTTCGTCAGCTCGTAAGGCCCGGGAGTGGCGGAGACATAGACGACCTGATTCATGCGGTGCTCGAACTCTTCGAAGGTCAACGGGCGATTGTCCAGCGCTGAGGGCATGCGGAAGCCGTAGTCCACAAGCGTTTGTTTGCGGGAGCGATCGCCGTGAAACATGCCGCGCACCTGGCCGACGGTCTGGTGCGATTCGTCGATAAACAACAGATAGTCCTGTGGGACGTAATCGAGCAGCGTGGGAGGCGCTTCTCCGGGCAAGCGCCCGCTGAGATGGCGGGAATAATTCTCGATGCCGTGGCAATAGCCGATGGTGCGCATCATCTCGATATCGAACATGGTGCGTTGCACGACGCGCTGGGCTTCGACGAATTTGCCCTGCTTCTCCATTTCTCTTTTCCACCACCAGAGCTCTTCCTGGATGCTCACGATGGCGCGGTCGCGCTGCTCCTGCGGCATGACGTAGTGCGTTTTGGGGTAGACCGGGACGCGCGACAAATCTTCCTGGCCGGCACGCACTTCGCCGGTCAACGGATCGATCTGCCGGAGCGTGTCAATCTGATCGCCCCACATTTCGATGCGGTAGCCTTGATCTTCATAAGTGGGATAAATCTCGATCATGTCACCACGGACGCGAAACGTGCCGCGGCGCAAATCCTCGCCGCGCTCGTATTGAATGTCCACCAGGCGCCGCAGCAAAGCCTCGCGCGAGGTCTGTTGCCCCTTTTCGAGCATGACGAGCATGCCGTAATACGCTTCGGGAGAGCCCAGGCCGTAGATGCAGGAGACGGAAGCGACGATGATGACGTCGCGGCGTTCGAAGAGCGAGCGCGTGGCGCTCATGCGCAGCTTGTCTAATTCGTCGTTGATGGTGGCTTCCTTGTCGATGTAGAGGTCGGCGGAGGGAACGTAGGCTTCCGGCTGGTAAAAATCGTAGTAGCTGACGAAATATTCGACGGCGTTTTCCGGAAAAAATCCCTTGAACTCATGGTAGAGCTGAGCAGCGAGCGTTTTGTTGTGCGCCAGCACTAACGCGGGGCGATTGGCCTGCTCGATCAACTTGGCCATGGTGAAGGTTTTGCCGGAGCCGGTTACGCCGAGAAGCACCTGGTGCTTTTCGCCGGCTTCCATGCCGCGAAAGAGCTGCTCAATAGCCGTGGGCTGATCTCCGCGCGGCTGATAACTGCTGTGCAGCTTGAAATTCATGGGAAGGGTCTCCTGACGGTCCGGCGGCCAGCGCCCAAACCTTTATTATACCCCGACACGCGCAAGCGGGCGCTTGCGGGAGAGGCGCGCAAAATCCTCGGAGATTTGTAGATTGGAACTGGTGAATCGCGGAATTACCAGCTGTCGCCACCGCCCTGCGGCGGCCAAGCACCCATCGCCCGGCGCAACATGGCGATTTGGCCGACGTGATAGCTGTTGTGGACGAGTGTTTGCCAGAGTACGGCTTGCAAGGAGGAGGAATGTTTTGTGTGATCCGGGTGCGTGGCGCCAACTTGCTGCGCTAAAAGTTCGGGGGAAGACTCGGCCAGAGTCGCCAACTCGGCGAGCAAGCTTTTGAAGTGAGCGACGCCATTGCTCCACTCCTTTTCGCTTGCAGGAGCTGAGACAGCAAGCCAGCTTTCGGCAGCATGCGCGGGGTACACCGGATTCTGGCGACGGATTCGCTTCAGTTCGTAGTCCATCCAATAGTTCATGTGTTGGAGGAATTGCCAAATGGAGTGCGGAAGAATTTCGACGCGGCGCCCAGCGAGTTCTAGTGGTACATCTTCGACACAGGCCAGAGGATTGGCGTGAGCACCCTGGCCATGCAAAAGTTCGATTAGAGTACGCTCGGGCATAGGATCCACCTGAGACAGATGGCTTTATTAAGGATGCGCCCGCAGTGAATCGGTTACCAAGCGCACTTCGGAACGGCTGGTGGCGTTCACGTTGTAGTGCACGCGATTCGAGCCATCGGCCTTGGCGACCACGACATCCATTTGCTGGCTGGCTTCCTCGGTGGCGCGGACGACGAGCCCAGTCGCTAGGGAAATATAGGTGATGACCTCATTCGTGCCTTTGGCTGTGCCCATGGTTTTCAACTCGTGGAGCTTGAAGTCTTCCGGCGTGGAATCCTTCGGAGAGGATTTCTGTTTGAGCGTTGCGGTGGTCAAGAGCACGGCGCAAGTGTCGGGAGGGCCGCCCGCGGAGGAGATTGCGCCCTCGGGTGAGAGCTCGCTCGCGTGGCAAGGCTCATTTCTAACGTAGGAGGACTCGCGCACCCAATAGAGAGTGGCAATCGGCGAGTTGGCGGTCTCGGATTGTTCGGACTTCCACTTTTCGCCAATTCTCAGTCCATCTTTAGGAAGTGTCCAGGCGAGCGCAAAACGCGCGACCCATTCCTGCCAGGCCTGCTGCTGCTCCGGAAAGAGCGAATCGAGCCCGAGGACTTTCTCGACTGAACCTTCAGCGGAAATCGTAAATTCAAGGATTTTGGCGTTGGGGTCGTCACGCTGCACATCCGAATTCGGTTTCTTGTCGCTGTCTTTTTTCACCCCGACGCCCGAGTCCGGTGTCAGGAACCGGGCGCGCGCTTGAATGGCCATCTTGCGGCCCGACGGTTGCAAACCTAATACCTCGATCTGCAGCAAACCATGGGCATCGAGTTGAGCAGCGTTGGGAGCCATGGGAGCGACAACGCGGCTTTCCGTTTTCACTTTCTTGTCGCTGTGATACTCAATCATGTAAAGCACTTTCTGCCCGGTGTGCAGATTAGGAATGAGGTGGGCGGGCTTGTCGCCCGCTCGCGAAGTAATCACCGCGAGGAGCAGCAAACCGATGGTGAATTGAACCGACCGTTTTATCACGTTCGCTCGAGACAGAAAGACGTATTGCTATTTTTCGGCAGCTTTAAAATGCCGATCGAAGAAATCGCTGGCGGCGTGATAAGCCGCCATCCAGTTCCGGTGCAGCAGGAAATCGTGAATTTCGTCGGGGAATACCAACTGGTCGAAGGCGACGCCTTGTTTGCGTAACGCTTCAGCCAGATCGACCATTTCGGCGAAAGGCACGTTGCGATCGTCATCTCCCTGAATCAAGAGCACGGGCGAACGCCAAGTGCTAATCGAAGAGAGCGGCGAAGATTCCCAGGCGAGACGCGCGGCGTCCGGACGGTCGTTTGGCTTGTAAGAAGCTGCGAAATTGGGAATCTCCGAGTTCCAGTCGTGTACCCCGTGAATATCCACTCCCGCGGCAAACAAATCCGAAGCACGGGCGAGCCCGAGCGCGGTCAGGTAGCCGCCATAGCTTCCGCCCCACAAACCGATTCGGCCGGGGTCGACGTCCGGACGCGCGCGCAGATAGACGCCTGCGCCCTGGACGTCGTTGAACTCGCTGGCACCCGCCGCACCGTAGTTGAGCGCTTCGCGAAAATCGAGGCCGTAGCCAATGCCGCTGCGATAGTTCACGGAGAGCACGACGTAGCCGCGGCTCGCAAGGTACTGATTCATAGCATACGAATTCGAGTAGTAGTACATGTAGTGCCAGCCGAGGAGCATTTGCCGGCGCGAGCCACCGTGGAAAAACAGAATCGCCGGATGGCGCGAAGCATCGCTCGCATTCGCGGGCAGGAAGAGCTGGCCGTGAATCTGCATGCCATCAGCGGCGGAGAAAATCACCTGCTGGGGAGTGACCAGCGCGCGGGAAGGAAAATCCGCAGGGAGGGTTTCGGGAGCGAGGTCGCGAAGTTCATTTTTGCCTGCGAGAACTGCCGGACGCATGGGAGTCCGCGCATCGGAATGGAGAACCACAACCGTTCGATTGTCGCTGGCCATGACGGGAGCGGTTTCGATGCCGCTGCCAGTGGTCAATGCTGTCGGTCGGTCCTCTGAAGGCGAAACCCGCCAAACGTGGCGGTGGTCAATGTCATCCTGATTCGAAGAGAAAATGACCACTTCACGATTCGCGCTCATGGAGACATTTTCCACTTCGAAATTTCCAGGCGATAGAGACTTAGCGGTACCTCCGCCGACCGAGACAGAATATAAATGCACCCAGCCGTCTCGTTCCCACGGGAAGACAATCTGTCCTTGCGCGCACCAAAGCAACTGATTGTCCGCGACGACCTCGTGAAATGCACTGCCCCGGCCCGTTTCCGCGCGCCAGATTTCGCGCCCCCTGCCGGTCGCCGCATCAGCAATTCGAATGGACCACGGCTGGCCATCGCGCCGCGGACTGAATGGCATGCGGCCTTTCGAAACCGCAATGCGGAGAAACGCGATCTGCCGGCTGTCGGGCGACCAGGCCGGCTCCAGGTCCGTGTCCACGCTTGGGTCCAGGTAGACAAGCGACTTGGCGGCAAGGTCATAAGCGCCGACGAAAGCGTGGTCACTTCGGCGGCTGACAAATGCCAGTTTCGAACCATCGGGCGACCAGCGCAATTCGCTCGATTCACCGTTCGAATGAATCAATTGCTCAGGTTTCGAGCTGGCGTTGAGCTTCGCAAGCCATACTTGACTCTTAAAGATGAAAGCGACGCTGTCACCCTTGGGGGAAAGAGCGGGCGAGTGCCCCTCACCCAGGAGTCTTGGTTCGCCACCCTCGAGCGTGAGCGCCCAAATGCCTTGCTCGACTCCTCGTGGAGAACTTTGCGGGTTGGGGTACGCCCGGTCGAGAAATTCGAGGTCGCCGCCACGCGTGTAGACGATCGTGGCTGCGTCCGGTGTCCAATTCAATTGGCCGAGATCCTGGCCATCGTCCTCGTTGTAGGAAGTGATTTGTCGCGCCTTATAATTGCCATCCGCTCCCGGCTCCGCCACCCAGATGTTGCGGCGGCCACGCGTATTGAACACCCAGGCGACGCGACCTTTTGCCGGCGCCGCGGTCAGTTCGGTCGCAAAGGGCGCGCTCATCACCTGCTCCAGCGTGAACGACTTCTGCGCGTTCGCCGCAGGTAGCAAAATCACCAGTCCAACAGCACAGAACAATGCGTAGCGCTTCATTGATCTCTCCCCATCTTCGGAGTTGCCAGACCTGGTCTTGAGTCCGATCCTCAATCCGCAGGCTGCCGAACTCCCGTCTTTTCCGTGGAAAACTTTGGTCCATCGAGTGACCCTGAAATCTTCAGCGCATGTCCGGTCACCAAATCACCGGCTTTGCGATTCTTGCTCGTTCTCACGCCCGCCGTCTCGATCTCGAGGTTAGCGTCTCTCGAGAAGCTCAGCGTTCCACTGACCAACGTCGATTGTTTGCCGCCGTCCAGCCGCAACTCGTCCAACAGGATGCCGCTGTCTTTAATGCGGAAAGAGCCTTCTCCGGTTGCCCACCGCGAGACTCCCGTTCGGGCAGCTCCATCGGCGACGCTCGCGTTGACGTCCCATCCGCGCAACTCGACTTTGTTCAATTGAAACTCACCCTGCCCCGCCAGCTTCCCCAGGAGCTCCTCGCGGCCCACACCCTCGGTCTTCAAGTGCAGGGTGCCCGAGGCAGTTCCGCCAACGCGTTCCGCGATTCGCCCGGCTCCGGGAAGTTGCGCCAGATTTGCGCGTTCCAACTCTGCCGTAATTTCATATGTTGGCCGCGGCAAAAATTTTGCATTGATCTTCGCTCGCACGTTGCCGCCCGCCCATTCTGCCTCGGCCTCGCTGACATCTAGTTGCAAATCGTGTAGTGAGCCTTTGGCCAGCACTTTTCCGAACTTCAGTTTTTCGATGGTCAGTTCTTGAATGCCCAGTTCGCCTTGCGCATTTATGCGCCGCACCAGCTCACTGGCCGAAGTGCCCCGCGTGGCTCCGCCCAAAAGTGACGGCAATAATCGCTGCAGCCAGCCCGGCCGTGCTCTGGGCCCGACCCAACGGTCCAGGTCCGCCGCGTTCATCTGATCCACGCTTAGACGGAAATTCCACCTGGCGGCGTTCTCTCCCTCGGCCGACAACAACTCTCCGATTTCGCCTGTCCACATCCCGCCAAACCCTTCCACCTTTGTCAGGTGAGCAGAGCGCCGCCCATCGATCCAATCCAGAGCACTCTCGGTAATCTTCAGCGGCTGGTTTAATCCCGCAACGGTCAACTCTGCTTTGGTAAAACCAATCTCTCCATTCCATCGCCCAGTGAACGGTTCCTGCCATTCCCATTTCGTCGCGACCGTGGTCTGGCCGGTCAGCTCCCAGCCATGGTTCAGCGGCTGCCCAAACGCAGCAGAAAGTTTCAGAAAATCTTCCACTTTATCGAAGCTGCCTTCGACACTGATACTGCCCGCTGCCGTATTCAAATTCTGCGTGAGGGTCAAGTCCGCGGCATTCTCCATCGCTGATGGCAGGTGGCGCTTCTTGGGTGCCAGCACGTCGCGAATCTCTCCCCCAAGCGCAATACGCACAGGCCCAAGCACCAGCGCGCTTCGTTCGCGGCCACCGCTCACGGGGCCGATGCGCACCGGCTCGGTGAATCCGGGCACTCTCACGATGCCTCCGCTGCTCGAGAGCGCCGCTGATTGCAGCGCGAGCGGCCACCCGCGCAGAATCATGCCGCCAGTGAAATACTGTTCCGCCGTGATTTCTTCCGCGACGTCCGGATGAAACGCGCGATACCATGCCAGCAAATCCGACGCCTGCACCCCCATGGAATCCAGCCGCAATTCCATCGACGGCGCGTTCCCTCCGTCAAAACGGACCATACCGCGAAGATTCGATCGCCGCCCCTCTACCGCCACTTGCTCTGCCGACAAAGCTCCCGCACCGGCATTCCAGCGGCCCTTCAGGTTCACGTTCAGGCCGGGATTGTCGACCCGCTCTGTCAAATCCCAGCGATGAATCCGTCCCGCGCGTGCCTGCGCCGAAAAGGTCCAATCGCCTGGTCCGCCTTCCGTAGCGCTGCCGCTTTTTGCGGCCGCGTCTAGAGCGAACACGCCCCGCGCGCCGTAGTCCTGCCCGCGGAATAGCCGGAACACATCCGCTAGCGAAGCTTCGCTCCAATGCAAAGTGATTTCCGCGGGCTGCAGGCGCGTCGAAGTGCCTGCCAGGTCTCCGCGCACTAGGATGGCCCCCGCCGATTGGAGCGAAACTCCACTCCTCCAGGGCTGCGCCTCAACCTGCAATTGCCAGCGACCCGGGGAGACCTGTTCCACGCTCCCCGAAACATTGATAAAGGCCACTGGTTGCTTATCCAAGCCGGACTTGAAATTGATTCGTCCTTCGTCAAATTCGATTTTTTCCAGATGATTCACGGGTGCAACCGGCGAGGGCGGTCCATAAACGCGCCCGCCATGCCCGGGATTCAACTTGGCGGGTGGCAACCATCTTTCCAGGTTCCAGCGGCCTTCGGAATTGCGCACCAGAACCAGGCTGGGTTTGCTGAGCGACATCGTCCCAAATTCAAAATGGCCTCGGAGCAGCCCCATCCATCGCAAGCCGGCGCTCATCTGCTCCGCCCGAAGAAAATATTCGTAACCAAATGCTGGATCCTCCCCCACCGTCACAGCGTCCGCGTACAATTGCGGGCTCGGCAGGATCCGCGCATTAAAACTCCCGACCTCCACCGGCCTCCCAAAGGCCCTTTCCAGATGCGCCACGAGATACGTATGCACGCGATGAGTCCTGGCGACCAGCGAAACTGCAACTTGCAAGACAACGAGCGACAAAATACTCGCAAGCGCCGGTTTCCACCACTTTGTCAGCTTAGTCATCCCGCTCGGAAGTTTCGCAGACTCATGCGAAAAAAGGTAGGGGCGAATCTGGACTTGCTGCGCGCCGCAAAATCTGTCCGCCCCTGGTTTTTCTGATTGAGATTACGGTCCTAATGCACGGTATGGAGCATCCGGCCCCATCGCGTGCGCGAAGGCAGATGCGCCAGGGTTTGAAATACGCCGGATAGACGGGACCAAAAAGTGCTTTCCGCATTGTAATCACCGCTCTTCGCCTCGATGGACCAATAAATCAGGAAAGGCCGTCCCATGATGGCGTCGCGATCCACGAATCCCCAGTAGCGGCTGTCAAGGCTGCGATCGCGATTGTCACCCATAGCGAAGTATTTTCCCTGCGGCACGACGATCTCTTCTCCGTGCATATGATTCCGCAAGTCATGCGCCCATTCCGCTTGCATCGCGGAGGTGATTAATTGGCTGCCCGGAGGAGGGAAGTTGTAATTCAATGGGTCATATGGAGCTCCGGAATCGTGAACTACATACGGCTCCCGGAGCACCTTCCCGTTGATGTAAACCTCCTGGTCCACCATCTTCAATCGGTCGCCAGGCAATCCGATTACACGTTTCACGAAATGCTGGTGATCGGCGTAGGGATACTTGAAGACAATGATATCGCCGCGCTCGAGTTGCCGGTAGGGCAGCACTTTTTCGTACCAAGCGCCGGTACCTCCAAAAATGAACTTGTTCACCAGCAGGTGGTCGCCAATCAGCAGCGTACCTTCCATGGACGCAGAAGGGATCTTGAACGCCTGTACGACGAAGCTCGTTCCGAAAAGCGCCAGGATCACGGTCACGAGCAGCGATTCCAGATATTCGGAGATCGTCGTTTGATCGCGGTGGTGCGCGGCCGGCTGCTCTTTTTTTTCCTGGGTCTGTTCTTCGACTGGTGTCAGCGTCTCTTCCGCCATTCCGCCTCAGCCTTTCGATTCCGCCTGCTCAAGTTGATCGAGAGCACTTCGCGCGGCCAGCTGCTCCGCTTCCTTTTTTGTGTTGCCCTGGCCCCTCGCCATGCACTCCCCGTTGACCCACACTTCGATCTGGAAAACCTTCTGGTGATCCGGCCCGCTCTCTCCGGCCAACCGGTATTCCGCGGGCGGCTGGCCCCGTCCCTGCAAGAACTCCTGCAATGCTGATTTGCGATCGGAGTCCGCGATGCGTTCGCCGCGCTCTTCGAGCGCTTGCTCAAACAGGACCCTTCGCAAGACTCCGCGTACTGCACCGAGTCCGGCGTCCAGGTAAACGGCGGCAACCACGGCTTCGAACGCATCGGCAAGCAGCGTCTGCTTGTCGCGCCCGCCGGTTTTTTCCTCGCCGCGACCAAGCCGAAGATGTTCGCCGAGCCGCAGCCTCCGCGCCGCGGCCTCCAGTGAACCTGCGTTTACGATCCGCGAACGGCTTTTGGAAAGCTGCCCTTCACTCCACTCAGGAAAATTCGCAAGAAGATACTCGCTCGCCAGAAGTTCCAGAACGGCATCCCCGAGGAACTCCAGCCGCTCATTGTCCGCAGGAATCAGGAGATTTCCCGTCTCTTCCCCGCTTGCTCCACGCAATTCGGGCACTGCAGAACTGTGTGTCAGTGCCCTTTCGAGGAGTTCGCGTGTCGAAAACCTGTACCCTAGACGCTCCTCAAGCGCCTCGTCGGCAATCCGGGTCGCATCCTGCATAAATCCGCCGCGCCGGCAGACTGGCTTACTTCGGCGCGCTCAGCTCGGTGGCGCTTTTCTTCTTGGTATCGTCGGCTTGGCTTTTGCACTGCGCCTGCAACGGGCCGGCCATTTCCGCGCACTTGTTGAATGCCGCAATCGCATCGTCGAAATGCGAAGTGCTCTTGTTGGCCATTCCCAGCAAGTAGTAATTCACGGGGTCCGGATTCGGATCGATCTTCACGGCTGCCTCGAGTTCCGAAATGGCCTCGGCATTTTTTCCACGCCGCACGTAGACCAATCCTAGCCCGCTGTGCGACATCGCCAGAGTCTGATTCTTGGCGGACTCAAACGCTGCGTCGGTCAGGTTCGCCGGCTTGGGAAGCGTTGGGGTGATTTCGATGGCTTGTTTCGAGTACTGTTCCGCTTTTGTCAGCATTTGCGCGGCATCCTGCGGGGAAGTATTCGCCCGTATGCTGCGAGGCAATGTTTGAGCAAGAAGAGCGAGAGTGGAAACATCGTTGGGCATGAGCGCGATTTCTTTTTCTCCGTACTCCTCCATCTTTTGCACTTGCCCGATCTGCACGTAGGCATAAGTCAATGCCCCGTACACGACAGATTTGTAGCGGCTCTCGGGGTATTTTTGGAGAAACGCCTCGCCGGTCTCAATCTTCTTGTTCGCATCGCTTTGCGGCACGGCTTGGAACGCCTTGAACGCCGCATCTTCCTCGGCGTTGACGGGCGGAGCGGCGTCCAGAGTCAAAGGCGCGACGTCCGGAGTCTTCGACTTATCACTCGGCTGCGCCGGCGGCTGGGACTGACTCCCCTGCCCGCTCTGCGAGCCCTGTGCGGATTGCGCCGCAGCCGTTCCGCTCAGGCAGAGTAACAAACCTGTCATCGCTGCCGCTTCTGACCAAAAATTCCACGTCCTTCTCATCCCAGTTCTCCTCTTCAGTTCTTGTTTTCCTTCTTCGTTCAAACGCTGCAAGTGGCTGAGCTTACGGTCGCGCTACTGGTTTCTCTCCAGCAGCTGCCGCGAGTGCTTTCTCCGCCGCCTGCCTGGCTTTCTCGGGCCCGCCTTCCACCGCTAGCGCCGACTGATATTCCGCTTTCGCTACCTCCGGGTTTCCCTCATCATCATAAATCCGCGCGAGGTAGACATGCGACCACGCCAGCACCATCGGGTCTTGCGCCGCTGTGTGCTCCCCTGCCGTCAGACGGCCAAAAATCTGCTTGGCTCTGGCCGAATCGTGATCCAGCAGCGCCACCAGTCCTATTCCGTACCACGCCCGCGCCTGATCCGGATACTTGGTCAAGACTTTTTGAAAGGAGGTTTCCGCGGCGCGCGGATTTTTTTCGGCGATGCGCCGCTCTCCTTCGGTCAACGCCGCAATCACTTCAGCATCATTGGGAACCGTCGTTGGCGCCAACTTCCGCCGGCGCGCCACCTCTTCACT
>Ga0209698_10007419_pt1 | contig 11513 bp, 10 predicted proteins | sample LitLauG_LLR_2012_FD_187203 | JGI IMG/M metagenome (GOLD analysis project Ga0209698, IMG submission 187203) | Freshwater sediment microbial communities from Pennsylvania, USA - Little Laurel Run_MetaG_LLR_2012 (SPAdes) (version 2) | ecosystem: Environmental > Aquatic > Freshwater > Creek >... | reverse complement strand
GTTCGCCCGATTCAGGACATCAAGATGGAAGTCGAGAAAATCTGCGGCGGCAGACCGGCGCGGCCGAAGCTGGGCGACCGTCCCTGTGCGGTGGTGAAGTGGGTGGACGGCACCGTGCTAGATACGGTGTGGCAGGTTGGCTGAGTTTTGTTTGCAGTGTGTAGCGCGGACACCCTTGTCCGCGCAGGCAGTTCATCTGCTGCGAGCACGCGGACAAGAGTGTCCGCGCTACCCGAACTGACGGAGGCGCGAGTGCGCGGGTTGGAAGCGAAGCGGGTTCTGATCACCGGCGGGGCCAGCGGCATTGGGGCGGCCACGGCGGCGCGATTTCTGGACGAGGGGTCGGTGGTGTGCGTTCTCGATCGCGATGCGGGTGGGCGAAACAGAATCTTGCAGGAATTGCCTGACCTGGCGGGAGCGCTTGATGCCGATGTGTCCAATCTCCAACAGGTGCAGGCAGCTTTTGCGGAAGCGATTCGCCTGATGGGCGGCGTGGATGTGCTGGTGAACAACGCCGGCATCAGCATCCGTCATAACTTTCTCGACATCACGCCCCAGGAATGGGACAACGTGATCGCAGTAAACCTGACAGGCGTGTTCTACGTCGCGCAAACCGCCGCGAAGCACATGATGGAACGCACTGGCGGAGTGATCCTCCAGACGGCCTCGACCAATGGCGTAATGGGCTATCCCTTTTACGCCGACTACAACGCCACCAAAGCGGGCGTGATCGAACTGACAAAATCGATGGCCCTGGAACTGGCGCCAAAAGTGAGAGTGTGCGCGGTGGCGCCCGGTTATGTGCTAACGCCGATGCAGCGCGCCGAGTACACGGATGCCATGCTCGAAGAAGTAAACCAGAAGATTCCTCTGCGGCGGCATGCCCAGCCGGAAGAGATTGCGGCGCTTTTCGCCTTCCTCGCATCCGACGATGCCCAAAACATCACCGGCCACGTCTACACCTGCGATGGGGGAGAGACCGCTGGAGGGCTGGCCAGTCGGTAAAGCTATGCAGTTTGCAGGGAAAGTTGCGCTGATTACGGGTGGAGCATCAGGAATTGGACGCTCGACCGCTTTGTTGTTCGCTCGTGAGGGCGCGGCTATCGCCATTGCCGACCTGAATCCGGAGGCAGGCCGGCGGGTGGCAGAAGAGATTGGGCGAGCCGGTGGGCGTGCTTTCGTCGAATCTGTCGATGTGACCCGTGCCATCGATTGCCGTCGCGCCGTCGATCGCACTCTGCGTGAGTTCGGCCGGATCGACATCCTGTTGAACAATGCCGGCATCATCCGTCGGGCAAGCGTGATGGACCTCAGCGAGGAGGATTGGGATCGCGTCATGGCGGTGAACGTCAAATCGATTTACCTGTTGTCGCGAGAAGTGATTCCGCACATGGAGAAACAGGGAGCGGGCTCGATCATCAACACCGCTTCCGGCTGGGGACTGGCGGGTGGCGCGAAGGCTGCGGTTTATTGCGCATCGAAGGGCGCGGTCGTGTTGCTGACTAAAGCGATGGCCATCGATCATGGGCCGCGCATTCGCGTCAACTGTATTTGCCCGGGCGACACCGATACCGGGATGTTGCACGCCGAGGCCCAGCAACTCGGCGAAGATTATCAGCCTTTTCTTGCGGAATCGGCGAGGCGCCCGCTTGGCCGGATCGGTAAGCCAGAGGAAATTGCGCAGGCGGTGTTGTATCTGGCGAGCGAAGCGTCGTCGTTTGTGACGGGAACGGCTTTGGTTGTCGACGGTGGCGGATTGGCGGGAACAATCTGAGCGCTCCTCCGCTTACTGCCTTGGTGGAATGTCAAAGCGAATACCACAGGGGACACGGAGGTTCGCGGAGGGAACACAAACGACACAGACGTCCACAGAATGAACAAAAATCTCTGTGCGACTCTGTGGCCTCTGGGGGACAACAGCTTTTAAGACTGTAGATTTACCAGACAAGATGCGGGAAGCACACGATGCCGATTTGTCGTGAATCGCGCTAAGGGATTTGGAATGTCAGTATCCACCAAAACGCGAACGCAGTCGCAGGCGTGGTATGAGCGCGCGCAGCGATCGCTGGTTGAAGGCGTCAACTCACCGTCGCGCGGCGCTGCCGTGTATTCGGGTGGCCCGGTGGTACTCGAACGCGGACAAGGCTCGCACGTCTGGGATCTGGATGGCAATCAATATGTGGACTTCATGATGTCGTTCGGGGCGCTGATTCAAGGGCATGCGCATCCGAAAATCGTAGAAGTTGTATCGCAGACGGTGGCGGAGGGCTCGCATTTTGCCGCGGCAACTTCGGCCGAGGCCGAGGCTGCCGAGCGTTTTCAGCGCATGGTCCCGAGCGCGGAAGCGGTGCGCTTTGCCAACAGTGGAAGCGAGGCCACGATGCTGGCGTTGCGCCTGGCGCGGGCACACACCGGCCGCACGAAGTTTCTCAAGTTCGAGGGCCACTATCACGGTTGGTACGACCCCTACTGCTTGAGCGGGCACAGCCACCCAGCGGATCAACTGGGGCCAAGAGAGAATCCCGCGCGATTTCCGGATTCTGCCGGCATCCCGGAAGCGGTGTTCGACGACGTCGTGCTTGCGCCATGGAATGACGTCGAAGCGCTTGAGGCAATTCTGCAGCACCACGGCCGCGAGTTGGCGGCCATCATCACCGAGCCGATCATGGCCAACATGGGCTGCATTCTGCCGCGCGAGGGGTATCTGCAGAGGGTCTGTGATCGGGCGCACCAATATGGCGCCCTCTTCATTCTCGATGAGGTGGTGACCGGTTTTCGCTACGCGCCAGGAGGATGCCAACAGCGCTTTGGTCTGAAGCCTGACTTGAGCACCTTCGGAAAAGCGCTCGGCGCTGGTTTCCCCGTTGGCGCGGTCGCGGGGCCGCGCGCGATTCTCAACCGCATGCGCTGGGGCAGCGAGGGAATGGTGCTGCATTATGGAACCTTTAACGGCCACCGGCTGACGATGCGGGTGATTGCGGCCAACCTCGATCTGCTGGCCGCCAATGACGGCGCCCTCTACAAACAGATCTATGCGGTCGGAGATGCGGCGATTGCTCAATTGCGCGACGTTTTTCGTCGCCACAAGATTGCGGCGATCGTGCAGGGATTCGGACCGATGTTCCAGATTTATTTCACGAGCCACGACGCGATCCACGATTATCGCGATTATTGTCGATACGCCGACACAACGAAGTATTCGCGGTTTGTCCACGGGCTGCTTGATCGTGGAATTTACATGACCCCCTCGAACGGCCTGCACTGGATCGTTTCGACTGCGCACCGCATGGAAGATGTAGAAGCACTTCTTTCTGCCGCCGATGAAGTGTGCGCGGAGATGGCATGAACGTCCTGTTCCTGGGCGGCGGCCGGATTACGTCAGCTATGCTGGCGGGACTACGGCGGACGAAAACGAGGCATCGCCTGCAGGTGCATGACCGCAATCCGGGCAAGCTGCGCGACTTGAAACGACGCTATGCAGTGGCGGTGGAACCGGATCTCAACCGCGCCGTACTGGGAGCTGACCTGTTGTTGGTTGCGGTGAGGCCGGAGTCGGTCGCGGAACTTCTCCGCGCCCTGGCACCAGCGAACCGGCCAGTGCTTGCGGTGAGCTTGGCTGCGGGCGTGCCGTTGCGGTTGTTGAAGAAGATGCTTGGCGCTCCCCTGCGCTGGGCGCGCGCCATGCCCAGCCCGGTTTGCCGCAGCGGACGTGGACTGACTGCGATAACCTTTGCTCGAAGTTTGCCGAATGCAGATCGCAAGCGTGTCCGCAACTTTTTCGCCAGTTTCGGGCAAGTGGTGGAAATCCCCGAAAGCAAGTTTGACGCGTTTACGGTCACCTACTCATGCAGCCACGGATATCACGCACTTTCGGCGCTGGCGGAGGCTGGCCAGCAGGCGGGACTCGACCGCAACACCGCCCTGCTCGCCAGCGCCCATGCACTGTCCGACGGAATTGTCACGTGGCGTGAAGGTAAGCATTCCCTCGATGCGCTGCTTGAGGAGGCCACGACGCCCGGCGGCATTGCGGCCAGCGCCGCAGGCGGAATGGATGCTGCCGGATACCGGCGCGCGGTGCGAAAAGGCGTAGCCGCCGGCATGAAGAGAACCCGCGCCAACGCCCGCCAATGATTTTCAAGGGAACTGGTAACCATCCCCTTTCGTATCCGTCTAACAAGATAAGTTCAGTGTGGGATTGCTGTTTTTACTTGTCCAAGTCACTTTTCGGAGTTGCCATGCGATATCTCATTTGCCTGCTCGTCCTGACCATAATAATTCCCTCGAGCATTCTAGCCGCCAATTCTCCAGCCGATCTCGAAGCGCGCCGCAAAGCCCTGAATGACTTGCTGCACGAGCAGTGGGAGTACACCCTGCGCACCAGTCCGATCTACGCTTCCATCCTTGGCGACAAGCGCTACAACGACCAATTGGACGATTTTTCGCAGCAGGCAATCGACGACAACCTCGAGCAGAACCGGCGCTTTCTGGCTCGCTTTGAGGCGATTGATATCACCAGTTTCCCCGATCAGGAGGCTTTGAACAAACAGTTGATGGTTCGCGACCTCCGGATGGGTCTGGAAGGTGCGCGCTTCAAGCCCTGGGAAATGCCCGTCAATCAGTTCAGCGGGATTCACATCGACGCTCCACAACTGGTCAGCATTCTGTCGTTCGAGAGCGTAAAGGATTATGAAGACTACATCACGCGGCTGAAGCTCTTGCCTCGGCTCTTTGACCAGAACATTGTGCAGATGCGCAAGGGGATGGCCGACGGTCTGATGCCGCCAAAAATTCTGCTGGAGCAGGTGGTGACCCAGTCCAACGGAATCGCGACCACCGAGGCGGAGAAGAGTCCGTACGCGCATCCATTTGAAAAGTTCCCAGACGCGGTTCCCGAAGCGGACCGCAAACGTTTGCGCGACGCGGGATTGGCTGCCATCCGTGATTCGATCATTCCGGCCTACGTGAAGTTCACGGCATTTGTACGCGACGAGTATGCGCCCAAAGGCCGTACCGAGCCCGGCGTTTGGTCGCTTCCCAACGGCGCCGAACGCTATGCGTTTCGCGTGAAGGAGAGCACGACTACAAACCTCACTCCCGAGGAGATCCACGAAATCGGATTGGCCCAGGTGAAAGAAATCGAGGGTCGCATGCTGGGCGTTGCTCACCAGCTCGGATTTTCTGACCTGAAAAGCTTCTACGCGGCGCTCAAAACCGATCCCAAGCTGCACCCGCAATCGCGACAGGAGATCCTCGATCTTTACCAGAAGCACATCGACGGCATGTATACGAAACTTCCGGATATGTTCGGGCGGCTGCCGAAGGGCAGGTTGGAAGTGATGCCCATCGAGGAGTTCCGTGAGAAAGAAGCATCGACGCATTACATCCAAGGTACGCCGGACGGATCGCGCAAAGCGCACGTGATGGTGAACACGGGAGACTTCGCGAAGCGGACTTGGCTTGACGCGGAAACGACCGCGTACCACGAGGGTGTTCCCGGCCACCACATGCAGATTGCCATCGCGCAGGAATTGCCGGAACTTCCGCCCTACCGCCAGCAGGAGAATTACACGGCATACACCGAGGGCTGGGCCCTGTACGCGGAGCGGCTCGGCAAGGAGTCAGGGTTCTTCCAGAATCCGTACAGCTATTACGGCCACTTGCAGGACGACATGCTGCGGGCCATACGGCTGGTGGTCGATACCGGCTTCCATTACAAACACTGGTCGCGGCAACAGGTCGTGGATTTCTTCCACGACCATTCTGCCATCGATGAGCCCGAGGTGCAGAGCGAGACCGACCGCTACATGGCGTGGCCGGCACAGGCGCTCGGCTACAAAATCGGCCAGTTGGAAATCCTGAAATTGCGCCAGTACTCGCAAGACCAGTTGGGCGGGAAGTTCGATCTGCGCGCCTTCCATGATCAGGTGCTGGGAGGCGGCGCGGTGCCGCTCGACGTGCTCACAGCGCGCATTCACACGTGGGTGGGCCAGGAGAAGGCGCAAGTGACATCGGCGGGGGCTGCCTCAAGCGGCGCTCACTGACGAACGTCCCTTCAGGATATGATCTCTGCTATGAACGCTGAGCAAGAACGGCAACGTCTGGCAGCGGTCTATTCCACGAAAAGCGACGAAGAGCTTGGGCAGATCGCAGCAAGCGGCGATGAATTGAGCATCCCCGGTGAGGAAGCGCTGCGTGCGGAAATTGCGCGGCGTGGTCTGCAGATTACGATTGCCGCGCCTCCCGGCTTCGATGTCCCTGAACTAAACGAAACCGTAACACTGCGCCAGTTTCGCGACCTTCCCGAAGCGTTGCTGGCAAAGGGCAGCCTCGAGTCCGCGGGCATTCAGGCTTATCTCGTCGATGACAACATGATCCGCATGGATTGGTTCATTTCCAACCTGCTGGGCGGCATCAAGCTGAAGGTTCGTGTTGAGGATGCGGAAGCAGCGCATGAAATCCTGAATTTGCCGATTCCCCCGATGGTGGATGTGGAGGGAGTCGGCGAATACGAGCAGCCGAAGTGTCCACGCTGCCAGTCGCTCGATGTCGGCTACCAGGAACTCGACAAGGTGCTCGCGTACGGCTCGGCCTTTTGCGGCGTCCCGATTCCCGTAACCAGGAAAAATTGGACGTGTCACGATTGCGGCAATGAGTGGGAAGAAGAAAGCAACGTTTCCCCAGAAGGCGAAGGCGCGAGTTCCTAGGTTCGCTTGCACCCGACAGCTATAATCGGCAGCAATGCGGCAGTTTTTTCGCATACTGCTCTTGACTCTCGTGCTGATGACGGTGGCGCTGGTTTCCGCGCTTACGGCCATGCGCCTTGCCATCCACGGGCGCGAAGTCATCGTCCCCAAGGTTGTTGGTATGAGCCCATTGGAAGCAGAGCGCCTGGGCGCCGCTTCAGGACTGCAGGTCGTGGTCGAGCGAGAGTTCTTCAGCGCGGATATTCCCGAGGGAAAAATTATGACCCAGATGCCGGCGCCAGGTGCCAAGGTGCGGCGGGGATGGTCGATTCGCGTGGCGCGCAGTCTCGGTCCGCAGCGGGTGGCTATTCCCGACGTCACGGGGCAAAGCGAGCGCGCGGCGGAGTTGAATATACGCCGCCGCGGTCTTGCCCTGGGCTCTGTGGCGCAAGTGAGTCTGCCGGATGCCCAGCAGGACCAGGTTGTCTCACAGAATCCTCCAGCCAATGCGAGCGGGATTGCGGCTCCCAAGATCAATCTTCTGGTGAGCGCGGGACCAATGCCGCCAACCTTCGTGATGCCGAACTTGACGGGCCAGCCCCTGGGAAGCGCGACATTGGCTTTGCAGGATGCAGGCCTGCGAGTCGGCAAGGTCAGCGTGCTTCCGGTGCCCACAGCCGGAGACCAGCCGCAAACCGCGCCCGTCGCACCATCTGAGCCGAACCCGGCGAGCATGATCGTTACGCAAACTCCGACTCCCGGACAGAAGATCGCGGCCGGCAGCACTGTAAACTTCGAAGTCCGCTAGTGTTCCCGAGTGGGTTGGGGGATCATCCAATAATGGGCATGACGGTAGCAGGGTTTCCATGCCCCGGACCGTTTTCGCTACTAGCGCGAACCGGTTCTTGCAATGATCGCAGCGAAGAAGCCATCACAAGGATGGACGCCGGGAATCGTCCGGAGGTAGGGCCCGGTAATGAGGGATTCGACGTCCAATGCGCATAGTTCGCTGGAGCGCCGCAACCGCTGTAGTGCATCGCCGCAATCGACGGCCTCGAATCCCGATGCTCCTGTGAGCGCAGCTTCGACCACCGCTTCATTTTCCTCTGGTTCCAACGAGCAAGTGGAATAGATCAGGTGCCCACCAATGTTCAGGTAGCCAAGCGCAGATTTGAGGATCGCGATCTGCCGCGATTGCAGATCGGCCAGGTCTTCCCGTTTGAGGCGCCACTTGATTTCCGGGTTGCGGGCGAGCGTGCCGGTGCCGGAACAGGGGACATCGGCGAGGATCCGGTCGAATCTGGTTGAAAATGGCATCTGTCGCGCGTCGGCAGCGATCACGTGAACGTTCGACCCACGTGCCAGGCGGCGCAGTAGTCGTGCGCGATGAGGATGCAACTCCGTGGCAACGATGTTCGACGTCGGGTTGCGCGCGGCAATCAAAGCAGTCTTGCCGCCGGGCGCGGCACAGCAATCGAGGATGGTCTTTCCACGATCGACTAGCATAGCGACGAGCTGCGAAGCTTCGTCCTGAATGGAGACACGTCCCTCTCGAAAACTGCGAGTCTTGGTAACGTCACCCGACTCGACCCGGCGCGCAGCAGAGAGCAGGCGGCCCGCAGAAAGCTGAATGCCGTCTTCGGCGAGCTCCTCCAATGATTGTTCGTCAGAAACATGAATAGCGGTAGCAGGTACCTGCTGGTGGTAGGCGCAGATCTGGCGAGCCGCTTCCAGTCCAAAACGTGCCACCCATCGTTCCACCAGCCATTCGGGATGCGCGGCATTGCGAGCGAGGCTGGCGGGATCGGTCGCTGCGCGAATCTGCTTGAGTTCTTCAGTGGCAGAACCTGCCACAGCGTTATGGGAGGTCTCCCGAGCAATCTTGCGAAGCACAGCGTTAGCGAACGAAGCCGCCGAACGCTTGCGCGCGGCTTTGACGAGTTCAACGCTTTCATAGATGGCGGCCCGCGCCGGGATGCGCGAAAGAAATTGCAATTGATATATGCCCAGGCGCAAGGCGGCGACAACTTCGTCGTCCAATCGCTCAAGCTTTTGCGACGACGCGAGGGCCAGCCGCCGATCAAGCAGCGGCCGCCAGCGAAGAACACCCATCACCAACTCTGTTGCCAGGCCGTGATCAGCGGAGGAGAGTTTCGCGAGGCGGGCCGAATGCAGCAGCTCGCTGGCATAAGATTGCTCGCGTTCTACCTTGAGGAGGATCTCGAAAGCCGCGGCCCGAGCCGGAGAGACAGCCATTGCTGACTATTCTCCCAGACGGTCCCCGGTTTTGGGCCGGTAGCCGTTGATGAATTCCTGCGCGGTCATGCGGCGCTTGCCCTCAATTTGAATCTCCGTCAGGTCGAGCGCCGTGCCGTTTCCGCAGCCGGCCCGAAGATGCGAACCATCCACGGCGACGGTTCCGGGAGTCAATAGCGCCGCCGCTGCCGCCGGTTCCGCGCAGTGCACCTGCAGCGTTTTGTTCTTAAATCTTGTGAACGCTCCGGGCCACGGACGGAACCCGCGCATGCGATTGAACAATTCGGTGGCGGAGCGGGAAAAATCCATGCGGCCGTCTTCCTTTTTCAGGATCGGCGCGAGGGTGGCTTTCGAATGATCCTGCGGAATGGGATGGACTTGTCCGCTCCCAAGCCCGTGCAAGGTCTCCACCATCAGGTCGGCTCCCACCGCCGCCAGTCGCGGAGCCAATGTCTCAGCCGTGTCTTCCTGCGAAATCGACATTTCGCGCTGCAGCAGTGTGTCGCCCGTGTCGAGGCCCGCGTCGATGCGCATGGTCGTAACGCCCGTAACAGACTCGCCATTGGCGATGGCCCACTGAATAGGAGCTGCCCCGCGATACTTCGGCAAGAGCGACGCATGTAGATTCAAATTACCGAAGCGCGGAAGATCGATCATCCACTGCGGGATGATGCGGCCATAGCCGACAACGATAATCGCGTCCGGCCGGAGAGCGGTAAGTTGCGATCGGAATTCGTCGTTATTCTTGATTGTGGCGGGCTGCACGACCGCGATGCCGAGATGAACCGCCGTCTCTTTCACGGGAGACGCAACCAGTTCCATTCCGCGTCCGCGCGGCCGGTCCGGCTGCGTCACGATCAGTGGCACGGAATGATGCGCCTCGACCAGTTGCTCCAGGGTCGGAACCGCGAAGCGAGGTGTGCCGCAGAAAACCAGAATCATGAGTAAGTTCTCAGTTCCGAGTTCTCAGTTTCCAGTTCCCATCGTTATATCCGGACACGAAAAGACCTCAGGGCTGTCTTGATGAGACGAGGGCATACCCGCGATACAGCGTTTTACTTCTCCTCTGAATGGTTCTCAACTGAGAACTGAGAACTGGGAACTGCCTTTCTACCACTCCCCCGCCTTTACCAGCTTCTTTATTTTCCGCTTGATGAGGTCGCGCTTCAGCCCGCTGATGTGCGAGATGTAGAGCTTGCCGTTCAGGTGGTCTGTCTCATGCAGAAAAGCGCGCGCCAACAGGTCTTCTCCCGTGTGCTCGAAAAACTTGCCGGACAAATCTTGCGCGCGCACCGTCACGATCTTGGCGCGCGAAACGTCCTCGCGAAAGTCCGGAATGCTGAGACACCCTTCGCTGCCGCGCTGCCGGCCTTCTTTGTGAACGATCTCCGGGTTGATCAACACGAGCTTGGCCTCCGGATCTTCCTTGAAGGTCACATCGACCACGGCGATTCGCTTCGAAATTCCAATCTGCGGCGCGGCCAAGCCAACCCCACGCGCGGCGTACATGGACCCGAACATGTCCTCGACAAGCTTCTTCAGTTCGTCGTCGAACTCCGTCACCGCCGCCGCCGGTTTTTCCAGGACGGGGTCACCGAATTTCACAATTGGATAAATCATCGTATGTAGGTGTCAGTAGTTCTTAAGCTGTTCCAGATACCCCTGAAAATTTCGTTTCGTTTCTTTCAGCGAATCGCCGCCAAATTTATCGAGTGCGCAGCGTGCCAGCGTCAGCGCAACCATTGCTTCCCCGGCCACGCCAGCCGCCGGCACGACGCATACATCCGAGCGTTCGTAGGCAGCCTTAACAGGCTCGCGCGTGGCAAAATCCACGGACTGCAGGGGACGCCGCAATGTCGAAATCGGCTTCAGGTAGCCGCGAACGCGAATCTCCTGTCCATTCGACACGCCGCCCTCGATTCCACCGGCATTGTTGCGTGTACGCGTGAATCCTGCGAAGCCGGCGGCACGCTGGTAGCCGATTTCGTCATGCACTGCCGATCCGGGTGAGTGCGCCGCATGGATTCCGCTTCCAATTTCGACTGCCTTCACGGCCTGCAATGACATCACGGCGGCTGCCAGGAGCGCGTCCAACCGCTCATCCCATTGGACGTAGCTGCCGAGGCCGGGCGGAACATTGCGCGCCACCACTTCAAACACACCGCCCACCGAATCGCCCGTACGTAGAACCGTATCCACCTCTTCTTTCATACGCTGCTCGGCGTCGGGATCGGCACAGGAGAGCAAGACCTCGTTCTTCTGTGCCAAAGGTTCGATTTGTTCCCACGCGATTTCGCGGTCCGCGATCGAAACCGAGCCGACCGCAATTACGTGACTGAGAACATCCACGCCCAATTCGCGCAGGAACAATTTGGCGAGGGCGCCAATGGCAACCCGCGCTGCCGACTCGCGGGCCGAGGCGCGCTCCAATACATAGCGGGCTTCCGTGAAATCGTATTTCAAAGCTCCCGCCAGGTCGGCATGGCCCGGTCGCGGCGACGCCACGCGTTTGTGTTTCTCCGGATCGCCAGGCTCGACCGGCAGAGACTCCTTCCAATTCTGCCAGTCCCGATT
>Ga0209698_10007414_pt1 | contig 11518 bp, 10 predicted proteins | sample LitLauG_LLR_2012_FD_187203 | JGI IMG/M metagenome (GOLD analysis project Ga0209698, IMG submission 187203) | Freshwater sediment microbial communities from Pennsylvania, USA - Little Laurel Run_MetaG_LLR_2012 (SPAdes) (version 2) | ecosystem: Environmental > Aquatic > Freshwater > Creek >... | reverse complement strand
GTACGACGAGGGGAAGGCGACCAAGGCCGGACTCGGTCACCACCCCGACATCGCGGACACCTGCACCGGGGCCGGCGCAGCTGCACCGGTGGCCCTCGCTGGACGCCCGGATGCCTGACGCCATCAGAACGGCCCGACGGGCGCAGTGCGCCGTTCGGTCGACGTCGCCGGATCAGTCCGATGCGGCTACCACTTCGCCTGGAGCACCGCGAGGGAGTCGAGGTACTCGTGCTCCGCCCGGGTCAGGCCCAGGAACTGGACCCCGGCGCGGACGCCGTCGTCCCTGCCGGGCGCCGCATTGCGCAGCTGGCCCCGGAGGTGCACGGCGAGGATGATCTGCCGGCCGACGGCCCCCTCGATGTTGACCTCCGGAATCTGGAGTCCGGCGCCGGCCGACGAGATGTCGACGACCGTGCAGTCGTGCCACTCCTCGTCGGGCCCACCCTCGAACGCGTACTTCGCAGTCCAGTCGGCGAACTGTCTCGGTAGAAGTCTTCGTAGTTCGGACATGACGTTCCCCTTTCGGTGCTCAGGTCGGACCAGCGCTGGCCGTAGCCTCGGTGTTCGACCCCGGGGCCAGCCGGCAGCCAGATCCGGTCATGGCGCCACACCCTCGTCACCACGCCGCAACAGCGGTCGGATCCCTCTCACCGCAGTGACCCTGCCTGCATCCGGAGACCGAGGAGAACCAGGCGACGACGGCGACGACGAATACTCCGCCCCGCATCGTGGCCAGTCAGCCGTCATTGCGCCCTCCCCGATCGACGTGCGCTGCCCTCTCTCCAGCGCATCGGGATCCACCGGCACGGACTGGAGCGTTTAGGGCCGAACGACCCTGGGGATCGGACATGTTCCGATCACGCAACATCGGGTGCAGGGCTGCGTGCCCGCCATTGCGGGTCTCCCTGCGGCCGGGCCCGCCACCACGACCCACCGCGATGCCCTCGGACCACGACGTCGCCGTCGGAGCGGTTGAGTGCCGCCTGCCCGGAGCAGGGTGGCGGGACCCGGCTCGACGGACAGGCGGCACGTCCGACCGTATCAGGACGTAAACAGGTATTTACGACATGGCGGCCCACCAGGGGGTCCGCCCCGGCTCACAGGGTGTCGCGCGACCGCAGCGCCTCCTGCACGAACCGGTTGGCGAGTTGGCGGGTGACCCCGAACAGCTCCCCGATGTCCGAGGTGGAGACGCCCTCGTCGACCAGTGCCGCGGTGATCGACACCCGGACGTCCCGCCGCACGGCCTCGAACTCCTCGAGCCGCGCAGTCAACCCACGGCTCAGCTCCGACGAATTCGAACGGCGCATCTTGTCCGCCATCGTGATGCCGCTGCGCAACATGGTGATGTCGTCGTCGCTGGATGCGGTCTGGCGCTGCAGACCTGCGATCAGGCTGTCCGTCGCCGTCCGGTAGCGAAGCACGTCCTCGATCACCCGTTCCATGGGATCCGCCATGCAGACATACTAAATCGATGGAGATTGCCCGGCCAGCCTCCGGTCCAGCCTTCTCCGCCGGGACTCCGGACCGTCCCGGAGACTCAGGCGTCAGGGGACTGGCGGGCGGCCAGCCGGCCGAGCAGCCGGTCGACCAGTGCGTCCCCCATGGCGTCGCCCATCATCGTGGCCAACCGGGTCAAGGGGAACGAGCTGAGCATCTTCACCGTCTCGGCATCGGCCAGGAGCGGGGTCAGGTCGCCGCCCGGTCCGGTGCGGAGCGCCTCGATCAGCATGTCGTGGCCGACCGGGTGGTCCAACCACTCGCCGAAGGTGCTGGACCGGTCGAGCGGCAGCGCGGTCCGGGGGGCCTCCACCGCCACGGTGGTGGCCAGTCGGATGTCCCGGGACGACGCCCCGACGGCGACCTCGAAGGATCCGGGGTCGAGCACCCACCCGTGCGCCCGGGTCGACCACCGGGACAGGTCCCTGTCACACAGCACGAACGACACCTCCACCGAGGCGCCCGGATCCAGCGCGACCTTCTCGAAGCCCCGCAGCTCGCGGACCGGCCGGGGAGGAGCGGTGTCGAGCGCCGCCACGTAGAGCTGGACGACCTCCTTGCCGGCCCGGTCGCCGGTGTTGGTGACCCGGACCGACACGCGCATCCGCTCGGCACCCCGCCAGTCGACCGACGCATCGGACCCGTCGACCACGGACACCTGGAGCTCCGTGTACCCGAAGGTCGTGTAGGAGAGTCCGTGGCCGAAGGGGAAGCTGACCGGCCTGTCCACCAGGTCGTAGTGGCGGTAGCCGACGAAGATCCGCTCGCCGTAGACGACCTGGCTGTCGGCCCCGGGAAAATTGGCGAACGCCGGCGTGTCCGACAGGCGCAGGGGGATGGTCTCGGCCAGTCGGCCCGACGGGTTGACGTCGCCCACCAGCACGTCGACGATCGCCGCACCCCCGGCCTGTCCCCCGAGCCACCCCTCGAGGATCGCGTCGGCCCGGTCCTCCCACTCCGCGGTGGCCACCACGGACCCGTTGGCCAGGACCACGACCACCCGGTCGTTGACCGCACGCACCGCGTCCAGCACCCGGAGCTGCTGGGAGGGCAGGTCCATGTGCTCGCGGTCGAATCCCTCGGACTCGAAGCTGGCCGGAAGGCCCAGGAACGCCAGGACGACCTCCGCCCCGGTGGCCGCCTCGACCGCCCCGGCCAGGAGCGCGGCGTCGTCCGCCTCCGGGTCGTCCACGCCGAATCCGGCGGCGAAGTCGACCTGGACGCCGTCGCCGAGCCGTGCCAGCAGGGTGCGGAGAGCGTCGTCGACCCGGGTCGGGGTGACCTTCGAGCTCCCCGCCCCCTGGAAGCGGGGGCTGCGGGCGAACTCGCCGACCACGGCGACGTGGCCCAGCCCGGGCGCAAGCGGCAACAGGTCGCCGTCGTTCTTCAGCAGGACGACGCACTGGCCGGCGACCTCACGGGCCAGTGCGTGGTGCCCGGCGTCGTCCGGTGCACCGGCCGGCCCGTTGTCGGCCAGTGCCCGACCGACCAGGCGCAGCACACGCTCCGTGGCGAGATCCACCACCGCGGCACTCGACGCACCGGACTCCACCGCCTCGAGGATGCGCCTCGGGCCGGCGCCCTGGGAAGACGGCATCTCCAGGTCGAGGCCGGCGGCGACGGCGGCCACCGGGTCGTCGACCGCACCCCAGTCCGACACCACCAGTCCGTCGAAGCCCCACTCGTCGCGCAGGACCTCGGTGAGCAGCCAACGGTCCTGGGACGCGTACACCCCGTTGATCCGGTTGTAGCTGCACATCACCGTCCACGGCGCCGCCGTACGCACCACCCGTTCGAACCCGGCCAGGTAGATCTCGCGCAGGGTCCGCTCGTCGACGACGGCACTGACCCGCAGCCGGTCGGTCTCCTGGTTGTTGGCGGCGAAGTGCTTGAGCGACGCGCCGACCCCCTGGCTCTGGATGCCGGCGACGAGTGCGGCGCCCAGCACGCCGGAGACCAGCGGGTCCTCGGACAGGTACTCGAAGTTGCGGCCGCACAGCGGCGTCCGCTTGATGTTGATGCCCGGGCCGAGCACCACGGCGACGCCCTGGGCCCGGGCCTCCGCGCCGATGGCCGCCCCAACCCGACGGACCAGGTCCGCGTCGAAGGACGAGCCGAGCGCGGCGGCAGGTGGGAAGCAGGTCGCCGGAACGCTCTCCCCCGAACCGACGTGGTCACCCGGACCCGGTTGCTTGCGCAGCCCGTGCGGGCCGTCGCTCACCATGATCGACGGGATCCCGAGCCGGTCGATCGCCCGGGTGTGCCAGAAGCCCGATCCTGACAGCAGGGAGGTCTTCTCCTCCAGGGTCAGCTCGGCGAGCAGGGCGGCGGGATCGAGGGGTCGCATGGGCCCCAACCCTAGGAGTGGGCCCACCCGGCCAACCAGTGGACCGGGTTCCCGGGCCACCCCGAGTGCCCGGGTGGGCCTTCACCGGTCGCCTTCCGGTGGCACCACCCCCACGACCGTTCGGGGTCAGCTGGACGATCCGGTGCAGGCGTCGAACGCGTGGGCCGGATCGAACGACTGCCCGTACTCGGGGAAGTACCAGGACACCGAGGTGTACGCCGGCGTCGATCCGTCGCAGGTGCCGAGGTTGAAGGCCACGACCGTGACCGCCACGTCGGGTTGTGCGGACACGGGGGCACTCGGATCGGTCACGTAGACGGCGGTCCCCTGGCCGGTCGCCTGGGGAGCACCCCAACCGCCCCAGGTGATCGAGTGCACGTATCCGGCGGCCGGGTCGTTCCCTCCCTCGTTGATGGAGGCGGGGGCCACCGCTCCGAAACCCACGACGCCGACTCCCCCGCCGGGCAGCCCGGCGGCCCAGGACGCGGACCCGAGGACCGCACCGGGCTGACCGGTGGGTGCCGGGACCGAGGTCGTGGTCGTGGTCGTGGCGGAAGGTGCGGCGGTGGTCGTCGTCGCCCCGGACATACAGGTGAGCCGCCAGGAAGGAGCCCCCAGCGCGGTGAGGATCGCCGCCGCATCCGACGCGGGCACCCCGGACGCCGCCAGCGTGCAGACCGAGGACGAGTCACCCAGGGCGGTGACCACCTTCCAGTGGGCACCGTCCGCCGACCGGAAGAGTGTCTGGCCCTCGGTTCCCGAGACGCCTCCCAGGGCCCAGCCGTGCGAGCACTCGACCGTACCGACCATCGCCCTGCCCGTCGAGGTCCCGATGGACGCCGACGTGCACACGGCGGCCGTGGCGGCCGTCGTCGGCGGCGGCACCTGGGACGCCTGCGACGTGCCGCACCCGGCCAGGACGAGGGATGCGGCCACGGAGACGATGCCTGCGCCGGTGCTCCATCGCGACCGATTCGAACGCATCATCCGATCGACCGCCATTCCGCCACCCCCGGTTCCGAGGAGTCCGGGGACTCCTGCCACGTCGCCTCATCCGTCCGCGCGTCACGCTACCCCCGGGCGCAGATGGATCGCGACCCGTTCGGGCGCCCTCGCTAGCATCGATCCGTGACCGAACTGCAGCCGAACCCCCCGTCGTCGTCGGGCGCAGCGCCCGGCGGACCGTCACGCGCCTGCGAGCCGTGCGCAGGGTGCGGGTCCCCGGTGGCCACCCGTCACGCCGCCCCGGGCGGCCCGGTCTGGCTCTGCCCGCCGTGCGCCGCGACGGCCGATCTGGGCTGCCCGTAATCGTGGGCGACCGGGCCGACGACCCGCTGGCCGACATGGCCGTCGAGGTGACCGCCACCTTCGACGCGCCGATCGGACGGGTCTGGGATCTGCTTTCCGATGTCGAGCGCATGGCCGGACTCGGCCCCGAACACGTGGCGGCCACCTGGGCGACCACCGGACCCGCACCTGGGGCCCGGTTCACCGGCGTCAACCGCCGGGGCGACTTCACCTGGGAGGTCCCCTGCGTCATCACGCAGTGCCGGCCCCCCGAGTACCTCGAGTGGACCGTCGGCGATGCCCCCGACCACTCCTCCACCTGGTCCTACGCACTGTCCGCGAGCGGCACCGGACCGACGGTCGTCGTCCAGCGGTTCCGTCACGGGCCCGGGTTCAGCTTCGTCCGCCGGCGGGTCGACGGGGCGCCGGACGAGTCCGGAGCGATCATCGCCGGCCGGAGCGCCATGCTGCGCGACGGCATGGCGGAGACGCTGGCCGCCGCGGCCCGGCTGCTCGACGAGGACGCCGGCACCTCCTGAGCGACACCGACGGGGGTGCCGGCGGCGGGGTCAGGCCGCCTTGTGCGGGAGCACCTTCGACGTCCACATCAGGCCGATGCACATCTCGTCCGACGAGCCGTCGCCCCAGGTGATGAAGTGGGGCGGCACGCTGCGCAACGACGGCAGCTCCTGGGCCAGGGTCGGGTCGTAGGTGCAGGTCACCTTCACCGTGTCCCCCTTCGCCACCGCGATCGGCTTGGCCAGGTCGTAGGCCTTCTGGTCGTGGAAGTTGTAGTGGGGCACGTCGAGCAGCGTCTGCTGCTTCGGTGTACCCGGGTCGAGCACCATGGAGAAGCTGACCCCGAGCAGGTGCATGTGGGTCTGGGTCCGCACCACGTACCCGGCGCTCCCCACGGTCGACGTGCAGCTCGTGGAGTCACCAACCGGCGGGTTGACCGGATCGTTGCCGCACATCTCCTCGATCCCCGAGATGTAGTCCATGGCGCTCTGGCCGAACCGGGCGCCCTGGTTGGCCACCGCCGCCGCCCGGTCGCACAGCGGTCCGGTCACGCCGGCGGGGCAGGGGACGTCCGGAGGAGCGAGCGTCAGGTCGAGGTTGAGCGGCAGGGTGGCCTTCGTCATCGGCACCGTGTGGAGCACGAGCGAGTCCTTGACCGGCTTGTGCCCGACCAGCAGGTTGTAGTGGACCTGGATGATGACGAGGCTCCCCGCGGGCAGGGGGATCCCGGTGCCCTTCGGCAGCACGTCCGCACCGTGGCCCGGGGCCCACACGCTCAGGAACGGCGACTTGAGGAACTGGGCCAGCGTCGTCCCCGGCAGTGCCGCCTCGCCGAAGCAGGTCCAGCTCTTGTTGACCGTGTGGTCGCGCCGGGCCTGGGCGGCGATGTTGGGCGGCACCAGGAAGAGGGCGGCGTGGTGGTCCTCGGCACTGCCGGGCCGGAACTGGCTGGAGAGGATGTACGAGTTGGTCCGGACGTGCGGGTCGAGCACGGTGCAGTGGTAGTCGTCCGTCGTCCCCGGCTGCGCCTTGGGTTGGTAGGCGTGCGCCGACGCCAGCGTGATGGTCGTGACATGTTGCGGCGCCGTCGCCGGTGTCGAGGCCCCTGCGGTCACCCGGACGGCGACGAGCGTGGTGGCGGCCACGAACACGGCGGAAAGCGCGAGAGCCCCCCGTGGAATTCGCACCTGCCGATCCTACCGACCCGAGGAGTCCCGGGGGCAGCGGGCCCCGGGGGTGCCTGACAGCGGACATCCTGGTTGACTGGGGGGATGACTTCGACCGATGCGACCACCACCTCCCCCGCCGCCACCGTGGCCACCCTGCGCGCCACCTACAGGTCAGGGGTGACCCGACCGCTCGCCTGGCGGCGGCGCCAGCTCGAGCAGATGGCCCGCATGCTCGAGGAGAACGAGGCCGAGTTCCTCGCCGCCCTCAAGACCGACCTCGGGAAGCCGGGGGTCGAGGGGTTCATCACCGACATCGCCTTCGTGCTCACCGAGATCCAGGACATGATCAAGCACCTGGCCAGGTGGAACCGCCCCAAGCGGGTGTCCTCCCCCCTCGTGACCCTGCCGGCGCGGTCCCGGCTCGTCCCCGAGCCGTTGGGCGTGGTCCTGGTCATCGCCCCGTGGAACTACCCGGTGCAGCTGCTCCTGGTGCCCGTGGCCGGTGCCATCGCCGCCGGCAACACCGTGGTGATGAAGCCGTCCGAGGTGTCCGCGGCGACGTCGGCCCTCCTCGGCCGGCTCGTCCCCCGCTACCTCGACCCGTCGGCCGTGGCACTCGTCGAGGGCGGTGTGCCCGAGACGACGGAGCTCCTGGCCGAGCGGTTCGACCACATCTTCTACACCGGCAACGGTTCCGTCGGTCGGGTGGTGATGGCGGCGGCGGCCAGGCACCTCACGCCGGTGACCCTCGAGCTCGGGGGCAAGAGCCCGGTCATCATCGACGAGTCGGCCAACCTCCGGGTGGCCGCCCGCCGTGTCGCCTGGGGCAAGTGGCTGAATGCCGGACAGACGTGCATCGCCCCGGACTACGTCCTGGTCCACGAGCGGGTGCGCCAGGCGTTCCTCGACGAGCTGGCCGGCGCCGTGACCGCCTTCTACGGCGACGACCCCCGGGCCAGCGCCGACTACGGGCGCATCGTGTCCGACCGGCACTTCGACCGACTGTCCGGACTCCTGCAGGGCGGCACCGTCGCCATCGGCGGCCAGAGCCAGGCCGCGGAGCGGTACATCGCACCGACCGTGCTGGTCGACGTCGACCCCGCCTCCGCGATCATGCAGGAGGAGATCTTCGGGCCCCTCCTGCCCGTCCTGTCGGTGGCGTCCGCCCGCGAAGCCGTCGAGTTCGTCAGCGGACGGGACCACCCGCTCGCCCTCTACGTCTTCGCCGGAGACAAGGCGGTCGTCGACGACGTCATCGCCCGCACCACCTCGGGCGGCGTCACCGTCAACGGCACCCTCCTCCACTTCACCAACCCGAAGCTCCCCTTCGGCGGCATCGGCGAGAGCGGCATGGGCGGCTACCACGGCGAGTCGGGGGTCCGCCTGTTCCAGCACCTGAAGCCGGTGCTCTCCCGGGGCACGGCACTCGACCCGTCGTTCCCCTACCCGCCCTACAACAACCTGAAGGCGATGATCTTCCGCAAGGTCCTGTAGGCGCGGGGCCCGCCGGCGTCCTCAGACCCGGTCGTCGGGCCCGGGGACATGGTCGGCATCGAGTGCCGCCTTGTCCCACGGCCACACCCCGTCGATCTCCACGGCCAGCGACCAGCTCAAGGCGATCCGGATGATCACGATGGTGGCGAGCACGGCGACGCTGGCCGGGGTCTGGTCCACGATGACCGTGCGGATGATGTCGGCCACGATCAGGATCTCCAGCCCGAGCAGGATGACCCGGCCGAGGTGCCGCCGGCAGTAGCCGTAGGCCTCGGACCTGCTGTCCGCACGGAGGAACAGGAGGACGGAGCGGACCAGGACGAGCAGTCCACCCAGCACCAGGACAGCCACACCCACCGCCTCCACCACCTGGACCACGTCCTCGACGTGGTTGCTGAAACTCATGGGACCTCCCCTGTCAGGACATGGTCGGGCGCCACGTACCCGGCCGTGGGGTCAGGCGGTGGCCGTCGGGGCCCGTCGGGGCGACGGCGCCTTGGCCGGTGACTTGGACGGCGACTTGGCCGGTACCTTGGCCGGCCGCACCCGGCCGAGCATCACCAGGAGCTCGCCGACGGTGTGCTCGGACTCGATGGGGTGGCGCAGGGGTGACGACTCGTGGACCGTGTACCGGTTGCGCCTGCCCTCGCGGCGGCGGGTCACGTAGCCGCTCGCCACCAGGTCGGCGATGATCGACTGGGCCGCCCGCTCGGTGATGCCGACCCGAAGGGCGACGTCCCTCCCCCGGATGTCCGGCTCCTCCGCGATGCACACCAGCACGTGGGCGTGGTTGGTCAGGAAGGTCCACGTCGGCTTGTCGGTCACGTCGGGTCCTCCCTTCGGTCGGGGGTGCGGCGGCGGCCCACCGGTTGGCGAAACGCTACTCGGGCGGTGGCCGACCATCTTGGACACCAACGGCCACGTCCCGACCGACGAACGCCGCTCCTACCGGTTCACACGGGCCTCACCGGCACGTCACCGGGGCGTCACCGGGGCGTCACGACGGCCTGACGAAGCATTCGGCCCTCGTTCATGTATGCGTAACGGAACGGCAACCACCGTTGTTTACGGTCGGTTGCAGGCTCGCGGAGCCGGTGCGACGGGGCAGGACGCACGACCGGAACAACCCAGACGGAGGAACGGAACCCATGAAACTGCATCGCATCGCCCTGAGCGCCGTGGCGCTCACCGGGCTCGCAGGAATCGGCATCGTCGGCGCAGCCGACGCCGGATCGGCGGCCACCACGCCCAAGGTCAAGACGGTCAAGCCCTATGACCACATCATCGAGATCATGATGGAGAACACCAGCTACGGCACCATCATCGGCAACGCCGCGGCGCCGGCCATCAACCACCTGGCCTCGACCTATGGCTCCGCCACCAGCTACTACGGCGTGACCCACCCGAGCGAGCCCAACTACGTGACCGGCATCGGCGGCGACTTCTTCGGCATCCAGGACGACAACCAGTTCTACTGCACCCCCGCCCTGGCCGCGACCGACCCGACCTGTGCGGGTACCACCGTCAACCACACGGTCAGCGCGCAGAACATCGCCGATCAGCTGACCGCCGCCGGCAAGACGTGGAAGGGCTACTTCCAGAGCCTTCCCCCGACCCCGGCCGCCGGCACCCTGGTGACCAGCGGCCCGACCGCCAACGGTCCCTACACCTACAAGTGGCCCAGCAGCTCGGTGGCGCTCTACGCCTCCAAGCACAACCCGTTCCTCAACTTCACCGGCACCCAGAACGCCACGTCGAACATGGTCGAGGACACGCAGCTGGCGACGGACGCGGCCACCGGCAACCTGCCGACCTTCGGTCTCGTGGTCCCCGACCAGTGCCACGACATGCACGGCACCGGCACCTGCTCGGACACCACCCAGCTGATCCAGGCCGGTGACAACTACGTGAAGAACACGGTCACCACCCTCATGGCCTCGAAGTCGTGGAAGAAGGGGCACAACGCCATCGTCGTGACGTGGGACGAGGACGACTTCTCGGATGTCGGCGCCACCGGCACCGGCTGCTGCGGCTCGACCGTCGGCGGCGGCCACGTCGCCACCATCGTGATCGACAACAAGGGCAAGTCGCCGATCACCGACGCCACCCCCTACAACCACTACTCGCTGCTGGCCACGATGGAGGACGCCTTCGGACTCAGCCATCTGGCCCACGCCGGCGACACCGCGGTCCCGGCGATGACGCCGCTGTTCCGCCCGTAGGGAACCCACAGCATCCCGCACGGACGGCCGGCGCCACCTCCTCGGTGGGGGCGCCGGCCGTTCCGCGTGGCGACCCCGTTCCTCCTGTCGACGTCGAACGGCGTTCCTCCTCTCGGGGTCCGACGACCGGCGGTAGGGTGCGCGGATGCGACCGGACCACCCCGCACCGTTCGGCCCGACGTGGCGCGGCCGGTGGATCTGGCACCGGCGGCCGGCCATCCGGGCCGCCACCGCGACCCGGCCCGTCCTCGACCACCCCGTCGACACCATCGCCCTGTTCCGCCGCGAGCTCGTGCTCGACGCCGACCCCGGACGGGCGGTGTGCCGGCTGTGGGTCGACGGGCGCTACGTCCTCAATGTCAACGGCACCGAGGTGGCACGGGGGCCGGTACGGTCCGACCCCCGGCGGGCCCGCTACGACGTGGTGGAGCTGACCGGACACCTGCGGGCCGGCCCCAACGTCATCGCCGTCACCGCCCGCCACTTCGGCGAGGCCACCTCCTGGTGGACACCGGTCCCGCCCACCTACTCGCTGGGCGCCGGCAGCCTCGTGTTCGAAGCGGCCGTGGACGACCTCTGGGTGGTGAGCGACCGCTCCTGGGCCTGCACGCCGGGCGTCGCCTGGACACCCGTGCCGGTGCCCGGCGACGTGGCCAGCCTCCCCCTCGAGTCCTTCGACGCCGGGCGGCACCCCCACGGGTGGGAGCTCCCCGGCTTCGACGTGGGCGAGTGGGGCCACGCCGTCGAGATCACCCCCGTGGACACCGGGGCCTCGGCGGACCCCCGGCCACCGAGCGAGCCGTTCGGCATGCTCCTCCCCCCGGTCCGGGCCGCCTTCCCGGGGGGTGGCGTCCACCGGGCCGTGCACGAGGGGCTGCGTACCGCCGCCGGGGCCGAGCCGGTGGCGGACCCGGTCCGCCAGGTCCTGGCCGACGAGCAGGCCGGTCCCGGCGGCCACCCGTCCCAGGTCGAATGCAACG
>Ga0209698_10007411_pt1 | contig 11519 bp, 12 predicted proteins | sample LitLauG_LLR_2012_FD_187203 | JGI IMG/M metagenome (GOLD analysis project Ga0209698, IMG submission 187203) | Freshwater sediment microbial communities from Pennsylvania, USA - Little Laurel Run_MetaG_LLR_2012 (SPAdes) (version 2) | ecosystem: Environmental > Aquatic > Freshwater > Creek >... | reverse complement strand
ATGACAACCTAAGTCTGCGAGGGTGCGCTGGGCGCTACAAGTGCCTGACACCCAGTAAGCCCGCGGCACCAAATCAAAGGATCGTCATGCACGGCCAGATCCCCAACACAACCAAGCGCAAGCAGCGCGTCGACCATCTGCTCATCGCCGAGATGGTGGCGCGCAAAGCCCGCGTGTTGGACGTCGGCTGCGGCGACGGCGATCTGCTCGAACTCTTGGCCGAGACCCGCGATGTCGATGGCCGGGGGGTCGAGATCAGCCGCGACGGGGTCAACAGTTGCGTGGCGCGCGGACTATCGGTGATCCAGGGTGACGCCGATACGGACTTGGCGACCTACCCGGACGGCGCCTTCGACTACGCCATCCTCAGCCTCACCATCCAGGCGACGCGCAATCCGCGCGCGGTCACCGAGCAGCTCTTGCGCATCGGGCGGCACGCGATCATCTCGCTGCCGAATTTCGGCCATTGGGCGATCCGCCTGCGGTTTTTGTGGAACGGGCGGATGCCGCTGACCGGGAGCCTACCCTACACCTGGTACGACAGCCCCAACATCCACCTGTGCTCAATCAACGACTTCGTCGCGCTCTGTGGGCTGATCAACGCCCGCATCGAGCGGTCGGTGGCGTTGGATGCCAATGGCCAGCGGATCGGGCTCGGCGTGCCGAACCTGTTGCAGAATTTGATCGGCTCGCAGGCCGTGTTCCTGCTCACGCGTGATGCGGGCGGCAGGTAGGGCGACCCTGGTTCGCGGCCACTGCGCCGCCGCGCCGGCGGTCACCGTCGCGAGCCGGGCGCGGACCGGCATCGGGCGGCCCTTCGGGATGACCGCCATGACCTGTTTGCTGGCCTCCAATAGGATCACCCCGGAAAAATGCGGCCACATCCTGAGGCCGACCCGCTCGATGGCGGGCGCATAGCGCCAGACCAGCCGCAACTCCACGGGCGGGGCGGCGAGCGCGTAGCTGCACGCTTCGATTCCGAACATCGAACCGGTGATGAGTTGCTCGATCTGGCGACGGCTGAACGGTTGCCCCTGGCCGAATGGTGTCGTTTCGCTGCGCGCCCAGATACTACGGCGGTTGGGCACGATGATCAGTGCGCGCCCCTCCGGCTTGAGCACGCGCCAGATTTCGCGCAACGTGCGCTTGACCGCATCGCTCATTTCGATGGCGTGAACCGCCAGCAATCGGTCGACGCTGGAATCGGGCAGCGGCAGCATATCCTCCTCGACCAGCATGGCGCGTAGCGGCCCCGTGCTCGGCCAGGGCCGCGCGCCCTGTTCGGCCGGCATCAACGCGCCCAGCCGGTAAGCCTCCCCGCGGAAGAGGCCAAGATAGGGCGTGGCATAGCCGAGACCCATCACCGTCATGCCGCGGACATTCGGCCAGCGCTCGCGAATCTGCCGCGCCAGCAGCCTTCGGACATGACTGCCGATGCGCCCGTCGTAGAACGAATGGAGTTCCTCGATGTCCTGGTGCATGAAGGTGCTGCTCCGGATCTCCCAATCGTCATTTTAGCGCAGGCGCGGAAATGCTAGCGTGAAATTTCGTGGCACTTTCACCGAGGCGTCTCAGCATGGCCGAACTGAAATTACACCAATTTCCCTGCCGCACGGACAATTTCGGCGTACTCATTCACGATGCGGCGTCCGGCCTCACGGCCTCGATCGATGCGCCCGAGACCGCGGCCGTGCGCCGCGCGCTCGGTGATATGGGCTGGCGGCTGACACACATCTTCACAACCCATCACCACGCCGATCACACTGACGGCAACCTGGAGTTGAAATCCGAAACCGGGTGCAAAATTGTCGGTCCGCGCGCCGAGTCGGCGAAAATTCCCGGGGTCGACGCGGTCTATGCCGGCGGCGACTTACTGGAATTCGGCAATTTCAAGGCCAAGGTGCTGGACACGCCCGGCCATACTTTGGGCCATATTTCGCTCTGGTTCGAGGAAGCCAAGGTGGCGTTTGTTGGCGACACGCTGTTTTCGCTCGGCTGCGGGCGCATCATTGAGGGTAACCCCCAAATGATGTGGGCCTCGCTGTGCACGCTGGCAGCCCTGCCAGCGGAAACCTCATTCCATTGCGGCCATGAGTATACCGAGGCCAACGCCCGATTTGCGCTGACAATCGAGCCGGGCAACGCCGCGCTGCAGGCCCGCGCCGCCGAGGTGCGGGCGCTCCGGGCGGCGGGCAAGCCGACGCTGCCCGCGACGATCGGGGCCGAACTTGCCGCCAATCCGTTCCTGCGGCCCCACAGCACGGAAATCCGTAAACGCCTCGCGATGGAGGGAATGCCCGATTGGCAGGTCTTCGCCGAAATCCGCGAGCGCAAGAACAAGAGTTGAGGAGCGGCCCCAGATAGGTGTCTGCCGCTGCCGAGGACAGCCCCCCTGATTCGGCAGTTGCTGTTGCAAAACGGGCCTTTCGAAGTGGCCATGGCAACCTTATCCACCCCTATGTCGCGTTGGACGGCACTTCTAAGTCCCTGAATCCAATGAGTCTTGATAATCTCGGACCACCTGTTGCACTGCCCGCGCTTGCCGCTGGCGGAAATTGCTAACTAGTATGCGCATCAGAAAACTGTGTTTTGGGCGAGCGGGGGTTTGCTGGCGATGACGAGAAACAATGACGGTCCGTTTCTGAGCGCCATATTTGTCGATTATGACAACATCTACTTGTCGCTGAAGCGCAAGGACGAGGAGGCCGCTCGCAGGTTCGCCAAGGACGCGGTGAACTGGATGAAGGCGATCGAACAGGGCGAGCTCATCACCTCCACCAATAGCGACATCAAGCGCCGTGGCCGCCGCATGGTCATGAGCCGCTGCTACGGCAACCCGGTCCCCCGCCGCAATAGCCGTGACAACACGACCGACATGAACTCCTTTCCGTTCGTGCGGCATCATTTCCTGCGCGCCGGTTTCGAGATCATCGACTGCCCGCCGTTGACCGCCCAGCTCAAGAACTCGTCGGATATCCGCATGGTCATGGACATGCGCGATTATCTCACCCACGAGACCCGGTTCGATGAGTTCATCATCCTGTCCAGCGACGCCGACTTCACGCCCGTTTTGCAGCGGCTGCGCGCGCATGCTCGCTCGACGGTGATCTTCGCCAACGAACACACGGCGACGCCCTATACCGCGATTTGCGATGGCGAAATCCGCGAAGTTGATTTGGCGCGTTTCCTCATCGAGGGCTCGAGCGCGGAACCGGCGGCGCCCGAGGCCGCGGCTCGCGCCGATGCCGCGCCAGCCCCGGCGGCCGAGGATCCCAATTCGCCGCGCGCGGTCGCAACAGACATTCTCGCGGTGGTCATGGCCACGGTCGAGGTCGCCGATCAGCCGGTGCCACTCGAAACGCTCGCCGACCGCGCCCAGCGAGCGCTCGGCTCGGAGCGGACCGTCGGCAGCAATTGGGCGGGCGCCGGTTCTTTCCGCGCGTTCCTCGTGCAACATCTGCCCGAGCGGCTTCGGTTGACCGAGCAGCCGCCTTATTTGGTGTCGGTGGCCGAGCGATCAGAGGCCACCGGCGCGCCTGTTCCGCTCGCCCGCGCCGAGGCTGTGGCGTCTCGCCAGACCGCGCCCGAACCAGGTGCCGAACCGCTACCGCCGCGTCGTCAGGGGGTCAGCCCGCAATCGGCAACGGCCCTCCAGCAGTCAGTCGCCCGCATCCACGAAGCCTGCCAGGCGCCGCCGCTGGCTCCGCCTGAATACCGGATGTTGTTCGAGCTGCTGTCGGCCGAGTTGCGCGAATTCACCTTCAACGGCGACCAGACCGTCTTGAATGTCGCAGAGCGGGCGCGCCGCGCGGGTTTCCAGCCTCGCCGCGACGACATCCGCTTCGTGATAGACGTGGTGCGCGAGGCCGATCCCTATTTCGAGCAAGGAGTGTCGCCGCAGGTATTCGCCGGCCGCTTCCGCAACTTCGTCGTCGCCCGCTGCCGCAGCCAGGGCATGCAGCTCAGCTCCGACGAGGTCGATTTGATCGATGCCTGGTTCACCGGCGGCATCCCGGGCGCGGTGCCGCGCCAGCAAACGCACCAGCAAGATCAAGGTTTCACGCCGGCGGGCTACAATCCCGGCGCTGGCGGACGCGCGCCTCAAATGGAGCGCCGCCGGGCTCCGACCTACGAGGAGCAGCAAGACGATCCGCGTTTCCAGACCGACGCACCGGTGCCCCGCGTCGTTCGCGGTGGGCGGACGCGCTGAGCGCTTCGGGGCAGCACTATCCCGCTTCGTCCTGAGGAGCGCCCCCTGAGCTTGTCGAATAGGGGGCGCGTTTCGAAGGATGGCGGAGGACTGAATGCTGTAACCCAATCCCTCCTTCGAGGCTCGCCTTCATCCTCAACTTGTCGAAGGACGTTCGCATCTCAGAATGACGCTGGAGGGCCGGCGTAAGGCCGGCGAGGCCAACTCAAGCCAAATATTGCCCGCCGTTGATAGTCAGCGTCGAGCCGGTGATGAAGCTGGCGTCATCGCTCGCCAGATAGGCGACGCAGCGGCCGATCTCGGTCGCCGTTCCCAGCCGGCCAACGGGAATGCCGGCGACAATGCCCTTCATCACCTCCTCGGGAACGGCATGGACCATCTCGGTATCGATGTAACCTGGTGCCACCGCGTTGACCGTGATGCCCTTCTTGGCGCACTCCTGCGATAGCGCCTTGGTGAAGCCGATGACCCCGGCCTTGGCGGCCGAATAGTTCACCTGCCCCATCTGGCCCTTTTGCCCATTGATCGAGGCGATGTTGATGATCCGGCCCCAGCCGCGCGCCCGCATGCCCTCGATCACCGGGCGAACCATGTTGAACATCGAGGAGAGGTCGACCGCGATCACTTCGTTCCAATGCTCGGGTGTCATCTTGTGCAGCATGCCGTCGCGGGTGATGCCGGCGTTGTTGACGATGACGTCGATGGGGCCGACGTCCCGCTCCACCCGCGCCAATCCAGCCGCGCAGGCCGCGTAGTCGCCGACGTTCCACTTGTAGACCGGGATGCCGGTCTCGATCTGGAAGTCCTGGGCCGCCTTGTCGTTGCCCGCGTAGTTGGCGGCGACCCGCAAGCCCTTGGATTTCAACGCGACGGAAATCGCATGGCCGATGCCACGCGTACCTCCGGTAACGATCGCGACCTTTGCCATCGGCGTTCCTCCACCCTTGCCGCGGACCTTATTGACTAGGCCCTTCGGGCACGCACCGTTTCAATCCAAATCCAACGACTTAGAACATCCCCCTCACCCTAACCCTCTCCCCAAGGGGGAGAGGGGATCATTGTGCCACCAACCGCTAAGCGCGCTCCACGCACATGGCGATGCCCATGCCACCACCGATGCATAGCGTGGCGAGGCCCTTCTTGGCGTCGCGCCGCTTCATCTCATAGAGCAGGGTCGTCAGCACCCGCGCACCCGAGGCACCGATCGGATGGCCGATGGCGATGGCGCCGCCGTTGACGTTGACCTTGGCCGGATCCCAACCCATGCCCTTGTTGACGCAAGCAGCCTGGGCGGCGAAGGCCTCGTTGGCCTCGATCAGGTCGAGGTCCTCATGGCTCCAGCCGGCTTTTTCCAGCGCCTTCTTGGACGCCGGGATCGGCCCCGTGCCCATGATCGACGGATCGACGCCGATCGACGCCCACGAGACGATCCGGGCGAGCGGAGTGATGCCGCGCCGCTTGGCCTCGGCCTCGGTCATCAGCACCAGGGCCGCCGCGCCGTCATTGATGCCGGAGGCGTTGGCGGCGGTCACCGTACCCTCCTTGTCGAAAGCAGGACGCAGCTTGGCGATGCTCTCGATCGTCACCCCCGACTTTATGTATTCGTCCTCGGATACGACCGTATCGCCCTTTTTGCCCTTGATGGTGACGGGAGCGATCTCGTCTTTGAATTTTCCCGCTTTCTTGGCTGCCTCGGCCTTGTTTTGCGAGGCAACGGCCAGGGTGTCCTGGTCCAAACGGGTGATCTGCCATTGCTTGGCGACATTTTCCGCCGTGTTGCCCATATGGTAGCCGTTGAAGGCATCCCACAGGCCGTCCTTGATCATCGTATCGATGAGCTTGAAATCGCCCATCTTGGTGCCCTCGCGCAAATAAGCAGCGTGGTTGGCTTGGCTCATGCTCTCCTGGCCGCCGGCAACCGCGATCTTCACCGAGCCGTCGGCGATCTGCTGGGCCGCCAGCGCCACCGCTCGGAGCCCCGAGCCGCAGAGCTGGTTGACGCCCCAGGCCGGGCTGTCGACCGGTATGCCGGCATTGATGGCGGCCTGGCGCGCCGGGTTCTGGCCCTGGCCGGCGGTGAGGATCTGACCCATGATCACCTCGCCAACGTCGCCGCTATCGATACCAGCCCGCTCGATGGCGGCCTTGATGGCGATCCGCCCAAGCTCGTGGGCGGGCAGGCTGGAGAGCGCGCCGTTGAACGAGCCGACGGGGGTACGCGCTGCGCTGGCGATAACGATGGGTTCTGAACCCTTCTTTGGTTGACTGCTCATTGCTCAATCCTCGTTGGGTTGTTGGGAGAGGTCGCGGGCTCGGAACACTGAAATGGCCATATCGAATACACTTAACAAGCCGGTCGGCATATCAGCAATGCGCTAGCGCAAAGATAGTATGACCGTTTTCGGTCACCTCGCCTGCCGGATAGGCATTCTTTTCGTCATAAATCGTGCTAGAGTTTTTGCGACTGCGAAAGGCTGCAGCCTATTGCTCACCCTTCAGACCAAACTCATTCGTCGCGAGAACTGTCATGGACCAGACCAGGGACGAGACCAAGGACCCAGCCAAGAAGCCGATCACGATCAAGAAATACGCGAACCGGCGATTGTACAACACCGAGACCAGCACTTACGTGACCTTGGATGATCTTGCCGAGATGGTGCGCGGCAACCGCGATTTCGTGGTGTTCGACGCCAAGACCGGCGAGGATCTGACGCACAGCGTGCTGACCCAGATCATCCTGGAGCAGGAGAGCCGCGGGCAGAACCTCTTGCCGGTGAATTTCCTGCGCCAGCTCATCCGCTTCTATGGCGACAGCATGGGGCGGCTGGTGCCGAGCTATCTCAACATGAGCATGGAGACGCTGGCCCGCGAACAGGAGCGGTTCCGCAAGCAGATGACCGAGACCTGGGGCAACGCGGCAGGCGCGGCGGGTCCCTTTGCCTCCGTTCCGTTCGGAACGGCGCCGTTCGGCGCGGCGGCGCTCGAGGCCATGCAGGAGCAAACCCGCCACAACCTGGCACTATTCGAAAAGGCCATGGGCCTCTGGTCGCCCTTCGCGCAGCCTGGTCGCAGCACGCTTACTGGTAGCGCGGCCAACACCGCAAACGGCAATGGCGGTGACCTCACGCCGAGCGCGAGTCCGCCCAAGCGCCCGGCGCCGGCCGCCGAGCCCAGTGACCTTGCCGCCATGCGCGAACAGCTCGCCGCCATGCAGCGCCAGCTCGACCGCCTATCGAAGACCGGAGAATAGCAGCGACGCCTGGGCTCTTGACGACGCACCGGCTCTCTAACCATGCCGCGACCGACTGTCGTTCGGCGCTTGGGTGCGTTCCTCGAGGCCGTAGTCGCGGATGACGGAAGCGATCCGCAGGCGGTAGTTGGTGAACACCCCATTGCGGCCCATGTGCTGAGCGGCGCGATGGTCCTCGGTGTTGCGCCATGCCGCGATCGCCGCCTCGTCACGGAAGAATGACAGCGACAGCATTTTGCTCGGCTCGGTCAGGCTGACGAACCGCTCGACGGAAATGAAGCCGTCGAGCTGCTCGAGCAGCGGGCGCAGATCGGCAGCGGTGTCCAGGTAAGTCTGCTTGTGCGCCGGGTCCGGCCAGACCTCGAAGATGACAGCGATCATGATGAGGTTCCCTCCAGCCGTTCCACTTGCCGCAGGAATGTTCGTTCCTCGGCGATGATGAACCGTCCTTCTTGTGCAAACAAGAAGTTCGCCCTGCCCTCGTCATCGGTCTTCAGGCGCGCGCGATATGCTTCGTAGCTCGCCAGATTGTCGAACGAGATCAGGCCGTAGGCAATGGTATTGGTGCCCTCGTGCGGCATCCAATAGCCGACCACCCGTCCGCCGCATTTGGGGATGATGTCGAGCCAGCGCCGCGCGTATGTTTCGAATTGCGGCTGACTGAACGGATCGAGCTGATAGCGGATGAAGACGGTGATGGTCATGGCTTGGACTCCGGGCCGGGGATCGGCTGACCGACGAGTACCAGCAGCCCGCGCTCACATGCTTTGATCGACACCGAAGCATCTTCGATCCGCCGAGTTCCCCGGCGCTCGGCGTGGGCTTGGATGCATGGAAGACTTGACCGCCCCACGCCCCGCCTGCCAAGTCCCGCCCCATGGCGCCACCTCTCTTGCATCTCAAGGACATCCGCCTCTCGTTCGGCGGCACACCGCTGCTCGAAGGGGCCGAGCTTGCCATCGGCCCCGGAGAGCGCGTCTGTCTTGTCGGGCGCAATGGCTCGGGCAAGTCGACGCTGTTGAAGGTCGCCGCCGGCATTCTCGAAGCTGATCGCGGCGAGCGCTTCGTGCACCCCAAGGCGAGCCTGCGCTACCTGCCGCAGGAGGCCGCGTTCGGCGATGCCGCCAACGTCCGCGACTACGTGACGGCCGGCCTCGGACCCACCGACGATCCGCATGTGGCCGTGGCGATGCTCGCCGAACTTGGCCTCACCGGCGACGAGGCCCCGGCGCGACTTTCGGGCGGGGAGGCGCGGCGTGCGGCGCTGGTGCGGGTTCTGGCACCCGAGCCCGACGTACTGCTGCTGGATGAGCCGACCAACCATCTGGACCTGCCGGCCATCGAGTGGCTCGAGGCCAAGCTCGCCGGCCTGAAGTCGGCGGTGCTGATGATCTCGCACGATCGCCGGTTCCTCGAAAACCTCTCGCGGCTGACCATTTGGCTCGATCGCGGCCGCACGCGCACGCTCAATCGCGGCTTTGGCGAGTTCGAGGCCTGGCGTGACGATCGGCTCGAGCAGGCCGAGCTGGAGCGCCACAAGCTCGACCGCAAGATCGAGCGCGAGCAGGGCTGGATGCATGGCGGCGTCACCGGGCGGCGCAAGCGCAATGTGCGGCGGGTGCGCGAGCTCGCCGCCATGCGGCAGGCCAAGCGCGAGGAGCGCAAGGTCCAGGGCGATGTGGTGCTATCGGCTTCGACCGCGGGGCAGTCCGGCCGACTGGTGATCGAGGCGGATGGGATCGCCAAGAGCTACGGCGACAACGCCGTGGTTACCGGCTTCACACTTCGCGTGCTGCGCGGCGACCGGGTCGGCATCGTCGGGCCGAACGGCTCGGGCAAGACCACGCTGATCCGACTACTGACCGGCAGCGAACCGCCCGATGCCGGCACCATGCTGCTCGGCAGCAATCTCGAAATGCTGGTCGTCGACCAGAACCGCGACCAGTTGAACCCCAAATGGACGGTCTCCGACGCGCTCACCGGCGGCCGCTCGGACCAGGTGATCATCAACGGCGAGGCCCGGCACGTCACTAGCTACATGCAGGATTTCCTGTTCCTGCCCGAGCAGCGCAACACGCCTGTCTCGGTGCTGTCTGGCGGCGAGCGCGGGCGGCTGATGCTGGCGCGCGCATTGTCGCGGCCGTCCAATCTGCTGGTGCTGGACGAGCCGACCAACGATCTCGATATCGAGACGCTCGACTTGCTTCAAGAGCTCTTGGCCGACTATCCCGGAACGGTCATTCTGGTCAGCCACGATCGCGATTTCCTCGACCGAGTTGTGACCAGCACCATCGCGCCCGAGGGCGGCGGGCGGTGGGTGGAATACGCCGGCGGTTATTCCGACATGATCGCCCAGCGGCGCGGCTCGGACGTGGTGAAGCCGGCGTCCGGGAAGGGCAAGGTGCAGGCTGAACCGGTTCGCGAAGTGACGCCGGCGGCCCTTCCAAGGCGCAAACTGAGCTTCAAGGAAAAGCACGCGCTGGAAACCCTGCCCGGCCAGATCACCGCCTTGGAGCGGGAAATCGCCGGCCTCGAGGCACGGCTCGCCGACGCCACGCTCTATGCCGCCGATCCGAGGGCCTTCGCGGCGGCAACCGCGCGGCTTTCGACCGCGGCGGCCGAGCGGACAGCCGCCGAGGAGCGTTGGCTGGAGCTGGAAATCCTTCGCGAGGAGATAGGCGGGTAGGACAGTGCGTACGCGAGCCGGCGTTCGCTGCGGCGATAAAGCCAGACCTCCCGGACAACACTTGGAACAATTATCCGTAAACATCCTTACATGATGACGAGATCGGTGTGTCCGAAACCCTTGCTATAGTCGAGCACCGAGATGACAGTCGGCGTCAGCCGGAAAATCCGGATCTCCTCCGGCTTTGGCATAGGCCCCGGCAGGGACTTCTGTTCCGGGTACTTCGTGGGGAGCATGCCCAAGACCTTGACCGCCTCGGCCCGATCCTCGACCACCCGCGCCCGCGCAGCCATCGACAGGCCGGTTATCTCCATGATTTGCGGCGTATCGGGATTTATGGTTAGCGATACTCGCTCGTCGCGCGCTAAATTCGCGGCTTTTTGGCTGTCGAGGCCGCAGAGGAAATATAGGGTAAGTCCGTCATTCACATAGCCGACGGTGGTCGCTTGCGGCCAGCCGTCGGGCCTCAGTGTCGCGACCGTCATGATGCGATTTTGGTCGAGAAGCGCTTGGATCTTCGCTCTGATTTGATCGTTCATCTTTGATCGCCCTCGTCAACGGTGGCAAGACTCCTAAGTTCGGGATCAAACGAGGCGCGGGCTCATTTTTCATTGACGCATGTCAAGATTGAGCGCGCCCTATGCGCGCTCTCGAGGCGCCGCGATCACGGACAACCCATAATTCGGGAAAACACCGGATCACGTGCGCGAACGACCGCAAGTTGCCTTATCGTCCAGCTCAACCACCCGTCCTCCTGCCCAGGTCCTTCGATGCCCCACAAAATGCTCGCGCTGGTTGCCCATGACCAAAAGAAGCCAGTTCTCGCGGCCTGGGTGGGCAAGCATATCGCCGAGGTCAGCCGGTTCGACATCGTGTGCACGGGCACGACCGGCGGGGTGCTGCAGCAGGCATTTCCGCACCTCAACATTCGCCGAGTGAAAAGCGGGCCGCTCGGCGGCGACCAGCAAATCGGCGCGATGATCGTCGGCGAAGAGATCGCGGCGCTGATCTTCTTCATCGATCCCTTGACGCCGCTGCCGCACGATGTCGATGTCAAGGCGCTAACGCGACTCGCCACCCTCTATGACATTCCGCTCGCCGTCTCGCCGGCCTCGGCCGATCTCATCATCCGGGGGCTGATACCCCCCGAACCCGCCATCGGTTGAGCGTCGCTCACGTCGGTCCGGTCGGCAGTGCCTCACCCAGCAGCAGATGGCCATGGGCGGTGGTCTTGACTCCGGTCGTTCCCTTGCGCAGGGCGGTGAGCGCCTTGTGGAAATAGGCGAACAGGACGGGCGTATCGGCCAGCAACGTCGTCTCGATCTCGCGAGCGGCCCGCCGCTGGGCATCGATGTCGAGGGCCACGATATAGT
>Ga0209698_10007409_pt1 | contig 11520 bp, 10 predicted proteins | sample LitLauG_LLR_2012_FD_187203 | JGI IMG/M metagenome (GOLD analysis project Ga0209698, IMG submission 187203) | Freshwater sediment microbial communities from Pennsylvania, USA - Little Laurel Run_MetaG_LLR_2012 (SPAdes) (version 2) | ecosystem: Environmental > Aquatic > Freshwater > Creek >... | reverse complement strand
GTGCAGAGCGATCTCCTTCAGGAGCTTCAGCGGCCTGGTCAGGCGCGTGCCGTCGCCGGTCAGCAGCGTGTAGAGGATCCGCATCGAGTCGCCGCCGTCGCCGTAGGTGACGGTCTCGATGTGGGTGTTCGGGTCCGGGTAGATCGAGGAGGTGATCGCGACGCGTTTGATCAGGTCCTCGTGGTAGTCCTCCGGCACCGTCACCGTCAGGATCGACTCGGAGTTGGTGCGCACGAGCTCGCCGAGGCGCTCGGAGATGCGCGGGAGCGAGCCTTTCAGACGGCAGCGCTGGAGCAGCTTGTTGGTGCCGAGCGGCCCGGCGGAGACGACGACGCCGCGCGCGCGCTGCACACGCCGTTCCCTGTTCACCCACGCGCCGGAGCGGACGCTTTCGACCTCATATCCCTCGCTGCCGTCGGACGGGCCGATCGGGCGGATGTCGATGACGGTCCGTTCGGGCATCACGCGGGCGCCACGCTTCTCGGCGAGATACAGGTAGTTCTTCACGAGCGTGTTCTTCGCCCCGTGCTGGCAGCCGACCATGCAGCGCCCGCACAGGTGGCAGCCTGTCCTGTCCGGCCCCTCGCCGCCGAAGAACGGGTCGCTGACCGTCTTGCCGCGGTCGCCGAAGTAGATCCCGACGGGGGTGCGTTTGTAGGTGTCGCCGACGCCCAGCTCCTCGCCGAGCTCGCGCAGCATCTGGTCCGCCGGGTCCTCGTGCGGGTTTTCGGTCACGCCGAGCATCCTCTGCGCTTCGTCGTAGTGGGGGGAGAGTGCGCTCTCCCAGTCCTGGATGTCGGCCCACTGGCTGTCCTGGAAGAACTTCTTCGGCGGCACGTACAGCGTGCACGCGTAGCCGAGGCTGCCGCCGCCGACGCCGCAACCAGAGACAACCGAGACGTCCTTGAAGTTCGTCATCCGGAAGATGCCCTTCATGCCCAGGCGCGGGCTCCAGAAGTAGCGTTTGAGGTCCGCCGTGGAATCCGGGAACTCATGGTCGGCGAAACGCCTGCCGCACTCAAGGACACCGACCGAGTAGCCCTTTTCCGACAGGCGCAGCGCGGACACGCTGCCGCCGAACCCCGAGCCGACGATCAGCCAGTCAAAGTCATATCCGCCACGTGCACCCATGCTCGCCTCGATCCTCGCCGTTTCCTGTAGAGAGGGACCGGATCTTAGACCCTCTTTGGCTGCGTGGCCAGTTGTTCCGGCGCCGGTGTCTGCGTCCGGCGCAAACGCCTGCGCCGGGGGCAAAGGAAACAAACCGGATGGGCGCGGAGCACTCGGCCTCCGGAGCTCTCCGGAGCGAAAGTCCAAGGCGCGCGCGAATCCGCTCGCCGTGGTCTCGGCACCTCGCTATATTCCGTGAAGTAATGGCTGTTGAGCGGATCGGCAACCGGCCCTGTGGGGGTCGCTACAGCGACATCGTCAAGTCGATCGGCAACACGCCCCTGGTCGAGCTCTCGCGCCTCTCACCGAAGCCGGGCGTCCGCATCTGGGCCAAGCTCGAGTCGCGCAACCCGACCGGCTCCGTCAAGGACAGGGTGGCCCGCGCGCTGATCGAAGACGCCGAGATGAAGGGTGCCCTCGGCAAGGGCATGACGATCCTCGAACCGACCTCCGGGAACACAGGCATCTCGCTCGCGATGATCTGCTCGCGCAAGGGCTACCGGCTGAAGGTCGTGATGCCCGAGAACGTGACGCCCGAGCGCACCCAGCTGCTGCGGATGTACGGCGCGGAGATCGTCTACTCCGACGGGACGCAGGGATCCAACGGCGCGGTCGCGATGGCGCTCGAGATGGCCGCCGACGACTCGTCCTTCTACATGCCCTACCAGTACGGCAACCCCGCGAACCCGGCCGCGCACTACAACGGCACGGCGCTCGAGATCCTCGAAGAGCTCGACGAGGTCACCGCATTCGTCGCGGGCCTCGGCACCGGCGGCACGCTGATGGGCAACGGCCGGCGTCTGAAGGAGGCCTTCGGCGACGCCGTCAAGATCGTCGCCGCCGAGCCGATGCAGGGCGAGCCCGTGCAGGGCCTGCGCTCCCTGGACGACGGCTTCATCCCTCCGATCATCGACCTCTCGCTGCTCGACCGGAAGATCTTCGTGACCAACCGCGACGCGATCATCTGGACACGCAGGCTGCTCGACGAGGAGGGCATCTTCGCGGGCGTCTCCAGCGGAGCGATCGCGAGCATCGCCGTCCGCATCGCAGGCGAGCTCGACGAGGGCAACGTCGTGTTCGTGATCTGCGACGACGGCTGGAAGTACCTCTCGAGCGGCATCTACACGCTGCCCGTGGATGAGATCGAGAACCTCGACGCCACCGTCTGGTGGTAGCCCGGGCGACCCGACCCGGGACCGCGGCGCGCCCATGAACATCTCGCCGGATCTGCTCGGAGAGCTCGTCGCCCATGTGCAGGAGGATCCCGCCAACGAGTGCTGCGGCGTGATCGCCGTGGAGGCCGGCTCGGAGCCGGACGGCACCGCTCGCGCCGTGCGCGTGCTGCGCGCCAGCAACATCCACGCCAGCCCGCTCAAGTTCGAGATCGACCCGGATGAGCTGCTGCGCCTGTGGAAGGAGATCGAGGACGAAGGCGCAGAGCTCGGCGGCATCTACCACTCGCATGTCCGCAGCGCCCCCTACCCGTCGCAGACGGACGTCAACTTCGCCGCGAACTGGCCCGGCGTCGAGTGGGTCATCGTCGGCCTCTCCGCCGGCTCAGAGCCCGACGTGCGCTCCTATGTGATCGAGGGAGGCCTCGTGCGGGAGGTTCCGGTGGGAGAGGCGGTCCGTTGAGCGGGGGCCGGCTCGTGTGCCCAGGCTGCGAGCGGTCCTACCCACCCGAGGATCGCTTCTGCGAGCCGTGCGCGATGCCGCTTGTGCTCGACGCGGGCGGCGAGCCGCCCGCCAGCCGCGAGAGCCTGCGGGCGCGGAAGATCAAGCCGCAGTACGCCGAAGGAAGGCTCGTGAAGGTAGCCCGCGCTCAGAGCCAGCCCGAGGCGGAGTTCATCGAGGGGCTGCTGCTCGAGGAGGGCATACCGAGCATGATCCGCCGCTCGGCCGGGTCGGACGTGCCGGACTTCCTTGCGGCCGGCGCACGCGACGTTCTCGTTCCCGCCTCCGGGGCGGACGCGGCGCGCGAAGCACTGGCCTGGGACGGCGGGCACGGCGAGAACCCCGTCGCGGGGTGAGGGGCTAGACCAGGACGGGCTGGCCGGCGGCTTCGCTGGTGATCGAGCGGATCTCTTCCGAGGCCCTCTCGAACTCCGCGTCGGACAGCACCGGGGTGCCCTCGAAGGGCAGTTCGCGAGCGAGCTCGACCCAGGGGTTCGGGCCGGTGTACTCGTCCTTGACCTTCACCGTCACAGGGCGCGGGATGCGGTAGGTGCGCAGAAGCAGCACGTGCAGCGGCTGGCGCCCACGCCAGCCGAGGCGCTTTTCGGCGTAGTTCGGCGTCCAGACGTAGAAGGGCGAGAGAGCGTCGACACAGCGCGGGTCGACGATCGTGAAGTGGTCGGTGACTTCGGCCCAGGCGCGGATCCGGACGCGGTCAGGCTGCTGCAGCGGGGCCCCGGAGACGAACGTGTGCAGCGGCGGCTCACCGTCGCTCCAGACACCCTCCTCGAGCGCGCGGCGCAGCTCCGGCTGGTGGGACTCGCGGACGAGGTCCCCGGGCTGGTGGTCGAAGGTGGGGTACAGGAAGAAGCGCTCGTGCGCGAGCCTGAAGGGCTTCTCCGACTGTGCGGGGAGGCCCTTGCGGAGGGTTACGAGCTGCTCGCCTTCCGCTAGAGCGCGGACGGTGACGGCCCATTCTTTGAAAGCAATTGGCATGGGGAAGGTGCTGCGTACTCGGAACGGCGGGACTTATGGCTTCAGGTTGCGCTCCGGCCCGGGGAAGGACGGTGCGACTTACGCGTTAAACATACGAAACCTAGGCGAAAATCCCAAATCCCCTGCAAATCGCCGACTTTTTTGGTGCAAATCGCAGCGCCGGGTTGTGCCGTGGTGTCACAAGCGCCTATCGGCGAGTCCCTCCACCGCCTCGATCATTGCGGAATAGTCCTGATCGGCGTAACCACGTGCCATCGTCGCCGTCAGAAGGTCCCGCGCGTGGGATGCCGCGGGGAACGGCGCGCCGGCCGCCTCGGCCTCCTGCAGGCACATGCGGACGTCCTTCAGCATGTGTGCCGTCTTGAACAGCGTCGTGTAGTCATGCTCGCTCATCACGGCCGCCTTCAGCGTGAGCTGCGTCGACGCCGCGGAGCCGGCGGACAGCACCTCGATCAGCTCCTCCGTGCCGACGCCCGTCGCGCGCGCGAGCACCAGCGCCTCGGCGACCGCGGCCGCGTTGGCGGCGGCGACCGCGTTGTTGATCAGCTTGAGCATCTCGCCCTGGCCGAGCGCTCCGACGTGCACGATCACCTCGCCCATCACCTGCAGCGCGGGCATCGCTCTCGCGAAGTCCCGTGCCTCGCCACCGGCCATGATCGCGAGCGTTCCCGCCTGTGCTCGCGGCGAGGAGCCGGTGACGGGCGCATCGAGCATGCCGATGCCGTGCTCGGCGAGAGCGGCGCCGATGCGGCGCGTCTCCGGCGGGGAGATCGTCGACATGTCGACGCACAGCACGCCGGGCCGGGCGCCCTCGACCACTCCGCCCGGGCCGAGCAGGATCGAGGACACCTGCTCGCCGTCCACGACCATGCTGATCACGATGTCGCTGCGCCCGGCGACCTCGGCGGGCGTCGCGGCGGTCTCGGCCCCGTGCTCACGCGCCCAGGCCTCGGCCTTGCCCGGAGTGTGCGTCCAGACGCAAAGCGGGAACCCGGCGCGGGCGAGGTTCGCGGCCATCCGCGAGCCCATGATCCCGAGGCCGAGAAAGCCGATCCGCTCAGTCTGCTGCGCTGGCATCTCCGAATCCTCCTCCACCGGGCGTTTCGATGCGCAGCCGCTGGCCGGCGCGCAGCACACCCGTCGCCTTTCCGGGCAGCGGGCTGCCGTCGAGCAGGTCGCGCCCGGCGGCTCCCGGCCCGCCGCCCGCGGCGCCTCGCGGCCGGTGACGGCGGCGCTCTGCGATCAGCGAGTACGTCATCCCCCTGAGCGCCTGGACCTCGCGGATCAGGCCGTCGCCGCCGCGGTGGATCCCCTCGCCCCCGGAGCCGCGGCGCAGCGCATACTCGAGCACGCGGAGCGGGAATTCGCGCTCGAGCGCCTCGACCGGCGTGTTCAGGGTGTTGCTCATCGCGACGTGGACGGCGCTAGGCCCGTCCGCGTCCGCGCAGGCGCCCTGGCCGCCGCCGAGCGTCTCGTAGTAGGAGAAACCGGCGTCCCCGAGCGTGAGGTTGTTCATCGTGCCCTGTCCCTGCGCGCGCCCGAACGCAGCGAGGACCATGTCGGCGACGCGCGAGGACGTCTCGACGTTGCCGGCCGCGACCGCCGCGCCCGGGCGGGCGTTCAGCACGGTCCCCTCCGGTGCCCGCACGGTCACCGGCCGGTAGGCGCCCGCCGTCGGCGGGATATCCGGGTCCGTCAGCACCCTCACCGCGAACAGGCAGGCGGACCTCGTGACGGCGAGCGGGCAGTTCAGGTTCCCGCCGTACTGGCGTGCGCTGCCCGTGAAGTCCAGCTCCAGCTCATCCCCGCTGACGGTTGCGCGCAGCCTCAGGCCGAGGTCGCCGTCGACCGCCTCGAGCACGTCCTGCGCCTCCCTGGTGCCGTCCGGCATCGCTCCCAGGCACGCGCGCGTGCGCCGCTCGCAGTAGTCGAGCACGGCGTCTGTCGCCTCCCGCAGGCGCCCCGCGCCCAGCCGCGCGGCGATCTCGCCGAGCCGCAGCGCTCCCGCGCGGTTCGCCGCGAGCTGAGCCCGCAGGTCGGCGCGCCGCTCCTGCGGCCTGCGCATCCGCTCGACGATCTCTTGCATAGATGCCTCGTCCAGCGGCTGCGGCGAGATCACGACGCCCTCCTCGGCGAGCGTCGAGGAGTCGGCGGGCATCGAGCCCGGGACGCTCGCGCCGACGTCCGCATGGTGCGCGCGCGAGGCGGCGAAGCCCATCAGCCCGCCCGCGCCGGTGAAGATCGGGGTGATCACCGTGATGTCGGGCAGGTGGGTGCCGCCCGCGAACGGGTCGTTCAGGATCCACGAGACGCCCGGGCTGTGCCGCTCGCCGATGACCGCGGCCACCGCGGCGGGCATCGCACCGAGGTGCACGGGGATGTGCTCGGCCTGCATGATCATCTGGCCGTCGGCGTCGAACAGCCCGGTCGACGCGTCGCGGCGCTCCTTGATGTTGGACGAGTGGGCGGAGCGGATCAGCACCACGCCCATCTCCTGGCACGCGGCGCGCAGTGCGCCCGTCACGACCTGCAGCTCGATCGCGTCCAGCATCGCTCAGGCCTCCAGCCGGAGGTGGATCGTGCCGTGCTCGTCGACGCTCCCGGACCAGCCCGGCGGCACCAGCAGCGTCGACTGCGCGTGAGCCCAGAGCGCCGGTCCAATGACCTGTTCGCCGGGGGAGGGCTCGCCGACCAGGATCTCCGACTCGAGCGCGCGCCCGCCGAAGACGATCGCGCGCGGACCCGAGCGCAGCGACCGGGCGGCCCCGGCGAGCGGCCGCAGCGCCGGCCCGGAGCCCCACACCGAGATCCTCAGGTTGACCAGCTCGACGTCAGCGCCGGCGTCGCGGTAGCCGTAGCGCTGCTCATGGGAGCGCTCGAACGCCTCGCGCAGGTCCGCGGGCGCCATCCCCGCCCGCTCACCCGACCGGCCGAGCTCCTCTCGAACCGAGAGCTCGAAGGACTGGCCGGCGTAGCGCAGCTCGTGCGTGACGCGCACCCGTTCGGGCTCGCCGCCGAGGTCCGCCGCCGCCTGCGCGAGCAGCAGCGCGCGCTCGTCGTCGAGCGAGGCGGGATCGATCGCGGCCAGCTCCCGCAGGATCGTGCGTGAGAGGTCTCGCCGCGGAGCCGCGGCGGCGAGCCCGAGCGCGCACAGGACCCCGCCGGCACGGGGGCTGAGCACGCGCGAGATCCCGATCTCGGACGCCATCGACGCCGCATGCAGCGGTCCCGCACCGCCGAACGGCATCAGCGCGAAGCCGCGCGGGTCGATGCCGCGCTCCACGGTCATCAGCCGCAGCGCGCCGAGCATCTCCGTCTCGGCGACGCGCACGATCCCCTCGGCGCACCCGATCACGTCCATTCCGAGCCCGTCCGCCAGGGCGGACACGGCGCGCTCGGCGGCGGCGCGATCGAGCGAGAGGCCACCCGCGAGCGGCGCGTCGTCCAGCAGCCGGCCGAGCAGGAGGTTCGCGTCGGTGACGGTGGGCTCGGTGCCGCCGCGCCCGTAGCAGGCCGGGCCGGGCCTGGCGCCCGCCGAGGCGGGCCCGCAGCGCAGCGCCCCGCCCGCGTCGACCCACGCGATCGAGCCGCCGCCGGCGCCGACGGTGTGGATGTCCAGGGCGGGCAGCGCGAGCGGCCGGCCCGCGATCACGCGCTCGGCCGTCTCGGCGACGTGCGATCGCTCGATCACGCACACGTCGCACGACGTTCCGCCCATGTCGAAGCACAGCACGTCGCGCTCCTCCGCGAGCCCGGCCAGCAGGAGCGCTCCGCCGACGCCGCCGGCGGGCCCGGAGAGGACGGTCAGCGCCGCGTGCTCACCGGCGCGCCGGGCGCCCGTCAGCCCTCCGGAGGACTGCATCACCTGCGGCTCGAGCAGGCCCATCGCGCGGGCCTGCTCGGTCAGGCTCGAGAGGTACGCGGCAAGGGGAGGCGAGAGCGCCGCGTCGAGCACGGTCGTGGCGGTCCGCTCGAACTCGCGGAAGGTGCCGACCAGGTCGCTCGAGAGCGACAGCTGCACGCCCGGCATCAGCTCGGATACCAGCGCGCCGAGTGCCAGCTCATGCGAGTCGTCGGCGTAGGAGTGCAGGAGCGCGATCGCGACGGCCTGCGGTGCGGCGCGCGCGACGCGCTCGATCAGCTCACGCGCGCTTGCGGGGTCGAGCTCCCACAGTGGCCCGTCGGGGCCCATCCTCTCCGGCGCGGCGAATCGCAGGTAGGGCGGTGTCAGCGGTGCGGGCGCCGGCTCGCAGAGCCTGTAGAGGCTGACGCGCGCCTGTCTGCCGAGCTCGATCACGTCGGTGAACCCCGCGGTCGCTATCAGCGCGGTGCGCGCCGTGTTCCCCTCCAGCAGCGCGTTCGTGGCGACGGTCATGCCGTGCGCGAAGTGCGTGACGTCGCCCGCCGCGGCTCCGGCGCTGTGCAGCACGAGCGAGATCGCCTGAAGCACGCCGAGCGACTCCTCGCTCGGTGTCGACGGCACCTTCGCGCTGTGGACGGCATCGTTCCCGTCCACCAGCACCGCGTCGGTGAAGGTCCCGCCGACGTCCACGCCCAGGAGCATGCGGTCAGCCTACGGCAGGGCCCGCTGCCCGGATGCTTCAGCTCCAGCCCGGCGCGATCCGTGCGCCGGGCGAGCAGGTGCGGCTATGCCGCCAGCGCGCGGTCCTCGGTCTCCGCGAGGTGCTGGTGGGACGGGCAGTAGCCGTTGCGGGGCAGCGGCGTGCGCTGGCATGCCGATCCCTTGCGCGTGGTTGCGCGGCACTGCGGCGGCGCACCGCTGATCGCCGTGTAGCCCTCGTGGGGGTTTTCGGCGAGGAACTGCTGTGCGAACCCGACGTAGCGGGTCACGATCCTGTGCACGTCTCCCTGGACCGACATCGGGAAGTAGTTCCGGATGTCGCAGAACAGGGTTCGCGCCGGGCGGGCGAAGTAGTGCCCGTCGGTCGCCAGGCGGCTGATGACCGCCTCGCATGCGCGCAGCACGGCCGCATGATTGCTAGTGGGCGGAAAGCCCGGCGGCGGGGGCTGAATCCGGGGAGCCAGCTCCCTGTAAATGGCTCGGCTGAACTGATACATGGCGAGTTTCCTCACGCTCTCTTTGTTCTTCGGTTTTGTCGGAGCACGCCCGCCGGTCTCCATTCCCCCCGAGTACAACCTCCATCTGCCCAAACACGGCATTTCGATGAAAGGTTCGAACATAAAGACGCCGAGGCCAAAGTCTTAGAAACGCGTTGACTGCGGGGTTTTTGGGGTGTGCACGGGCAACCAACAGCCGGCCGCCGAAGGTATGCGCCGGCCCTATGGATCCGCTAAGTGGGCTGTGAGACTTCTCCCACGGCCCGCAACCGATACGCCCTGCCCATCGGGCCGCTCAGGTCCAGTGCTGCCAGGCGATGGACTGCTCGCCGGTCACGACGACGTGGTGGTGGTCCAGGGCGGGGTCGCGCTCAGGATGGTCGACGCGGATGTGGGCCCCGCGGCTCTCGGCCCGCTCAAGGGCGCTGCGCGCGATCAGCCGCGCCAGCGGGTGGCTCTGCTCCAGCAGGCCCCCGAGCCCCTCGGGGGTCCTCACGATCCCGGCCGAGCGCCACAGCGCATCGCGCGTCTGCGGATCCGCCGGCGGCGGCGCGGGCAGGGCACGCAAGGCGGCGATCTCGCTCTCGCTCGCAGGCGTGCGGGCCGGGGCGGGCGAGGCGAGCGCGTCCGTGATCGCACGGCGCGCGAACACGAAGCACTCGCTGAGCGAGTTCGAGGCGAGGCGGTTCGCGCCGTGCAGACCGGTGCACGACGCCTCGCCCACCGCGTAGAGCCCGGGGAGCGTCGAGCGTGCGCTCAGGTCGGCGACGATGCCGCCCATCATGTAGTGGGCGGCGGGTGCGACCGGGATCAGCTCGGTCGCGGGGTCGAGCCCCGACTCGCGGAGCGCCCTGACGACGTTGGGGAAGCGCGCCGGGTCGATCGACCTCATGTCCAGGTCGACGGACCGCTCACCTGAGCTCTCGAGCTTCGCCTGGATCGCCCGAGAGACCTCGTCGCGCGGCGCGAGCTCGTCGACGAACCGCTCACCGGAGCTGTCGAGCAGCGTCGCCCCCTCGCCACGTACCGCCTCGGTCACGAGAAATCCCTCACGTCCCGGCACGCCGGTGACTGCCGTCGGGTGGAACTGCATCAGCTCGAGGTCCGCGAGCGCGGCCCCGGCCCGGTGCGCGAGCATCAGGCCGACGCCCTGGGAGCCGGGCGGGTTGGTCGTGCGTGACCACAGCGCCGCCGCGCCGCCGGTCGCGATCACGACGGCGCGGGCCGCGATCACGCGGCCGTCGTCGCAGATCAGCCCGCGGCAGCCGTCCGCGCCGCTCCAGAGCGCCTGCGCCCTCGCGCCCTCGTAGACGGTGATCATCGGCTCCTCGACGGCGAGCGCCGACAGCTGCCGAACGACGCGCCGGCCCGTCGCGCTGCCTCCGGCGTGGACCACCCGGCGCACCGAATGGCCTCCCTCGAGCCCGAGTGCGAGCTGACCGAACCGGTCGGCGTCAAAGCGCACACCGAGATGCTGCAGGTCACGGACGCACTCGGGTGCCTCACGCACGAGGATCTCGGCAGCTGAATGACGGACCATCTCGCGGCCGGCGACCTCGGTGTCCCGCAGGTGCAGGTCGAAGCTGTCGTCCGCGGCGAGGGCGGCCGCGAGCCCACCCTGCGCCCAGTAGCTCGCGGTCTGGGCGAGCGGCGTGGCCGATACGAGCACGACGCTCGCGCCGTCCCTGGCGGCGCAGAGCGCGGCGTACAGCCCGGCGGCGCCCGCGCCCACCACGGCCACGTCGGCCTCCACGGAGGCCGCGGGTGAAAGGTCAGCCATTGCGCGAACCGTATCTATCCCGGCGCGAGGAGCGGCGAATTTCGGCTCGCGGCCGCGGCGGCGCTCACGAGCCGATCAGGGCACGCGGGCGGCGGGTGTGGTGCGGGCTCCGACTTCGCCGGCGGCGGACGCCGCGCCGAGTTTGAACGCGGAGGTGCCGGTTTTCGTGATCGTCGTCGTGCTCGTCCGTGTGGCTGTCCTCGTCACGGTCGACGGCGCCGCGGCGGCCGCTGCGCTGCTCGTAGCGGTGGTGGGGAGGGCGGCCGCGGTGCTCGCCGTCGGCGCAGGCACGACGGGCGCCGACGCCGCCCTGGTGATGGTGGTGGGCGGCGAGGAGGACCCGGATTCCCCGGCGAGCTTGATGAGGGCCGCGGCGAGCACGCCGAGCGAGATCGCGACCACGAGCACCAGTGCGATCACGGGGCCCTTCCAGTTGGGTGCGGCGGCAAGCCTTGTGCGGGCTGCGGCCCCGCATTTCAGGCACCAGTCCTGCTCGCGGTGCAGCGGGCCGCCGCAGAGCGGGCAGATGTCGCGGGCCGCGGGCTGCCGCGGCACCGCAGCGGGGGGAGCTCCCGCCGGCGGGGACTGCGTGGCGCTCACGGCCCTGGTGCGGGAGGCCGCAGGATCTCAGTGAGTTCCTCGGCGCCCGGCTTGGCCTCGGGGCTGGCCGGGGGAGAGTCCGGCCGCGGCGAGAGGCTCGGCGGGTTCGGGGAGCGCCCGGTGGAGGGCGCCGCGGGCGGCGCCGCAGCAGACGCGGGCGCCTCGGCTCCCTTAGCCGGCGTCGAGTTGGCCGCGAACGGCGGGGCGGTCCGCTCGGGCGC
>Ga0209698_10007408_pt1 | contig 11521 bp, 10 predicted proteins | sample LitLauG_LLR_2012_FD_187203 | JGI IMG/M metagenome (GOLD analysis project Ga0209698, IMG submission 187203) | Freshwater sediment microbial communities from Pennsylvania, USA - Little Laurel Run_MetaG_LLR_2012 (SPAdes) (version 2) | ecosystem: Environmental > Aquatic > Freshwater > Creek >... | reverse complement strand
CCCGCCACCTCCCGCTTTGGCTAAATGCTAAGTGCTAACGGCTAACAGCTAACAGCTCTCTTCGACCACACCGGCGACAGTTCCCGCAAGCGTGCCACCGTCTCCGGCACAAGGCTGATCGCGAGTTCCACTTCTTCCGCCGTGTTCTGCTTTCCCAGACTGAAGCGGATACCGGCGCGCGCCCTCTCCGGTCTCAGGCCCATAGCAATCAGAACATGCGAAGGCTCGATGGCGCCCGACGAACACGCCGCTCCCGTCGAAACCGCCAGGCCCTTCAAGTCCAGCGCGATCACCAACGCCTCGCCTTCGATCCCGTCGAAATAAATGTTCGTCGTGTTCGGCACGCGCGTTGGGTGCCCCACCCAAGCTTCGCTTGGGTGGGAACTTGCAGCCAAACCATTCAGTCCGCTCGACTCGATTGCCAGCAGTTCCCTTTCCAGACGATCACGCATCGCAGCCATTTTCGCGTCGTCGCCACGTCGCAAACCAGCGCTCGCCAACTCCGCCGCTTTGCCCAGACCGGCAATCCCCGGCACATTTTCCGTTCCCGCCCGCCGCGAGCGCTCGTGGCGGCCGCCGTACAGCATGGGCTCAGGCCGGGTTCCCTGGCGAACATACAACGCGCCCACTCCCTGCGGCGCGTGCACTTTGTGGCCTGAGATGGTCAGCAGATCACACCCGATCTGGTTCACATCGATCGGAATCTTCCCGGCTGCCTGCACCGCATCCGTGTGAAAGTACACATCAGCCTCAGCAGCCACTTTCCCAATCTCGTCGACAGGCTGCACCACCCCGGTCTCATTGTTCGCCATCATGATCGTGACCAGCTTCGTCTTCGTCCGCAGCGCGCGTCTGACGTCATCAGGATCAACCAGGCCGCGGCCGTCCACGGCAACGTACGTGACTTCGCATCCCTTCTTTTCCAGATGCTTCGCCCCGTTCAAAACGGCATGATGCTCGATGGTCGAAGTGATCACGTGATCGCCCGGCTGCGCTAATCCGAAGATCGCCAGATTGTCGGACTCGGTGCCGCCGCTGGTAAAGACGACTTCGGACGCGCGGCATCGCAGCAACTCGGCCACCGACTCGCGAGCACGTTCGACCGCCGCCCGCGTCTCCTGTCCATGGTGATGGATGGAAGAGGCGTTGCCGAAGTGCTCACCGAAGTAAGGCCGCATGGCCTCGAAAACCTCGGGTAGCACGGGCGTCGTTGCGTTGTTGTCGAAATAGACCCGCTGCATAGGGCGACTAATTCTATTGTACCGATGCCCGTGTGGCGCCGACACTCCTGTCCGCGACAGCGTGCAGCATATGATCTTCGCTTGGGAGACGGTGGGCCCCTCACCCGTAATATTGAAAATCACTCCAAAACTCAGGCCAGCTCTGCCGTAGTCCGCGGCAGACGTAAATGTCAGGGTGGTCGCTGGTCTCCTCGTTCTCAATCCCGTAAGGGTTCGGAGTGTGCCCAGCCAGCTCACAGGAAGAAAAATTGCGATCCAGAAATCCGCGCGAGATGCCGAGCACAATCAACGTCTCAGGCGGCGGGTTGCCATAGCCCCGCGCCCAAAACGAATTGATGCCGCTGATGGCTGGCGGCAATCCGTAGCGCGGGCCGTACAGGTTAATGGCCCCTGCCTCTCCGTAATTGCCGGCCAAGACGCCAAGGCGGGCACGATCCTGCGTGGCCAGCCGATCGCGAATCTGCGCCACCGTTTGCGTCAGTTCAGGCCAGCCAAGCTCCTCGCGGAAATCGCCCTGGATCTTGACCGCACGCTTCCACCACGCAGAGTTGACCGGAGCTACCGGAAGCGTAAACGCGACCGCAAGAGCAATGTTGGCAACCAGCGCGGCCCAGGCAAGGGTGCGCACACCGGACGCCCACGGAGCTCGCACAGATCGAAGCCACTGCTCGCCCCAGACGCTGCCTGCCGCATAGAGCATAGGATAGGCAGCCGCCAAGTAATACCCGCGTCCTTTCGCCGCCACGAACAGCAGCAACGGCACGAGGTACATCCAGCCGAGCATGTGAAAGCGACGCCCCGCCCGAGAAATCAAACAGTAGTAGAGCCCGCCAACCCAAAGAGGAAGTGCCAGGAGCGTCAGCTTTAACTGGTCTGGCAAGAAATCCTTCGTGCGTCCCCAGCGAATGTCTCGCTGGTGGATATGGCGCAGAAAATCGAGGGAGATGAAATGGTGTTGCGCCTGCCAGATCAGGTTCGGCAGGAAGACCAGAATCGACAACCCCACGCCCAACCAGAGCCACTTGCTGGCAAAGTACCTCCGGGCATCGGTGGCCACAACCCCCACGACGATCCCAATCACAAAAAAGCCCATGGTGTACTTCGTCATCATGCCAAGCCCGATGCTGGCGCCAACGGCGAGCCACCAGCGAGGGTCTTCCGACTGCAGAAGGCGAACAACGAAATAGGCGGTCAGCACCCAGCACAGGTAGTCGAATGATACGTACTGCATCAGCGCACCGCCCGCCAAGGCAAACGGAATGCCGGCGGCCGCGGCAACTATCTGAGTGCCACGCCCTCCCCCTAGCTCGCGCGCCATCAGGCCGGTCAACAGAACCGCGACGGCTTCGGCCACGGCCGCGAACAAACGGAAGCCGGCCAGCGACGTTCCAAATAACGTCAGCGCCACCCGGCCGAAAAAAGGCGTAATCGGCGGATAAGCAACGTAGCCCCACGCCAGATGGCGTGCGTCGTCGAGCGTGGCCAGTTCGTCGCGATGAAATCCATAACGTCCGCCGGTCAATAGATGAACAACGACCGTCGCCAGTGCAAGGCAAAGGAGGACTGTCGTGTCACGCGAGGAAGCGGAAAGTTGCGTGGCCGACGCCGGGCTACCCGGTGCGGGACCAGCAGCGACGGCCATCTGCGGCTTTAATTCAGGCATAGTACTGATTCGACGTTGAACAAGATGGGACGTTTATCGGACGAAAGGATATCAGCGAATATGCGAGAGAGGAAATTGGTTGTTTTGTGACAGAGAGTTCTCGCGTGCTCTCGGCTGTGGGGACAAGGACGCCCCCACCCTTCGGGTTCGCTCAGGTTAGCTAGTCGGCGAGTCGCCGGCACTACTCTTAGTGGCCGACCGGCATCTGCGGAGGGTGCTCACTAAGAGTAAGATTCACCTCCACCACATTGCGGGTGGGCACGGTCACGTGCTTGCTCCAAATCACGGGATCGGAGAATACGGGACGCTTCACGCGCTTTTGCGTCATTACGTCGTAGAGCGGACTTTCTCCGACGACTTTCCATCCCTCATGCCAGGCTACGAGTTCATAATCGCCGGCGGGAACTTGAGACAGTTCGAAGTTTCCGTTCTGATCCGTGACTGCGTAGTAGGGGTGGGAAGCCACGATCATCTCGCCATTCATCCACACATGCCCTGCATTGCAGCGCAGTTGGACTGCGCCCGCGCGGCTCATGGGACGGTTAATGACCTGGTCTTTGAGCGTGAAAGGCAGGTTGTAGTCCGAGGCACCGGTCATGTGCACCGTGTGCAGAGTCGGATCACTGCTCTTCACTTGCAGGTTTCCTCCCACGGGGACCAACAGAATGTGAGGTTCGTAGCGACAGTTTTTCTGATTGAGAAACTGACGTGCCTGGATCAGGTCCATGGCCTTCCCATGAGTGACGTCCCTCAAGAAAATAACGGTATTCGCGATGCCGCCGTCCGGTGCGACCAGCAGTCGCTCGAGGTCCCGTTGCTTGTGATTACCGTCCGGATCACAAATTTGCGGGTCTTTGTCAATTTCCAAGGACGTCAGGTGCGGCAATGGCCCCTGCCATTTCACCGTCCCCTTGATGGTTCCACCGTCCACTACAGACACAACTTGATAACCCGATTGTGCTGCGCAGACCCCTGCGGCAAACACCATCCCCATGATGGCAAGCATCCCCACAATTATTTTCATAACACCACCCTCGAGGGGCATCCCCAGACAAAAGAGATGCCGGCAGACAGCACAGGTGGAGAAACGCCCTCCTGGCAGAACCGTCCGCCGGTGGCTTCTGGTGTTTCTTTTTTTGCGGTTTCCCGCATCACCCACTGCTTGACGAACTAAAGATAGGTGGGAAGGTGACTCGCCGCAAATGACGGAAGTAACGCAACGATTGGGAACGGAAGGCCTGAAGGTGCTGAAACGTATGGCCTTACAGGCCGCGGACGGACCAGGTTGCCGAGCCAAGCATAGGCGGAAATCACGCTCCGTCTCGCCCTAGCGCTTGTCCATGCCAACGTACTTCTGCCGATACACCGGCCCGAGGTATTCCGCACGCGGACGGATCAGCCGGTTATCGTCCAACTGTTCGATCACGTGCGCCGTCCAGCCGCTGACGCGCGACACGGCAAAGATGGGCGTGAACAAATCTACGTCAATGCCGAGCGTGTGGTAGGTGGAAGCCGAGTAGAAATCCACATTGGCGTTGAGCTTTTTGTCCGCCTTGACGAATTCCTCGATCTTGCTGGAATACTCGAACCACTTCGGGTTCCCGCTCGAGTTGCCCAGATCGCGCGACATCTGCCGCAGGTGCGTGGCCCGCGGGTCTTCGGTGTGGTACACGCGATGTCCGAAGCCGGGTACTTTTTTCTTCTGGGCCAGCATGCCCTTCACGTAATCGACCGGGTCGGCGCCGTCGGCGTCGATTTCTTTGAGAATCTTGAACACTGCCTCGTTGGCTCCGCCGTGCAGCGATCCCTTGAGCGTGCCGACGGCCGAAGTTATGGCCGAGTGCATATCGGACAACGTGGCGGCCGTCACCCGGGCGGCGAAGGTCGAGGCGTTCAGTTCATGGTCGGCGTGCAGGATCAGCGCAATATCGAGCGCTCGCTCGGCCGTGGGTGAGGGTGCCTTGCCATTCAGCATCAGCAGAAAATTCGCTGCGTGCGAAAGGTCGCGGTCGGGCTCCACCATCGGCTTCCCTTTTCGGATCCGGTCATAGTTCGCCACGATCATGGCAATCTGGGACGTCAGGCGGATCGCTTTTTCGAGGTTGGCATCACGGTCGTTCTTGTTGTATTCGGGATCGTAAAAGGAAAGGGTGGACACCATGGTGCGCAGCACGTCCATCGGCAACGCGTGCTTGGGCACCAGTTGCAGGCGGTAGAAAATCGAGGCATCCAGCTTGCGTTCTTCCGCCATTCGCCACCGCAGGGCCTTCAGTTCATCCGGCTTGGGTAGACGCCCATACCACAACAGGTAGCAGACTTCCTCGAAGGTCGAATGGTCTGCCAGGTCGTGAATATCGTACCCGCGATAAGCAAGCACGCCCTGTTCGCCGTCGATGTAACAAATGCTGGAGGTGGTGGCGACGATCCCTTCCAGTCCCTTCGAAGCATGCGCGGTGGTAACGGTGGACATAAATTCCTCGCTCAAGAGGTCCGATGGAAATCTGTTGCTCGTCCCGGCAGAAGGACAGGCGCAACCTTCTTTTATACGACAAACTCGAGCGCGTTGCCACCGCACGCCTTGGCCCTCAACCGTCCGCGGCGTATAGTAAAGAGTTTGCTTCCGCTTGCTGTAAGAGTCTGAGTTCCTGGGCCGGCAGTCTGGCCCCAATTCACTTCCGGAGACGTTCATGAGAACGAAAGCGCTGCTTCTCGGCTTAATCCTCGCCGTCGCCGTACCCCTTGCCCTTGCTGACGAGGGCATGTGGCTGTATAACGCATTTCCCAAAGAGCGCGTCAAAGCGACGTATGGCTTTCTGCCCACGCAGGACTGGCTCGACCACTTGCGGCTGTCGTCCGTGCGGTTCAATAACGGCGGTTCGGGTTCGTTCGTGTCGGCGGACGGTCTGACGTTTACCAACCACCACGTCGGCGCCGACTGCATTCAGAAGCTTGGCAAGCAAGGCACCGACTACATGAAGACCGGCTTCTACGCAAAGACCCAAGCAGAAGAAGCCAAGTGTCCCGACCTTGAACTGAACGTACTGGTTGGAATCGACGACGTTACGGCAAAAGTGAAAGCCGCGGTCACGGCCGACATGTCCACCGCTCAGGCCGGACAGGCCGAGCGCGCTGCCATGAGCGCCATTGAGAAAGACTGCACAATTTCCACCAGCCTGCGCTGCGATATGGTTACGCTCTACTCGGGCGAGGTCTACAACCTCTACAAGTACAAGAAGTACACCGATGTGCGTCTGGTCTTCTCGCCTGAGTTTGAAATTGCATTCTTCGGCGGCGATCCCGACAACTTTACGTTTCCACGTTACGACCTCGACATCACGTTTTTCCGAATTTATGACAACGACAAGCCGATCCATCTGGAACACTACCTGCAATGGGCAAAGGCCAGTGTGCAGGATGGCGAACTGATTTTCGTCTCCGGCCATCCCGGTAACACCGAGCGATTGAAGACGGTGGCCCAGATGCAGTTTCTGAGGGATGTGGATTATCCGTCGCGCCTCGCCAGCTATAAGCTGCGCATCGATCTGCTGAAGAGATTCAGCTCCGAGTCGGCGGAAAACGCCCGCATTGCCCAAGAAGACATTTTCGGTCTGGAGAACTCCCAGAAGGCGTTCAAGGGTTATCTCGGGGGAGTTCGTGACCTGGCGGCTATGTCGCGGAAGAACCTGGCGGAACGCGAGCAGGAAAAGCAATACCTCGAGAAGAATCCGGGGGCCCCGAACCCGTGGCAAGAAATCGACAGCGCTGTGAAGGTGGAGCGCGACATCTACGACCAGTTGACCTACGTCGAACGGGCGCGCGGATTCTACTCAAATCTTTCGCTCATTGCCCGCAATCTGGTACGCGTAGGAGCGGAGAAATCCAAGCCCAACGGCGACCGCCTGCGCGAGTACCGTGATTCGGCACTGCCCTCGCTTGAACAGCGACTGTTCAGCAGCGCGCCCGTCTACAAAAACCTGGAAACCGCGACCCTGGCCGGATCGTTTGCTCAAATGCAGGAAGCCCTCGGAACCGTCGATCCTGCGGTGAAGACAACGCTGAACGGCAAGTCGCCGCTCGAAGCCGCGCGGGAACTCATCGGCGGGACCAGACTCGAGGATGTTGCGGTCCGCAGACAGCTCTACGAAGGTGGACAGGCAGCGATTGAGGCCAGCACCGATCCACTGATTGTTTTGATGCGCAACGTGGATCCGCTCGCACGGGCGGTCCGCAAGCGCTTTGACGACGAAGTGGAAGCAGTGGAGCGGCGGGATGGCGCACTCATCGCCAAGGCGCGCTTTGCGCAGAGCGGGTTCGATCAACCCCCCGATGCGACCTTCACACTGCGCTTAAGCTACGGCCCAGTGAAGGGCTACATGGAGAATGGCAAGAAAATTCCCTATACCACCACGCTCGGTGGGGCATACGACCATGCTGCGGAAAACGGCAGCAAGCCCCCGTATGAACTGCCGGACAGCTGGATCAAGGCGAAGTCGAAACTGAATCTGACAACGCCTTTCAACTTCGTTTCAACCGCCGACGTTATCGGCGGAAACTCGGGCAGTCCAACCGTGAACAAAGCTGGCGAAGTGGTGGGAATTATTTTCGACGGAAATATCCAATCGCTGGCCAACAACTTCTTCTACGATGATGTGCAGCAGCGGGCCGTGCAGGTGGACTCGAGAGGAATCATTGAGGCTCTACGCAAGATCTACGGCGCGGACGCGCTGGCAAACGAACTGACGGGTGCCGCTAGCTCCGCGGGTGACAAGAAGGCAGAGGGAAAAGCAGCCGCGAAACCTTAGAAACGCGCCCGTCAGAACGTAGCGCCGCCGCCTCGGCGGCTGTCGTGGGGGCGCCCTCGCTCCCACAACCTCTTCAAGCGTGGCGTCAAGAGCGCCCAAAACGGTGGCGCTTCCGTAAACCTGTTATGCACTCATCAACCGAGAGCGTTTCGCAACCTCGTGCTATCTCGGGGCCACAAGAAAGAGAGAAAAAGCCAGAATGGGCAATCACTCCGGCCAGAGGCCGGCGGCGGTCTTCTCAAGAATTTGTTTTCTCATCTCCCCGCTCATCGGCAGAGCCTTGAATTCCTCCAGGTTTTGCTTAATGTCGGGAACCCCGGGGCCGGGCCAGTCGGTCCCGAATACGGTCTTGTGAGCAATCTCGCCGAGGCGTGGGAAGCACTGCAGGAGTTTCGTCGGTGGAATTCCGCTGACGTCGAGATAGACATTGGGGTGGCGGCGAATCAGAAAGAACGCCGTGTCCATCCAAAGCGGCCGGCCCCCGTGTGCTAACAGGATCTTGAGCTTCGGGAAATCGACCGCGACATCATCCACGTAGATCGGGTCCCCGTACTTGTTGCGCGCCCCGGGAAATACCGACGTTCCGGTGTGGAACATGACCGGCACGCCGTTCGCTTCGGCGGCGCGGTAGATGATTTCCAGTTCCTTCACGCCGCTGAGGTAATCGTTCGGATAGAGCAACTGGTGCGGCGGATGGATCTTGATCATGCGAATTCCCAACCGCAGGATGTGCTCCACATCCGCCATGATGTTATCCGTGTGCCGTGGATGCACGCTGCCGCAGGGGATTAGGCGCTTAGTGTCTTCTTTGACGTAGTCGGAGACGAACTGGTTCACTTCGGCGGTGAACCCGAGAACCTCCGGCGCCACATAGTTGATAAGAACCGCGCGATCGACACCGCAACGATCGAGGTAGTTCAGAAAGGCTTTTGGCGAGCGCGAGTAGGACAGCAGTTCCTCGAAGTTGGCGCGCTTCTTCTTCATCAATCCCAGCGCGCTCGGCTTCAACATTTCGAAGGGCTCGATGTGGATGTGGCAGTCAGTGATCACTAGGAGTTCTCAGTTCTCAGTTGTTCGACCTCATGCGCAGAACACACACCGTGTTATCTTGAGCGGCCGTGACTTTTTGGTGCCCCAGGTTCGCGCCCGTTCTTCGGGCGCTAACCCGGGCCACAGTTCGCGGTCACCCTGAGCGGAGACGGACGATGAGCGAAGCGAATCGTCCGGCGGAGTCGAAGGACCCCTACTCCTTCCCGTGGGTAGCATATAGCTCGGAGCCCGCAGGTCGGAACTCAATACAACGGCACTTTGGGATCGACCGTCCGTGCCCATCCGTCGATCCCGCCGCGCATAGACTGAGCCTTCTCGAATCCCTGCTGCCTCAGCCAGTTCGTAACCGTCAACGAACGTACGCCATGATGGCAGACGACAATGATGTGGTCGTCAGGATCGAGTTCGTGGTGCGCGCGCGTCGGCACATCACCCATGGGAATGTGCTTTGATCCTTCGATACGCGCTTTCTCCCACTCGGATGGTTCCCGGACATCGAGGAGCGTAAATGTTTCACCGCGCTTCTGCAGCGCTTTGACCTGGCCGGCAGAAATTTCGAAGTCCATAGTTCAGGGGCGTTTAGCTACTGTAGAGCAACCCATGGTAGCCCGTCGCAGTGGATAGCAGCACCCTAGCCGCGGAGCGGCGGCATTCGTTAGCCCAGCGCGTAAGCGCTGGGAAAGCCATGGGAAAATCACGAGTCCCGAAGGGACGGCACCCGAGTCTCGTCATCGTTTCGTTCAGCCCTCCGCGTCGATCTTTCGTAGCGTGGTCAAGCTCAGGAGTGCGGCCAGAGCCCACAGCGCCCCCGTGCCGATTCTTGCCGCGCGAACATCCGCCGCGGGAACGGTTCTCCAGAGCGTGAGCGCAAATCCGATCGCAAAGTTGATCACCAGCACGCCGAAGAACAACCGCTCGCGCAGGCATCGGGTATCAAACACCAGGCCGGTGAGCAGAATGATCCAGACAATGTATGTTGCCGCCGTCCAGGCGTCGTGCGGCCAGTCATATTCACCGCGCGTGAGATGACCGAACGAGATCCAGGCGAAGTAGCCGCAACCAAGAAATCCCGCAATTCCCCATACTATGGTGCGGCACATCAGGTGGCGAGACACGGAGGGCACTTCCGGCTTGGCAGTTGTCTTGTTCGTCTCTATTTGCCGGTCCATTTCGGGGGCCGCTTCTCAAGAAAAGCCATGATACCTTCGCGCGCGTCCTCCGTCGAGGCGAGTTCCTCGAGATAGATCTTCTCCGCCCGCGCCAGTCCCTTGTCAAAGTGAATCGCGTCCCATGCGTAAACGGCTTTTTTGGCGTGGGAAAGCGCTGCCGGGCTGAGTTGCTGGAGTTCTGCCAGCGACTGCTGCACGAGCGCATCAAGTTCTTCGGCGCGTGCGGAGTGGTTCGCCAGCCCGATGGCAACGGCTTCATCGCCGCTGATCTCGCGTCCCGTGAGAATCAGCTCGGCGGCCCGTTTCTGCCCAACCAGCGCCGCCAATGCAACGGCCGCCACCGGAGGAAAGCAGCCCAGCTTGATTTCGGGGAATCCCCAGGTTGCGTCGCGAGCGGTGTAAACCATGTCGCAAACAGCGGCCAGTTCCGCGCCTCCGCCGAGGCAGGCGCCCTGCACAGCAGCGATGGTGATTTTGCGCGAAGCAACGATCGCCCGGATCACGACATGGAAGCTGGTCAGCATCTCGTGGATGTGCTCAGGAAGGTGGGCCTTGATGTCCACACCCGCGGAGAAGGCGCGGGGGGTGCCTTCAAATAGGATGACCGAGATTTCGGAGCGGGTTTCGAGGTTAGACAAGATCGTTGTGAGCGACGCTGCCAGTGACAGGTCGATGACGTTGAGCGGAGGATTGACGAGCCGGACACGGGCAAGGGGTGGCGCAAGCTCAGTCTCAACTCGAACTGTGGCGGCGCTGGTCACGGTCCTTAGTTCTTTCCCCCAGGATGCGTCGAAGCCCATTACGAGTGAGTTACATCCAGCCATGTCCCTTATATTTAAGTACGTACAATAGTGTAACTGCAAAGTATTCCACGTGGAACATACGTCACTATAAGTTGATAGCCGACTTGCGTGGCTCACCAATGGTGGCAAGCGGGTCGCGCGCGCCCTCTTTCTCTTTGATCCACTTCTTTTCGTTGCGGAGAATATCCAACAACACCTGCTTGTCCTTTGCGCCAGGCAGGTATTCTTCACAATGCTGCTGGTAGGCGTGATCGTCAATCGGTTCGCCCGTCTCGCAATGGAACTTCTTCCCTGCCCAACGTCCAATGCTGCGGTTGAACTTGATATCGGGTGTGTAGAACTTCTTTTCTCCCGGCATTAAAAATGTGTTCAGACGCTCGATCAGGCCTGACACTTCTCGCTGATACAGCTGACGGTTATAGTCGTTCAAGTCGTCGAGGTCGGCGGCTTTGTCGTTCTGCGGCTCATCATAGCGGCCTTTGATGCCCCAGACATAGGCCCAGTGCGCCGAGGAAGAGTGGTCGGTGCCGAACAGGTCGTAGGAACTCGAAATCCATTTGTTCAGATACTTCTGCATCAGCCATTGCGGGATGACGCCGGCTTCGAGGCAGGATAGTGCGGGCTGTGTCATGCCGGCTCGGCAGGTTCCGAGATTGGAATATCCAGCAATGCAGCGTGAAAACGAGGAGCTCCTAAACCCCGATGCAAACCTGACTGCAGATAATGCAAGCTGATATGCCAAGTCAGTCATTCGTCTACATATTGTGCTTCGGTGAGCCTCGCCGTGTGCGCG
>Ga0209698_10007407_pt1 | contig 11522 bp, 7 predicted proteins | sample LitLauG_LLR_2012_FD_187203 | JGI IMG/M metagenome (GOLD analysis project Ga0209698, IMG submission 187203) | Freshwater sediment microbial communities from Pennsylvania, USA - Little Laurel Run_MetaG_LLR_2012 (SPAdes) (version 2) | ecosystem: Environmental > Aquatic > Freshwater > Creek >... | reverse complement strand
CACCCGCCCCGTCCGCCGCCGAGCAAACAAACACGTCCGGACGCACACCGACTTTCTCCCGGTAACGCTCCGTAATGCGCGCCGCAAACGACTCCGCGTCCGATGCATTCACCAGGTTTACCGTGCAGCCTCCGAACCCGCCTCCCGTCATGCGCCCACCCCAGCAACCCGGAAGGCCTTCCGCCGCCTCGACCATCGTGTCGAGCTCAGAGCAGCTCACCTGGTACAAATCACGTAGACTGCGATGCGACGCCCTCATCAACTCGCCGAACCGCTGCAAGTCTCGCGACTTGAGCGCCTCCGCGCTCTCCAACACTCGCTCGTTTTCACTCACCACGTGGCTACAGCGCTTGTAGATCACCTCGGGCAGGTCGCGCGAGTGTTGCTCTACTTGCTGGCTCGTAACATCCCGCAGTGCACGAATCTCCGGATACCACTTCGCCAGGATCTTGACGCCCTCTTCGCACTCCGCGCGGCGCAGGTTGTATTCCCCGCCGGCATTCTCATGCTTGACCATGGTGTTGCAGATCACCAGCCGCACACCCTCTGGGATGGGGACTAGCCTGTAATCGAGCGACCGGCAATCGAGTAACAGCGCCTGGCCGGCCTTTCCGAGACAGGAAATGAACTGGTCCATGATTCCAACGTGCGCGCCCACGAACGTGTTCTCGGCGCGCTGGCAGAGTTTCGCCACCTGCGGCATGGGAAGGCTCGTGCCATTCAGGCTCATGAAAGCCAGCGCACTGGCGACTTCCAGCGCCGCCGACGAACTCAGCCCAGACCCGATCGGCACTTCGCCTCGGACCAAAACATTCGCCCCTGAAGTGCTTACCCCAACCTCCCGCAGCGTAACCAGCACCCCTAGAACGTAGTCGCACCACGCACCTAGCCGGGCTGCGGGCAGTTGTCCAAGATCGAATTCGAAGTGCTCAGAAAACTCCTGAGACTGCAGGACAAGCTTCCCGTCTGCCCGCGGCGCAATGGCGACCCGTGACTTGAATTCAATGGCACTCGGAAAAACAAAACCGTCGTTGTAGTCGGTGTGCTCCCCGATCAGGTTCACGCGGCCGGGTGCGCTGAAGATTTTGGGTTGGACTCCGAACCGTGCTTTGAAGTCCTGCGCCAGCTCGGCCGAAGAGATGTGAGGCACTTTGCTCATGGGTTCTTTTTCCCGGCGCTTTCCTGCACCAAGTGGGTCGCGCAAGCAAGCGTTTACATTACAATGACCCGCGACTATAAATCGAGCCGACCCTATGTCCAACATGCCTGGCTTGAATCTCACCCAGGACCCGCATCGCCGGCTGAATCCGCTGACGCGGGAGCGGATTCTGGTGTCTCCCCATCGCGCCCTGCGCCCTTGGCAGGGAGAGGTCGAGAAACTTCCTCCCGAGCACCAGCCCCAGTACGATCCGACCTGCTACCTGTGCCCGGGAAACGAACGTGCCGGAGGTGTGCGCAACCCATCCTACGGCGGCACCTTCGTTTTTGATAATGATTTTGCCGCGCTCAAAAGCGCGACGCCGAAGCAACGATTGGACGTGGGCGGCAAGAGCCTGGTGGTCGCCGAAGGAGAACCCGGGATCTGCCGCGTGATTTGCTTCTCGCCCCGGCATGATCTCACGCTGTCTACCATGGCCCCCTCCGCCATTGAGGAAGTCATCGGCACCTGGACCGTGCAGTTCAAGGAACTAGGCGCGCATCCCGACATCGGCCACGTGCAGATCTTCGAAAATCGCGGCGCCATGATGGGTGCCAGCAATCCTCACCCGCACTGTCAGATCTGGGCCACCAACTCCCTTCCCGAAGCGCCCAGCAAAGAGCTAGCCGCGCAGAAGGACTACGCACGTGAGCACGGGAGCTGCCTGCTGTGCGACTACATCAAGTTGGAACTTGAACAGGGAACGCGAATCGTCTGCCACAACGATGGCTTTGTCGCTCTGGTGCCTTTCTGGGCAGTCTGGCCGTTTGAAATCCTGATCTGCAGCCGCCGCCATTTGCCGACGTTGCTTGAGCTCACCCGCCAGGAGCAGGCTCATCTCGCCAGTATCCTGAAACAGGTGACCTCCACCTACGACCGGGTCTTTGACGTGCCCTTTCCCTACTCCATGGGATTTCACCAGGCCCCGACCGACAAAGTTGCACACCCCGAGTGGCACTTCCACGCCCACTTTTATCCGCCGCTGCTGCGGTCGGCGAAGGTCCGCAAGTTCATGGTGGGGTTCGAGATGCTGGGCACTCCCCAGCGTGACATCACGGCAGAAACGGCTGCGGAACGGCTGCGCTCGCTGGCTTCCGGAAAATAGTCGAACGCCGTTTTCCCCAGCCCGCTGACGTACCGATTCATGCCCTAGCTACTAGTTGGCGGCTGTGCCGGGGCTGGGTATACTTGCTCTGTCATTCCGCCTGACTTTCGAGGTGCGCTCAATGGATTCCTATCATCGTCATCTGCACCATTCCGACGCTCGCACCGGCCGCGATTGTCAGTTCTGCGCACGCTTTGACCCTGACTTCTCCAAACGCAACCCGGTCGACCGTTGGGTGCACGACAAGCCCGAGGATTCCGCCATGTCGCACCTGAGCGAGAACGGTCACATCCGGCACCGCATCTTTGAGATTGCAGTGAAGCGCGCTCAAGGGATGGCGGCCAGCAGAGATTTGGTAGCTAAGTCGGCGTAGCGTATCAGGCGTGTACGCCCGAGGCCGCCGATTTGGCCTCCCGCGGCCCGGCGGTCTTGATCACGAAGGTTGGAAGATCCTCGGCCTTGATTTGCGTCTGTAACGCATCTTCAGGCAGCCCACCTGCATCCACCGGAAGAACTCCAATGGCACAATTGCGTCCAGCCTGCTTGGCCTTGTACAAGGCCTGATCGGCCAGCGCCACCACGGTTTCGAAACTCACGGCTTCGGGTGCCGCCGGGAACCACGGAAACACTGCCCACCCGATCGAACACGTCTTTCTCAACGGCTGCGACGACTCCCGAATCCGAAACGGCTTGTCCCCGATCGCATGCAGAATGCGCGACGCCAGCGCGGTGGCTTCCGTGCGGCTGCTCGCCCGCGACACCACCATGAATTCCTCGCCGCCCCAGCGCACCAGTACGTCCGACATGCGCGCCGCCGATTGAATCCGCCGGGTCATCTCCCCCAGGATCTCGTCCCCGGCCAGGTGCCCGTAAAGATCGTTGACTTCCTTGAAGTGATCGGCATCGATCAAGTAGAAAACCAGGTCGCGATTTCGGGTGTCCGTGCTGCCTGCGCCCGTCCCGTACGAGCGGAGCACCTGGTTGATGTCGGCCTCGATCGTCAGCTGGAAGAACCGGCGATTGCGCGCACCCGTGAGCGGATCGGTGAGCGAAGCTTCACGCAGCTCCTGGTTGGCGTGCTGCAGTTGTTCCCCGTGCTGAGCAACGGCGATTTCCAGACGGCGGCGTTCTTTTTTCAGAGAATAGGTGCGCAATTGAAAGAGCGCGTACAGCAGGGAAACACCGAGCACGGCGGCCAGCCCGCGCGCCCACCACTGCTGCCACCAGGCAGGGAGCACCTGAAACGCAAAATGCGCGGGCTCGCCCGCAACGCCCGACGCCGACTGGCAGGAAATCTCCAGATCGTAGTTCCCCGGAGGCAGCGCAGGATAGCGAACTTCGCGTACTCCCGTTTCCGTCGAGTTGCTCTCCAATCCATCCAGCCGGTAAGAGCACCGCAAACCCGCCGATTCCCGATACGACAGCACGGCAAACTCGGCGTACAGCGTGTTGTCTTCGCGGCCGGCGCGCGGCCGGGCATCGGTCAGCAGCTCGTGTCCCCCCAGCTGCGCCGAGGTCATGACCACCCGGGGAGCCGCCGGCGGCAACGACGCCTCCGCCTTGGGGTCGAACCGTGCCAACCCGCCGCTGGTTCCAAACAGAATCGTCCCGTCAGACTCGGCAAAGAATCCGCCCTCGCTCAGGTCGTCCCACAGCAATCCGTCCGAGCGCTGGTAATGGCGAATGCTTCCGCCCGGCGTGATCTCAGCTACCCCTTTGTTGCCGCCTGTCCACGCGTTCCCCTCGTGGTCCAGGCCGAGCATGTAGACCTCATCGGAAGGCAGCCCCTGGGTTGCGGCGAAATGCTGTACCTCGGTGTGCCCACCGCGCAACCGAAATCGCGTAACCCCGGGCGCATCCGCGTAACGGACCCAGGCCTCGTCCGGACGGTTAGAGACCACTTCCACCAGCGCGTTCGAGAGCAGGCCATCGTTCCGCGTGAAGTGCGACCAAGTCTTCCCGTCGTATCGAGCGAGGCCGCCCGTTCCACTCGCCCACAGGACGTTGCCGATTGCCGGCGTGAAATAGTTGACGGCCGCCAGAATGCTCGCCGGCGCTCCGGCGTCGTCAAAAACATAAGGACGCTGCCCGCTGCGCAGCGCCTTGAGGGAGTGCGCAGCGGAGACCCAGATCCGGCCATCCGGCCCGCGGCCCAGCGCGATCGGATCCGGCATGGGCGCCGCAATCTTCTCCGGCTTCAGGGTCGCGGCATCGAAACGCGTCAGGCCTCCGGGATGACACAACACCCACACGGAGCCGTCGGCCGCCAACGCAAGCTGCCGCGCGGTTGATCCATTGAGTCCATCCTTCGGCTTCCAGACACGGTAGTCGTGCAACCCGTCGTCCCACAAAGCCACGCCACTGTTCGTACCAATCCACAAGCGGTGCTGGGCATCGCGCAACTCCGACCAGACCACGTTGTCCGGCAGGCCTTCCGCGTCCGTCCAGCCCGACCAGGTGCGCTCGCCCTGCCAGCGCAGAAGGCCGTTGCCCCCCAGCCCCAGCCAGTAGGAACCTTCGCGGTCCTCAATCGCCGAGATTACCGCGTTAGTGGGCAGGCCCCGGCGCCGGTCAATGATGTCCCAGCGATTCTCGTTGCGCAGATACAGTCCCGCGACCGTCGGGACCATCAGGCGTCCCTGCCGGTCGATGGAGAACGCGCCAATGTCGTTCGCCGGCGGCAAGATCACTGACTCCTGTACCACCCGGTTGCTCCCCGCATCCAGCCGCAGGAGTTGCCGCGCTGTCCGCAGCCAGGTCCGGCCTTTGCCGTCCTGCGCGAGGGCCAGGATCGTTTCGCTGGCAAAGGCGTTCCAGACCGGCAGCGTGTGCAGGTGCATGGTGGAATCGACCCAACCCAGCCCGCTTCCGCTGGCGAACCAGACCTTCCCATCCACTGCGGCGTAAACAGCATCGACCCGGTCGGTCGGAAGGCCGTGCTCCTTGGACCACAGCACCGCGTGCGAGCCGCCGAGTCCGTCCACAATCCACAGCCCGCGACCGGTCGCAGCAAAGACTCTTCCGTTCGCCTGCAACGCCATCGGTTGACGGCTGGTCAGGTGCGGGACGCCTTCAGGCAGAGGAAGCATCCGGAAGGAACCATCGCCTCCCACCGCCAGTCCGTGGCGCGTCGCCACCCAGATGTGGCCGTCCGCTGACTGCGCGATCTGCAGAATCGCCGTCGTCGGAAGCCCCTGTCCGAGACCATACTTCACCAGGCGAGTGCCGTCATAACGGAGCAGACCGCTGACTGTGCCAATCCAGATGAACCCATCGCGGTCTTGAAAGAGGCAGACGGGCGTGACTGTCGCCAGGCCGATGTCTTCCCCCACGCTTTGGAAGACGTAGCGTGCGCGATCGGGAATGGAGAGTGGAGTGGAAGCGAAGAGAGCGGGAGGGACGATGGCCGCCAGCGCCACGGTGAGTATCACTACGAACTTCCAGGCTCGCCCTTTGTCCGCGTGCATGCAACCCCGCTGGGAACTGTGCTTCTCGTAGCTTTGGCGGACGATGAGCGCCGTAACCGTGTCACCAATCCTGCAAATTTGGAGGGGAGGGCTGCTAGATCCCTTGGTCCCATCAGTTTACGGAGTATGTATGGGGGCACGTAGATTACGCGCGGACATGTCCTGCGGGCGGCGCGACTGGGTCCGCCCAACCGCGGCCATAGCCGGCTTTCGCGCTCGTCCCGACCGCGATTTGGCGCAACTGTAAGCCAGGCGCTAAGATCGCCTGACCCGCAACCAGGGATTTGAGGAGCCGAAGGTCAAATGAACCACGCCGCCATGCTCGCAGTAGCGCTGGCCGAGGCCCGCAACGGGCTCGCGGAAGGCGGCATTCCCATCGGCGCTGCCATCTTCGATTCCGCCGGACGCCTCGTCGGGGCCGGCCATAACCGCCGCGTCCAGAACGGCGACCCCTCCCTGCACGGCGAGACTGACGCCTTCCGCAACGCTGGACGCCAGCGCAGCTACCGCCACCTTATTATGGTAACCACCCTGGCCCCGTGCTGGTACTGCAGCGGCCTGGTTCGCCAGTTCGGCTTCCGTACGCTGATAGTCGGGGAAAGCCGCAACTTTCAGGGCGGCGTCGACTGGCTGCGATCGCTCGGCGTCAATGTGATCGATCTGGACTCCGAAGAATGTGCCTCCCTGCTCGCCGAGTACATCGCTAAGAATCCTGAGGTGTGGAACGAGGATATTGGCGGCGAGTAAAGAGTCACGAAAGAACTTCGTATTCGCTGGTTACCAGTCCGGACTTGTATTGCCGCGTACCGATGTGGCAGAGCTTGATGTCTCGTCCCACGCTGCCGAACAGCGGAATGCCATCTCCAATCAACACCGGCACGCGCGTGATGGTGACTTGGTGAATGAGGCCGGCGCGCAGGAACTCCTGGACCGTGACCCCGCCATCGACATAGACATGCTGAGCGCCCGTCGCCGCCAGCTTGCCAACGATCTGCTCCGGTTCACCGCTCATTTGTTCAACCCGCCCTGTGATACCCGACAGATCGAGCGGATGATGGCTCAGAACCACCACCCGCTTATCGCCGTAAGGCCAGTTGGGTAACTTCAAAACCACGTCGAGCGTGTTGCGGCCCATCACCACGGTATCGACACTGGCGATGAACTCGTCGTATCCATGCGGCTCGCCGCCATCGACTGGCAGGAAGTCGTATTCGCCATTCTTACGCGCAATGAAACCGTCAAGACTGGTTCCGACGAACACAGACAATTTCATGAGACGCTCCCTTGCCTGGCATCAGGAAGGCCTAGTTTACCCGCTCGCCAGAAGCGGTGGAACTGCGGCTCGGGTCTCAGTTTTGAAAGGGCCCGGCTTCAGGCGGGCCGTCAGAGGTTGCTTCAATGGCAGCTTTACGCCGCTGGGGCGCACTCGGACAATGAAATTACTTTTCCGGAACGCCTCCAGCCGGGTCCCCACGCAAGGATGCTACGCTGTTTGTAACCATGCGGGTTCCACTGGTTGCATTCTCGTTCTTCCTGGCGACCGCCCTCTTGCTGGCTGTGCGCCCCGCGCCCGCCCAGGAAAAAACTCCGGGGAAAAAGCCCCCCGTCGCCTGGACGGTTCGCGCCACGCCGCCACGCCCGCTGAACGGCGCCCCGGTTTTTCTGGAAGTGACGCCGCCCGCTCGCCTGCAGTCTCTCACCGCAACCTGGCTGGGGCATAACGTCACTTTTTCCCAGAGCAACGGAAAAACCTGGTTCGCCCTGGCAGGCACCAGCCTTGAGACGCGCCCAGGAACCTATCCCCTCGCTCTCGACGCGACCACAACTTCCGGCGGCCGAATCCACTTCCAGCGCAACCTGACGATCGCGCGAGCAAAATATCCCGTGATCAAACTCACCGTGTCCAAGGAATTCACCGAGCCCAATCCCGAGCAGCAGCAGAAGATCGCGGCCGATCAGCAAGTCAAACACGAAACCTTCGCCAGGCCCTCCGCCCCCGATCGCGAGTGGTCCGGTTCGTTTCAGGCCCCAGTGAGCGCGCCCGTTTCCGACGTCTTCGGCATCCGGCGCGTCTTCAACGGCGTGACCAAGAGCGTTCACCAGGGTCTCGACTACCGCGTTCCGCCCGGGACGCCCGTCGCCGCCGTCAACAGCGGCACCGTGCTCCTCGCTCGCCCGCTTTATTTTGAAGGAAACTGCGTGATGCTCGATCACGGCCAGGGCCTGATTACGCTCTACCTGCACCTCTCCGAGATCGACGTCAAAGAAGGGGACCACGCCGAGCGCGGCCAACTCCTCGGCCGTAGCGGCGCCACCGGCCGCGCCACCGGCCCGCATCTTCACTTGGCAGTGCGCTGGCAGGGCGTCTACTTGGACCCTGCAGGACTCTTGGCGCTCCATCTACCAGAGTCGCCCGCGAAAAGTCCCAGCCCCGTGCATTAATCCGTGTAGCGCCGGCGTCCCGCCGGCTGTCGCGAGAGCTCGCCCTGAGCTTGCCGAAGGGGCATCCTGTCCTCGCCTCGTCTCACATCCGCAACCGACCCCTTACCATCTTGTCATTCCGACGCGCGAGCGCAAGCCGGGCAGGAGAGCCTGCCCTGAGCGAAGTCGAAGGGAATCTGCTGTTCATAGCCGGATGCAGCCCGCGATGAGGGCTCACCGCCTGGAAGGGCACGACTTAGAGGGCTGCGGAAAAACTCTGCATTCGCCTCGTTTTGAAGGGGCCCGGCTTCTAGCCGGGCCGTAAGGCGCCTGAAATCAATACCGGCTTTGGCCGCTGGGTTCGCTGTAGGCAAGTGAGATATCTTTTTCCGCAAATTCTTCAGTCGTGCCGCAAGAACCCGAAGAGAAAAAGGCCTTCAGCCCCTGAGGTGAGCTTTTCGCCACAGCCGCGGAGCTCTCTACGCCCGCCGCCGCTGCGGCCCTGTCGTCCCCTTCACCGACTCTTTCAAATCCAGATTGCGGATCAGCCGGTGCAAGTAATTCGGATGCACCCCCAGCAACCGTGCCGCCTCCGTGTAATTCCCGTGCGCTTCTTCCAGCGCATTCTGGATCAGCCGCTTCTTCAACTCTTTCACGGCCGCGTGATACTTGGCCTCCTGCATGCCCGGCGCCAGTTCGCGCTCCAGCAGCGACTCCGGTAGATCCTCCGGCAGGATGTCATCCGACGTCCCCAGCACCAGCGCCCGTTCCACCACGTTCTCCAGCTCGCGCACATTTCCCGGCCAGTCGTAATTCATCAGGCAGGCCAGCGCCTCCCGCGAGAGTGGCTTCAGCTTCGAGCCGCACTTCTTGCAGTGCTTGTCCACGAAGAAACTCACCAGCAAGGGAATATCTTCCTTGTGCTCGCGCAGCGGCGGCATCGTGAGGCTCACCACGTTCAACCGGAAATACAAATCCTGCCGGAATCTTCCCCCACGCACCTCTTCTTCGAGATTCCGGTTGGTGGCCGCAATTAACCGGATATCCACCCGGATCGGCCGGTTCCCCCCCACCCGCTCAAACTCGCGCTCCTGCAGGACGCGCAGCAGTTTCACTTGAAGCGCCGGCGCCAGTTCCCCGATCTCGTCGAGAAATACCACTCCGCCATCGGCAATCTCCAGACGCCCCTTCTTCTGCATGGCCGCCCCGGTGAAGGCCCCCTTCTCGTATCCGAACAACTCGCTTTCCAGCAGGTTCTCAGGGATCGCCGCACAGTTGATCGCCACAAACGCCTTATTGCTCCGCGGGCTCTTGCGATGCGCCGCCCGCGCCGCCAGTTCCTTGCCTGTGCCGCTTTCCCCGCCGATCAGGATGGTCGCCTCCGTCGGCGCCACCCGCGCCAGGAACTGGAAGACTTCCTTCATACGCGCGCTTTCGCCCACCAGGCTCCGGTCCAGCGTGATTTCGTTCATCAGCCGCTGGTTTTCCTGTTCCAGCCACTGCAGGCGCCGCGCGTTATCGAGCGCTACCGCTGAGATCCCGGCGATCGCCGTCACCAGTTGCAGGTGATCCTCGTTGAAGCGGTTGGCGATGTTCACCGTGTCCAGGTAAATGCACCCCACCGACCGTTGAAACAACATTAATGGCACGCACAGCAGCGACCGCACCTGCGATGCAATCAGGCTCTCCACTCCACCCAAACCGCTGCTGCCCGGAACGTCCGACCCCAGGATCGCGACCCCCTCCTCCAGCACCTTCTGGGCAATCGTACGGCTCACGCGCACCGGCCGATCATTGGCCGCGTCACGGTTCCGTCCGAACACCGAGTTGAATTCGTGCCCGTTGGTGCCATCGAGCAGAATCGCCCCGCGTTCCGCCGGGGCCACCTCGAAAATCAGGCTCAGAACCTGTCCCTGCAGTTCGTCCAGATCGCGGATGGAATGGACTGCCCGGCTGATCTTCAACAGCGCATTCAAGTTGCGCGCCAGCCGCGAGGTGGCTGGCAACTCGCTTAGAATCTTATCGGGCTGCAGGTAGAGCACGTCCTGCGGACGAATCTGCGCCGTGGCGTGGGTTGTCTTCTCGTCGTCGAATTCCACCACGCGGCTGGAGCCCGCGGGTTTCTCCGCATCCTCTTCGGTGAGAAAGAGAAACACCGAATCGCCCACGGCAACTTCGTCCAGGTGGTGCAGCCAGCTTTCTTTGACCGGCTGGCCGTTGACTGTGGTGCCGTTGCGGCTGTCCAGATCGCTGACGCGGAATCCGGTCCCATCCCGGCGGATAGTGCAATGGCGGCGCGACACCGACGGGTCGCTGATGGGCAAGCCATTCGAGGCGTCCCGGCCCAGCGACAATTCTTCCGCCGGTAGCGCGAAAATAGAATCCTTCAAGGGCCCAGACAGCGCGACCAGTCGAGGGTTCACCCGAATTTCTCCCAAGCCACTTGCCGCCGGCTCTGCTGTGACCGGCTCCCGAACTATCCACCCGGATAGGGCACTATCCGATCGGATAGTCCAACCACTATAAGTGAAACTCGATGAAAAAGCGCTTCATACCTTTTTCACAGAATCTAAGCCATTTTTTATCAGCTGCTTACGTTGAAGCAAGTCAACCTCCCAGATGCTGTCGGCGCTGTGGCGAAGGAATTGCACTTACGTTTCGCGACGACTGGCCTGGCAAAAGCGACGGGGGAAGCGCTTACAAGTTCGCTGGGCAGTGTTGAATCGGGGACGCTCGAGGTACCCCCTCATCGGGTCCCCGATTCTTTTTTCTGCCGCGATTCGCTGCGGCGCGCCGACCTTCGTACTTCACGTGGACCTAGCTCCTCGCGTCCGAGCCAGGCAAGCTCGGGCTCTAGCCCACATGGCTCGCCACAGACCCGCGATTTCTCCTCCCAAATCGCGGCCTATCCCCATCACCTTGTCAGTCCGACGCGCGAGCGCAGCGAGACAGGAGGAATCTGCTGTTCATCGCGGATCGAACCATCCCGAATGGAATGTCTCTCACCGGAAAGGGCACGACTAGCCGCTGAGGTCGCTGCTGGAGTGAAAAACGACTCGTTTCACAGCCTCCAGCTTTCAATTCGGACGGCCGAAAGAAAGGGGTGCGGCCATGGTCTCTACTTCCCCTGCAGAAATTGCAGGGTGTACGCGCTCGCCGGCTCGAAAGGCTTCTCGATCACTTTCAATTCCGTAAGCTGCTGGTACATCGTCGCCCAGCGCGCCGGGTCCATTTGCCCCAGCTGCGTGCCGCCGGGTGTATCGCCCGCGACGAAGCCGCCATCGCGCAGCGCCTGCCCGGTGAAATGCATCCATTCCTGATTGAGCGCTGG
>Ga0209698_10007405_pt1 | contig 11526 bp, 9 predicted proteins | sample LitLauG_LLR_2012_FD_187203 | JGI IMG/M metagenome (GOLD analysis project Ga0209698, IMG submission 187203) | Freshwater sediment microbial communities from Pennsylvania, USA - Little Laurel Run_MetaG_LLR_2012 (SPAdes) (version 2) | ecosystem: Environmental > Aquatic > Freshwater > Creek >... | reverse complement strand
GCGGTGGAATGTAGCCGGCCTCGGTGGGCAGTGCGGTGCCAGCGGCTGCCTCGGCCTGCTCCGCGGCCTCGGCCTGCGCGCGGATTTCGGCGGCAGCCGATTCATCGGGCGGGGGCGCGCCCACCACGAATGCAGCCGGCACGGCCTCGCCCAGCGCCAACGGCGGGGCCGGTGGCAAGCCGCCCGCGCCCTGGCGCGCACCTAGCTCCGTCAGGCCCTGCTCGATTTGTTCGCGCATGTGATTCTGCATGCCTTGCAGATCGAAAAGCGCTACGGGCGCGCGCGTACCGGGCAGGCATTCGAGGCCGCCCTTGCTTGCCAGCACGGTCACGATCGCCGTGGGCGAGTCGGGCGGCGGCGGGTAGCCGACCTGCACCACGTCGCCATTGCTGAGCATGCATTCGCGGCCATAGGTGTCGTCGACGACATCCAGAGGCGTGCCAACCACGAACGTATGGGAATAGCCATCATTGAGCAGCGCCACGACACTGCCGCTGGCCGGGTCGGGCTCCCGCCCCTGCGAATAGGCCACGGCGGCCTGGCGATCGAACTCCATCTGGTGGCGGACCTCGGCGGCGACGAGTTCCTTGACTTGCGGCGACAAGGGCGGGGGACGATCGTAGGCGGCGGCCATCTGCGCATTGGCCATTTGCGCCTCGTAGGCGGCGCGCAGGCTGGTGGCGATCATGTAGTCGGTGAGCCAGTAGGCGGGACCCGCGTAGGTTGGATAGGGTTGGAAATACCAGCCGTAATAGCCGAACCAGGGGTCGCCGCCCCAGCCCCAGGCATAGGCCGTAGGCGTGAACCAGGGGTTATAGACCCAGGCGTAAAAGCCCAGCGGGAAATAGCGCACAGGGGCATAGACTTCGTAAAACACGCCGTGATAGCCGTAGTGCCGGTAATAGCGGTCGTAGACACGGCCGTTTTCATAATAGGTGCGGTGCCCGTATTCCTGGCCGTGGAAGGAATAGGGATGTTCGACATAGCCGCGCCCGCCGCGTTCGGCGAAGCCATGGCCATGATCAGCGTGTTCGAAGAACACCCGACTGTGGTCGGGGCGCTCGATGAAAACGCGCCGGTTTCCGTCCAGGCCGCGATGCACTTCCATGCCACGACCCGGATCGTGAAAGTCGCTGCGTGTGCCGTCGGCGCGCGTGCGCACAACGGCGCCGCCGGCGACGTGCATTTCGCGGCTGCCGGCCGGAGCCGGTCGGGCGTCGAAGCCGCGCGTGGCGGATCCTGCGTGAGCTTGGGCGGCAACGGGTCCACCCCGGCCTTCGGGCTGGCGCGCGCCAAATTCGGGCCGGGCCATGGGCGAGGCGGGGCCGCCTGGCGGGCGCGCGCCCCCTTCAGGGCGTGCCATAGGTGTCGGGGGACCGCCGGGGCGAGCTTGCGGTCCGGCCCCGGGGTTGCCGCCCGCGTGCGCGGGCGCGCCGGGCGCGGGCATTACGGGCCGCCCCGCGCCTGTCATTTCCGGATTGGGTGTGCGGTTGCCGAGATTTTCTCCTGCGGGCCTGGGCGCCATCGGTGAGGGCGGCGCGGGCCGCGGGCCGCCGCCCGTGGGCGCGGGCGCGGGAACGGCGCCACCGGGATGCGGCGGCGTGCCCTTGGCCGATTCCTGCCGTGCTTCGTCGCCCGCGGCTGCGAGCGCGCCCAAGGTCCAGGTGGCGCTCGAGGCAATTGCCAGTGCCGCACCTAGGCGGATGAAGGAAACCGCACCCGGAATTGAGAGTTTCACGCGCATCTCCAGACAAACAAGGACATGGCCGGAAGACTTCAGCGGGCGAATACGCCTCAGCCGCCCCGACCGCATGGCGTGATTCTCCCTTATCTGCTGCCACAGAAGTCGAGGAAATCGTTAGCAAATACGACAGGACGGTCCCACGAAAATTGCCTCGGCTAATCCGGACGCGCTAAGCCCCGGGCCCGCCGCAGGCCGGGGCGAGCGCGCATTCGCCGGCGCCGAGGGTCCAGGATAAATTCCCGCGCCTTGACCGACTGCGCGTTCACGGCGAGCATTGCACGTGAATCGGGCCTGCGGCCTGGCGCAGCGGCGCCGCGCCGGCAGCGTCCGCGTCCCCCACCGGAGAACACAAATGAATGCAGTGGTAGGAGAAGGCATGGTCTTTTGCCGCGCCTGCGGCAAGCAGATCCACAGCAGCGCGTCCACCTGTCCGGGATGCGGCGCGATCCAGGCCGGCGGCTACGGCAGCAGCAAGCGCATCCTGCCGGCCGCAGTACTGTGCTTTTTCCTGGGATGGTTGGGCATACACCGCTTCTATGTGGGCAAGATCGGCACGGCGCTCCTGCAGATTCTCAGCTGCTGCATCGTCGTCGGCTTCTTGTGGGTGCTGATCGACTTCGTGATGATCGTCGTAGGCAGCTTCACCGACAAGGAAGGCAACAAGATCACGCAGTGGACCTGAATGCGCCGCGGGCCGGGCGCAGCATTCATTGCCAGGCGAGCAGTTGTTCCTGCCGGTAATCCTCGAACATTTCGCCGCCACTCGGGCCGGGTAGGAAGTAGCTGCCGTGGGTGCGGCGCTGTACCCAGCGGCCGATCTGCGGACACAACCAGACCGATTCATCGCGGGTACTCGCGTTGCGCCAGAATTCGCCGCTTTCGAAACTGATGTGGTTATCAAAGCGCAGCACGACGAAGGTGCCGGCCGGAACCGTTATTTCCTCCCAGGCGATGGAACACATCTGCATCGACCACCACAGCGGGTAATCCGGACTAGCGAGCGTGTGGTAATGCGTGCCGTAACGCTCGATGCGGCCCGGGACCAGCTCCGACGGCCAGGCCGGCAGCGGTCGCGCAAAGGCGATCGGCGGACTCCAGTGCGGATCGATGCGCAGCATGCCCCAGGGCTCGTGCACTTCATCGGGAGGGACCTGAGTGCCGGAGGCAATTCGCCGCAGGTGTATCTGCGCGGCGACCGAAACCACCGTTTCGGTGTACTCGTCCAGGGTCTGGCCGTTGTACATATTGGTTACGCGATAGTCCCAGCGCTGGCCCAGCGCCGGGGGTCGCACCGCTTGTTGGTATGCGGCCGATTGCGCCGCACTCAGAGGACGGGCGCCGTCACGCGTCGCGCATGCCAGCGGTAGCAGGCCGGCCATTGCCAGCAGCAGATCGCGTCGCGAGGTCAGCGGCTTGCCGTTCATCGAGCCAGCGTACACCCGGTGACCTCAGGCAGCATCCCGCCGAACCACGATCGGGACCTTCCCGACGGCGATTCCTTAGGGCCTACCCGTACGGCAGGCGGCCGAATAGCGCCGCGCGGGCGCAGCGGAAGTTGGGCCCGCGGCGGGTCACGCTGCCGCGCCCCGGCGAGGCGGCGGCAGCGTGCGGGGTCTTCCTACTCGCTCGGGCTGCCCGTGACGATGGCCCCGATCTTGGGCGTTCCTATGCCGGTGGCCATGTCATAGCCCGGGGTGGTCGGGAACAGGCCGTTGTTGTTGGTGGCCTGCCCATGCCCCGTGATGTCGTTGAAGTACCCGCGCGGATTGTCGCGGAACAGGGAGTACAGCAGCGGGTTGGCGTTGCCCACGCGCCGGTGCTGGTAGGCCACACGATCGGCGATGATGGCCGACCACAGGGGCGACGACAGGCTCGTGCCACCGATGCCGAACCAGCCGGCCGGTACCCCGGTGATCGTCGCGCAGGTGCTGTACGGGGTATTGGCATTGCCGGTGCAGTATTCGGCATACGGGGTGTAGGCGTCGGCGTTGGCGGAAACATCCGGCACTTCGCGGCACGGCGCCCCAACCGCTGCCAGCGCACATTGCGTCGAACCATTGCCGTAGGCGGTGTAGGCATTGTTCACGCCCGGTCCCGACTGGTAGCCCGGACGGCCCCAGTACTGGCTGTAGCCCCCGCCGCCGGCACCGGTGGCGCTGCACCAGAAGATGCCGGCACCGGTGATGGTGGTGCCGGAAATGTCGTTGGCAGCGCTGCACAAGTTGTCGACATTCCACACCGTTTCCGCGCGACCCGCGTAGCCGGGCTCCGGGTTGGTACCGGGATTGAAGTTATTGAACGAGGTGCCGCCCACGCTGGTGACCCAAGGCTGGCTGGACGGATCGCCCACATTGATGATGGCGGTGCCGTCGCTGCGCAGGCAGCCATACGCGCCGGTATCGCCCGAAGAGCTGAAAACGCTCTGTCCTTGCAAGGCCATCTGCTGGAACAACATATTCTCGGCCAACGCGTACCCGGCGCCGGCGTCGTTCTCGCATAGCCCCCAGCTCGAGCTGATGACGTCGGCGGCATTGTCGTTGGCAATCCTGGAATACAGGTCGAGCTCGGTCTGCCCGGTGAAGTCGTTGGGCGCCTCGTACACCAGCAGCTGGCGCACGGCCGGCGCCACCGACAGCTGCGCTTCGACGTCGGCCACCACTTCGATGTCGCCGCTATAGCCGTTGAAATTGGCCGGGCAGGTGTCGCCGGCCGGGCATAGCGGTGCCAGCGGACCGCCATCGACCATTACGTCGGTCAGGGGCGGCACGAAGTCGTCACCGTAGAACGTGCTGGCCCAGGTGCGCACATCGGACTGCTGATAGGCCGAGAGTTCGAACACGGCCAGGGTCGCCCCCGCGCCCCGCGCGCGTGGTCCGGCGTTGCTGGCGCCATAGATGCTGTTGGTCTGCGCGGGCGTCAGGCCGTTGCAGTTGGGGCCGCCGCCGTAGCCGAACGCAAATCCCGGCCCGCCATTGACCAAAGCGATGAACTGCGCAGCGGTCGGATACGGCGCCTCGCAGCCGGCGCTGGCCGCGGCGGCCGCTGCCGGACGGGCTGCCGGTTCACCCTTGCGGATGTGCGACTGGTGCCGCACGGTGTTGGCCAGGCCGACCACGCCCAGCACGCCGGGGACCAGGTTGGCCGGCAGCGCGGCCGGCGTCGTGTTCGAGTAGTACGCGACGCCCTTGGTGCTGTTGTAGGTGGACAGGTGGGTGGCAAACGCGGCAGCCACGGCGCTGCTGGACCCGACCGCACGCAGCAGGAAGGGCGTGGCTGTTGCTTCCACCCGCAGCCCGACGCTGGTCAGATAGGCGCTGAGGGCCGCCACCTGCGCCGCATCGGGCGCGAACTGCGCATTGAACTGGCCGCTGCCCAGCCACTGCTGATAACGCGCACTGCTGGGGTCGTAGACGTCCTGCAGCAGCGTTGCCAGCGCCGCCGGGTTGCTCGGTGCCAGCACGAGTTCGACGCTCAGGGTCTGTTCGGGTAGATCGCCGGTGATGGCGTCGGTGGTGCGCGCCAAGCTGCCGGGAATTTCGGCATAGCCGCTGGTTACCGCAGCGGCCTCCCCGATAACGCCCAGACTCGCAGCGAGGATCGTCAGTCTTGCCAGCGCCTTGCCCAGGCGCGCACGGCGGCCGCTTAGCGCATGCTTCGTTTCGTCGGTGTTCATGGGAGACCTCACAGTGGTTCGAACGGGCCGGCCCTTGGACAGGCCTATGTTCGCCGGCACCAAGTGCGTGCCGGCGGCGCACTTCACACTGGCTGGCGCGACCGTGTCGTGGCCGGTAACTGCGTCTTGATACCGTCCCCCAGCGCAGGTCGGCAGAGGCTGCGCCGATTTCGCGGTACTTACAAGCGGGTAAGCGCTACCAATAATGCGCTAGTTGCGTTCGTGCAATGGTCCGCGCATACCATATGCACGCAATGGTTATCCGCGAGGTGCGGAAGGCGCAGCGTTCAGCCCGTACGCGGCAGCGGGCCCGCCGCCGCGACGAAGTGCGGATTGCGCAGACCCGCCTTGCCATAGCGCAAGGGGCTGCCGTCGAGCGTGCACACCCGGCCGCCCGCGGCCTCGACGACAGCCTGGGCCGCGGCGGTATCCCATTCGTGGGTTGGGCCCAGCCGAGGGTAGAGGTCGGCACTGCCTTCGGCGATCCGACAAAATTTCAGGGAGCTGCCTGCCTGCACGAGTTCATGCGGCCCCAGCGCGGCCAGATAGCGCTCGGTTGCGGCGTTCATATGGCTGCGGCTTGCGACCACCCGCAGGCGGGCCGGCGCCCCTGCGTCGACACGGATGGCACTGACCCGCCCGCCGGCATCGCGGTGGGCGCCCAGGCCCTCCCCGCCCCAATACGCCAGGTCCAGCGCCGGCGCCAGCACGACACCCAGCCGGGGGCGACCGTCCCGCACCAGGGCGATGTTGACCGTGTACTCGCCGGTGCCGGCGACGAACTCCTTGGTGCCATCGAGCGGATCCACCAGCCAGTAGGTGGAGCGGCACTCGCCCAAGGGGTGTGAGGTCGCTTCTTCCTCGGACACGACGGCAAGCTCCGGCCAGCAGGCACGCAGGCGCCGTGCGATCGCCTCGTGGGCAGCGAGGTCTGCCAGCGTCAGCAGCGAGTCGTCGGCCTTGCAGGGCAGGCAGGCCCCGGCCAGCGGGGCGCCGCCCACCGGCGAGGCGCAGTAGCGCAGGATGCAGCGTCCGGCCTCGCGCGCAATCTGCACGATTTCGGCGAGCCAGCAGCTCGGATCAGTGTTCGGCAACACGTGGCCTGGACTTTCGCGAAAAACCCCATCTTAGCCATGCGTCGCCGCAGTGCCGGACACGAGCGGGCGATCCGTCCACACTTTTGCAGGGCGCCGGCGGGGCCATTGCCGGCGAATTTCGTACTATCGCGAATCCCGATGCGGCTTTTCTCGACATGACAAACAATGCCTTTACCCAAGCGGTGACGCTGCGCGGCGAGCACGTCGTGCTCGAACCCCTGGCAGCGGCCCATGCTGTCGACCTGGCACTGGCCGTCGCCGATGGCCGCCTGTGGGAGCGCTGGTACACCGCCATACCGCAGCCCGCCGCCATGGCGGCGGAAATCGAGCGACGCCGGCAACTGCAAGCCCAAGGCAGCATGCTGCCCTTTGCGGTGCGGCTGCCGGGCGGCGGCCCGGCGGTGGGCATGACCACGTTCATGAACATCGATGCGCCGAACCGCCACGTGGAGATCGGCTCCACCTGGTACCGCCTGAGCGTGCAGCGCACGGCCCTGAACACCGAATGCAAGCTGCTGCTGCTGACCCATGCCTTCGAGACCCTCGACTGCATCGCGGTGGAATTTCGCACCCATTTCTTCAACCACCAGAGCCGCGCGGCCATCGAGCGCCTGGGCGCCAAGCTCGACGGTATCTTGCGCAGCCATCAGGTGAGCGCCGACGGCCGTCTGCGCGACACCTGCGTCTACAGCATTGTGCGATCCGAATGGCCCACCGTGCGGGCCCATCTGCGCCATCGTCTGGGCCGCTCCGCAGCGGCGCACGCGGATCCGGCAAATGCCAATGTCGGCGCCAGGGCTTAGGACAAGAAGCGGACACCGGCACCGGCTATATTCGCGACCTCCGCGGGCGCAACTGCACCGCCGGTTCACGCTTCTTTCGAGGGAGTTTCCATGACATTGCTGCAATTCCTGCGTGCCAGCCTGACGCTGGCCGCCTGCCTGCTGGCGTCGGGCCTGGCCCACGCCGGCGCGCCGCAACTCAAGACGCAGGCCCCGGGCTACTACCGCATCATGCTGGGCGATATCGAAGTGACGGCGCTGTCCGACGGCACCTTCGAGCTTCCGGCCGACAAGCTGCTCACCAACACCAATGCCGCCAAGACCGCAAAGGCCCTGGCCGCGGCCTACCTCAGCACGCCGGTGGAAACCTCGGTCGACGCCTACCTCATCAACACCGGCAGCAAGCTCGTGCTGGTGGATGCCGGCGCCGGATCGTATTTCGGGCCGACGCTGGGCAATCTGCTGGTATCCCTCAAGGCCTCGGGCTACAGCCCCGAGCAGGTCGACGAGGTGTACATCACCCATATGCATCCGGATCACATCGGCGCCCTGGTAAGCGGCGGCAAGCGCACCTTCCCCAATGCCATCGTGCGCGCCGACAAGCAGGAGGCCGCCTACTGGGTCAGCCCGGAACACATGGCCGCGGCACCCCAGGACAACCAGGGCTTTTTCAAGGACGCCATCGAAAGCCTGCAGCCGTATATCGACGCCGGACGCTTCCAGCCCTTCGAGGGCGCTACCGAACTCGTGCCGGGCGTGCGCGCCCTGTCCAGCCATGGGCATACGCCCGGCCACACGACCTATATCGTCGAGAGCAAGGGCCAGACGCTGGCGCTGTTGGGCGACCTCGTGCACGTGGGTGCCGTGCAGTTCCCGGACCCGACCGTAACGATAGGTTTCGACACCGACACCAAGGCCGCCTACGCCGAACGCAAGAAGGCCTTCGCCGATGCCGCCAAGAAGGGTTACTGGGTCGCGGCGGCCCACCTGCCGTTCCCGGGCATAGGCCACCTGCGCGCCAACGGCACCGGCTATACCTGGATCCCGGCCAACTACACCGCCTTGCGCTGAGCGTCGGACGCAGCGTGCCCGGGCGCCCGGGCACGGCACGGCGCAAAGGCGCCGTGCCGCGCTCACTTGGCCGTGCGGCGCGCGCCATTGCGCCGCGCTGGCGCGCGCGCCGGACGCAGGCTGCTGACGCGAACCGTCAATTCGGTGGGCAGCAGTACCGTGGTCGGCCGCCGTCCCGCCAGCAGCGCCAGCAAGGCATCGACCAGCGCCCGCCCCGCGGCGCGCATGGGTTGGCGCACGGTGGTCAGCGACGGTTCGCAATAGGCCGCCAGTTCGATGTCGTCATAGCCGATCACGGCGATATCCTGCGGCACCCGGACTTTCATCTCGCGCAGCGTGCCGATGGCGCCGATGGCCAGCGCGTCGCTGCAGGCGCAAATGGCATCGAAGCGCACGCCACGGCGCAGCAGTTCCTGTACCGCGGGCCGGGCGTCCTCCGCCTGGAAGCCCGCCGTGACGAGCAGGCCCGGGTCGGGCGCCAGCCCCGCGTGCGCCAGTTCCTGGCAGTGGCCGTCGTAGCGTAGCGCCACCTCGGCCACCGTCGTGTCGCCGAAGAAGGCCAGGCGGCGGCAACCGCGATCGAGCAGGTGTCGCGCAGCTGCGCGGCCGCCAGCCAGGTTGTCGCTGGCCACGCTGCAGTAGAGCTGCTGCGGCTGGGGCGCGCCCCAGACGACCACCGGAAAGCCCCGCGCCGCGAGCTCATTGAGTTGTTCGTGGTTGCGCCACTGGCCGATCATGACGATGCCCACGGCGCGGCCGGTGCCATGCAGCTGGGCGACCAGCTCGGTGCGTGCGGTGTCGACGCGGGCCAGCAGCATGTTGTAGCCGTGCACCCCGAATTCGTCGGCCAGCGTGCTGAGCATGCTTTCGGCGAAAGGATCGGCAAGCAGGCGCTGGCTACGGCCATCGAAAGGCAGGACGACGGCCACGGTGCGGTTCTGGCGCAGGCGCAGGTCCTGCGCGCCGACATTGATCGAGTAATTGAGCGAGCGCGCCAGGTCGCGCACCCGCTTGCGCGTGGCCGGGCTGATCAGGCCGTTGCCGTTGAGCGAGCGCGATACGGTGGAAATCGAAACGCCCGCCAGGCGTGCCACGTCGGCCATCTGCAGGCGGCGCAGCGCGGCGCCATCCGGGTCTGCCTTGCGGGTGGGTTTTCGGGCCATGGGTTTGCGCCCGCCGGGGACGGCAGGGCACGCGGTATTTTAGGCCTGGGGTGTCGCCAGATAGGCGTCGCCGAAGGTTTTGACGATGAGCGCCGTAACGAGCACCAGGAAGGCCCAGCGGATCAGGCGGTTGCCATAGCGCAGTGCCACGCGGCTGCCCACCTGGCCGCCCGCGAAGTTGGCCAGGGCCATCGCCAGGGCGAGCTTCCATACGATGGCACCGCTGGCGATGAACACGGCCAGCGCCGCAAGATTGGAGGCAACATTGGCCAGCTTGGCCGGCGCCGCGGCGTTGAGAAAGTCGAAGCCGAGCGCGCGCACGAAGATCAGCTTGTAGAACGCCCCGGCGCCGGGGCCGAAGAAGCCGTCGTAAAAGCCCACGGCCGCGGTGCCGCCGGCGGCGATCGCCGCTTCGCGGCCGCGCGCGTAACGCGGGCGGTGCGTGTCACCGGCGCGGCTCAGGGCGGTATAGACGAGCAGCGCCAGCAGCACGAAGGGCAGCGCCTTGCGCAAGGGCCCGGAAGGCACGCGCGTGACCGCGTAGGCCCCGCACAAGGCGGCGGCGAAGGCCGCCACAAAAGCCGGCGCCACCGTGCTCCAGCGCGGGCGCAAGGCGCGGCCGTATTGCAGCGCGGCCCCGGTGGTGCCGATGCAACTGGCGAACTTGTTGGTTCCGAGCAGCACGGCCGGCGCCGTGGCGGGAAAGGCCGCGAACAGGGCCGGCACCTGCAGCAGGCCGCCGCCGCCCATCACGGCATCGACCAGGCCCGCGGCAAAGGCGACGCCGCCGAGCATCAGCCATTGGCTCACGACGCGGCGCGGCCGCTGCGGCGACGCCACAGCAGCAAGGCAACGCCCGCCAGCACGATGCCGGCGGCAGTCCATTCCTGGGTGCTTACCACTTCGCCGCCCAGGGCCACGCCCAGCAGCAGCGCGATGATGGGGTTGACGAAGGAATAGCTCGAGGCCAGTGCGGCCGAGGTGCGTGCCAGCAGCACCATGTAGGCGTTGAAGGCGATCAGGGATCCGAACACCATCAGGTACAGCCAGGCCAGCGCGGCGCCCCGGTCTGGCGGCCAGGCCGGTGCTTCGCCGGTGGCAAGCGACAGCAGCATGAGCACGGCCCCGCCGCACAGCATTTCGCTGGCGTAGCCCATGACGCCGGGTGCCAGCGGCAGGGTGCGCTGGCTCAGCACGCTGCCCAGGGCCCAGCCGCTGCAGGCGATGGTGACGGCCGTCAGGCCGGTGGGCGAGGCACGGAATCCTGCGCCTTGCACGAGCAGCAGCACCCCACAAAAGCCGATGACGATGCCGGCCAGTTCTATGCGCGCCGGCCGCAGGCCGAAGCAGCGATTGAAGGCGGTGATCATCATCGGCATCACGGCGATGAACGCCACGACCAGGCCGGATCCGACGCTTTGTTCGGCAAAGGCCGTGCCGCCCATGCCGCAGACGAGCATCAGCACGCCGACGATCAGCGCATTACGCCATTGGACCAGGGTCGGCAGGCGGGCAGTGCCACGCCAGCGGCAATAGGCCAGCAGCAGACCGCCGGCAGCCAGAAAGCGCGTGCCCATTTGGAAAAAGGGGGGGAAACTTACCAGCGCCCACTTGATGGCAAGGTAGGTTGAACCCCAGACGAGCCACGTTGCCGCCAGACAGAGCAGCACCAGGGGTTGCAGACCAACGCGGGACGCAGCCGGCGCGTTCATGCGGGCGCCGCCAGGCCGTGGTGCTCACGCTGCCACGGCACCCCGGATGACGGGGCAGGCTGTGCTGACCGGCGGCTCACGGCAACGCCGTATCAGTCGCTTGCGGGTGTTTCGCCTTCGGCGGGAGCCGGCGGCATGAGCGTGTCGGGTGCTGCGGATCCGTCGTCGGAAGACTTGGGCCGGGCGTGGCGCAGGCGTTTTTCTTCCTGCTTTTTCTTTTTTGCCAGCTCGCGTTGACGTTTTTCGAAGGAGTAGTTGGGTTTTGCCATCGTCCGACTGCGCTA
>Ga0209698_10007403_pt1 | contig 11528 bp, 8 predicted proteins | sample LitLauG_LLR_2012_FD_187203 | JGI IMG/M metagenome (GOLD analysis project Ga0209698, IMG submission 187203) | Freshwater sediment microbial communities from Pennsylvania, USA - Little Laurel Run_MetaG_LLR_2012 (SPAdes) (version 2) | ecosystem: Environmental > Aquatic > Freshwater > Creek >... | reverse complement strand
CACCAAGATTCTCGAGACGCTGGTCGAACTCGATGCTGGTTCCCATCTGCCAGATGGACTGCGGGTGGATGCGTTCATCGTGCCCGATGGTGGGGTCGTCGCGCTGAACCGATAAACCATCGGACTCGCCACCCATGTGGGAAGGCGTTATCCGGTAAAATACTTGTTCCTTACCGGACGACTGTTTGACGACGGATCTCATCCTGACTGCGCGATTCGCGGCTCTTGCTGCGCCGAAAGGCATCGGTCCGTACATCCGCCAGCATTTTCTGGACACCACATTCCGCGGCATCTATCACGCCAATGCGTTCGATATAGCTCTGCTGGTGCCGTACTTTATTGTCTTGATCCTGCTGGCTGGCTACGGAGCCCACCGCTACGTGCTGGTTTATCTGTATTACAAACATCAGAAAAACAGAACGACCCACCCCGCCGCGCAGTTCGAGGAATTGCCGCGCATCACGGTGCAATTGCCGATCTTTAACGAGCAGTACGTGGTGGAACGCCTTCTGGAGGCCATCTGCAAGCTTGATTATCCGCCGGAGAAACTCGACATCCAGGTGCTCGACGATTCCACGGACGAGACCGTCGACGTGGCTCGCGGATTGGTCGAGCGCTATGCGGCACTCGGCAATCCCATCCGTTATCTGCATCGGACGAATCGTCACGGATTCAAGGCGGGCGCGCTGGCGGAAGGACTGCTTCAGGCGAAGGGCGAATTCGTGGCCATCTTCGACGCCGACTTCACACCGCCGGAAGACTTCCTGAAGAGCTGCATTCACCACTTCACCGCTCCCACGATCGGGATGGTGCAGACCCGCTGGACGCACATCAACCGCAACTACTCCTTCCTGACAGAGGTAGAAGCCATTCTGCTGGACGGACACTTTGTGCTCGAGCACTCGGGCCGCGCCCGCACCGGACTGTTCTTCAACTTCAATGGAACCGCGGGCATGTGGCGGCGTGCCACGATCGAAGAAGCAGGTGGCTGGCAGCACGACACGCTCACCGAAGACACCGACCTTTCTTACCGGGCTCAACTCAAGGGATGGAAGTTCATTTACCTGCAGGATGTCGAGTGCCCCGCGGAGTTGCCCGTGGAGATGACCGCGTTTAAGACGCAGCAGGCGCGCTGGGCCAAAGGGCTAATTCAGACCGGGAAAAAGATTCTGCCCCGCGTCCTGAAGAGCGACGCTCCGCTGCACACCAAGATTGAGGCGTGGTATCACCTGACGGCCAACATCAGCTACCCGCTGATGATCATGCTGTCCGTCTTGTTGCTCCCGGCCATGATTATCCGTTTTTATCAAGGCTGGTTTCAGATGTTGTATATCGACTTGCCGCTCTTCATGGCATCCACGTTTTCGATTTCAAGCTTCTACCTCGTTTCGCAGCGGGAACTATTCCCGCGAAGCTGGCCTCGCGCTCTACTGTACCTGCCATTCCTCATGGCACTCGGCATCGGGTTGACCATCACCAACACCAAAGCTGTGATCGAGGCGCTGATCGGCAAGGAGACTGCTTTCGCGCGCACTCCGAAGTACCGCGTTGAGACGAAACAGGACAGAGTCGGCGCCACCAAATATCGCAAGCGCCTGGGATGGGTTCCCTGGCTCGAATTGCTCGTCGGAACCTACTTTGCGATGACCGTCTACTACGCGGTGGAGAACGAAAACTACATCACCGTGCCATTTCTGCTTCTTTTTGTGGTGGGTTACTGGTACACGGGGCTGATGTCGCTGCTGCAGGGCCGTTTTGCGGCCATTTCTAGCCGCTCCACGACCCACACCAAGCCATTTCCCGTCGGCGTGTAGTGTTTCTGGTTTCCTGCGTGATCCTTCGTGGTTATGGAACTTTCAAAACCACGGAGGCCCTGCCGGTAGCGTTTACTTGACTACTCGTTCTACAATCCAGTCGCCGAAAAAATCTCGTTTCTCTGCGATCCACATTTTGCAAGGAGGATACGATGCTCCGCTCGCATGGGATTCTCCAATCCGCTGCGGTTGCTGCATTCTCGATCGTCCTACTCAGCTGTGGCAGTGACCACAGTTCCGACGAGTACTACGTTCTCGTTTCCACAAACCTGCAGATTCCATACTGGAAAGCGGCAGGCACTGGCTTCTCCAAGGCGGCGGCGCAGTTAAAGGGAGTGCGCGCCGAGTTCGTCGGGCCGCAGACCTTTGACCCCAAAGCCGAGCGCGACGCTTTGGACGAGGCTGTGCAGAAGAAGGCAACGGGAATTCTGATCTCCGTCGCTGACCCCGCTGGCCTCAAAGACAGTATCGATAAGGCGGTGGCGGCCGGCATTCCGGTGATCGCGATCGACTCTGACGCGCCTTCAAGCAAGCGTCTGTTCTTCATCGGCACCAACAACTACCAGGCGGGGTTCACCGGCGGCCAACGCCTGGCGCAGGCCCTCAAAGGCAAAGGCAACGTGGTGGTTTTCACCATGCCGGACCAGCATAACCTGCAGGATCGCCTTCGCGGATACAAGGACGCCCTCGCCAAGACGCCCGATATCAAGATCACCCGCGTAGTCGACATTCAGGGCGATCCGCGCATTGCCTTCGACACTACAACTCAAATCGTAGGAAAGGAGCGCGACAAGGTGGACGGGTTTGTCTGCCTCGAAGCCCTTTCCGGAAAAGAAGTCGCCGGTGTTCTGAACAGCTATCACGTGACCGGCAAAGTCGTGATGGCCATGGATACCGATCAGGAAACGCTCGATTGGATTCAGAAAGACATGATCGCGGCGACGATTGCACAGAAGCCGTACGCGATGGCCTTCGTCGGCATCCAGATGCTTGACACTCTGTATCATCACAAACCCTCGTCGCTCGACCAGGATTGGTCCAAAGATAGCTATGCGCCCATACCGGCTTTCGTCGATACAGGCTCTGCTTTGATCGATAAGAGCAACGTGCAGTCCTTCATTGATGCGGGAAAGAATCTGTCGGGCCCGAAATAAAGCAGCTTGGGCTAAAACTGGCCGTTCCGCATACGCTCGATCACGTCCTGTTCCACAGAGAACGGACCGTCGGAGTTCCGCGCGAATTGTTCTTCCAGCGAATAAGCCTGCTTCTCAAGCGGTATTTCTTCATACGAGCCACCGCTCAGAAAACCCCGCACGTAGTACTCGGCAAATCCGTGCAAACCCAGGTGCTTGTACTGCACAGCGTGCACCAGTTCGTGAAACAGCAGAGGTTTCGTCAGTGGCTCGACGTGCACAATGACGTCCTGAAAGGTGATGCCCGCCATACCCGAGAATGGCGGAGCGTTGCGGATTCCCAGCGCCTCCAGTTACGAGTAAAAAGGCGGGTCGGCGGCACGACCGGGCGCTACACGGACAGCCGCTAAAACGTCTGCAGGAAAGAATGGCCGAAGCGCTTTCACAAATTCTGGCGCGATCGCCAGCGCGGCTGGACCAAAATGTGAGCGCTGCTCCGCAATGTAATTTGCGACCCAGTCCGTGAGTTGGTTGATCTGCTTAGGCCCAAGCTTGGGAACAGGCATGATGGTCAGGAAATATATTCCCGGATGTACTCGTCTTTGGTGTTGGCCAGTTGCCGGATATCGCCGTCAAAAGTGACTTTCCCGTCGCGCAAGATCAGGAAGCTCATCGGCACATCGCAATACTGACCGCGGGGCAGAGACCGCAACGTGCTGTTCGTCTGATCAAACTGGTGCGTGGCCATGGTGAAGGCGTCCTGCAGGCGGTGCGTTACCAGCAGGGAACTGGTGCGGTAGACGTCCCGCTGCTTCATGATCAGTTCCACGATGGTGTTGGAAGTGACAGGATCCAGGCCGCCAGTTGGCGAATCATACAGCAGAAGTTCGGGCTGCGTGATGATGGCCCGCGCGATGGCTACACGCCGCCGCATGCCTCCGGACAGTTCTGATGGGAAAAGGTCGAGCGTGTGTTCCAACTCAACGAAGCGCAGGGACTCGCGTACGCGGCGATCGATCTCGTCGTTATAAATGCCGTGCTCCTGCGTCAACCGGTAGGCCACATTCTCACGTACGGTGAGCGAATCAAAGAGCGCGCTTTCCTGAAAGACCATGCCCAGCCGGGCGCGCATGGGAAACATATCCAGCTCGTGCATTTGGGTGACGTCATTGCCGAGCACAGTGATGCGTCCCGAGTCCGGCGCCAGGAGTCCCAGCGCAAGCTTCAAAATCGTGCTCTTGCCCGAACCCGCCACGCCAAACAAGGCTTTCGTCTCGCCAAACGGTAATTGGAATGAGACACCGCGCAAGACCTCGTTGCTCTCGAAGGAGAGATGAACATCTTCGAAGACGACAGCTGCGCCCGATGGGCTCGCCCCCGTGTCAGGCCGAAGGTCGATGGTTGGAGAAGACATGACTAGTGATACGACAACATCGATATCAGGAGCTTGGTGACAAAGAAGTCGGTCACCAGAATCAAAACGGAGGCGGCCACCACTGCCTGGGTCGTGGCGCGTCCCACGCCTTGTGTTCCGCCGCGGGCTGACATCCCGTAGTAGCAGCCGATGGTCGCAATGATGAAGCCGAACAGCGCAGGCTTCAGCAATCCCATAAAAACATCCTGTAAGACCAGAACCTGCCAGGCATTGTTCCAGTATTGGCGAGCGTCCAGGCTGAGAAAAAGTTTGGCGACCATCAGTCCGCCGGCGAGGCCGACGAGGTCGGAAATGATGCTCAGAAAAAACAGCATGAACACCGTCGCGGTCACGCGCGGGGTGACCAGTTTCTTCATGGGATCGGTGCCCAGAGCGCGCATGGCGTCGATCTGCTCAGTCACCACCATCGATCCCAACTCGCTGGCCATCCCCGATGAGTTTCGTCCAGCCACCATGAGTCCGGTGAGCACCGGCCCGAGTTCGCGCACCATCGACGTGGAGACCAACTGACCGATCAGAGTGATGGAACCAAAACGCTGCAGGGTGTTGGCGGTCTGGAGCGCCAGTACGCCGCCGGTGAAGAATCCCGTCAGAACCACGATCGGCAGCGAGCCCACTCCGATCAGATCCGCCTGCCGCACCATATCTGCGAAGTACAGCGGCTTCCGGAAAAGGTTGGTTACGGACTGAACAGCAAGCAGAGTGTAATCCTGAACCGCCAGAATCTTCTGCTTGGCGAATTCCGTCGGAGAAATCAGTTCCATGCGGATTGAGTCCCGGCTTGCCGTGGGTTGCAGACGCGCAGGCTGCACCGGGCGTAATAACCGAACTATAACAGACGAAAGCTGAAAGGAGTGGCTACGGTTGGCATCCCGAACCCCTGCGGAAAGCAGCGAAACTTTCGCCGTAGCGATAGTCACATCGAGGTCGATTGCAGATTTCTGTCGTCGCCCGGTCTGATCGGATCAAGAACCGTTGGTCCTCCGGCGCGACCCTGACGATTCTTGACTCTTCCGTCATGCATTCGCTATTCTCTAAGCACTTCCGGTTTCTGTGCCTTTCGTCCTACGAGGTAAGCTCCCATGAAGAACTTTCTGTTTTACGGGCTCGCGTCAGCCGTTCTCATTCCAGTGCTGTTTTGTTCCGTGCTGGTTGCTTCTTCCGAACAGACAATCTTTGTTTTTCCTGCGAATGGTTCGGGTGGGAACACGCCGACTGGAGGGTTGATCTCAGATGCTGCCGGAAATCTATACGGTGTAACTGAGATCGGAGGTTCATTCGGGAACGGAGCGGTCTTCAAGCTCTCGTTCGAAAGTGGCGTCTGGTCCGAAACCGTGCTCTACAGCTTTTTAGGCGCGTCGTTCGCTGACGGCTCAGGCCCATATTCCGCCTTGCTTCTCGACGCTGCCGGAAATCTGTACGGAACGACAGCAGGTGGAGGGCCCAGCGGCAACGGCACGGTTTTCAAACTTGCCCCCGATGGCAGTGGAGGTTGGACGGAAACCATTCTGCACGCTTTCAACGGCACGGACGGAAGCGGTCCGGTCCTAGCTCCGCTGGTCTCCGACGCTCAGGGCAACTTGTATGGGGTGACCGATGGAGGTTGCGTATTTGGGCATTGCGCCAATGGCACGATCTTTGAGTTGATCCCCCGCCAGAATAGTAGTTGGAGTTATAAGGTTCTCCATTCGTTCGGCCACACCGGGTTGCCATTGGGTGGCCTGGTTTTCGACAAATCCGGAAAGCTCTACGGGACGACCACCTACGACGGGCCAAAGTACTGCTCTTCTCTATCGGGATGCGGCACGATCTACAAACTATCGCACGGCCCGAAGTCCTGGGCATTCGGCACGATCCATGCGTTTAACTACACGGACGGCGAATATCCCGAAGGGAATTTGATACTGGACAGTTCTGGCAACATCTACGGGACCACCCTCTTAGGGGGCGCCTACAACGGAGGAGTTGCCTTCAGGCTATCTCTAACTAAGACAGGGTGGAAAGAGAATGTGTTGTACGTGTTTGGTGCGCCGGGCGACGGCCAGGGGCCGTCATCGCTGGTCTTCGGTTCGTCAGGACACCTGTTTGGTTCGGTTCCAAGTAGCATAGATGTGAACTACAACTTTCAGAACGGCTATGTCTTTGAGTTGTCACGCCAGGCAAACGGTACATGGAGCGAGACCGTCCTCTACGCATTTCCGCAGGGCAACTCCGTTTCGTTTCCTAACTCGAGCCTGATTTGGAACAACGCCGGCACGGCTCTCATCGGCACACTCGGGCCGGATAGCGACCCAGCGGGAGCGGTATATGAGGTAGCCCCCTGAAAGGGGAGCGAAGGGAAGCGAAGAAATTGACGACGAGCGAAAGTTACAAAGGTTGCGTGCCGGGAATGCTTGTTTGCCTGAAGCCTGATGCCTGAGTACTGATCTACCCCCGCCCCTTCTTCTTGATCTCGATATTGAGCCGGCGGATCTTCTGGTTCAGCGTCGAGAGCGGCACATGGAAGCGCTCGGCCGCTTCAGTCTGATTCCAGTTGCAGCGCTCAAGCATGTCGGTGATGACGCGTCGCTCGACGTCTTCGACGATTTCAAATAATGAGGCATCCGACGGTGGATCGTGCAGCGTGAGCGAGGAACCACGTCCCATCAGAGAGTCCGGCAAAAGTTCCACGCTGATCTCCGGACCCGACGAAAGAACCACCGCGCGCTCGATCACGTTCTCCAGTTCACGCACATTGCCGGGCCAGGAATAAGCCATCAGCGGACGCAGCGCTTCTGGAGTAACCCGTGGAACCGCGCGGGTATTTTCCTCTGCGTATTTCTTGAGGAAGAATTGCACCAGAAGCGGAATATCTTCCTTGCGCTGTCGCAGCGGCGGAAGTTCCACGGTGATGACGTTCAGCCGGTAAAAAAGGTCCTCGCGGAATCTGCCTTCGCGCACCATCTGGCGCAGATCGATATTCGTGGCGGCGATGATGCGAACGTCGACCTGAATCTCCTGAATGCCGCCCAGATGCATAAAGCGGCGGTCCTGTAACACGCGGAGGATCTTGGCCTGCGTTTCAAGGCCCATCGTCGCGATCTCATCCAGGAACAGTGTCCCCTTGTCGGCGACTTCGAACAGTCCTTTCTTCGACGCGATCGCGCTGGTGAACGCGCCCTTGACGTGCCCGAACAGGGTGGATTCGAGCAGGTCATTGGGCATCGAGCCGGTGTTCACCGGAACGAACGGTTTGTCCCGGCGTGGTGAGTTCAGGTGGATCGCCTTGGCAATCACTTCCTTGCCGGTTCCGCTTTCCCCCTGCAGGAGAACAGTAGAACGGCTGTTGGCCACCTGCGCCACAAGATCAAAAATCTTGAGCATGGGCTCGCTCTTGCCCACGATGTTTTCGAAGTTGTAGCGCTGCTTGAGGGCCCGCTTGAGCTGGACGTTCTCTTCTTCGGCGCGCCGCCATCCCACGGCCGCCCTCACGTCCGCCAGCAACTTCTCGTTGTCCCACGGCTTCTGGACGAAATTGGCTGCGCCCGACTGCATGGCGCGTACGGCATTCTCCACCGTGCCGTAGGCCGTGATCATGATGACGGGAAGATGCGGATCATGCGACCGGATCTCCGCCAGAATCTCCATCCCATTGCGCCCCGGCAGCGTCAGGTCGAGCAGGACGAGGTCGAAGGGGCGGTCCGCCATCTGAGCGAGCCCATCCTCGCCCGTCGCGGCCGTTTCCACCGCGAAGCCTTCCATCTCCAGCAGGGTCTGAAGAGATTCCCGGATTTCCGCCTCGTCGTCCACGATCAATACCGAACCGCCGACCGGCGATCCGTTGACCGTTCCGCGAGTAATGACAGCTGCCTCAGACATGGACTGCCTTCCTGCTCAGGGGAAAATCCAGAGCGAACGTCGTGCCGGCTCCGGGATTGCTTTCCACGCGAATCTTTCCCGCATGTTCCTGGATAATGCCGTAGGTGACGGAGAGGCCCAGCCCGGTGCCGCGGCTCTGCCCTTCCTTGGGAGAAGTCTTCGTGGTGAAAAATGGATCGTAAATCCGCTGAATGTGCTCAGGCGCAATCCCCGAACCAGTGTCACTGACCCGGACGCTGACCATGTCGCCGTTGCTGGTCGCGATGGTCAGCTTGCCGCCTCCCGCCATCGCGTCTTTCGCGTTCAGGAAAAGATTCAGAAACACCTGCTGCAGTCGCCCAGGATTTCCCTGAATCACAGAGATATCCGGAGTCAATTCCGATTCCACCTGAATCTTGGAGACCTTGAACTGATGCTCGAGCAGCGCCAGCGTGTCGGTGATGACCTTATTAATATCAACGTTCGCAAATTCCGTGCCGCTGGTGCGCGAGAAATTCAACAGGTTGTTTACGATCTCCGATGCCCGGAAAGTCTGCCGCGTGATCTTCTCGAGAAGCCCGGACTTCTGCGGGTCGCCCTGCAACTGCTTGCCCAGCATCTGCGTGTAAGACGAAATCACCGCCAGCGGCGTGTTGACCTCATGCGCCACACCCGCGGCCAGCAATCCGATGGAAGACATCTTGTCCGCCTGCGACAGTTGGCTCTCCAGTTCGACGCGCTCGGTGATGTCGTCCATGATCGCGAGCCGCCCAATCACCTGGAACTTGCGCGTGACTAGCGGTGCGATCGCGACGTTCACCGTGCGGGTCTCTCCGGCGGGAGTCGAGAGACGGAACTTGTAAAGATTATTGATGCCCGCGTTCTGCCGCACCCGATAAAACTCTTCCACAAATTCCGGCGGGAAGATGGCTCGCAGGGGCTGGGTCAGGGCCTGCCAGCGAGGCAGGGCGTACATGACCTCCATCTGAGCGTTCCAGCTCTCGATGCGGTCTTCCATGTCGAGCGCCATCACGCCGACGTTGATCGACTCCACAATGTTTTCGTTGAAGTCCTTCAGGCGCTCGTATTCAGCGACCTTCTGCTGCAACGACGTGTAGAGGCGTCCGTTCTGGATGGCGATCCCGAGGTATCCGCCCAGGGTTTCGAGCAGTTCCACATCTTCGCTGGAGAGATAGTCACCCTTGGTCGTCTTGCCCAAACCGAGCACCGCGACTGTTTTCTGCTGTGAACGGCACGGAATGTAGTAGTTCAAATCCAGCCGTGCGATCGCCTCTTGTGATCCCATGCTCTCCCGCGGCACCTGATGTGTGTTCTCGAAGAACATGTGGCCCGCAGGTTCGGGACGAGGCGCGTTCAGGAAAGAGAGATCGAGCTTCGACATCGGGCTCATTCCGATGGATTTGGTGAGGACAAACTGCTCCGCCTCCTCGCCGGCGCGCAGGAAGATCGCAAGTCGGTCGACCGCAAGCGTGCGCGAGAGTCTGTCAACCACCGACGAAAGGAGCGCGTTCAGATCTGTTTCAGAACTGAGCTCGCGGCCAAACTCGATCAGCGTCCGCCGGTAGTCATACACCGTGCGGTAGAAGAGATGGTCGACACGCTCCTGAATCCATTTACGGACTGGATCGAACAAAAGCGCGGTAACGACGACCGCAAGGATGAGTCCCAGCGAGCCGGTGCTGGGCTGGCGGCTGTGAACCAGTGTCGCCACTCCGGCGACCAGTCCGAAGTACAGCCCGACCACCGTGGCAGCCGCAAGCGTATACACCACGCCGCGCTTGAAGATCAGATCCACGTCCATCAACCGGTAGCGGAAGATGGCGTACCCGAAAGTAAGCGGCAGCACGACCAGCGACAGGACGGAAAGGTCGATCAGCGCTCGCGGAACCCAGTTCATCTCGTGCGGGAACACGTAGTGAAGTACGTAGAGCAGCGTGTACGGCACTACCGCAAGAGTCGCTCCTCGGGTTACCCACTTCAGTTGCTGACGCAAGACCGTGCCGATCGCTATGGCATAGCTGTGCCACAGTAAACACACCGCAATCACGAAGAAGATTGCACCGTACGACAGGTCGAAACGATCGAAGGTGCGGATCAAACTGCCGCTGGCCGTCAGCAAACGCATGGCCGTCAGGCGCAGCCCCAACAGAATCGCCCCGGGAACGTAGATGAGGGCCGGCAGCCAGGGATACTTGCGAATGATTCCCCGCTTCTCCGGGAATGTCAGGACAAAGTGCAGGAACAATGCCGGCAGCAGTACCCATGACACGACATTGCTCCAGTAAACTTCCGTGTCAAATGCGTCCAGCTTTCCGGTGTAGTGGAAGGAATACGCGATGAAGGATACCAGGCAAAAAACGTAGAAATGCGTAGAGCCCGGAGCCGTCCATCGCCGCAACAGAACGTACAGGCCGATGCCTAAATATATGAGGGCGATGCAACGGAGATAGTTCTTAAGCTGGCTGGCATGCTCGGGCGTCTCCAGGATTACATTGGAATCCAGCGCCACCGAATGCCGCACCAGAGAATATGTAGCCTTCTGCCAGACACCCGTGTGGTAAAGCTGCTGGTCCAAACCGGAAGTGTCTTTCACTTCCTGTCCGTTGATGGCAACCAACTCGTCGCCGGATTTGATTCCCGCCTTGTCGCCTGGGCTCCCGGCTTCCACCTGGTCGGCGATTAAGTGCCCTCCGTTTTCGACCCAGGTAACCCCATCCGTTGGAACCGTGGCTTTCCGTCCTGCCTGGAAATTGAAGCCGGCGAATACGACCGCCGCCAGAGTCAGCAGGAAGAGCAATATAGCGACAGTTCGAGCTTGGCTTACCCGGTTCATGGACTTCGGCCTTGGCCCCGAACCCCAAGAGGGCTGAGAGGGGACCTGGAGATCCCTTACTTCCTCGGTCTGCAACTTCACTGCCACCGTGTTCCATCTCCCGGATGGGCTAAATCCATTGAAAATAGCGATCTCCAAAATTATAGATGCATTTTCGAACGGTAATTATGCCTTTTGGGATGTTTCTGTGAAATTTTGTATCGATGTTCTCCCGGGTTCTGGACGGAGTCAGAGTGCAGATTTCAATTTTTCACGGGTAAAATTCGCTGAAATGCAAGGTTGAGCGATTCGTGGAGCCGTGAAGGCGGCTGCTAGCAAATAGCGCGCGGCAGGCCTCCCAGACTCGCACTGAGCCCCTATGTCGACGGTGGAGGCGCAGCGAGAGCGCGGACTGCCACGGCGTTGTCCCCCGCGTGATCGCGATCGGCGTTACCTTGGGGTTTTGCGTGAGATGG
>Ga0209698_10007402_pt1 | contig 11529 bp, 7 predicted proteins | sample LitLauG_LLR_2012_FD_187203 | JGI IMG/M metagenome (GOLD analysis project Ga0209698, IMG submission 187203) | Freshwater sediment microbial communities from Pennsylvania, USA - Little Laurel Run_MetaG_LLR_2012 (SPAdes) (version 2) | ecosystem: Environmental > Aquatic > Freshwater > Creek >... | reverse complement strand
ACGTAAAACCGGTCGAGATGTTACGCGACGAGGACGGCACGCCATCGAAGGTGGAGCAGGTGCAGGCAGCGCCACCCGAGATCGATATGCAGTTCGGCAATTGCCTGCAAAGACACGCGATCTATCCAACCACCAAGGAAGCCTTCAAGCAACTTCCGCACGGCAACGTGCAGCGTGCGGTTTCGGTTTCTGGCGGGGCGATCATAGCGATCGACATCATCAAAAGCTCGGGCTCAGCCATTCTCGATACGGCAGCCCGGTCAAGTGTTCTGACGTCAGGATGCGGCGCCATAGCTGGGAGCGGCAAGCTGACGGGAGAGTTTCAGTACTAAATGGGGAGTGGGGAATGGGCATGAAAATTGGTCCAACCGGCTAGGTCCGGATCATCGCGAAAATTCAGTCTCGTCACGAGGCGGCGTTTCCTTGCGGGTCGCAGCACGCGATGAGCTGCGTCTGAAGTCCAAGTTGAGTCACGAATGGTAGTGTTGTAATAGTGGGGAGTATCAATATGTTGCGTCGCTATGCACTCGCGCTGCTGGCCTCGACGGCCATGACCAGCGTCGCCATCGCCCAGCAGGCCCAGGCGCCTGCAGAACCGGCTCCTGCAGCTCCTGCCGCCGCAGCGCCTGCAGCCACAACGGCGTCTGCAACCGTTCCGGCAAAGCCCGCCGACTTCGGCAAGGTCTATGCGCCGGCTCCCGTGCAGCCGGTGGTCACCCCAGTCGTCAAGCCGAACCCAAAGCCGGAGACGGACTACGTTGAACCCAAACCGGCAAAGAAAATTGTCGCCAAGCAGAAGTCGGCACCCGCTCCAACGGCTGCACCCGGCAAGGCCCCGGTCGGCACCGGCCAAGCGGCCGCTGGAACCGGCACCGGCAACAATGACAACGCGGTCAACCTCTCGAGCGACGCCGCAGTCGGCTCAGGCGCACCGGCAAAGTCGGCGCCAGCGCTTGCCCCCTCGCAGCAGTCACTGAATGCTATCGAACCCGGCTCGATCGTCAGCGACAAGGTGCTACGCGACATTGCCCAGCCGACCTCGGACTACAACGAAGCGCCCAAGTATACTCCGGGCTTTGTCTCACAGAACCCGAACGGCCCCCCCGGGTGACAGCAAGTCCGGCTGGCGCGGCTTCCAGGATGGTCAGTTCAATATCACGTTCGACGGCCTGCCCTTCGGCGATTTGAACGATCCCCCGCACCACTCGGCCGCCAACTTCCCCGGCATCTTCATCGGCCAGATCAACATCGATCGCGGCCCGGGCCCGGCGTCGCAAATCGGTTACGCGACGTTCGGCGGCACCATGGCACTCAACTCGCGCGAGCTTTCGAATAAAGCCAGCACCGAAATCGGCGGCTCGATCGGCAACTATGGCACCTACACCGCGAACGTCACCCAGCAGACCGGCTTGGTTGGCGGCGACACCCGCGTGCTCGTCCAGGCCGCCTACCAGAAGACCGACGGCGCCATCGACTACGGCCACGTCGATACCCAGAACGTGCTCTTCAAGCTCGACAAAAAGCTCGATGACGACTGGAAGCTCACCCTGTTCGCGAGCTTGAACCGCCAGAACTACAACAACATCGCGGCGCCGAAGTTTCAGCAACTCCAGCTGTTCGGCCGCAAGTACGGCGAGATCAACAACGACGCGACCACGCAGCAGTACTATGGCTACAACAATTCGGAAAAGCGCACCGACCTCGAATACATCTGCCTCGAGGGCACGGCGTTAGGTTGGCACATCGACAACAAGGCGTATACGTATGCCTACGACTATCCGGCCAACCAGAACAACGGCAACGACCAGACGAACATCGCGCCGGCTTCGCCGACCGTCACGAGCGTCAAGATCACCAACCCCAACTCGGGTTGCCTCCAAAACGGCGTAGCGACCAGCCTCACGTGCCAGACCGTGATTAATTTCTCCGGTATCCATGCCGGAGACGTTACCGGATTTTTGAAGTTCAACAATTACCGCGTGTGGGGCGACACGATCGACCTCAAGAAGAATGTCGATGCCGGCATCCTGAGCGGTTCAGCATCCCTTCGTCGCGAAATGACTCTTCCCCCGGCCAAGATCGAAGCCCGCTCCTGGCTTCGCTCCAGTCCTCGTCAGCCCCAATCCCTATCAGGCCGCTCGGGACCTCGGCCGTTCCGCGACCCTCTTGAGTATCAGGTAACGTATCGGAAAGTTGACGTACCTCAAGCCACTCGCTCGAACTGGCTTGAGCGTCACCCCTTGCCCGGGCGCCCGACATAGTCATAACGATCCATGAAACGCGGATCTGCCCTTGCATGCAAAATGCGAAGAGATCCTATTAGGTCCGATTAAAATCGCTTCAAGGATGTAGGCTTGGCGACGTTTTGACGAAAAATGGTACCCAGCCCTAGTCGGCGCCTGCCAACCGCGCGCCCGAGGCGTTCCGACACCACGATATCGCCCCTGCCGCCAGCCGCGACAAAGGCCAAAACCTCACCCCTGTTCTCTCCCTATGGTCGGATGAGAACCGGGGCTCAGGTCAATATCGCCGCTGGTGAGCCGTGGTGTGAGCGCCTAGCGGGCTCGATCGGGGTCGGCGACCATATGCGAGCCTAATAATCGGGCAGGTCAAACCGCTCATCTGAGCTGGCCGCCGCGCGTGCTCGAGCGCAAACGGCGATCACTTGCGCGATAGCCTCACCTTGACGACCTTGAAGACAGCGTTCTCAAATCCGACCTTCCCTTCAGCCGTGCTCATGAAATAAATCCTGGGCTCTGAGCCCGCAATATTCGGGTCGCCGGTTTCGCCAAGCATCGTGAAGTAAGAGACTGCGCGCTTGCCGTCGTCGATCGGGGGCCCGATGGGCTCCGACCAGTGGATCAGATCCGTGGAGGTTCGGATCACGATCGCGGGATGGCCGGTTGCGAAGCTTGTCGAGGCCCCGAGATAAACGTCGAAAGCTCGATCGTAGATGACGATCCCAAGCCCGGGGCCTTGATAAAGTGGAGAGAATGTTCCCCCTCCGATCGATAGATCGGGGGAGGCTCCGGTGCCGGGCTCACTCCATGGGTCAGGCAATGACTGGTCGTACTTGCGAAAGAGCTTCGCGACCGCGTGAGGATTTCCCGACAGCACGGCCGAAACCACGTCGTCATATCTTGCTCGCGCGACACCGGGGCATTGCGCGACCATGCAGGCTCCGGGCAGGTCTTTTCCAGAGCTGACGAAGAAGAGGTAGACGTACGCCTTCTTTGGGTCTTGCAGCGGGTTACCCAGTTGTCGGCCGTTTGCGTCGGCGACGACCAGCGATCCGTACCCGATGTTGCGGCCTGTGCCAGTGCCCTTCGAGGCCGTCAGCGGATCGGTGAGCTGGACGCTCTCGCCTGCGACCCTGAAGGTATTGCCGCCATCGGTCGAGACGGCGAGCCCCAGCGTCGAGTAATAGCAGGGAACGCCGCCAGCGAACGCCGGGTTTGCGCCGCCGCCGCACAATCCATCGGCTCGCGCGGGGTTCTTCCAATGATATTCGCCCCGGAAGGTCATGAGCCAAACGCGCTTGCCGTGGTCGTCCAGGGGAATGACCTGGCCGCCGCCCGAGTAGTTGGCGTTGAAAAGCCATCCGGGGGCCCTATCGCCCCTGCCAAACAGAGGTCTGCAGCCCTCGCCACCTGTCACCCGATCGAGCGTGCCGGTGAAGGCGAATATGCCTTCCTTGCGGGCTTCCGGCGAACACGTGTTCCCGCCCCATGCGGTTCCGAGATAGCGGTAGCGGCCCTGCCCGAGGGGAATTGCGCCAAAGGGGCCATCCGAGGGCTCTGCGGAAAATCCATAACTCCGGAGCTCCTGCTGCACCATGAACACGGCCGGCAAACTCAGAGTGTAAGTAAGGTCATTTCTCCCGCCCGGTCGCTCATCTGGACGCCTGCCGAGCTGTGGCTGCGCCGCAAGACATGCCGCCTTGAGCTGGGGAGCGATGATCGGGAGTGGTTTAACCGAATCGGGCCGTGCCTGGTCTCGCATAATGTGGGCCACGCAATCCTGCCACGGGCCCTTCTCCTCGTTTCCTCCGCCCTGAACGAAGCCCGCACTCTCGCAGGCGGCGGCGATCTTCTCGCAGGGGCCAAGCGGCCGCGGGGATGGCGCCTGAGCGAGGGCCGCTGAGCACCCCATATTGAGAATGACGACAGAAGCGAGGGCGACTGCGAAAGCACTTCTGGATCTAAGCATCTGCCATCTCCAACATGAAGAAGACCTCCCGCCCGGTTGGTGGCCAGTCTAACCGCGGGAAGGTTTCGCGAGACCGGGCCCGGTTTCACGCGAGCACATGAGTGACGGATTTGTCCGGCATAAAGGTTCCGATTCTAACTGCATTTGAATTGAAATTGCTGCGGCCCTCGAATTAAGTTGCTAGTGTTCGGGCAGAGGCTTCTGCCCAGTCTATCGTGGTTCACATGCGGACGTCGCGGACCAGGCCTACTGGCACAATTGCGGCCGTTGTCGGCGCCGGGGCCTTGCTTGCGTCCACCATTGCCGCCCGCGCCGACTGCAGCGTCGGCGACTTCTGGAACGCGATAGAGAATTCGGTCTCGTCCATTGCAGACCAGTGCGCAGCCATCTGCGCCGATACCGGTGGAGCGGGGTGCGTGGCTGCCGGCGCCATCACGGCCGGTCTAGGTGGGGTTTCGGCCGAAGCAGGATCCGGCAAGGTCGCCGACTTCTGCAACGAGGTGAGCACCATCGGCGGCGATGTCAACGCGCTGCAGCAGTGGGCGAACGCGGCGGGCATCTCCATCGACCTGTCCAGCCTCCAAGGCAGCGGCGTGCCCGACCCGCTCAGCGTATTGCAGTGCAGCTGCTCGCTCGAGCAGGGGATCAGCCAACTCGGCGGGGACGTCCTGTCATGCATGCAGGACGCCATTTGCTCGCTCCAGCAGGACCTTGGCTGGGGCAGATGCGGCTGTCATCCGCCACTGCCAGTCGCCGCAAATTGCACGCCGCCGCCTGGTTGCGTACAGAACAACACGCTGCCGGGTTGCGAGAACGCGATCTATGGCGCGCCGAGTAATCCACCGGGGCAGATCGTCAAGCAGCTCTCCAACGGTACCATGGTCATCGACGTGACGGATGGGTGGGACGCGTCGAGCTACTGGTGCAACCCTGATTACTATTGCTTCTGCCCGAGCCCGATGCAGCTTGTCGCGGTCCCCAACGACTACGAGAACGGCGGCACCCCCGCCAATGGCAACGTCATCTATTATTGCCAGTGCCCGAACCTCGGACCCGGCCAGACCACGCATCCCGCCGCACCCTCCGGACCGATGGCGATGGTCTGCATCTGCGACAACACAGGGCAGCCCGCGGTGCCCCCCGTTGCAACGGTCAACGGACCCAACAGCAACAACACCAATCCGACCGGATCGATTTGCCCAACAGGACTGACGGGCAAGACGTGCCCAGCGGGACAAGTCAACGTCGGCGGCAACTGCGTCGTCCCATGCTCGAGCGGGCAGGTCATGACGCCGGACGGCACGTGCTGCAATCCCAACGGCGTGACGTCGTGCGGAGCCTGCTGCCCGCCGGGAACGTCACCCAATCTATCGAACGGAACCTGCAGCCCGAACCAGATCATCCAATAGGCCGTTCATGGCGATGGAGCGGACGAGACGGCTGAAATGGCGCCTACTTCGGTGGGGTGCGCCCGCTTGGCCGCTTGCGCTATTCTCCATCCTGGCAGCAACGATCTGCGCGCCGCCGGGGCAGGCGCAACAGCCCGCCCCCGCGGGGCTCCTGGCCAATGGCAACGCGGCCGTGACCGGCTACTCGGGCGCGCGGCCGCCGCCCCAAATTGCCCCCGGCGAGGATCCCGGCCCGTCGACGTTCATCGACGCCATGGCGCCGTCGCTCAGGATCATCGACCTGCAGCACATGGACGGCCCGGCCGATGCGCAGCTCGTCGCCGCCCCCAAACCGTTCAGCGTGCCGGCGGCTCTGATCGGGCAGGTGTTTGCCGTCGCGCTCGACGAGAGCCAGCCGCCCAACATCTTCGTGGCAGCGAGCTCTGTATATGGGCTGCCTGTCGTCGCGCCGGGACCTGATGGACGGCTGCGGCACGTGCACACCGGCGCACCGGGCGCCACATTCATGCCGGGCCTGTGGGGGCCACATGGCGGACCCGGCTCGATCTGGAAGATCGACGGCGTCACGGGGCATGTCGATCTGTTCGCTACCGTGACAGCGAACGGACGCACGAATTCGGGCGCGGCGCTCGGCGGTCTAGCCTTCGACCCGTCGTCGAGGTCGTTTTATGTTGCGGATCGGGAAAGCGGGTTCATCAAGCGATTGTCGCCGGAGGGACGCGAGATCGGTGGTTATAACCATGGCGTGACGGGCCGTGTGGCAGCCGGATTGAAACCGGTGCCTCTGGGTAAGCGCCCCCCGCTCGACATCACGAGCCCGTCGTTCGACAGCACCCGGCCGGAGACCTGGTACCTTGCCGAGCCGGAGCGGCGCGTGTTCGGTCTCGCCGTCCATGATGGACGCCTCTACTACGCGGTTGCCGACGGCCTTCAGATCTGGTCGGTCGGCCTGATGCCCGACGGCGCGACCGGCGCCGACGCCATGATCGAGCTCGCCGTGCCGCCGGCTTCCGGGCCAACAGAGATCTCCAGGATAACCTTTGACGACGATAACCACATGATCCTGGCCGAGCGGCCGGCCGTGACCGGCGCGTTCGACATGGAGGCTCTAGCGGCTCCAGCCATCGGCCGGGTCTTGCGCTATGCGATCGTGGGTAAGGCCGCGAATGGCCACCGGGATTGGCAGCAAGTACCCGACGAATATGCGATTGGCTTTCCAAGCGACTATCGCAATGCCAACGGCGGCGTAGCGCTCGGCTACAACTACGATCACGAGGGCAACATCCTGCTCGGCTCCTGCGGCGGGTTCCTGTGGTCGACGGGTGAGGATTTGCGCCACTCTGCCGATCCCGAGACGGCCAAGCAGCTGGAGCAGTCGGGCCCCCTTCACGTCGATGGAATACAGGGCAACGGAGCGTGGCTGATCCGGCGCAGCGACCAGCCGCCGTTCGATAGCTACTTTGTCAGCTACGTCGACGGGTTCCCAGACGAAGCCGCGCGCGGACACATGGGCGATATCGTAATCGAGCGCCGGTGTACGCCAGCGAGGCGGGCACGCCTTCCCGCGGGTGGACCTCCACCGCCGCACGTCGGCAAGCCCCCGCCTCCGCCTGGGCGGCCGCAACATCCAGGTCCGCCTGTAAAAAATCCACCACCGCCTCCACCTAAACCGCCTCAGCCGCCGCCGTGCAATCCGGACGAGGTGCGCCGGGTGGAGACTGGCCAGTGCACGCCGGGGTGCCAGCTGCCGGATATCCAAATCGGTGGCCGGTGCTGTAAGCCCGGCACACTCGCAGCTGGTGGCCCATGCTCGAACTCTAGTTGCCAACCGGGTCAGGTGGCTATCGGTCCTAGTAATTTCTGCTGCACCAGCGGCAACGTCTACAACGGCGCCAACGGTGCCCCGGCTTGCTGCAGTGGAACCGTCGTGAAGGGCCACTGCGAACTGCCTTCGCCGCCGTGCTCGCCCGGCACCAACACCCCCAATTGTCCGGTCTGCCTGAGTGGCTATGTCAAGGCCGGCACCAGCTGTTGCCTCGTCGGCAATGTCACGTCGAACGGCACGTGCTGTCCCGCCGGTCAGGCGCCGGGTGGCACAAACAATAGCCTATGTGTGCCAGTCATCCACGTTCCGAACGGACCATCTTGCTGCGCTTCCGGCCTCATTCCGACCGCGAGCGGCGCTTGCTGCGCCCCCACCAACGTGACGAACTCGGGCGTCTGCTGCGCGCATCCGATCACATCGGTAGATCGATCGCAGTGCCCGGTAACGCTACAACTGGTGCCCCCCCCGATTGAACACGGGTGCGCCGCCGAATACCAGCGGATGCCGGACGGCACCTGCTGCAACCGCCGCTACATCAGCGAGGATGGGCGTTCCTGCCGGACCGGGCGGCCGCCGTGCGCTTCCGGCGAGATCCGCGACGGACAAGGCTCCTGCATTCCGGTCCCAGTGCCCGTTCCTATACCGGTCCCCGTGCCCCTGTGCCCGCCGGGAACCACGCTTGCTCGCGATGGCTCTTGCGTTGTGAGCCGCGAACCCTGCCCGCGCGGGGAACACCACGGTCCAAGCGGCGCATGTATCGCGACTTCCTGCCCCAATGGCCGCGTCCGCGGTGCGGATGGCGCGTGCGCGAGCGGTCCGGCGCGATGCCCGGATGGCGAGCACCGCAACAGCAAGGCTACATGCGTGAAGGGCGGCCAGCCGTCCAAGTGCCACGAGGGCTGGCACGTCAACGATCGCGGGATCTGCGTGAAGCCGTCAAGGCCGGTCACCAAGGGCGGCCATCCGGGACAAGGCGCAGGTGAGCACGCCGGCCAGAGGAGCGGGAAGGTGGACGGTAACAAGGGTAGCCCCCACCATGTCACCAAGCGACAACCCATAAGTCGACCCCACCACGAGAAAAAGAAATGACGAGCGTTCAGCCGAAGGTTTCGGGCAACAGGCAGTCGCGGCAAGCGCCATGCGAGCGGCGGTTCCTCCGCACGGCCTGCGTCCTGATTTACTCAAGTGCCGTAGGGGCGGTGGCTTGGCCATCACCGGGGCGAGGCGAGGAACTCGCGCCTCCGCAGGTCCGGGCGATCATCAAGGACTATATCGCCACGCATCCCGACGAGATCGGTGCCATTGTGAAAGATTATCTGGTCAATCACCCTGAATTTCTGAAGGAGGTTTTCATCGAGCTTGCCAAGCGCAAGCAGGCGGTGAAGGGAGCTGGCGACGGCTCGGCCGCGGCGATCACGGACGCGTCCACCATGGAACGCGCAACGCAGATTGAGAACAACGCCGGCGCCCTCTTTAATTCGCCGCACCAGGTTGTGATCGGCAATCGCTCTGGCGACGTAACGCTGGTCGAATTCTTCGATTACAGCTGCGGGTTCTGCAAGCGGGGGCTCGCCCACCTGATGACGCTTGTCGCGGAGGACCCGCAGCTTCGCGTGGTGCTGAAGGAACTGCCAATCCTGGGACCCGGATCGGCGGACGCGGCCAAGGTTGCCATCGCAGTGCGGATGCAGGACGCCGACGGCAGTCGCGCGCTCGCTTTCCACAAGACTTTGCTCGGTAAGCCCGGTCCCGCCACTAAGGATGCTGCTCTGGCGGTCGCGCGCGAACTCAACTTCGACATGGCTCGCATCGAGCACGACATCGACGGCGCTGAGGTTCGGGCAACCCTCGAAGAGACCGCAAACCTCGCAAAAGGGCTTGGCATACGTGGCACCCCGGCCTACGTGGTCGGCGACCAGGTGGTCTTCGGTGCCGTCGGCGCCAAGCCGATAATGCGGCAGATTGCTATCACTCGCGCGCATCATTCTGGCTCAAAGTAGGCCCTACGGCATTACCGCCACTGTAGCTGGAGGTTCAGCCCGGGACGGCTCGATCCGACCGGCCTGCGAAGTGAGCCAGTTGACCCAGCTCGGTACTGGCAGATTTGCAGACTCTTGTGAACCGGCGCCGCGCGCTGACCCCTCCCCCTGGTTAGAAACTGCCCCGCAGCTCATGCCTTCCGCTGCTCGCTCTCGCTCGCAGCTATAGGCATGAGCTGCGCCATCGGCATCAAAACAGTGGGGTCAACATTGCGCGCCGATCCGGGGTCAAAGTTCGACGCCGATTGACAGGATGCATGCAGAGATGATCCGAGCGGGTCGTTAGGATGTTCGCTGGAACCGCGCGCTGTCACATCTGCCCCCCGATGCCCGGAATGCTTTCGATGAAAGCGGGAATTGAAGACGATGCCATTATTCTGCGCGCGAAACGGTCCTGCCAGCGCAATTGGGATCGCAGGCGGGCGATCGCCGAGAGTGTTCTGCGGTCCTCCGCAACCGAAGCGGCTTCGAGGAGGATGCGCACGAACAGATCGCGTTGCGCGTTGCTTCCGCCGAGCTGGGATAACTGGTGCGCAATGCGCGACATGTCGGTTTTCGGTTTGGTAGTGCTGTCGGCGAAGGTCTGTATGATTTGGGCAAGCTCGATACCGACGTTGCGTGCGACGTGAGCTTGATCGCCGGCATCCTCGTCGGCAACGTGGGTCAGCTCGTTCAAGAGGCCGACGGCCGCCGACACCTCCTTGTTGGCCACAAGCGCAAGCAAGTAGTGAAGGGACGCGAAGACGTACGTGACATCCGAGCGGCGTTTTAGCGCGATCTCCCGCAGCTGGTCCCAGCGGGAGCCGACCGGCACGCCTGATTGACGCAAGCGCCACAGAAGGGAAACAGCATTGGCCATGTCGCGAAAATCGTCGCTGGCCGCCGGCATCACATCCTGATCATATAGCGCGAGCACGCCGGAATGGCTGCCTTGCTCCAGATGGAACAGCGCCAGATGCCAGGCCAAATGAAACTTGAAGTTATTACACTGCGGCCAAATTGGCCGCGAGCCTTCGAGCCACTCAATGCCTTCTTCGATACGGCCCGACATCTCCATGACGTGTGAGACGGCATGACTGCCCCAGGCGTCCGTAGGCTCGAGATGGACGGCCCGGCGGCCGATCGCTTCTGCCTCGCCATAGCGTCCGATCTCCTCCAAACCGAAGGCGTGGCAACCAAGCAGAAAGCCGTAGCCGGGGTCGTTGTCGCTCCAATGGGGAAGCACGCGCGAGGTCGTCGCCAGCATGCGCTCCGGCTGGCCAGACATGAACCTTAGTCCATGCGACAGCTTGGCGGCCAAGAGATCGCGCGGCGTGTCTTCGAGAAGTTCTTCGGCCACCGTCGCTGCGGCTTGCAACCGGCCGCGAGAGGCGTGGCCGGCCGCCGCTACAAGTGCCTGCTCGCAGGCCGTTCCGCCATGGCATCGGATGAGGGCAGCCTCGGCGCGGGCGGCATCAGTCTTGGCGGCCGACAACGCATCGGACCGGCCGAGCATGGCGTTGCCGAGCGACCGCAAAGCCCAGGCTGCAGGGAGATCGGGCTCAAGTTCGAGTGCGCGAGCCAGGAACGAGGCAGCCGGACGGTGTGCTGCAATGGCGAGTGTTGCCTCTTCAATTGCCTCAATGGCATCCCTTGAGCCCGCTGTGTGGCTTCGTCCAAAGCAATCGGTCAGCATCGGTCTTTAGCTCCTGTTTCCAGTGCAATCGGCGACCATTTTCCACAACGCCATGGCATTCATTCATCTGTGATCACAACGTTCGTTCATCGACGCGGGGACAACAACGAAAGGTCTTTTTTCGCCCATTCGCAGGGCGTGTTGGCCCGTTACTCCGCCTCCTGCTTCGCATCAGGGACCCACAGGCCTCCCGGGGCCGTATTAGACGAGATGGCCGTGGTCAGGGCGAGCCCGGCGCCAAGCGCGACACCGATGGCGCCGACGCATGAACCCCAGCCGAACGACTCGAATATCGGACCCAACACCGCACTGCCGGCGAGCCCGCCAAGGTAGTAGGACGCCAGGTAAAGTCCGCTGGCTGATCCCTTGTCC
>Ga0209698_10007401_pt1 | contig 11529 bp, 6 predicted proteins | sample LitLauG_LLR_2012_FD_187203 | JGI IMG/M metagenome (GOLD analysis project Ga0209698, IMG submission 187203) | Freshwater sediment microbial communities from Pennsylvania, USA - Little Laurel Run_MetaG_LLR_2012 (SPAdes) (version 2) | ecosystem: Environmental > Aquatic > Freshwater > Creek >... | reverse complement strand
GCCATCTTGTTGAGAATGCGGTTGGCAATCTCCTGCTGCTGGCCGCCGAATTCTTCCTGGGCATCCTGCAGCGCGCGATCGAAGCTTTTCTGCTTCGTCTCGATCTGTTTCTTGAGGTTGGCCAGAGCATCTTCGTTCAGCTTGTCCTGCTGAGTGCTGAGCTGCTTCTTCAGGCCTTCCAGCTCGTCGTTCTGATTCTTCAATTCAGTCTGCTTGGGCTCGAACTTTTTGCCCAGGGCTTCCATGTCTCGGCGGCCTTCGTTCGTTCCGAGAATCGCACCGTCGATGTTAATTGCGCCCACCTTCGTCCCCGTATTCGGAGTCGTTGTCGTCGGGGTAGTCGCAGCAGAAGAGGGAGCTGTGGGCGCAGCCGCCGAGCCGGACGGGGTGGCAGCGCTGCCGGTTTGAGCCAGTGCGGAAATCGCGAGGAGAGCCGCAGGGGCCAGGGTGAATCGCAAGAACTTGCTTGTCATTGGATCGGTTGTACTCCTTGGAACATGGTTCCGGGGATGATTTTCGTAAACGCCCTCAGATTCGCTTCTTTCACGCTCGGCCGCACTGAATGAGGTCTCTGCTGGGGGAGCGACCGTAGTCGGAATACGCGCGCTCGTTTCAGGGTTACAGGTCAAATCTGCGGCACGCGGTCCAGCCGTCACAGCTCTCCAGATGGCATGGATCAACCAGCATTATAGAGACCTCGCGCTCGCGGCGTCAAACAAGTTAGAACGTCGTCGCTACCGTGAATCGGAAAGTCTTGCGCGGCTCGCGCAACAGGAAATTCGGCGCGTACACCGCCTTTGCCTGGCCGTACGTGTAGGCAGACGCAGCCGGCGTGTCTGACGGGAACATGCCGGGTGTGATCGCAATCGGAGCGTTCGCAGGCGTATTCAAGCGCAGCGGATTGTAGGCCCAATAGATGCGGAAAGGTGCATTGACGACGGGCAGAAACATCTGTAGCTCGAGCCCAGTAGACACGCGTACCTGCCAGTTCGTCGCGTTCAGGACTTGCAGGTACTGCGACGGCTTCGGCTCCAGCAAGCTGCCCGGCGTACACCCCGTTGCGCTCGTGGGATCGGTATGCGGACACCCGAAAAGCGTGCTGGTGACACCTTGATATTGCGCCAAAGCGATCTGCAATTGAGATCGACGAACGATTGGGTCGATTCCAGCATCCACGAACGGCGCAATCGCGACGGGGCCGGCAATGGTGATCCGGTACTCCAAGTTGCCCCAGGCACTCAAGTCACCGCCAGGGAACACGATCTGATCGATAGGAATCGGAACACTTATCGCGCCGCTATTGGGATTCTTCGGATCCTTGAGGACGGGCCTGCCGTCGGGATTTGTCAGCGTAATCGCGCCAGCGCTGGGCAGGAACGCCACTGGCGATACCGATCGGATATCGAAGCCACGGACATCGTTCTCGCCGCCCATGAAGAAGCGCTGGAATGGCGGTGACACCAGGCCGCCAAAGCCCGTGATAAACGATCCATTCACGCTGTACGCAATCGTGTTGCGGTGTTTTTGCATCGGGTAGAATTTCTTGTATTGCACGATCGGACGAATGGAACGAACTGTTCCTCCCAGGCCTGCCAGTTCCGCGCCCAGCGTCAACTGCTGGCCGCTGCGCGGGAACAAGCCGCTGTCCAGCGTATTCATCGAGAAGTTCGGGAAGATCTTGCTGGTGATGATTCCGTTCACCGCGTTCGGTCCCGAGATGCCCCGGAACTGGATGAACTCAAACAGATTCTTCGACGCCGTGCTCAACGGTAGGAGAGTTGAGCGGTCCAGAGAATACGTCATCCCGACACGTTTGAACGACCGGCTGCGCAGCGGATAACTCGCCGATGTTGTGAAGCCGACGCTCGATTGAGAATAGTTCTGCAGATTCTGCAGCACAGCGCTGGGCAGGTTCAGGTTTTGCCCGCTGAAAATGGAAAGCTGCCGCGCCTGGTTGTAGCTGATTTTGTTTCCGAAAACCGTGAACCCAAACTGCAAGGGACGATCAAACATGTAGGGCTGCGTATACCCAAACAACACACTGCGCGCCAGGTTACCCAAACTGATTTGCACCTGCAGCGTCTCGCCACGGCCCAGGAAGTTATTGGTCGAGTAGTTGAGTCCGATGAATGCGCCTTCCAGTCCGCTGACGCCGCCGTTGAGGCCGATGGAGTTCTTGCCTTTTTCCTTAACCTTGAGCGTGAGGTCGACCAGGCCATTCTTTTCGTCCAGCTTCTTGTCAGTGACGTTCGGATCGTCGGCCTTTAGCTGATCGAAGTAAGACAACTGGTTCAGCCGCTGCAGGCTCAACTCCCACAGCCGCGAGTTGTACACGCCGCCTTCTTCCAGCAGCAGTTCGCGCCGGATTACTTTGTCGCGCGTTGTGGTGTTGCCCTGGAACTCGATTCGCCGCACGTAGAATTGCTTGCCCTCATCGATATCAATTTCCAGAAACGCCAGCTTCTTGTCATCGTCAAACGTCGTTGCCGGAAGGCCCGTGTAGTTGATGTACCCGTATTCGCCGTACGCCTTCCGAAGATTCTCCAGGCCCTTGGCGATCTTCTCGCGGCTGAAAATATCTCCGTCCTTCAGGGGAATCAGAGAGCGCAACGCTGCCGTGTTGGAAATCGCCTTGTTGTTCTTGAAGGTGATACTGCCTAGCCGGTAACGCTCCCCTTCCTCAATCGGCATCGTGATATCGACCGCTTTGCCCGGGCCCGCCTGCAACAAGGGAATGTGGAATCCCTTATTCCCGGTGTCGTGGATTTCCGTCTTGGCGTCGCCCGGGACGTTCATTTTGAAATATCCGCGGTTCTGGTATTCCGCGCGTACTCGCTCGGTATCTTCTTCCAGTTTGGTGGCGTCGTAAGTCTTGGCAAAAATGTTTTCCAGGAAGATGGAGTGAGGGATTCCGACCGGCCGCAGATTCTTCATCGCCGCTCGCAGGATTCGTGTCTTGACGTGCTGGTTGCCCTGGAAACGAATCTTTCCGACCTTTACCTTCGGGCCTTCCTTTATCACGAAAGTGATGCCAACCGCCGCGGGAGGAATCTGCCGCACTTCTGTACGAATGGTGGCAAACTGCCGTCCATGCTCCGAGAGCAGATCTTTAATCGCGTTCTCCGCCCTCTTAATGCGCGTGGGATCGTACTGGCTCTCGACCGACAACCCCACCTTCGCCTGTTTGAAGCGATCGAGCACGTCGCTGGTGGAAACTGAGCTCAGGCCCACATAGTTGATCTCGCGAATCGTAGGCTTTTCCTTGACTTGAACGATAATTCGCCAGCCCTTCGGCGTTTGCTCACGCGAGATCTTGATGTCTTCGAAGTAACCGGTGTTCCAGAGCGAGTTAAAATCCCGCTCGAGCGCGGCCTCGTCATAAACGTCCCCGGGCTTGGTGAAAATCCGCGCTCGGATCGTCTCTGCCGGAATGCGCCGGTTCCCGCTCACAACGATCTCGGAGACGACGTCGTTTTGTGCCCAGCCTACGTTTCCCAAGGCCAGCAGCACGGAAACAAGCGTCAGCCAGAAACGGGCTGCACTGGGCCTCAGCCTTAGCCAAGACAATCGAAATAAAGGAGATGGCGTCGACGTGGCGCGTCCGGCGCATGCGCGCTTTGGCACAACAGGGTTCTCCGAATGAAAGCGAAAAGGAATCGCTACGACCTCAAACAGTGGGATGTAAGAAAACTGTCATTATACGGTAGAGAAACGGAAAGCGTCCAAACACCAACTCTCCATGACAATCTCGGAGCTGTTCGTATGGGCAGATTTAGCCAGCAACCCAGCCGTTGTGCGGGTTCCTGACCGGCGGCTACTGCCTCTGAGCTAACTCTACCTCCACCAAGACGGAATAAAACGTGGCCGAGTTGCCCATGTCAGTAAGTTTTTCTGAGGTTAGGCTGTTGATACTTTGGAACCCGGGAGTCATCTTCGCCCAGTTTAGCTGGGCGGAAACCACACCCGGCTGAACTTTCCCGTCCACCCGCGCCTTCAGGAGCATCTCTCCGCGGTTGTTAAAGACACGAACACTATCCCCGTCTGCAATGCCCCGCTGGCGAGCGTCCTGCCAGCAGATTTCCAGCAATCCCGGTTCTTCCATTTCCCGGACTGCAGGTACATTCGTGAAAGTTGAATTCAGGAAATTGTCTGCCTTGCGCGCCAGCAATTCGAGCGGCAGTGCTTTCTGTTGCGCCGTGTGGCGCGATTCTGCAGGCGGCGTAAATTCGGCGACAGGATCCAGCCCCTGCTCCTTCAAAGATTCGTTATACAACTCGGCCTTCCCGGACGCCGTACGGAAACCGCCTTGCGCAAACGGAAGAAAAGGCTCCGGACATGTGGGGAGAGCCGTCTCCGGCTGACCTGCGGAGCGAAGCTCCGCTCCCGAAGCCTCGAAGTTCAATCGGACCGGTCCCCGCTCCAGCCGCTCCCGAGTCAATCCTTCCAGCCAGCGATCCTTCCCGTCCAACGCCAGATCAATCATCTCGTCATCGGATTCGGAAAAGCAGTCTTCCGTGAATCCCATGCGCCGCGCCAGAGCACGGAATAGTTCCACATTTGACCTGCACTCGCCCAACGGTTCTATCGCCTGGTTCGACACCTGGAAATAATAGTGCCCGTACGCCTTCTGCAAATCTTTATGTTCAAAGAAAGTTGTCGCCGGCAACACAATGTCCGCGTAGTCCGTGGTATCGGTAAAGAACTGCTCGTGCACAACCGTGAACAAATCGGGCCGAAGCAGCCCCCGAACCACTTCATTGTGCTGCGGGCAAACCGCTGCCGGATTCGAGTTGTAGACAAACAGCGCTTTCACCGGTGGATCATTCAGCGAATTGAGTACCCGCCCGAGCTCCACCATGTTGATCGTGCGCGTCTCGCGTCCAAGAGCTGTGCGCATCAGGTCGGGACGTTTCAACGCCAAGGTGCCGATATCCACTGCTCCGCTCAGCGACATCTGTAACCCGCCACCGACTTCTTTCCACGCTCCAATGACGCACGGCAGCATGGTGATGACCCGGGTTGCCATCCCACCCCGCTCGGAACGCTGCACGCCGTAATTCAAGCGGATTACCGACGGCCGCGTTGTCGCATACTCGCGCGCCAGTTTCCGAATGTCCTCCGCCGCAATGCCTGTCCATTGCGCCACGCGTTCCGGCGGATACTCCTTCACCTTTTCCTGAAGTTGCTCGAAACCCAACGTGTACTTCGCGACGTAATCTGAATCATGCAGCTTCTCGCCGATGATGACGTGCAGCATCCCGAGCGCCAACGCAGCGTCCGTTCCAGGATTGATCGGCAGATACCAGTCCGCGCACTCCGCAGTACGCGTTCGATAAGGATCGATGACCACCAGCTTCGCACCGTTGCGCCGCGCGTCGACGATGAACGGCCACAAATGCACGTTGTTGCCGTGAATGTTCGACGCCCACGCAATGATGTACTTGGAATGCCGAAACTGCTCTGGCTCGGTTCCCATCTTCGCGCCTAAAACTGACTTCAGCCCTGCCTCTCCGGCAGCGGAACAGATCGTGCGATCGAGTTGAGAAGCGCCAAGGCGATGAAAAAACCGGCGATCCATGGTCGAGCCGTTGAGCGTTCCGAGCGTGCCGCCATAGGAGTACGGCAGAATCGCCTCACTGCCGAATTCATCCGTGATCCCGCGGAATCGCGAGACGATCTCGTCCAGAGCCTCATCCCACGCAATCCTCCGCCAAGTCCCCTCTGCCTGTGTGGAGCGGGCGCTCATGCCCGCGACAGGCCCTTTCGGCGCAATCCTACGCATCGGATACAACACGCGATCCGGTGAATACACCCGATCCAGATACTTCGCAACTTTCGCGCACAAAAAACCGCGCGTCACCGGATGCTCCGGATCCCCCTGGATCTTCGTTGCCCGCCCGTCCTCCACGTTGATCAGGACGCCACATGAATCCGGACAATCATGCGGACACACCGCTCGGACAATCTTTTTCATCCGTCCGATTATACGGTGATTTTTCCTCACCACCGAGAACCATTCGCCCCAAACCTATCTCGAACCCTCTTCCTCGTCCTCCGCATCGTTCACGATGTCCACCACATGTCCCCGAATCGCGAATGTCTGCTTTTCAGCACCCAACACTGCAAACGCCACCCGCGCAGGATTTCGTTGCCAGACCGGCGCAAGACACGCCGAGTCCGCACCGGCGTCATCGAAAATACCATCGCTTGAAAGCACTTTCTTCAGCACCGGCTTCCGCCTGCTGAGTTGAACAACGAATGCAGAAATCTTCTTACCGTCATCCGAGACCCCACAGTAAGCCACATAGTCCCGATACCATGCGGACGGGGAGTAGAGCACGTCGAACTCGGCAAGGCTGACGGAAGAGACGTGTCCACTTATGCGATCCACCAGCAACCAGCCTCCTCGCTGCCATTGCCAGCGCAACGCGGGGTCGTCTGGCAGGCTATCGTTCACTCGAAACACCCGTCGCACCGCAAACAGGCGATCTGTGATGTCGTGAAGCGCCCCGGTGACGAATTCCTTGGCCCGTCCATCGACGACCAGCGCGCGGACCTTCAGATTGATCGCTTTTTCATTTTCTGCTCCTGTACCCGGATACCATGGGACCGACATCCACTTGCCAAACGTGATGACATGAACCTTAGGAGCGGCCACTGCGTTGTCGGAAAGCGCAAGCGCACCCGCCAGCAGCACGAGCACATGAATTCGTCGCATATTTGAGCGTAGACAGCGGTCGCCCTGGCCGGCAAGCCCCGTCGTCACATTTCCTTGATGTCGGTACCGGAATGGGAATTCACCCGTGTGCAAAATAATGCTACTGTTCAGAAATCTGTTCCAGGGCACCCTTCTTAGTTTCGAAAATCGCAGTAGAATCAAGATTAGGGGTTTGGCAATTCCTCCCATGAACTCATCTTCCTCGTCTCGCATGCCAGGGCGGCCCGACATTCGTACAACGTCAAACGGGGAGACCGCTTCTTATGATGATATGGGTGACCTGTCACCAAGGCGGCGTGCCCCGCGGATTCTAGTGGTCGACGATCAGCCCAGCATCGCCGGGTTGATGAGCCAGTTGCTCACCATGCGCGGATACGACGTGGTCACCGCGAGCAACGCGGAAGAGGCCGAAGGCGAGGTACGCCAACAACTTCCCGACTTAATTCTCTCGGATGTCATGATGCCCGGCCGTTCCGGGTACGATTTCTGCCGCAGCCTCAAAGAAAACCCAGCGACACGCCTGATCCCATTCGTTCTCATTACCGGTCTCAGTGACAGTAGTGACAAGGTCCGCGGCATCGAAGCCGGTGCGGATGATTTCCTGAACAAGCCGGTGCTGGCAGAAGAGTTGATCGCCCGAGTGAAGTCGTTGCTGCGACTGAAAGAATTCACCGACGAGCTTGAGACTGCGGACTCGGTGCTGTGCACGTTGGGACTGATCGTGGAGGGCCGCGACCCCTACACTGAAGGTCATTGCGAGCGCTTGTCGCTGCGAGCCGTCGATCTCGGTCGCCACCTCGGCATGGACGAAGACTCCATTCTCGCTCTCAAACGCGGCGGATACCTCCACGACCTTGGCAAAATTGCCGTGCCAGATGAGATTCTGAAAAAAGGTAGCGACGCGCCTCTGACACCCGCTGAATGGGAGATCATGAAGCTGCATCCCATCACAGGAGAAAACATCTGCCGTCCGCTGCGATCGCTCCGGCTGGTCCTCCCCATCATCCGACATCATCATGAGCATTCCGACGGCTCTGGTTATCCCGATGGACTGGTTGGCTCAGAGATTCCTGTTCTGCCTCGCGTGCTGCAGGTCGTAGACGTCTACGATGCGCTCCGCACGGCGCGTTCCTACAAGCCTGCCCAGACCCATGAACAGGCCGCCCAAACCATGCGCGAAGAAGCCCGCCGCGGGTTGTGGGATGCAGGTTTGGTGGACGAATACTTCTCCATGCTGGAACAAAAGCGCCAGGTGGCATAGATCAATCGTCAGCGGGCATTCAGCCGCCGCTCGCCGCCTGGTGATCGGACAAAGTACAATCCTCAAGGTGCCTTATTGCATCTCGATCGAGCCTTTTGCATCAGTAGTGAGAACTGGTGCCATGAATGGGTTTTGAAAGTAAATGGGTTTTGAAAGGGCACGGCTTCAGCCGCGCCGCCCAAAGCCGCAAAGAACGCGGGCTTTAAGCCCCTGAGGGTACGGCACGCAGCGACGATGGATTTATGAGACCACTTCTGCGTATCGAGTACTGACAACTGAGAGCCATCCTTGGAGCCCTTCTACAGCATCGTCATTCCGGCCTACAACGAGAGCGCCCGTCTGGGAGCGACTCTCGACAAGGTGCTGGCGTATGTTCGCGCCCAACAATGGGACGCCGAGGTCGTCGTCGTCAACGATGGCTCCCGCGACAACACGGCGGAGATCGTTCGCGAGTTCGCGCAGAAAAATCCGGCGCTGCGCCTTCTGGAAAATCCCGGTAATCGTGGCAAGGGCTACAGCGTGCGGAACGGCATGCTCCACGCCCGCGGACGGGTCGTGCTTTTCAGCGATGCCGACCTATCGTCCCCGATCGAAGAGGCCCCCAAACTGTTCCAGGCGCTCGAAGACGGCGCGGACGTCGCAATCGGTTCCCGCTGGCTGCGCACCGAGCTGCAAACCCAGCGCCAGCCGTTGCATCGGCAGCTCTTTGGAAGGATTTTTAATCTGCTGCTGCGTATCACGCTGGGATTGCAGTTCGCCGATACGCAGTGCGGTTTCAAGGCGTTCAAGCAGTCCGCCGCCAAGGCGATTTTTCCTCTGCAGAAAATCGAGCGTTGGGGCTTCGATCCGGAAATTCTCTTCCTTGCCAGAAAGTTCGGCTTCAAAGTGCAGGAAGTTCCAGTGCGGTGGGGACACAGTGGCGGCGCCCGCATCAATCCTCTGGTCGATGGCGCCCGCATGTTTCAGGAGATGCTGCGAATCCGCTGGAATGACCTCACGGGAAGATACAACGGCGCGCCAGCAATCGCTCCCCAGCCTGCGAAGCTACCAGGCAGCGGACCGCGAACCTAAGAGCTTTTCACCACAGAGGCACAGAGTCCCGGTGGAAAAAACTAGAATGTTTTTCTCTGTGCCTCTGTGGGGAACGTTTTTAGGCGGTCGCACGCGTCGCCGTCTTCACTGCCGCCACAACCCGACGTCCCATCTCCGAGGTAGAAATTGCGGCATGTGTCTTCCCCGCCAAGTCCGCTGTGCGCGCACCTTCTGACAGAACTGCCGAGACCGCATTCTCAATCGATGCCGCTTCGGTCTCCAGATGCAGTGAATGCCGCAACAGCATGGCTGCCGACAAAATCGCACCGAGAGGATTCGCGATCCCCTTGCCCGCGATGTCTGGCGCCGACCCGTGCACCGGCTCATACAATCCCACCGGCCCTCCGATGCTCGCCGAAGCCAGCAGCCCCAGCGATCCCACCACGCCGCCCGCCTGATCCGAAAGAATGTCGCCGAACATATTTTCCGTGAGCACAACGTCGAACTCTGCTGGCCGCTGTACCAGCAACATCGCCGCCGAATCCACGTACTGATGGCCCAGCTTCACCTCGGGATAATCTTTCCCTACGTGCGTCACCACGTCCCGCCAGAGTCGTGAGCACTCGAGCACGTTGGCCTTGTCCACCGACAACACCTTGCGCCGCCGCTTCATCGCCAGTTCAAACGCAACCCGCGCGATGCGCTCGATCTCGCCTTCTCCATAACGCATCGTGTTGATCGCCACCCGCGAACCGGCCGCGCCTTCGATCGACCGTGGCTGCCCAAAGTAAGCGCCTCCCAGCAACTCGCGCACGATCATGATGTCCGTTCCACGTACGATTTCGGCTCGCAGCGGCGAACTATCTTCCAGCGCAGGAAAAAATACAGCTGGCCGCAGATTGGCGTACGCTCCCAATTCGCGCCGCAACCGCAGCAGCCCTGCCTCAGGCCGCAAGTGCCCGGGATTTTGGTCGAATGCCGGACTCCCCACCGCTCCCAGCAGCACCGCCGACGAAGAAAGACAAGCCTGAATCGTGTCCGCAGGCAGAGGATCATTCGCCTGAGTCAGCGCCGCCCCGCCGATCGCCTTGTGCCGAAGTTGCAGTTCATGGCCAAACGCGTCCGCCACCACTTGCAACACGCGCACAGCCTGCTCGGTCACTTCAGGACCGATGCCATCACCACCGAGGATTGTGAGATTGATCGTCATTTTCTAATTTGGTAATTTCGTAATCGGGTAATTTTATCCTGAACGGAAAAGCCGCCAACAGGCGGCTTCGCGTTTCTCAATTACCAAGTTACAAAATTACCCAATTACCAAATTCCTACACTCCCCACAGATAATCTTCCTGCTGCGTCTGCTCGTGGTGCGCATCAGCGTGAGCCGGCAACGGCACCCCGAACGCGTTCGTCTGCGTGGAAACGGGGAAGGGCCTCAATGGTTCCGCGGCAGGCGGATTCGCCGCAGGCTCGGGCACAGACGCTAGTCCCGCCTCCGACGCATTCACCGCCGCCGGCTTCCCCGAAGCAAGCGGTTCAATCAGCGGCGTCGCCGAGCCCGAAGGTTTATGTGTATCGCGAATCAACTCAAGCAGATGACGATCCTCTACGTGCTTGATCTTGTCCGCCAGGCGCACAAAGCGGCGATAAATATCATCCAGAGCCCGCCGGTCAAATTGATACCCAAGTTGTTCGCAACGGATGCTCAGCGCGTGCCGTCCCGAGTGTTTCCCTAGCACTAGCCTCGAATCCGGCACTCCAACCGACTTCGGCGTCATGATTTCGTAAGTCAACGGATTCTTCAGCACGCCATCCTGGTGGATTCCGGCCTCGTGCGCAAATGCGTTGCGTCCCGTGATCGCTTTGTTCGGCTGCACGGGCACGCCGGTGATCTCGCTCAGCATCTGGCTCGCTGCGTAGATCTGCTCGCCGACCACGCCGGTCTCGTACGGATACCGATCCGGCCGCACCCGCATTGCCATCACGATTTCCTCGAGCGAGGCGTTCCCCGCACGTTCCCCAATGCCATTGATCGTGCACTCCACCTGCCTCGCCCCTGCGGCAACCGCCGCCATCGCATTGGCAACCGCCATTCCGAGATCATTGTGGCAGTGCGCCGAGATGACGACATTCTCAATTCCCTTGACCCGCTGGCGGATCGTCGTGATCAGCTCAGCAAATTCCGTCGGCACAGTAAATCCAACCGTGTCGGGAATGTTCAGCGTGGTCGCCCCTTCCTCAATTACCGCATCAAGTACCCGGCACAGGAACTCGGCGTCCGTGCGGGTCGCATCTTCCGGAGAAAACTCCACATCTTCGCAAAGCGACTTGGCAAGCCGGATCGCCTCGCGCGCCTGCGCCACACACTGATCGCGCGTAATCCGCAGCTTGTACTGGAGATGAATGTCCGAAGTGGCCAGGAACACATGAATCCGGGGGCGAGCCGCATACTTCAGCGCATCCCAGGCGCGCCGGATGTCGGCCTCGCACGCACGCGCCAGCCCCGCAATCACCGGTC
>Ga0209698_10007399_pt1 | contig 11530 bp, 8 predicted proteins | sample LitLauG_LLR_2012_FD_187203 | JGI IMG/M metagenome (GOLD analysis project Ga0209698, IMG submission 187203) | Freshwater sediment microbial communities from Pennsylvania, USA - Little Laurel Run_MetaG_LLR_2012 (SPAdes) (version 2) | ecosystem: Environmental > Aquatic > Freshwater > Creek >... | reverse complement strand
CATAGCAGCTGCCTTCTTCTCCTTGCCGGCTTGGTTCTTTTGCCAGGACGAACGCGGCACCCGAGCCGCCCTGGCCGAGCGTGCCGTCTTGCCCCACTTCGAATCCTGAGACGCAGGAGGCGACGGCGGAACCGCCTTTCCCTCCTGAGGATTCACCACCAGCTTCGCCCCCAGAGCTCTCCGTGAAAGCCGTAAGCGGGAGTTCCTCAAACGCTCCGGCGCCGCCAGCGAGGGGAGTCGGACCGGCGGCCCCGCCTGCGCCCCCAAACAGCCCAAACCCACGTTGTGCGCCTGCAGACGAGCCGCCACCGCCACCGCCACCGGCGACGATCAGCCGCGATGCGCGGTTGCTCTGTTCGGTGCGAACGTCAGAGGCGCTCCCGCCTTGGCCACCAGTTGCGCATTCATTGTTCGATTTTCCTCCAGCTCCTCCCCCGGAGAATTCGACGTAAAGCGTTTCGCCTTCGTGCACCTGGAGCTTTGCGGTAACCTTCGCGCCAGCGCCCCCCGCGCTCCCGCCTTCAGAACGGCAATGACTGCCCGTCCCGCCTTCGCCGCCGACGGCGGTCACGTTGATTGCGCTCACGCCCGCAGGGACCGTGAACGTCCGCGGAGCAGCTTCGGAAGGCTTGAATTCCTTGCTTTCTTCCGCGAATGCGTTCGCGTTGCACCCGAGCACCCCCAGCACAAGACCGAGACCCATACCAAGAACACCGCTGCGTAGCGACATCAGGACTCCCCCTGTGAGGCCCCCCGCCAGGGCCGTTGAGCGCGGTTAGGCGCACCGGAACGGTACCAGAGGCAGAACGCTCGGGCAAGAGTGCTACAGGCGATCGCAAAGGCGCGCGGGCCGCGCGTTGTAGCTTCGGGGAACAGGCGAGCCCTGCGACGGAGAGATTCCTCAGTCGAGACGACCCTTTTCCACGGATGCGAGCGTCCGAGCGGCAGCCGAGCATACGAGCGAAAAGGACGAAGAGGAGCAGTGTCGCCAGGTACGGGCAAGACGCCTCGCTTTGCCGCGAAGCAGGCGTGTCGCCACGGTTCTGGCGTGCTGAGGTGGCCGCTGGGGTGCCGGCGGGGTGCGGCGCTGCTAGACAGTGCTGACTATCCGCTGCGAATGGGAGGAGAACCCACGGTTGTCTTGTCGATGCTCGATTCTGCTGGGCGGCGTCGTTCGCCCGCGACGCTCCCGGGCTTTCATGCCGGGCGCGCCCCCCGCAACGAGGGGCTGCGCTATCCCGCTGACCCGTCGACGGTTGAAGAGGGTGCCTTCCGCCAAGTAGTCAGGCCGCTCGTGCGGCTCGGCTTGCGTCACGGCGGGCGGTAGCGCCTCGTCCTTCTTTCCTGCCATGCGGGCCTGCATTCGATTGGACGGCCTTTACCTTCCCACCCTCTTGGACGGATGCGAGAACTTGCGCGGAGCGTCGGCGGCTTCGGTCTCGGCGGCGGCGGTTGCCGGTCGTAGGCCCGCCTCCATTCCTCGATGGTCCCGTCGAGCGCGGCGAGCGAGGCGTCACGGTCGAGGATGCTCTTCGCGTAGGGGTTGGTTCCAACGACGGGCGGCAGCGAGGCGCGCGCGACCGCCCACGCTGCGTCGAAGGGGTCGCCTAGCTCGCAGCGCCGGGTGAGGCCTAGCCGGACGCGCTCAAGGTCGTCCTCGGGTTGCTCCACGGGCCGAGCACGATACGCCTCCCTAGCGCACCCCGATCACGTCGATGGAGACGGACTCGACTTTGAAGTGCTCCCCGGTGTGCCCACCATTCCTGCCACAGTTGTCGTAAACCTCTACCTCAACGCTGTGCGCGGTGTTGGCGGTCGGCTCAAACGTCCAAGGACCCGGCACTCGTTCGGGGTTGCCCCAAAGGAAACCGTCGTAGATGGGTTCGGAGATCCACCTGGTTTCTCTCTTGTCGCTCGTGACGTCCTGCGTAAACCCGTTCCCCGTCGCAACCGACTTCCCGTCCAGAATAAGGAGGACTCCGCCCTCTCCAGTGCTAGGACCGTCGGTGCAGTTCGCGGCGGGCGGCACGGTCAACGTCACATGGCCGACCACCTGATCAAGTTCGCCTCGGTGCTGGGTCCATCCCGCGCTAGTCATGGGGACGCCGGAGGTGGGTTCTTGCCCACTCGTCGTGACCGGCGCAACGCTGCTGATACGGGCGACGATGGCGTTCGCGCCCGACGCCGCGAGTCGTGCTTCGGCGGCGTGCGCGCTCGCACTCAGTTCACGGCGTACTTCTCGTCGGACTTCCCTCAGAACGCTCGGCTTGATCTGAGACGTGCTCGTGATGAGGGAGTTGCCCGCCGCGAAGCCGAGCCGCTGAGCGCGACGAGTAGCGCCACGATGGCGATGATGGTGCCCGGCGATGGCTTGCGTGGGCGCATCTGCGCTTCCCCCTTGTCCGTTGGGCTATGGACGCTACTCCGAGCGGATGCTGCGCGCCCGGTCGGTGGTCGCCGCGCGGTCGTCCGTCAATCGCGGCGTGAGCGAGAGGGCCATGTTCACACCCCCGTTCACACCCTGCTCGATTTGGGCCTGCCCCGGATGGCTCGGGGCAACAAAAAACCCCGCCTGAGCGGGGCTCTTGCCAGATGCCGGAGGAGGGACTCGAACCCCCGACACGCGGATTATGATTCCGCTGCTCTAACCGACTGAGCTACTCCGGCGGTGGGCTGGGAGTCTAACGAGGCCGTGGCTGGGACCACGAGCAGGGCAGCTCGATCCGGCAGGCCTGGCGATGCTGCGGCGTCGCGCGAGCCTCGCGCGGGTAGCCTGCTCGAAATGGACGCGCAGTGGCTGCTCGCCGTGCCCAACGTCTCTGAGGGCCGGGCTCGGGAGCGCATCGACGCGCTCGCGCGGGCCTTCGCGGGAACCGTTGCCGGCCACGTGCGAGCTCACCCGGAAGGCGCCGAGCACACGGGCCGCGATCGCGAGGTGAGGCTGCTGGATGTGCACGCCGACGCGGACCACGACCGCTCCGTGTTCACGCTCGCAGGCCCCGCGTGCGCGCTTGCGGAGCGAGTGATGGCCGGCGCGCGCGTCGCGGTGGGCGAGATCGACGTGATGCGGGACGCGCGCGAGCGCGGCGAGCGCGCGGGCCAGCACCCCCACGTCGGCGCGCTCGACGTCGCGCCGATCGTCTATCCCGAAGCGCATCTCAGGGGCGCCGCGTGCGCGGTTGCGCTCGCGCTCGCAGACCGCATCGGCGAGGAGCTGAAGGTGCCGGTCTTCCTGTACGGCGAGCTCACCGCGTCAGCGGGCGACCCCGGTCGCAGCAGGGCGCAGTTGCGCCGCGGCGGCGTGGCCGCGCTCGGCCGGCGTATGCAAGCCGGCGAGGATCGCCTGACGCCCGACTTCGGACCGCATCGTCTGCACGAGCGCGCCGGCGCGACGCTCGTGGCAGCGCGGCCGCCGCTGGTCGCCTTCAACGTGCAGCTCGCGCCGCCCGCCACGCTCGAGGACGCTCGCGCAGTCGCCGCTGCGATCCGCGAGGGCGCCGAGCACGGCCTGCGCGGCGTGCGCGCGATCGCGGTCCTGCTGCGCGGCGAGCACCCGCAGGTCTCCATGAACGTCGAGCGCCCGTTCGACGTGCCGCTCGCGGAGGTGCTCGAGGCGATCCGCCGCCTGGCGCCGGTCGCACGCGCCGAGCTCGTCGGACTCGCGCCGCGCGCCGCGCTCGAGGGTTTCCCCGCCGACGTTCCCCTGCCGGGCTTCGATCCTGCCAGACACCTGCTCGAGAACGCATTAGGCTCCAGGTAGATGGCTCAGACCAGACGCAAGCGGCGCACCAAGCACCGCGGCAACGCTGCGGGCGTCGTCGAGGTGCGCGGGCGCACGGGCCGCAAGCCCACGGCCGCCGAGAAGAGCGGGAACCCGCGCGAGGTTGCAAAGGAGCGCCAGAAGCCGGTGGATCGGCGCGACCGACCACCCACCTGGCCGGGCGCGTTCGTGCGCGCGATGGCAGCCGCGATCCTGATGCTGCTGCTCGTGATCGTCCTCACGGGCAAGTCAAACCAGGCGATCGCGCTGTTCCCGATCGTGCTCCTGCTCTACATACCGATCAGCTACAGCACCGACAAACTGCTGTACGACCGCCGACAGCGCAAGAAGGCCCAGCAGCTGGGCGCGGGCGGCAGGGGTGCCTCCGGGTGAGCGCTCCGGACGTACGCGCGTTCACCGTCGGGCCCGTTCAGGAGAACTGCTTCATCGTGCGCGCCGCCGCCGACTCGCCGCGCGCGTTCATCGTCGACCCGGGCGATGAGCCCGACCGCCTGCTCGAGGCGATCGAGGCGCTGGGCGTGCGCATCGAGGCGATCCTCATAACGCACTGCCACTTCGACCACATCGGCGCGGTCGCGCCGCTCGCCGCAGCCACCGGAGCGCCGGTGTACTGCCCCGTGATCGAGCGGCCGCTGCTCACCGACGTGATGAGCTGGGTGCCACCGGGGTTCGGGCCGTTCGAGAGCTGGGAGCCCGAGCACACGCTCGCGGGCGGCGAGCATCTACAGATCGCCGGCATCGACATCGACGTGCTGTTCACGCCCGGACACAGCCCCGGCCATCTCACGTACGCCGTGCCCGGCGCGCTGCTCTCCGGCGACGTGCTCTTCCAGGGCTCGGTCGGGCGGGTGGACCTGCCCGGTGGGGACTGGCCGACCCTCGAGCGCTCGATCGAGCAGCTGCTGAGGTCCTATCCACCGGAGACGATCGTGTACCCGGGGCACATGGGCGTGACCACGCTGCGGCGCGAGCGCGACACCAACCCGTTCCTCACGGAGCTGCGCGAGCGCGTGCCCGTAACCGCGCCCGCCGCGCAGGCGCCCTCCCGCGCAAGTTGAGCGCGCCGCAGATCCAGGCGCCGCGCGGCACCTACGACGTGCTCGCCCAGCAGGCCTCCGCGCGCGTCGCGCTGGAGGCCCGTGCGCGCTCGATCCTCGAGAGCGCGGGATACGAGCGCATCGAGACGCCCACGTTCGAGGCCACGGAGCTGTTCGCGCGCGGCGTGGGCTCCTCGACCGACATCGTCCGCAAGGAGATGTTCAGCTTCGAGGACGCGGGCGGGCGCGCGCTGACTTTGCGCCCGGAGGGCACCGCGCCGGTGTGTCGCGCGTTCGTGGAGCACGGCATGCACAAGCGCAGCAAGCCCGTCAAGCTGTGGTATCTCTCGAGCTTCTTCCGCCACGAGCGCGCCCAGAAGGGCCGCTACCGCCAGTTCTGGCAGGTCGGCGCGGAGGCGCTCGGATCCGACGATCCCGCGGTCGACGCCGAGTCGATCGCGCTCGCGAGCAGCCTGCTCGCCGAGATGGGGGTCAGGGCGGTGCGCCTGCGGCTCTCGAGCCTCGGCAGCCCTGAGACGCGCGGCGCCTACCGGGAGGAGCTCAAAGCGCACCTGCGGGCGCACGAGGACAGCCTCGCGCCCGAGGTGCGCGAGCGCATCGAGGACAACCCGCTGCGCGCGTTCGACTCCGCGGACCCCGCGACCAGGAGCGTGATGGAGAGCGCGCCGAAGCTGCTCGACCGGCTCGACCCCGACGATGGCGCGCATTTCGCTGAGGTGCGCGCGCTTCTCACCGAGGCGCGCGTCGACTACGAGGTCGATCCGACACTCGTGAGGGGACTGGACTACTACATGCGAACCGTCTTCGAGTTCACCTCCGACGCGCTCGGCGCGCAGAGCGGAGTCGGCGGGGGAGGGCGCTACGACGCGCTCGTGCAGGAGCTGGGTGGCCCGCCCACCCCCGGAATGGGGTGGGCATGCGGGATCGAGCGCATGCTGCTCGCAGGCGAGCCGCCCGTCGCTGCGCCCGCGCCCGTGGAGCTGTTCGTCGCGCTCGAGCATCACGACGAGGTCACCCGCCGCGCGGCGTTCGGCCTGCTCGGCGAGGCTCGCAGGGCGGGCCTGGCTGCGCAGATGGAGCTCGCGGGGCGCTCGCTGAAGCGCCAGCTCTCCCACGCCGACGCGCTCGGTGCCCGCTACGTCGTGATCGTCGAGCAGCAGCAGACCGTGCTCAAGGACATGCAGGCGGGTCAGCAGACGTCGCTGGCGGCCGACGCGGTTGTGCATGCTGTGCTGCGCGGGCAGCACGCGCTCTGAGCAGCGCGCCGCCGCGCGCGCGGGCCGAGGCATCCCGCGGTTCAACTTTCGCCCGCGAGATGCCGAAAAGAGGGGCAATGGCGCAGCTCTCACGTCCGTACCAGATAGCGCTCCTGGCGTTGATGGTCCTCGTCGCGGCGTTCCTCGCGCTCGGCCGCCACCCGAGCTCCACCGGCGGCTCGGCGCAATCGAGCACGCCCGCCGGCGCATCTGCGGCCGGTGCCTCGCGTGCCCCCGCGAGTCCCCCCGCCGCGGTCAGCGCCGCCACCGCGACCGCCGAGGAAAAGGCCGCCGCTGCGGCCACGTCCGTCTATCACGGTGCCGCGCCCGGCGTCGAAGGTCTCAGCCGCGACATAGCGCGCGCCCATGGAGCCGTCGCCACCTCCCAGGGCTACAACAAGGCGGCCGAAGAAAAGGCCGCGAGCGCAAGCAGCAGCACGCAGCCTGAAAGCGCCTCTGTCTCCAGCGTCTCGGGCTCCACGGCTCCGAGTCCCGCAACGGCTCCCGGGGTGAGCCCCGCCGCGGCTGCCGCCAAGTCGACCGCGACCGCCAACCCGAAGGCTCCCGCGCGCCCGAACGCTCCTGCCGCGAACAAGGCTCCCGCGGCGCCGAAGGCGCCCGCTGCCACAAAGGCGCCCGCCGCGCCGAAGGCGCCCGCCCTCTCAAAGGCGCACACCGGCAGGCCCGCGAGTGCGCCCGCCAAGCCCGCCGCGCCCGCCGCCAAGCCCTCGGCGCCTGCCGCCAAGCCCTCGGCGCCCACGGCGACCGCGGCCAAGCCTGCCGCGCCCAGCGCGTCGGGTGCAGCCGCGACGCCTCCGGTGCCGAGCGGTCAGCAGGCAGTCGAACGCACGCTCGCACACCGGAAGGTCGCGGTGCTGCTCTTCTGGAACCCCGCGGGCGCGACCGACGTGGCCGTGCACGGGCAGGTGCAGCACCTCGGCAAGACCCGCCTGCCGATCGAGGTCTACGAGGGCACAGCCGAAGAAGTGGCCGCATACGGCGCGATCACCGCGCAGGTGCCGGTGTACGGGACGCCCACGATCCTCGTCATCGCGGACAACGGCCGCACGACATCGCTGACAGGCCTGCAGAACGAAATGTCGATCACGCAGGCCATCGAAGAGGCCCGCGCCTAGCACGGCGTATCCGCGACGGGCCGCTTGCGGCCCGACGTGCACCCCTAAACTCGCTGCGGTGCACACCGGCGAGAGTGAGCTCAGCAGCCACATGGAACGCCCGCGCGGTCGCGGGCTGCTGCCCGACGGCGCGTTCACGGGCGCAGCGGGCGGCGCGGCCTGCGGGGATCTCATCAGGATCTCGCTCGCGCTCGACCGGGCGAGCGCGACGGGCGTGATCGGCGAGGCGGGGTTCGACGCGCGCGGCTGCGGCGCGGCGATCGCGGCGGGCAGCGCGGCTGTGAGCCTCGTGAGCGGCGCGCCCCTGCTCGACGCGGCGCGCGTGGGCGCCGAGCAGATCGCCAGGGAGCTGGGGGGGCTGAGCCCCGCAAAGCGCCACGCCGCGGAGCTCGCCGCGGATGCGCTGCACCGCGCGCTCGGGCTCGCGGCACGGTCCTGCGCGCCGCTCGCACCGCCGAGCAGCGGACCATGCACCCCGGCACGTGTGCTCGTGGCGATGAGCGGCGGCGTGGACAGCGCGGTGGCGGCGCTGATGGTGCGCGAGGAGGGCGCTGATGCGGTGGGCGTGACGCTCGAACTGTGGTCTGACCCCGAGAACGACGGCGAGCGGAGCTGCTGCTCTGCGCAGGCGGTGCGTAGCGCGCGCGAGCTCGCGCACGGTCTCGGGATGGCGCATCTCTCGATCGACCTCCGCGCGGAGTTCCGCGCGGGCGTCGTCGAGCATTGGATCGCAGGCCACGCCGCAGGGCTCACGCCGAACCCGTGTATCCGCTGCAACGGACGGGTGCGCATCGACGCGATGCTGGCGCTCGCCGCGCGCCTGGGCGCTGACAGCCTCGCGACGGGACACTACGCGCGCGTGCACGACGGCGAGGTGCTCCAGATCGCAAGCGACGAGCGCAAGGACCAGAGCTACGTGCTGTGCGCGCTCACGCCGAGCTCGCTGAGGCGGATGCGCTTCCCGCTGGGCGCGCTGCGCAAGGATCAGGTGCGCGAGCTCGCGCGGCGCGCGGGGCTCGCGGTCGCGCGAAGGCGAGACTCGCAGGACCTCTGTTTCCTCGCGGGCACGCGCCAGGACGCGTTCCTGGAGCGCCACGGCGGCGTCGCTCGCCGGCCGGGCGCGATCGTCGGGAGCGCCGGCGAGACGCTCGGCGAGCACCCCGGCTCGCACCTGTTCACCGTGGGGCAGCGGCGCGGGCTCGGCGTCTCCGCCGCGGAGCCGCTGTACGTGCTCGCGACGAGCGCGCACTCCAACACCGTCACCGTGGGGCCGCGTAGCGCGCTGCGTGCGCACGAGCTGCTGCTCAGCGGGCTGAAGCTCTCGCGCGCGGGCACGACGGTCGACAGCGTGCGCATGCGCGCGCACGGCCGCCAGCTCCGCTGCCGGCTCGCGGGAGACCTGTGCAGCGGCTCGCATGCGAGCGCGCGCGTGGTGCTCGACGCGCCCGCGGAGCGCACCGCGCCTGGCCAGCTCGCATGTCTCTACGCGGGCGATCTCGTGGTGGGACACGCAACGATCGCGTCCTGAAAAGGGCCTCGCGCACTACGCCTAAGATCCCTCCTTCACAAGTGATGAGCACAGACGACATCCGTGAGCGCTACCTGAGCTTCTTCGAGGAGCGCGGGCACAAGCGCATACCCTCCGCGTCGCTGATCCCCTCCGCGCACGACCCCTCCGCGCTGCTCACCGTCGCGGGGATGCATCCGCTGAAGCCGTACTTCCTCGGCCAGGAGACGCCTCCGGCCAAGCGCCTGACGAACTGCCAGAAGGTCTTCCGCACGGTTGACATCGACAACGTCGGCAACACCGCGCGCCACCTGACGTTCTTCGAGATGCTCGGCAACTTCTCGTTCGGCGACTACTTCAAGCGCGATGCGATCCGCTTCGCGTGGGAGCTCTCGCGCGAGGTGTTCGGCTTTGCCGAGCAGGACATCTGGGTGACGGTCTTCGAGGGCGACGACGGTCTCGGCCTCGGTCCCGACGAGGAGGCGATCGAGTGCTGGCTCGAGGTGGGCGTGGAGCGCGGCCGCATCGTGCGCTGTCCGCGCTCTGAGAACTTCTGGCAGGCCGGGCCCGCCGGCCCGTGCGGCCCGTGTTCGGAGCTCTACATCGACCGCGGCGTCCAGTACGGCGCCGAGACGGACCTGCCCGGCCAGGAGAACGAGCGCTTCCTGGAGTACTGGAACCTCGTCTTCATGCAGTACGACCAGCGGCCCTCCGACGACGGCGCCGGCTCCACGCTCGCGCCGCTGCCCGCGAACAACATCGACACGGGACTCGGGCTGAATCGCATGGCGGCGATCCTGCAGGACACGCCGTCGGTGTTCGAGACCGACCAATTCCAGCCGCTGATCGGGCTCGGCGAGGAGCTCTCAGGCGTGCGCTATGGGCAGCGCTTCGAGGACGACCGCGCGCTGCGCATCCTCGCCGATCACGCGCGCGCGATGACCTTCCTGCTCGCCGACGGCGTGGTGCCCTCCAACGAGGACCGCGGCTATGTGCTGCGCCGCGTGATGCGCCGCGCGGTCCTGCAGGGCCGCCGGCTCGGTCTCGAGCCGGGCTTCCTCACGCGCTACGGCGAGCGCGTGCGCGAGATCATGGGTGCCGCCTACCCAGAGCTCGGCGAGCACGCAGACGCTGTCGAGATGTGGCTCGCCGCCGAGGAGGAGGGCTTCGGGCGCACGCTCGCGCAGGCCACCCAGACGCTGCGCGAGGACGTCGAGCGCGCGCGCGCGCAGGGCCGCACCGCGCTCTCCGCAGAGGAGGTCTTCCGGCTGCACGACACCTACGGGCTGCCACAGGAGATGACCAGTGAAATGCTCGCCGAGGAGGGCCTCTCGATCGAGGGCGACTTCGACGAGCTGATGCGCCGCCAGCGAGAGCGCGGTCGCGCGGGCACGCGAGCCGGCGCGGGCGGCGACTCGATCGACGAGAAAGCGCGCGAAGCCGCGAGCGGCTTCGCGGGGGGGAGCGGCGTCGCCGTGAGCCGCTTCACCGGGTATGAGACCGCGGAGCAGCAGACGACCGTCGCGGCGCTTCAGGGGCTCTCGAGCAATGGCCACGGGCGCGACGGCGAGGACGCCTCCGGCGCGGGCGCGGGCGCGCGCTACCTCGTGAAGCTCGCCGAGTCCCCGTTCTACGCTCCCGGTGGCGGCCAGGTGGCGGACGTGGGCACGATCGAATGCGAGCACGGCGAATGCCGCGCACGCGTGCACGACGTGTTCCGCGTCGGCGAGGACCAGGCGCTCGAGGTGATCCTCGAGCACGGCGAGCTGCACACGGGCGAGCACGTGCTCGCGCGTGTGGACCGGCTCGCCCGCCACGCGACCGAATGCAACCACACCGCCACGCACCTGCTGCAGGCCGCGCTGCGCGAGCGCCTCGGCGGCCACGTGCGCCAGGCGGGCTCCTACGTCGGTCCCGACAAGCTGCGCTTCGACTTCAGCCACGGGCACGCGATGAGCGCACAGGAGCTGCGCGAGGTGGAGGACCGCGTGAACGAGTGGATCGCCCGCAACGAGCCCGTGCGCGCGATCACGACCACCCTCGCCGAGGCCAGGCGCCTCGGCGCGATGGCGCTGTTCGGCGAGAAGTACGGCGAGGTGGTGCGCATGGTGCAGGTCGGCGACGGCGAGTATTCGCGCGAGCTGTGCGGCGGCACGCACGTGCGCTCCACCGCCGAGATCGGCCTCTTCCGGGTGCTCGCCGAGACATCCAGCTCGGCCAACGTGAGGCGCATCGAGGCGCTCACCGGCCCCGCCGCGGTGGCGATGCTGCGCGAGCACGACAGCGCGCTCGGCGAGATCGCCGCGCAGCTGCGCACCCGCCCGCAGGACGCGCCCGCGGCCGTTCACGCGCTCGCCGCAGAGCGCAAGCGCCTCGAGCGCGAGCTACGCAGCGGGGCCGCCGGCGGCGCCGGCGCATCGGGAGCGCAGGCCGAGCAGCTGGCAGCCGGCGCGCAGCAGCTGCACGGCGCGCTCGTGCTCGCGGCGAAGGTCGATGCCGCCGGCGCGAAGGAGCTGCTCGAACTTCACGACCGCGTGAAGGCGCAGATCGGCGAGGCCGCGATAGTGCTCGGCGCCGCAGCCGACGGGCGCGTGCACCTGCTCGCCAGCGTCGCGCCCGCGCTCGTGCAGCGCGGCGTGAGGGCGGGAGCGATCGTCAAGCCGAGGGCGTCGATCGGGCTGGGCACCGCTGCAGGAAAATCCTTGGGCGAGATCAGAATCTGACGCAACCGGTAGGTTGCCGGATCCAGACGGACTTCAATCACGACGGGCGCATTGGCGCCAGCCTGGAGA
>Ga0209698_10007398_pt1 | contig 11530 bp, 6 predicted proteins | sample LitLauG_LLR_2012_FD_187203 | JGI IMG/M metagenome (GOLD analysis project Ga0209698, IMG submission 187203) | Freshwater sediment microbial communities from Pennsylvania, USA - Little Laurel Run_MetaG_LLR_2012 (SPAdes) (version 2) | ecosystem: Environmental > Aquatic > Freshwater > Creek >... | reverse complement strand
ATCTGCTTCAGGAAGTCGCGCAAGGGCGTGGAGGTGCTCAGCGCGCTAGCCAGGCAGGAGCTGCACGACGAGCCCCGGCTCGCCGAGCTGATCACTCCCTACCGCGCCGGCTACACCGCCCAGCAGCGCCGCGAGCTCGAGGGGCGCCTCGTGCGCGGCGAGCTGCGCGCGGTCATCACCACCGACGCGCTCGAGCTCGGCATCGACATCGGCGAGCTCGATGCGGCGGTCGTGGTCACGTTTCCCGGAACGGTCGCGTCGCTGCGCCAGATGTGGGGACGAGCGGGCAGGCGCGGCCGCGGCCTGGCGGTCTACGTGGCAGGCGAGGACGCGCTGGACCAGTTCTTCTGCCGCCACCCCGAGGAGTTCCTCGCGCGCCCGGTCGAGGCGGCGATCCTCGATCACGAAAGCGCCCCCATCTACCGCTCGCACCTGCTCTGCGCCGCGCACGAGGGGCCGCTCTCCGCCGCCGACGCGGAGTTCCTCGGGCCGCGCTGGCTCGCGCACGCCGAGGCGCTGGAGAGCGCAGGCGAGCTGCGCCGCCGCAGCGGCGGCTCAGCCGAGTGCTTCGTGCCACGGCGGCCCGGCGGCTATCCCGCCGCGGAGGTCTCGCTGCGCTCCGCCTCGCCGGAGAGCTACGCGATCGTGGACGTGTCCTCGGGCGAGCTGCTCGGCTCCACCGAGGCGGCACGCGCCCACTCCACGGTCCACGAGGGAGCCGTGTACATGCACCTCGGCAGCTCCTACGAGGTGCGCGAGCTCGATCTCGAGCGCCGTCGCGCGCTGGTGGCGCCCTTCGACGGCGACTGGTACACCCAGCCCAGGCGCGACACCGCCACCGAGATCGTGCGCCTGCTCGACCGTCGCGAGACGCTCGGGGTGACGCTCTCCTTCGGCGAGGTGAGCGTCACCGACACCGTGCTCGCCTTCCAGCGCAGGCGCCTGGCCGACCACGCGCAGATCGACATGCGCGCGCTGGAGCTGCCGCCGGTGAGCTTCGCCACGCAGGCGCTGTGGTTCGAGCTGCCCGCCGCCGAGGTGGCGCTGGGCGGCTCCGGCCCGGAGGAGCTGCCACTCGAGGCGCTGCTCGGCGCCCTGCACGCCACCGAGCACGCGCAGATCGCGGTGCTCCCGCTGCTGGCCATGTGCGACCGCTGGGACATCGGCGGGCTGTCGACCAACTACCACGCGCAGACGGGTCATCCGACGATCTTCATCTACGACGCACACGCGGGCGGCATCGGGATCGCGCGCACCGCCTTCCAGCGCTTCGAGGAGCTCTGCGGCGACGCGCAGCGCCTGATCGGCGAGTGCCCCTGCACGAGCGCCGGCGGCTGCCCCTCGTGCGTGCAGTCGCCCAAGTGCGGCAACCTCAACGAGCCGCTGTCCAAGCGCGGCGCGCTGATCCTGCTCGAGCGCCTGCTCAGCGCGGCCGGGGAGACGGCCGCGCTGTCGGCATCTATGTAGCCTGCGCGCCCGCCGACGGCCCCGCCGCGTGACGGCACTCGGGGATCGGGGCGCTCCGAATGCGCGCGGCGTATGTTGAAGAGGTCGATGCCCGCAGACTGCCCCTCCACGTCGCGGGCGCGCCGCACCCCCAGCCCATGCTGAGCGTCCTCGTAAAGCCCGCAATCGTGCTGCTGCTCTACGCCGCCGCGTTCGCGGGCGCCGCGCCCGAAGCGCAGGCGCCGGCCACCCAGCCGCTGATCTTCGAAGGCGCCGGCGGGCGCGTCGCGCTGACCAGCTGGACTCTGCGCAAGGATCCCTCTGACGGCGGGCTCGCACGCGGCTATGCGCGCGGGCTCTTCGGCGGCAGCGGGGTGAGCGTGCCGAACGTGGTGACGCCATACCCCTATGCGGGACGCCCCGGCGCGGCCAACTACGAAGGCTCCGTCGCCTGGTATCGCACGAGCTTCAATGCGGCGAGCGCCGGCACCTATGCGCTGCGGTTCCAGTCTGCGAACTTCTCGGCGACCGTCTGGGTGGACGGCGGCAAGCTCGGATCCCACCGCGGCTCCTACCTCCCGTTCGAGGTGCGCGCGCCCGTAGCGGCCGGCACGCACGTCGTCGTCGTCCGCGTTGACTGGAGGAACCCCGCGCGGCAGGCGCAGGAAGGCTTTCACCGCACGTGGTTCAACTGGGGCGGCCTCGACGGCGAGGTGGACGTGCGCATGATCGCCGCCAGCGAGCTCTCACAGCCGACGCTGCAGACCACGCTCACGCCTGACTCACCGCAGGCGACACAAGCCGCGGTGACCGTCAGCGTGCGGGTGCGCAACTACGGCCCCGCGCGCAGCATCGCGCCGCAGGGGACGCTGCGCGACGGCGCGCAGACGATCACGTTGAGCTTCCCCGCGCTCACGCTCGCCCACGGCGCCGCCGCCGTGGACACCGCCACGGCGAGCGTCGCGCATCCCGCGCTGTGGTCGCCCAGCGCACCCAACCTCTACGAGCTCTCGCTGCAGGTTCCCGGAGAGAGCAGCTACAACGCGCGCGTGGGGCTGCGCCAGCTCACCTGGCACGGCGCCGGCGCCTACCTCAACGGCAGGCTCCTGAGGCTCCACGGCACCTCGATCCAGGAGGACGCGGCCGGGCATGGCGACGCGCTCACGCCGGCTGACGAGGACACATTCATGCGCGAGATCAAGGCGATCGGCGCCAACGTCGTGCGCTCCCAGCATCCGCTGGACCCCGCACTGCTCGAACGCCTCGACGCGGCCGGCATCCTCGTGTGGCAGGGGATCGGGCCCGTGGAAGGCGCCGGCAACTGGTTCTCCAGTACCCCCCGGCTGCGCGCCGAAGCCGAAGCGCAGGCGCGCACGGCTGTGATCGCCGCGCAGCTGCACCCCTCGATCTTCGCCTGGAACCTCGCCGATGAGATCGCCGGGGATGGCCGCGACAGCGCCGAGGTGGCCTACGTGCGAAACCTCAGCGGCTGGCTGCATGCGCGGGACCCCACGCGCATGGTCGCGGTGGACGTGTGGGGCGATCATCCGCCGCGTGTCGCCGGATCGCTGTACGCGGGCGTCGACGCGGTCGCCGAGACCGACTACCTGGGTTGGTATGACATGCCACACGACACTCCCGCGCAGATCGCCGCGGCGATCCGCGCGCGTCTTGCGGCCATGCAGAGGACGTTCGCGGGCAAGGTGCTCGTGATCAGCGAGTTCGGCGCCGAATCCAACGCGATGAACGCGTCCGCGAGTCCCGGCGGCTACGGCTACCAGGCGCGCCTGCTGGAAGAGCACATCAACGCCTACGCGGCCGACCCGCATCTCACCGCGATGATGGTCTGGATGCTGCGCGACTACCCCCTGAGTCCGACCTTCCAGGGCGGTTCGATCCACAAGGTGCTGCCACATGTGAAGCTGATCGAAGGCATCGACGCGAAGGGCATCTTCACCTACTCGGGCACCGCCAAGCCCGGTGTCGTGGCGACGGTGCAGCGCCTCTACGGCGCGCTGCCCCCGCTGTAGCCGAGCGCCTACGCGGAGGGCTCCTCCGCGCCGAAGGCCACGAGGATCGCGCCCTCCCCGCTCGCGTACGCCTCCTCGCCGTGCTGGGAGACGTCGAGGCCGAGCGCCTCCTCGCGCTCGGTTACGCGCATCGGCATGAGCAGGCCCATCACGCGCAGGATCGCGAACGTGCCCGCAAACGCGTAGGCGGGGCCGGCCAGTGCGGCGATCGCCTGCCAGCCGAGCTGCCCGGGATGCCCGAAGAGCAGGCCGTTGGAGACGCCGTTCCACGAGAGCTGCGCGAAGAAGCCGATGAACAGGATGCCGGTGAAGCCGGCGAGGCCGTGCGCGGCCAATACGTCCAACGTCTCGTCCAACCGCGTACGCGGCCGCCACAGGATGAGCGCGTAGCTGGGGAGCGCGGCGAGTCCCCCGAGCAGCATCGCGGAGATGGGGCTGATGAAGCCCGCGGCGGGCGTGATGCCGACGCAGCCCACAATGATCGCGGTCGCAGCACCGATCGCGGTCGCGCGACCGTTGCGCAGCAGGTCCAGCACGAACCAGACCACCAGTGTGCATGCGGGCGCCAGCAGGGTGTTGACGAACGCCAGCACGCTCGGATGCCCGGTCGAGTAGCCGCTGCCACCGTTGAACCCGAACCACCCAAACCACAGCATTCCGGCGCCGAGCAGCGCGTAGACGGCGTTGTGCGGCAGCAGCGCCTGGCGGCCGTAATCCTTGCGCGCGCGAAGCACGATCGCCGCGGCAAGCGCGGAGAAGCCCGAGCCCATCTCGACCGGCACGCCGCCCGCGAAGTCGAGCACCCCGTGCTGCTGAAGCCATCCGCCACCCCACACCCAGTGCGCGAGCACCGGGTAGACGAGCACAGACCACAGCGCGGCGAACACCAAGAAGGAGCCGAAGTGCATCCGCTCCACCACCGCACCGGACACGAGCGCGGTGGTGATGATGCAGAAGGTCGCCTCGAAGGCCATGAACAGCAGCTGCGGGATCGCGGTGCCGTTCCGCGGCGCGAAGGTCACCCCGCTGAGCGCCAGCATGTGCAGTCCGCCGATGAAGCCGTTGCCGTGACTGAAGGCGAGCGAGTATCCGACGAGCGTCCAGGTGACCGTCACGACCCCGAGCGCCCCGATGCTCATCATGAAGGTGTTGAGCGTGTTCTTGCCCCTCACCAGGCCTGAGTAGAAGAGGCCCAGCGCGGGCGTCATCATCAGCACAAGCGCCGTGGCCACGAGCATCCACGCGGTGTCACCGCCGTTGATCGGGCCCGCGTGCGCGAGCGACGCGAGCGTCACTCGGCCTCCCGCGGGGTCACCGCGCCGCCATCGAGCTCGCCGGTGCGGATGCGGACCACGCGCTCCAGCGGTACCACGAAGATCTTGCCGTCGCCCACATCGCCGGTGCGCGCCCCCGCACACAGAGCGTCGATGGTCGCCTGCACGAACGGCTCGGACACGGCGATCTCGAATCGCACCTTTTCCGAGAGCTCCATCTTCACGGTCATCCCGCGGTAGGTCTCGACACGATCGAGCTCGCCGCCGTGGCCCTGGACGCGACTCATCGAGATCCCCCGCACCTCAGCGCGGTAGAGCGCCTCGAGCACGTCGTTGGACCTCTCCGGCCGCACGATCCCGATTACGAGTTTCACTGCTGCGCCCCCTCCTCGATTGAGCGGTCCTCCGCTTGGCGGTTTCACCCGACCGGCCGCCTACGGGCAGCCAGGGGCGCGCGCGAGCTTACCTGCCGATCGCCCGCACCACGCGCCCGCCCTCGTCGAGGGCGAAGCCGCGCAGGCCGAAACGCTCTGCCAACAGCGACGGGATCTGCCCCCGCGACACGGCCGTTACGGTCGCGCCCGCCGGCGTCCGCTCGGTGAGCGCGAGCGCGTCCCAGTCGCTCAGCGACGTGCGCGTGCCGTCGCGCGCCTGGGTGCTGATCATCAGACCCGTCACGAACGGGGAACGCGGGTGCCCGGCGGTGAACCAGTTGCTGGTCTCGATGTCGACATGCGGCACGGGCTCGGGCAGGAACGCGTACAGGTCCGCCCAGCCGCCGCCCTCGCGGCGCTGCAGCACGAGCTCGCGGCCTTCCTCCACGAGACGGAAGTGCCAGCCGGACTGCTCGTGCGCCCCGCCGGCGGCGAACGGCAGCGGCTCGAGCAGCGTGCCAGCCCCGAAGCCGACATCCGCGAGCCAGCTGGCCCCCTGCGCATGCACGCGCAGCACCAGGTGGGTGCGGGGTCGCACGGTGCCTGCCGGCGCGCCCGACCGCACGCGCGCGAGCATCGGCTCGACCCGCGCCCCGAGCGCTTCCAGCGCGGACTTCAGCAGCAGGTTCTGCTCAAAGCAGTAACCGCCGCGGCGCTGCGCCACCAGCTTGCGCTCCAGGTCGGAGAGCTCCAGCGACACGGGCCGGCCCGCGTGCGGGTCGAGGTTCTCGAAGGGGATCGAGGTGGCATGCGCACGATGCACCTCCGCGGGCGACGGGCGCCCCCGCAGGCCGATGCGCTCGAGGTATGCGTCGAGGTCCCGCAGGCCCTGCAACATAGCCCGAAGGCGGGCGGCGCAGCGTTCCCGAAGCGGCCCGTCGATTCGCCACCGCAGCTGAAGTGCGGAGGCTCACCGAGGAACTCAGCCCGGCCCACCGCGCTACGTAGAGACCCGAAGGGTGGCTCCGTAGGGACCCGCCGGTCAGCGGTGATTGGTGCATTTGCCCTCATCCGTGCGTGAGTTCGCTGCCGACATCGTGTCCTATCGATGCCGAGCCGTGATGAGGACCGCAACCGGCAAGCGAAGATCGATCACAAGGAGGCCCGTGATGTCTTGGATGAATCAGTTGGTCAAACGCAGGCTGTCGGCGATGTTGACTCTGGCAGCGTTGCCCTTGGCTGCCATAGCCCTGCTTTCGCCTGCGCCTGCCTCAGCGGAAGTCCAGTTCGGCACACTCAGCAACTTCGACGTCTTCAACGACACCGGGGAAGAAACGCACGGCTTTGAGATCGAGCTCGACGGCGTCTCCAGCAGCGATGTCACCTTCACGTTCGGAGCTCCCTACCAGGCGCGTTACGGGACACCCAAACTCGTCAACTTCCCCGGAGGCGTCTACGTGCGCTACGAAAGCCCCTACGACCCGGGGACCAAGACCTTCACCCAGGGCACGCCGGTCGCTCCGAAACCGATCACGCCCACGGCAGGGCACGCCTGCTGGACCGGCGGCTCACCGGGCTATCTGACGGCCGGCTGCGAGCACTTCGGCATCGGCCTGGCGGCGAACCCGACCAATACCGTCTACCGCTGGCTGGTCGCCGACCCGACGAAACCGGGCAACCTGATTGCGGCCGGGACCCAGGTGAGCCTGCCGGCGCCGGAATGGAAAGTCAAAGAAAACCCGAAACCCGCGGAACCGCCCGTCGTCCAAGCCGTGATCAAGGCCCCGGAACCCGGGCCCAACCAGGAATTCGGTGACGCGGTCTGGGTGAAGGTCTTCGTGACCGAGTCACCCGCTCCGGCCATCCTCAACCACCTCGTGACCGACGATCCGGCGGTGCCGGAAGAACCCGGCCAGACCGAGACCGAATGGGTTCTGCTCCAGCAGGAGAAGGGCGGCGCCAACCCGGCCGCCGAGCTGATGAGCGAAAGCCAGCTCAAACCGGGGAGCGAGTCGATAACGCGCCGATACGAGCTCTACAAGTACACGGGCGTCTACGACGAAGAAACGCACGAGGCGCGCCCGGTGAGCGAATCCAGCCCGGCACCGGGTGACATCGGCGACTACCTCGGCGCGCAGATCGCCGCGGCCAACGTCGGAGCGCCGCAGCCGGTCGACAACACCCCGCCGAGCGTGTTCATCGACTCGAGCCCCTCGAGCCCGACCAGCCAGACCTCGGCGTCGTTCACGTTCCACGCGACCGACCCGGACAACAACACGTTCACGTACTTCTGCTCGCTCGACGGCGCCAAGTCCGCACCGTGCACGAGCCCTACGGCCTACGCCGGCCTCACCGACGGCACCCATACCTTCCGCGTGGAAGCTGTGGACGCGGCCGGCAACGCGTCCGCGCCGGTGTCGGTGACCTGGGTGGTGGATCAGCCGATCGCCGCCCAAGGGCAGGTGCTGACCGGCACCGAGGGTGCGGAAGCGAGCGGCACCGTGGCGACGTTCACCGACACCGAAGTGCTCGCCAGCGCGAGCCAGTACGCGGCGCTGATCGAATGGGGTGACGGCACCAAGTCCGCGGGCACCATTACCGGACTGGGTGGCAGCTTCAGCGTCGGCGGCAGCCACGTCTACGCCGAGGAGGGAAGCTACACGGTCAAGGTGCTGATTACGGACCTCGATGAAGCGAGCAACGGCGCCACCACCACCTCCACGGCCACCATCGGCGACGCGCCGCTGAAAGCCGGTGTACTGACGCTGCCGGCCAGCTCAGCGGCGGGTCATCCGACGAACGCGTCGTTCGGCTTCAGCGACACGAACGTCGGTGCGGCCAGCACCGACTTCACGGCCAGCATCAACTGGGGCGACGGGAACACCACGACCGGCGCGGTCACCGGCGCGGGCGGCAGCTTCGCGGTGGGCGGAACCCACACCTACGCCGCCACGGGGTCCTACACGGTGCGCGTCACGGTGCTGGACAAGGGCGGTAGCAGCGCAACTGCAAGCGCCGGCACGAGGGTGGTCGTCCAGATCGGCGGTACCCACAACGGCCCACTGGTCGTAAAGGCCGGCAGCCCGACCGCGCTCACCCCAACAGCGAAGGTCAAGGGACCGCTCACCGTCGAACCCGGCGGTGAACTCGAAGTCGAAGCCGGGGCCTCGGTCTCCGGGCCTTTGAAGTCCAAGGGCGCAAAGCTGCTCCGGCTGTGCGGCGCGACGATCTCTGGTCCGGTCGAGGTGATCAACGGCACCGGCCCGGTCGTGATCGGCGGTCCCGGATGTCCCGGGAACACGATCAGGGGACCCGTGACCGTGACGGGCAACATCGCGGGCACGACCGTGATCAACAACTCCGTGTTCGGACCGCTGACGGTCATGGGCAACGCGGCGCCCGTCAAGGACACACCGAACACGGTGACGGGGCCGAAGAAACTCCAGTAGAGCACGGCGACGCTCCGGAGCGCCAGCTGGCACCAATCCGCTCCTGTGTCAGAGCCCGCCGGGTAGCTGGAGAGCAACAAGTGGGGAGAGGGGCCCGCGAGGGGCCCCTCTCTTCGGCAGGCGCCGTTGCGAGGCGACACCCCGCCCCTGCGGCGGATGTGCCGAGCGTCGGTGCTCTCAGGACGAGAGCGAGAGTCTCGACGAGGCCCTTGCTCCGGTACCTGCTAGTGGTGGCGCGCCAGATCGCGCATCCGCCGGTACTCCTCGGCGGTGATCTCCCGCCCGCGCGCCGTGGACAGCGCGGGCTCGGCCGCCAGGTAGCGGTCCTCGTTCTTCCTCCACACCGCCAGGTAGCGGTGGAATGGGATCACCGGATGGAGGTGATGGACGAGATGGTAGTTCTGGTAGAGCAGGATCGGCGAGAGCAGGCGCTCGCCACCGACGCGGTTGCGCGTCGTCTTGAAGCGGTCCTCAGAAGGACGGTGGTGCAGGCCGTGATGCGGGAGGTAGTCGAACGCCCATGCGAGGAACAGGACGGCCAGGCGAGATGGCAGGAACAGGACCACGAGCCATACAACCGCGTTACCCGTTGCGATCATCGCGAGCGGGACGCCGAGGCCGAGCGCAAGGAACGCGACTCCCTCGACCTGCTCACGGCGCGGGCGGGTGCCGAGCTTGGGCAGGTAGAAGAGCAGATAGTGGTAGTCGATCGTCAACCACCGCAACGGCCTCTGCCAGCCGGGCCCGCGCATCGTGTAGTGGTCGGGGTCGCTGCCGTCGTCGTGGTTCGTGAAGCGGTGATGCTGCATGTGGATGAAGCGCCACACGGGAAAGGCCGCGTGCAGCGCGAACAGCGGGGTGGCAAGGCGCCCGAGCAGGTCGTTGAGCCAGTCGACCCTCGAGGCGCTGTGGTGGCCTGCGTCGTGGGCGACGGTGAACAGCAGATACGAGGCGACGGCGTTGACGGGGATCACCACCTCCCAGGCGAGGTGTGCCGTCAGGTACATGACGGTCGCGGTGATCCACATCGCGAGGCCCGCGACGAGCAGCCCGAGCGTCGGCACGGCCAGAAGGGGAACCGGTTCTGCCGGGTCCGGGATGCGGCGGATGTTAAGGGCTGGGGCCTCGCTAGTCACGTCGCGCTCTCCCACGCGCCGTCCAGATCATAGGCGGCCGGCCGCAATGGCCGAAGCGGCTCCAGCCGTGGCGCCGAGCGGCGGCCGCTTGAACGCGCGTTCGAGCGCACGCTGTGCGCCGCGGCGATCGCGGCCTGCCCGAATGAGATCGCGCCGTCGCCCGGCGGCAGACGCTCGGGCGTGAGCACCCTCATGCCGGCGCGCTCGAGGCCCGCGCTCACGCCCTCGAGGAGCATCCCGTTCTGGAAGACCCCGCCGGCGAGCACCGCGAGCTCCACGCCCGCATCGAGCGCGATCTGGGTGCAGGCGCGCACCGTCGCCGAGCAGAGCCCGCGGTGAAACCGCGCTGACGCGCTCGCCGCGCCGGCGCCGGCGTGCAGGTCGGCGATCAATGCGCGCAGCGCGGCGCGCGGGTCGAGTTGACCGTCCTGCCAGTGGATCTCGTACTCGCCACGCTCGCCCGGGTCCGCCGCGGCCTCCAGCTCGATCGCCGCCTGACCCTCGTAGGTGATGTGCGTGCGAACGCCGCAAAGCGCCGCCACCGCGTCCAGCAGGCGCCCAACGCTGCTCGTCGGCGGAGCTGCCGCCGAGCCGTGCGCGAGCGCCGCCACGGCCGCCCAGCGACCCGCATCGACACGCGCGCGCAACGCGCGCGGGATCGCGGGAAGCGGATCATCGAGCGCCTGTGCGGCCCACGCGCACGCCATCCGCCACGGCTCCCTCACCGCCATGTCCGCGCCCGGCATGTGCGCGGTGCGCAGGTGGCCCGCGCGGCGGAAGCCCCCGAGGTCGCCCACCAGCAGCTCGCCGCCCCAGGCGCTGCCGTCAGCGCCGTATCCCGCGCCGTCGTAGATAGCGCCCACCGCGGGGCCGCGCTCACCGTGCTCGGCGAGCACCGCGGCGAGGTGCGCGTGGTGGTGCTGGACGCCGAGCAGCTCCACCCCGTCGCCCTCGCGCTCGAGCGCGTACGCGCTCGAGAGGTAGTCCGGGTGCAGGTCGTGCGCGACCAGCTCGGGGCTGACCGCGAACAGCGCCTGGAAGTGCGCGATCCCCTCGCGGAAGGAGCGCAACGTCTCCCAGTTGCGCAGGTCGCCGATGTGATGGGACACCCACGCGCGATCCCCGCGCGCGAGGCAGAACGTGCTCTTCAGCTCGGCGCCGCACGCGAGCACATGGCTCGACCCCGCGCGCGGCAGCCCGATCGCGCCCGGCACGTATCCACGCGAGCGCCTCAGCGCGAGCGCCCGCTCTCCCCCGCCTCCCCCCCGCGCTCCCACGACACGCACGATCGAGTCGTCGGTGCGCATGTGGATCGGGCGATCGTGGAGCAGGAAGGCGTCCGCGATGTCGCTGAGGCGCTCGAGCGCCTGCGCGTCCTCGTAGAGGATCGGCTCCTCGCAGAGGTTGGCACTGCTCATCACGAGCGCCCCCCCGCCGCGCTCGGCGACGTCGCCCAGCAGCAGGTGGTGAAGGGGGGTGTAGGGGAGCATCACGCCGAGCTCTCCCAGCCCCGGCGCCACCGCGTCCGCGAGCGGTGCTCCGGCGCGGCGCGCGAGCAGCACGATCGGGCGCGCCGGCGAGGCCAGCAGCGCCTCCTGCGCGACGCCCACGTGCGCCAGGCGCGCGACCGCCTGCAGGTCGCGCGCCATCAGCGCGAACGGCCGCTCCTCGCGGTGCTTGCGCGCGCGCAGCCTGCCCACCGCCTCGCCGTCGCTCGCCAGGCACGCGAGGTGGTAGCCGCCGAGCCCCTTCACCGCGACGATCGCGCCCGCGAGCAGAAGCTCCGCAGCCGCGGCCGGCGCATCGGGCTCCCCCACGCCC
>Ga0209698_10007397_pt1 | contig 11531 bp, 9 predicted proteins | sample LitLauG_LLR_2012_FD_187203 | JGI IMG/M metagenome (GOLD analysis project Ga0209698, IMG submission 187203) | Freshwater sediment microbial communities from Pennsylvania, USA - Little Laurel Run_MetaG_LLR_2012 (SPAdes) (version 2) | ecosystem: Environmental > Aquatic > Freshwater > Creek >... | reverse complement strand
TGCCAGGACCACGGCGTGAGCGTGTTCTACACGGCGCCGACCGCGATCCGCTCCTTGATCAAGGCCAACGAGGCGGCGCCTGCCACGCATCCGGGCAAGTACGACCTGCGCAGCCTGCGCATCCTGGGGACTGTCGGCGAGCCGATCAACCCGGAGGCCTGGATCTGGTACTACAAGAACGTCGGGTCCTCGCGCTGCCCCGTGCTCGACACGTTCTGGCAGACCGAGACCGGCGGCCACATGATCTCTCCCTTGCCCGGCGCGACGCCGCTGGTGCCGGGGTCCTGCACGCTGCCGCTGCCCGGAATCGAGGCGGCGATCGTCGACGAAACCGGGCACGACGTGCCCAACGGCCAAGGCGGCCTGCTGGTCGTCAAACGCCCGTGGCCGGCGATGATCCGCACGATCTGGGGCGACCCGGACCGTTACAAGAAGTCTTACTACCCGGCCGAGCTGGGCGGGCGTCTTTACCTGGCCGGCGACGGCTCGATCCGGGACAAGGCTACGAGCTACTTCACGATCGTGGGCCGGATCGACGACGTGTTGAACGTCTCCGGCCACCGGATGGGCACGATGGAGATCGAATCCGCGCTGGTGGCGAACCCGCTGGTGGCCGAGGCGGCGGTGGTCGGGCGGCCGGATGACCTGACCGGCGAGGCGGTGTGCGCGTTCGTCGTGCTCAAGCAGTCCCGGCCGACCGACGAGCAGGCAACGGTGATCGCCAAGCAACTGCGCGACTGGGTCGCCAAGGAAATCGGCCCGATCGCCAAGCCCAAGGACATCCGCTTCGGCGAGAACCTGCCCAAGACCCGGTCCGGCAAGATCATGCGCCGTCTGCTGCGCTCGATCGCCAAGGGCGAGGAAATCAAGCAGGACGTGTCGACGCTGGAAAACCCGGCGATCCTGGATCAGCTGAAGGTGGTCCAGTAGCGCGGCTTTCGTGCTCCCCCAGCCAATGTGAAAACGTAAAAGAGCGGTGCTGTATCGCCCCTCGCCCGCGCAGCGGGAGAGGGGCGGGGGTGAGGGCAGAACCGTGGCAAGAGCGGTAACGTCTCGGTCTGCCCCGAACCGCACCCGCTAGAATTGCGCCTCGCTCGCAGCGGAGAGATGGCCGAGCGGTTGAAGGCGCACGCCTGGAACGCGTGTATAGGTGAATAACCTATCGTGGGTTCGAATCCCACTCTCTCCGCCACAACACATTTTTCCGCGTTTCTTCCCGAATCGCATGACCTCTCCAAACGATTGATCCGAAATGATTTTCGTCCAATTCCCTTTTCTCCGCGTTTCTCCGATAATTCCCGAAGCTCGCTTTTTTAGGCGGGTAGGTAGGCGGATTGACATTTCGCGGAGTCGAAGCGATGGTGAAGGCGAAGAAGGCGAGACGGCGTGGACTGCACCTGCTCACGCCGCTCGGCGTGAAGAATGCGCGGGTCGGGGTGCACAGCGACGGGAGCGGGTTAGTGCTCGTGGTGGACAAGAGCGACTCGGGCACGATCCGGCGGAGATGGATTTTTCGGTTTCATTCGCCCACGCACGGCCGAAAGCTCTCGGACGGCACGATCGCTAAGCGCCGCCGCGAAATGGGCTTCGGCTCGGCGGCCACGATCAGCTTGAAGGCCGTGCGCGACCTCGCCCAGCGGTACCGGGACGAGGTGAAGTCCGGGGTCGATCCCATCGACAAGCGCCAGGAGGTCGAGGGCGGCGCCCGCGTCGCGTCCATCGCCGCCCGCGAAGCCGCACGGGCCGAGCGCGAAAGTGAGCGCCACACGCTGCGCAGGACGGTCCGCGACTACCACGAGCGCAATGTCGAGCCGAAGCGAAGCGATAAGGACTCGAAGCTTTGGCTCAACGCCATCGAGCAGCATGTATCGGAGAAGCTCCTCGATCGGCCGATCGCCGAACTAAGCGCGACGGACCTCCTGAACCCCCTGGCGGCGAAGATCCGCGAACTGCCCGAGACGGGCCGACGCATTGTCCAGAGGCTGGGCTTAGTGTTCGCGGAGGCGAAGGTGAAGGGGCTAGTCGCCTCCAACCTCATCGGCGACATTCGCCCGCTGCTGCGGGTGCCGAAGAAGGAATTGGCGAAGGCGCGGACCAACTTTGCGAGCCTGCCATACGCCGACGTGCCAGCGTTCGCCGCCGCGTTGCGTACGGCACCCGGCACCGCCGCGCTGGCGCTGGAGTTCCTGATCCGGTGCGCGGCGCGAACGGGCGAGGTGCTCGGGGCGACGTGGGACGAAATGAATCTCAAAGCCGGGGTTTGGACCGTGCCGGCGAAGCGCATGAAAGCCGGCGAGCAGCACCAGGTGTTCTTGCCGCCCCGCGCGGTCGCGATCCTGGAGGCGGCGCGGGCGCTCGGCGGCGCATATTGCTTTCCATCGCCGATGGACGCGAAGCGGCCCTTGAGCAACATGGCGATGGCAGCGCTGATCGACCGGATGAACGAAGCGACGGGAAAGCCGCGCTGGGTCGATCCGAAGCTCGGCCGTCCTGCGACGGTCCACGGCTTCCGGTCCTCGTTCAGTGCGTGGGCTTACGAGGTGGCGCAGCGGTCGAAGCCCGAGCTGGCGCGGCCCGACGTAGTGGAGGCCTGCTTGGCGCACCGGGAATCGAACCTAGTCAAAGCCAGTTACAACCGCGCCGGCTTCGACGCGGATCGGCGCGAACTGCTGGCGCTGTGGTCCACGTTCATCGATAGCAAGCCCGGCGCCCTGCTCGACTTCGAGCAGGCCCAGGCGAAGAAAGCCAAAGCGAAGAAGGCCAGCAGTCGACCCAAACCTGCCCTACAACTCGTCGCAGAGCGGCCGTGCGCTGCCAGGTTCGCGCGCGCCGTTACGCCCAACTAGGATCGATGCTGCCTTCGCACTAGCGCAGCTTTAGGCCGGGCATTCGCGATGGCTTCAGCCATCAGTCGCTCGCGCTGAGCTGGATCGGCATCGATCAGTTGGGTAACGTAAGACGCGGGAATATCGCGATATTCACGCCTGTCCGGCCGGTAGAGGTCCACGCGCCAGCCCTGATCCATCAGCCATCGCCACAGTTCGTCGCTCGTTCCAGCTTGAACCGTTAGTCGAAGGGCTTGCTCTACGTGGACCATACGCGCTCCGATGCGCGGCTTCGCGCTTCGGCGCGGTACGCGGCGCTCAACCTGCTCGGTCAGCAGCAGACGCATACGAGCACGAAATTCGGCGATCACACCCATTAGGTTCTCTATAGCAATTGGATCTAGCGCGCCTTTGATCTTCGACTGGCGGTGCATCAAGGGGGGCTATAGAACTGCTGACCTTCCTATGCGCTGTTTCGCTTTAGAAAGGGGATCACCTGCGGGTAGCGGGAGTGGCTCTTATGGGGATTTACTGACCGGGTGACCAGAGCATCAGCTACCCGTTCCAGCGGTCGCTTCGGGGAAAATTAGGTTCTGCTAAGAAGCATATCCCATTACTTTGATAGTGGGAATGAGTACTGACCCCTTTTTTCGAATTGCCGGGAAATGGCTGGGTCAGTCTCCAACGTCGCAGCTCTGCTCAAACTGGACATTGTTTAGAAATACGATAGATGGAGAGATTAAACGAGAACCCCGCTTAAAAAGCGGGGCTTCGGTCAGATGCGTCTACGGACGGAGGTAAAGACCACCGCATGCGACATCCTCAAACGGCGACGCCCGAAATCAAAACGCCGGCGTTGGCAATGATTCCCGACGCGATAATCATAGTTATGAACACAACGTAGAAGCTCTTATCAGTCATGGCGCATACCCCTTCGCGTAAGTTTGAAAGAAAGACCCTGTGCTTAAAGGGATAAGATTCTTATAGACCCTTAAGATAGTAAATGCAACGCATTTTTATTTATCGGGGGCTGTCGGGTGTTCCGCCACGATTCCGTCTGTTCGCTATCGAAAATTCTCGCGGCCGCGAGTCCCTGCGCTCGGAAAGCCGCGCCGACGCTGGCGCCGCGCAGCACCGATTCTCAGGCGGGTACGCTAGGCGGGTACGGAATTTCCGGCCCGAGGCGCCGCGCCGATACCGGTGGTAGGGCGAACACTCTCTCCGCCACCCTGTTCGCTGCGCGAAACAGGGTGCCCTCCGAAGCGCGCCAGCGCGAAGGAGGGCTGATCAAGCGCCCGCGTACAGAACACACACGTGTGTACCTAAGACATAGGTAACAACGTCGGGCCGAACGGGCTATCCAGGGGTTGCGGATTTGCGTGCGCATGTGCGGAGCGGGGCTCAAGGAACGAATGACGTGAGTCACCCGGGGCGACCGGCGGCGACTCGCGCTTGCGTTGGATCCTCAATATTCGACATCGCCCGGCGCAGGGCGGTGCTGCACCTCGCCCAGCCTCAGGCGGCAGATGCTGACGGTCCGATCTTCGGGGTCGGAAGAAATCCCAAATCCGAGGCGGGCGGCAAGCCGCAGCATCGGCTTGTTGGCGGCCAGCACGAACCCCTCCATCTCCTTGAGCCCGCGCCGCCTCGCGGCGTCGATGAGCGCCTTCATCAGAGTCAGGCCGAGGCCCGCCCGACCGTACTCGGCAGCGACCGTGATCGCGAACTCGCAGGTCGAGGGGTCACTTCCGATCACCAGTACGGTGCTTCCGACGATGTCGATTCCGTCGGCCGCCGGGACGGTTGCCACGATCCCGACGCCGCTCTGCGGAAGCGACGCAAGCGCCTGACGCAATCGTTCCACGTTGGGCTCGCGAACGTGGCGCATGAAGCGCATGTAGCGGGCCTCCGCGCTCAGCCGCTCGAACGCCTGCAGCAGGTTCCCCTCGTCGGAGCTGCGCACCGCGCGAAGGTGCACGGTACGGCCGTCGCGCAAGGTAACGTCGTGGTCAGAGACGCTGGAATCCATTGTCATCCTCCACTTGGTCGGTGCTTCGTGACGCGATTCACGCAGGCGAGCCACGGTCGATTTTGGCGGGCGCAGCGGTCGCGCACAATTGCGGGAGGATCGGCGCCGGCCGGCCTGTGACGGGACGAACAAGTCCCGTCGACCGGACACAAGAGGTGTACCGAAGACATAGGTAACAAACCTCGGGCCGAACGGGTTGTCGAGGGGTTGCAATGTCTTCATTCATTTCGGCAGCGGCGTGTCTCCGCAGTACCTCTTCCCGATCTCGTCAAAGACGCTATTGGGCACAAGTGGGGAGAAGGACGCGTCGGGGAAAGTGCCGGAGTTCTCAAGCGTCCCGTCATCCCGGTAAGCGACCACCGCAGTATTGCGCACCTGGTGAGGGCCACAGTCGATTTCCGTGAAGATTCTTTTGCGCACCTTCGGGCGCAGTTCCGTTACGACAGCTTCCATCACCGCTATTGATGCGGCAACTCTCAGGAACTCCTCATTGGACACAGTGCCGCGGATTTGTTCCGCCAGGAGCGGAACGTAGCCGGCATTCGTCTTTGCCATGACCGAGTCGTTCAGTTGCTTCGCTTCCGGTCCGTCCTGCTTGGGAGTTTTTGCCGCAATTTCGGACCCCAGGACCGTCTCCGTCCAGAATTGAAGCAGTCCGTTGCTTCGAATCATGCTGGAGGCGTCAAGGAACAGATACAGCTTTGGCCCGTCTCTCTGAAGCATGGATTGGAGCCGCCAGTCGGCTGCCGGTACCGCACCGGCCCACAGGGTGAAGACCGCCATCAGAATGCCTTCGCGCATCGGGTATACCTCGTCGACCTTCTTGAGGAAGCGTACGAAACGAATGCGAGCACCGCGCCAGATCATATCGAGGACACCAGCCGAAGCTGCGCACCAGCGTAGGCTGCCCGACGAAGCGCGTTAGCGCGAAGTCGGGCGCCATGGGTCAGCCAGTATCAGCGTCCCGGTTTTGCAGGTCGGCAAAGCGCCATCCATCGTGGCGCCGCACCAGGACGCAGCGGGCGGTTCCACGCCGGGCCGCTGTGCCGGGCTCGGTCGCCCAGCGAAAAGCGGCCTGCGCAACGCTGCCGTACCGCTGCAACGAGAAGATGTCCTCGATCGTGATGCAAGGATGACGATCCGGGCTTCGAAGCAAGTCCTCGATGGCCGGGCGACCCTCGCGCCGCGCCCTGTCGGCACCGACGTACCGCGCGGTTTCGGTAAACAAAGCGGCGAACGCCCGCGCATCATTCGAGTTCCACGCAGCGACCAGTTTCAGGATCGCCTCGCGCAGGGTCTCGTCCATCTTTGAATGGTACGGCTCGCCCTTCATCTCGGACCCGAACGCTGTCGCCCATCGTCCCGGCCTGAAGGGTCGCGCGTCAGCCCGGCCCGTACCGGCAAGGCCTCGATTCCGGCGCAGGTATAGCAGCCTTGACAATAACTGCCTGGGCAGTTATAGTTCGCCGCAGTACAGGCTTCCCGAGCGGTCAGGCGCAGCGTGACGTGATGGGCGATATCTACAACCCCGAAAGCTACGTGCCCAGCAAGAGCGTGCTGTGGCTGCTCAATCGGGTGAAGTCCGAGGCTGCGTCCGCGCTGGACCAGGCGCTGGCGACCGACCCGGAGCTGTCCGCGCTGGAAGTGACCACGGCGCAGTACGTGATCATCGCGACCCTGGCCAACCGCGAGGCGGATTCGGCGGCGCAGCTTTGCAAGTCGTTTTCGTACGACGCCGGCGCCATGACCCGGATGGTGGATCGTTTGGAGGCCAAAGGCCTGATACAGCGTCGCCGCTGCATCGACGACCGCAGGCTGATCAACCTCGAATTGACCGAAGCGGGCCGCTCGCTGTATCCGAAGATGAAGGCGCTGGCCATGTCGGTCCACAACCGGTTCCTGCGCGGTTTCACCAAGCAGGAAGCCCATCAGCTGGAAGCCTATTTGCTGCGGATGCTGGAGAACGCCTGATTTTTTTTCGACTGGTAACTGCCTAGGCAGTAGCGGCTAAGGCAACGGTGGCGTCAGGGTCTTGCGAAAAGGAGCGCACGTGAACACAAGTCGAGCGGGAGCAGTGGGACCCTCGGGGTGGTGGGAGGTCGCTGTCCTCGCAACATTGCTGCTCGTGCTGCTGGCCGGCTGCGCAAGCAGCAACGGGCTGAAGCCGCAGGCCACGCTGGCCGGCGCCGACAGCCTGTCGGCCAGCGAATCGCTGGCCGGCGTTCACGCGGATGCGGCCGCCTGGCCTGCCCAGGACTGGTGGGCGCAACTGGGCGACCCGCAGCTCGATCAGCTGATCGGCGAGGCCCTGGCGGGCAGTCCGAGTCTTCAGGTGACGCTGGCGCGTGCGCGGCAGGCCTCGGCGCTGGCGCAGGCCGCCGAATCCCCGCTCAGTCCGCGCGTCGATTCCAGCCTGTCGCTCACGCGCGAGCGCTTTCCGGACAACGGGCTGATACCGCCGCCTTACGCCGGCGGCTGGGGCTCCCTGGATCAGCTCCAGGCGACGTTGAGCTGGGACCTGGATTTCTGGGGCAAGAACCGTGCTGCGTTCGAGCAGGCCCTGGGGCAGGCGCGCGCTTCGGCGGTCGACGCGCAAGCGGCGCGCCTGGCGCTGTCGGTCGACATCGCGCACGCGTACGTGCAATTGCTGCGCGCGTACCTGCAGCTGGACGTGACGCAGGCCACCGTGCAGCAGCGCGAACGGGTCTACGCGCTCACGCGCGAGCGCAATGCCGCCGGCCTGGACTCGCGGCTGGAGCTCAGGCAGGCCGAAGCGGCCGTGCCCGCCGCGCGCGAGCAGGTCGTGCAGCTGAACGAGCTGATCGAGCTGACGCGCCATCAGATCGCGGCATTGATGGGGCAGGGGCCCGACCGCGGCCTGGCGATCGCGCGGCCGAGCCCGATGCGCAGCGCCGATGCGGTCCTGCCGTCGCGGGTTCCGTCGCAGCTGCTGGGGCGCCGCCCGGACATCGTGGCACAGCGCTGGCGCGTCGAATCGGCGCGCAAAGGCATACGGGTGGCGCAGACACAGTTCTATCCGGACGTGAACCTGACTGCCTTTATCGGCTTCCAGAACCTGGGGACCTCGGGATTTCTCAGCCTGGGCAGCCGGCAAGTGGGCGCCGGGCCGGCGCTGAGCCTGCCGCTGTTCGACGCGGGGCAGCGGCGCGCCAACCTGGCGGCGGCCGATGCGCAGTACGACGTGGCGGTCGAGCAGTACAACCAGACCCTGGCCGAGGCGCTGCGCGAAGTGGTCGACCAGCTCAGCTCGTTTCGCAGCCTGGCGCAGCAGCGCAGCGAGCAGCAGCAGGCGCTGGCCGCGTCGCGCGATGCCTATGACCTGGCGGTGCTGCGTTACCGCGAGGGCGTCGGCAATTACCTGCAGGTGCTGAGCGCCGAGGCGCCGTTGCTGACGCAAGAGAGCCTGGAAGCCGATCTGCGCGCCCGCGCGCTGGATCTGTCGATCAACCTGGTACGGGCGCTGGGTGGGGGATTCGAGCAATCGACGGCCCCGCTCGCGTCCAGCAACCCGTAATCCGCATCCGATTTGCGGCTCTGGAGCACGCCCTATGGAAACCGGACAAGCAAAGTTGGCATCGATGTCGCGCCGGCGACGCCAGTGGTTGCTGGCGGCAGGCGCCGTCTTGGCGGTCGCGGCGATCGGCTGCGGCTCGTACTGGGCGATCGCGCTGCGCTTCCAGGAGAACACGGACGACGCGTACGTCAACGGCAACGTGGTTCAGATCACGCCCCAGATCTCGGGCACCGTCGTATCGATCGGGGCCGACAACACGCAGTTCGTGCGGGCCGGCCAGACGGTCGTGCAGCTGGATCGGGCCGATGCGAAGGTGGCGCTTGACCAGGCCGAAGCGCAGCTGGCGCGCACCGTGCGCGAGGTGCGCAACCTGTTCTCGACGTCGGAACAGCTGGCGGCCGGCCTGCAGGTGCGCGAGGCCGACCTCGCCACGGCAACGCAGGACCTGGCGCGCCGCGAGCGGCTCGCCGATTCCGGGGCCATCTCGGGAGAGGAGCTGCAGCACGCGCGCGATGCCTACACCGCCGCGCAGGCGGGCGTGCTGTCCGCCCGTCAGCAGCTGGCAGCCAACCGGGCGCGGGTCGACGGCACCACGGTGGAGTCGCACCCCGACGTGCTCAATGCCGCGGCCGCGGTGCGCGCCGCCTACCTCACGTATGCGCGCACCCGCTTGCCGGCCCCGGTTTCCGGCTTCATCGCGCAGCGCAGCGTTCAGCTGGGCCAGCGCGTCAATCCGGGCAACGCCTTGATGGCCATCGTTCCGCTGGACCAGGTGTGGGTCGATGCCAACTTCAAGGAGCCGCAGCTCGCTTCGATGCGGGTCGGGCAGCCGGTGCTGCTGAGCGCGGATCTGTACGGCCACGGCATGACCTATCACGGCATGATCGTCGGCTTCAATGCAGGCACCGGCTCGGCATTCGCGCTGCTGCCGGCCCAGAACGCCACCGGCAACTGGATCAAGATCGTGCAGCGCGTACCGGTGCGCATCGCGCTGGATCCGGGCGAGCTGGCGTCGCACCCGTTGCAGATCGGCCTTTCGATGAAAGCCCGGGTCGACACGCACGAGCGCGCCGCAGCCCGCTTGCCGGAGCTCGCGCAAAACGTTCCGACCTATTCGACCGACGTGTTCGGCTCGCCCGACGAGCTGGCCGACCAGAGGGTGCGGGAAATCATCGCGTTGAACCGGCCCGGGGCGAGCCCTTTGGCGGCCCGCCAGGCGGCCCCCGACGAAGCGGCCGCGCTGGACCGCCTGGCGACGGCGCACCCGCTGCCGGTGGCGCGCGCGCTGCCCACCGGCCGGGCCATGTGACGGACGATCCGCCGTATCGCGATCATGAGCGCTGAAGCCTCCAGGCCCGATGCGCCCGCGGCGGCGCCGCCGCAGCCGTTGCAGGGACAGCGCCTTGCCATCGGCACGATCGCCCTTTCGCTGGCGACCTTCATGAACGTGCTGGACACGTCGATCGCGAACGTGTCGATCCCGACGATCGCCGGGGACCTGGGCGTTTCGCCGGACCAGGGCACCTGGGTCATCACGTCGTTCGGCGTGGCCAACGCCATTTCGCTGCCGCTCACCGGTTGGCTGACGCGGCGCTACGGGCAGGTGAAGCTGTTCACGGCGTCCGTCGCGCTGTTCGTGGTGGCCTCGTTTCTGTGCGCGCTGGCGCCTTCGCTGCAGATGCTGATCTTCTTTCGAGTGCTGCAAGGCGCGGTGGCCGGGCCGATGATTCCGCTGTCGCAGGCGCTGCTGCTGGCGAGCTACCCGGCCAGCAGGGCGGGCACGGCGCTCGCCATGTGGTCGATCACGACGCTGGTCGCCCCGGTGGTCGGGCCGTTGGCGGGCGGCTGGATCACCGACAACATCTCGTGGCCGTGGATCTTCTACATCAACATACCGGTCGGAATCTTCGCCGGACTGGCGAGCTGGATCATCTACCGCCGCCGCGAAACGCCGACGCAGCGGCTTCCGATCGACGCGGTGGGCCTGGCGCTGCTGGTGATCTGGGTCGGTGCGCTGCAGGTCATGCTCGATCAGGGCAAGGACCTGGACTGGTTCTCCTCGGGCACGATCGTGGCGCTGGCGCTGGTCGCAGCAGCCGGCTTCGTGCTGTTCCTGATCTGGGAGCTGACCGAGCGGCATCCGATCGTCGACCTGAGCCTGTTTCGCCTGCGCAACTACTGGACCAGCACGCTCGCCATTTCGCTCGCCTACGGCACGTTTTTCGGCAGCGTCGTGCTGCTGCCGCTGTGGCTGCAGCAGTACATGGGTTACACCGCGACGCTGGCCGGCGTGGTGCTGGCGCCGGTCGGATTCCTGGCGATCCTGCTCACGCCGCTGGTCGGACGCACCGTGAACCGCGTCGATCCGCGCCTGTACGTCACGGCTTCCTTCCTCACGTTCGCGCTGGTCAATTTCATGCGGGCGCGGTTCGATACCGACGTGTCGTTCGGCTGGCTGCTGGTGCCGACCGTGATCCAGGGCGCCGCGATGGCGTGTTTCTTCGTTCCCCTGGTGTCGCTGTCGCTGTCGGGCATTTCGCCCGAGCGGGTGCCGGCGGCGTCCGGGCTGTTCCAGTTCGCCAGGATCACCGCGGGCTCGTTCGGAACCTCGATCGTCACGACGCTGTGGGACCGGCGCGCCACCTTGCACCACTCGCAACTGGTCGATCACCTGACCGCCGCCAGCGTGCCGACCTCGCAGGCGCTGCAGACGCTGCAGGCAAGCGGGTTGGCGGCCGCGCAGAGCCAGGGCATGGTCAACCGGATCGTCGATCAGCAGGCCTTCATGGCGTCGGCCGACGACATCTTCTACGCCTCCGCGCTGCTTTTCCTGCTGCTGATCGGGGTCATCTGGCTGGCGCGCCCGGCGCGCTCCGCGGTGGCACCACCGGACGCCGCGGCCGGAGCGCACTGACCCGGTCCAGCCGTTTCGTCGCGCCCGGGGCGGTTTCGTCGCAGCCGGCACCGGCTTGGTCGGTCCCGATGGCGTGGTCCCGGGCAACGCGCGACAATGGACGCCACCTGACAGCAACCGCGTACCGGGCGCTTGACCCGGCGCGGGCCGGGGGACGACCGATGGCTGAAGCGATCGCAACGCCCGCAATACTCGCGCCTGAAAGCCGCCAGGCCGCGGCCGATGAGG